>WNFS01006255.1_pt1 | contig 11246 bp, 8 predicted proteins | sample 5400141 | NCBI WGS metagenome assembly WNFS01 (sample SAMN13153358, study PRJNA577476) | soil metagenome | isolation source: 60 cm saprolite under Madrone tree | place: USA:California | collected 2016-06-14 | reverse complement strand
CAGCTTCGGCCTCACTCTGGAAGAAATTGCCTGTGGACTGGCTAAGACAGCAATTCCTGGAAATCGGTTAAAGGTGCAAAAACTCGGACCGGTTCTCGTGATTAACGATGCCTATAACGCAAATCCCGAATCAATGGTTGCCGCCTTGAAGACTGCGACAAGTTTTGCCGTTCGAGGACGCAGAGTAGCAGCGCTTGGGCGAATGGGTGAGCTGGGAAAGGAGTCGGACGCCGGGCATCGGCAAGTCGGGCGAGCTGTTGCAGAGTTAGCTTTCGACTACCTGGTCACCGTCGGGGAGGAGGCTCGGTTAATAGCGCAGGCAGCCAACGGTGCCGGTCTGAAGCGGACGCGTGAGGCGAGCTCGCACGAGCAAGCCGTTGAGGTGCTGCTCGACTATCTGGAGCCTGGCGATCTGCTTTTGGTGAAGGGTAGCCTATCATCCGCCATGGATCGAGTGGTCCGAGGACTTGAAACTGCAAAAGGCAACGGGAGATGGAGGTCGCGATGATGTTCTATCTCTATTACCTGAGCCAGGGGCCGAATGCTCTTGCCGGAGGATTTAACGTATTCCAGTATGTTTCCTTTCGAGCGGTCTGTTCGGCGATTACGGCGTTTCTGTTTTGCATCGTCTTTGGGAACTGGGTCATTCGCAAACTAACCTCTCTCAAGTTCGGTCAACCAATCCGAACGGCCGATGAAGTTCATCGGCTTTACGAACTTCACGGCGCAAAAAAAGGAACGCCGACGATGGGTGGAGTCTTATTTATGGGCTCTGTCGTGGTATCCTCCATCATATGGGCGCGTCCTGACAATGGATTCGTCTGGCTGTGCCTTTTCACAATTATCTCTACGGCCAGTCTCGGCTTCGTGGATGATTACCTCAAGGTAACCAAGAAAAAATCCGACGGCATTCCCGGGCGGGTTAAACTCGCATGCCAGTTTCTTCTTGCGGCGATTGTTACCGCGTTCTTCCTGTCTAATCCCTCGCTCGAAGTGCAGGCAAGGGAACTTTATATTCCATTTTTCAAAGAACCGATCATTGCCAATCTTGGATGGTTCACGCTTCTGTTTTTCGCGATTGTCATCGTCGGCGCCTCAAACGCGGTGAATCTCACGGATGGCCTCGATGGTTTGGCAACAGGCTGTACAGTGACGGTAGCCTCGACGTATGCAATCCTGGCTTATGCCGCAGGAAATGTAGGAGTCGCGACCTATCTTGACCTGCCCTTCTATCGGCAGAGCGAAGAACTTACAATCATTTGCACATCGCTCGTGGGCGCCGGACTCGGGTTTCTATGGTTTAACTGCCATCCGGCCAAAGTGTTTATGGGTGACACCGGGTCCCTCTCGATCGGCGGGACCCTTGGGGTAGTCGCGATTTGCTGCAAGCAGGAGCTGCTCCTGATCGTTATTGGCGGAATTTTTGTGATCGAGGCGCTATCAGTGATCCTTCAAGTGGCGAGTTTCAAACTCACAGGCAAACGGGTTCTTCTGATGTCGCCCTTACATCATCATTTTGAGCTGATGGGTTGGAAAGAGAACACGGTCATCGTGCGCTTCTGGATCATGTCGCTCATGTTTGCTTTCCTCGGTCTTGCCACGCTTAAACTGCGATGAACTTTGATGGCAAAAGAGCGGCCGTTCTTGGACTTGGGAGCAGTGGCGAAGCCGCTGGCAGGTTGCTCCATGCCTATGGGGCACAGGTCACGGTCCTCGACAGCGGAGCGCCTGACCCCGAGAAGGTGCGTTCCCTTCAGCAACTCGGGCTCTCGGTGATCACAGGACCTGCGGCAGATGTAGCCGAAGCGGATTACGACCTCGCAGTATTGAGTCCTGGCATCGGTCCGGTCGCTCCTATCGTCCAAAATTTTCTCCGGCAAGGCGCATCGTTCACAGGTGAACTGGAATTGTCTTCTCGCTTTTGCCAGCGACCCATCGTTGCGATTACGGGGACAAACGGAAAGACGACTACGACCCAACTAATTGAGGCGATGTTGAACGCGGGAGGGATTCGGACGCTGGCGTGCGGTAACATCGGCACGCCCTTCGCCGAGGCGGTGCAACGACAGGAGAAATTTGATGTCTTTGCGGTAGAAGTCAGTTCCTTCCAACTTGAAACAATATCGACATTTCGACCCAACGTGGCCGTTTGGTTGAATCTTACCCCAGACCACCTGGACCGTTATGGTAGCATGGAAGAGTATCGTGCCGCCAAGTTGCGTATCTTTGAGAATCAGAAAGCGACCGACTTCGCGGTCACCAATCGTGCCGATGATTTGCCGCCTCTGGCTGCACGGCAAATTCGATTCAGCGGCTATCTAAAAGACTGCGACCTCACGCTCAAGAGCAAAACGATTCTCTTCAGGGGAAAATCAATTCTAAATGTCGAAGAGACAAATCTCAGCGGTATACACAACATCGAAAACCTGATGGCGGCGTTGGGGACAGCGTATGCTTTTAATCTGTCCTGGGAAAAGGCCAGGCAGGGATTGGTAGGCTATACTGTCCTCCCGCATCGTTGCGAGCAGGTCGGGGAAATCGATGGCGTTAGATTTATCAACGATTCCAAGGCAACGAACCTGGATGCTTTGGCGAAGGCGCTTGAATCGCAGTCTCACCCGGTTGTTTTGTTAGCCGGCGGCAAGGATAAGGGTTTTGAGTTCAATACTCTCGAGGAAATCGTTCGCGCCAAAGTCAGGCATGCTGTTTTGATCGGTGAAATGGCTGATCGGATTTTCAAGAGTTGGTCAAGGGTAGTGCCATGCTCCATTGCAAACTCGCTGAGGGATGCAGTCATTGAGGCGCGCCGGCATAGCAAACGAGGAGACGTGGTACTTTTCTCGCCAGGGACATCTTCGTTCGACATGTTCAAGAACTATGCCGACCGCGGCAACCAATTCCGTGAAATCATTCAGGAGTTAAAAAGGTGAAAGTGTTAAGAAAATCTGTGAAACCAACGCCGAGAGAGAGGCTTCGCGCTGCCGCGCAGCGAACTGCCAAGTACTCCGAAGACGATGACGCTTCCGAGGAACCGAATGTTCGGCTATCGAGAGCATTTGTTGTCGTTCTGTTGCTTCACGTCGTTGCGGTAGGCGGCATATTCGCTTTCAGTGCGCTAAAAGACCGGCAGACGGGTACTTTGGCCGGCAAATCTGAAAAGACGGAGCCCAAAAACGGAAAAGGCGCAACAGTTCAACCAGTTGCGATGCGGGAATCAGGGACGCAGGAAAAACCCGGAGCGAAGTTGGAAGCACAAAAGATAGTAGACGCCTCTCACCTGACGACCGGCAACGTAACAAAGCCCCAAGGCGGTGGAGCATCTGAAACTGCCGGCTCGGGTGGAAAGACCTATGTGGTGCAAAAGGGGGACAGCCCTGCTGGAATCGCAAAGAAATTTAAAGTTAGTTACGCCGAGCTATTAAAAACCAATAATATCGAAGATCCAAAAAAACTGCAGATCGGCCAAAGGTTGTTTATTCCATGAAGGATGCATAAACAAAGTCCATATATCCTGGTTCTTTCGGTGGCGGGCTTGATAACTATCGGATTGGTGATGCTCTACAGTACCGGCGCGTTTGCTCCCGACAGTCACGGAGATCAGTTCGGTTTTCTGAAGAAGCAGGGTTTCTGGCTTGGTGTCGGATTCGTATTCTCGGTGGCCTTCGCTCTACTGGACTATCATTGGCTTGAACGTTTCTGGTATCTTTTTTATCTGATCGCGCTTGGTCTCCTGGCGCTCTGTTTTGTCAGGCCTATTGGAATGCGGATCAATGGTTCATGGCGCTGGATTCATTTTGGAACGGCGACTTTCCAGCCGTCAGAATTGGCGAAATTGGCTGCAGTCATTTTTATCGCGTGGTGGTTCACAAAATTCGAGGCGAAGACAAAAGGGCTTTTGATGGGACTGGCCGTTCCTATCGCTCTGGCCATGACGCTTCTGGTGCTGATTGTTGTCGAGACGGATTTAGGAACGACGCTGTTGATCGCCGGAACTGTTTTCGTGATGATGTTTATAGCGGGCGCAAGTCCGAAATATCTGGGCCCGCTGGTTCTCACAGGCATTGCGTCAATCCTTATGATTGCTTGGCACATTTCGGAGCGGCAAGGGCGTCTACTGGCGTTTCTACACCCGGAACAATACCAGGAAAAGGAGGGACACCAGCAGTGGATGGGATTGATCGCTTTCGGTTCCGGAGGTACCGAAGGCCTTGGCCTGGGTAACGGACGCCAGAAGATGCTTTATCTTCCTTACGCGCACACTGACTTCATATTTCCGGTTATAGGCGAGGAATTAGGATTGCGCGTCACTCTTGTTGTCGTGTTTTGCTATCTGCTCATAATCACTAGCGGCATCCTGATTGCGCTTCACGCGAAGGACAGGTTTGGGATGCTTCTGGGTATGGGGTGCACTTTCGTTCTCGGTCTCCAGGCGGCGATCAATATTGGCGTGACTACATCGCTTCTACCAAACAAAGGACTTCCTTTGCCGTTTATCAGTTATGGAGGATCGAACCTTTTCTTCTGTCTCGTTTGCGTGGGTATCCTCATCAACATCTACCGGCAGGGCAAAGACGATAACCAGACTGCTGGTACACAAATGATGGTGCGGGCGAGACACGTTTCACGAATCTAGAATCCTTTGTTTGATGAATGTGGCAATCGCATGCGGAGGAACGGGCGGCCACCTGTTCCCGGGAATAGCCGTTGCCGAGGCTCTAATAAGCCGCGGTCACGATATCCTTCTGCTCATTTCCGAAAAGCAGATAGACGCTACTGCCGTGCGGGATCGAAAGGAATTTAAAGTCGAAAAAATTCCGGCGGTCGGCTTGCCGAAGCTCCTCTCGACGCAAGTTGTACCATTTGCTGCTAGATTTCTGAAAGGTTTAAATGCTTGCCGGAAAATTTATCGATCCTTTGGGCCGCGAGCCGTTCTTGGGATGGGTGGATTTACCTCGACAGCACCTATTCTTGCTGGACGCATGGCCGGTCTTCCAGCGTTCATCCACGAATCAAATGCAATCCCCGGCAAAGCGAACCTTTTCAATGCAAGACTGTCCGACAAAGTTCTGATTGGATTTGCAGAATGCGGCAGGTATTTCCCGAGATCTGCTCTGGAAGTGACCGGAACGCCAATTCGCAGCAGCCTGCTGGCACCCGTCGATCGCAAAGATGCGCTGCGAGTCCTTGGACTTGATCGGAATCTGAAAACCGTTTTGGTGATGGGTGGAAGTCAGGGAGCCCACGGCATAAATGCAGCCGTCATAGCTGCACTTCCTCGATTTCATGGAAGTCAAGTTCAATTCATCCATCTGACTGGAAAAGAGGATGAACACAATGTTTCTCGATGTTATCGGAGTGCCGGTATTCGAGCGTTCGTCAGCGCCTTTTACCATCGCATGGAAGAGGTCTACTCCGTCGCGGATGTGGCAATTGCAAGGTCCGGGGCTGCGACTCTAACAGAGCTTTCCCATTTCAGTATTCCAGCGATTTTGATTCCATATCCATTGGCGTCGGAAAATCATCAGCTTTTGAATGCGGAAATATTTGCGAAAGACAGCTTTGCTGAAGTATTAGAGGAGTCGCGTGTCAAAGGTGACGCACTTGGCTCCTTGATAGATCAGTTCCTGAAAGATGAGGTGAGGATGAATTCACCCAGGAATCGTGCGCACGGGCTGGCATCTGACACCGCAGCGAACAGGATCGCGGAAATCATCGAGAAATCGTGTAAATGACCTTTGATGTACAAAAAGAGCTTACGAAATTTCTGCTGGACGCTCCGAAGCGAATCCATCTGATCGGTGTCTCCGGCAGCGGCATGAGCGGCATCGCCGCCCTGTTAATCGCCCTTGGTCATCGCGTGAGCGGATGTGACCGTGTGAGCACTCTTGAGACGCGACGTTTAGAGACGCTGGGCTTGAAGTTCTATTTGCCGCAAACCAAGGAAACGGTTCGGGGAGCTGAACTGGTAGTCTTTTCGTCAGCAATCAGATCCGGCAATCCGGCGTTCGACGAAGCAATCAAATTGGGCATTGCAATGGCTCGTCGCGCGGAGGCTCTGGCTGCCATTATGCGAATCAAGAAGGGAATTGTGATAGCCGGAATGCATGGCAAAACGACGACCTCTTCCATGACCGCACATGTCCTTCGTGTCGGCGGCTTGAATCCCTCCCATTATGTTGGTGCGGAGATTCCTATTCTCGGCACAAATGCGCATTGGGAACCGGATGGAGAGTATTTCGTGGCCGAAGGTGATGAGAGCGACGGCACTTTGAGCATCTATCGCCCCGAGCATGCGATTCTCCTGAATGTTGAAGAAGAGCACCTCGATTTTTACAGCGACCTCGCGGCAATCGAGCGAGTTATCACCAGATTTCTTGATCAGGTTAGCGGTAAAGTGGTTTATTGCGCCGATGATGCAAATGCAGCTCGACTCTGTTCGGAACGCGTCAATGCCGTTTCATACGGCGCAAAAGAGCGTGCATCGTATCAGTATCGTAATGTAGATCAGGCTCCTGCCGGGTCTCGCTTCGAGGTTTGGAAAGATGGTCTTCAACTTGGGAAGATCACGCTCGGCGTTCCCGGGAGGCATAATGTCGGCAATGCTTTGGGCGTTGCCGCGCTTGCCACCGAACTTGGCGTGCCTTTCGGTAAGATCGCGTTGGCGCTGGAATCCTTTCGCGGAGCCAAGCGGAGGTTCGAGATCAAGCTGCAAACGGACGAATACACTGTTGTAGACGACTACGCGCACCATCCGACTGAGATAAAGGCGACACTGGCCACCGCACGAACCCTGGACAGCAGACGGATCGTGGTGATGTTCCAGCCGCATCGCTACACCAGAACTCGATCTCTGCAGAAGGAATTCGGATCTGCGTTTGAAAGCGCGGATCTTGTCTATGTGACAGACATTTACCCGGCAAGCGAGCCTCCGATCGAAGGAATTTCCGGCAACACGATCGTCTCGGCAATCTGCGACCATGGAGTTCCCAAGGCGGTTTATATGCCAGGGCGCCGGTTGCTATATCGCGAGATTGCGCGAATAGCTGAGCCTGGCGATGTGATTGTTAGTCTCGGAGCAGGTGATATTCACGAAGAAGCCGGCAAGGTAGTCCAGGATCTCGAAACCGCAAAGCGGCTACGCGACGTGATGGGTGCAGGCGAAATAAAACTGTATGAGCCTTTATCAAAGCATACGACTTTGCGAGTTGGTGGACCTGCTCAATTCTGGATTGAGCCGGAGACGCGCGGCGGTCTGGCAAATGTTTTGGAATTTTGTGCCGCAAATCGTTTGCCGGTAATGTTTGTCGGTCGCGGCTCAAACCTGCTGGTAAGAGACGGCGGTATCCCGGGAGCAGTTATTCATCTTGCGCGTGGTGATTTTGTCGCGCTCAGCGTTGAAGGCACCGAAATCGAAGCCGGTGCCGGCGTTCGTCTGAAACAGCTGGCCGCGGCCGCTCGCAGCAGCGGGATCAGCGGGTTTGAGTGGATGGAAGGAATTCCGGGAAGCGTGGGTGGCAGCCTGCGGATGAATGCTGGAGCGATGGGGATGGAAACGTTCCAGCGTGTGGTAAGGGTGCAAGTCGTAAATTTGCGTGGCGAATTCGAAGCGCTCAGGCCCGAAGAAATGCAGATACTCTACCGGAATGTGCCAACCTTGCGCGATCGGTTTGCGGTTTCCGCTCTGTTCAGGGGTAAACCGGGGGCGATTGAAAAAATTGACAAAGGACTTGCCGAGTCGATCCAGAAAAGAAAATCGACTCAGCCCGTCGCGGCGAGCGCCGGTTGTATTTTCAAGAATCCGCAAGAGTGCCCGGCTGGTAAACTGGTGGAAGAGCTTGGCCTTAAAAATCACAGCGTCGGTTCCGCGCGCGTCTCAGAAATACACGGAAACTTTATTGTAAATGACGGCAATGCTCGCTCGTCGGAGATTCTTCAACTGATTGGTGAAATTCAAATGTTAGCAAGAAAAGAGCGGGGAATTGATCTGCAAACTGAAGTTCAAATTGTCGGAGTGGATGATGAATAGTTATTTGTTTGGAAAGAAAATCGCGGTTTTGTGCGGCGGTCCGAGTTCAGAGAGAGAGGTTTCGTTGCGATCCGGTTCGGCGGTGCTAAGGGCATTGCGAGCTTTGGGAGCTGAAGCTTTTCCGGTCGATCCGCGCACCGGCGGCTTCCACCTGCCGGCAGAGAGCGATTTGGTCTTCAATGCGCTTCACGGGACGTTTGGCGAAGACGGAGACGTTCAGGAGATTCTCGAGGAAAAAGGGATTCCATACACGGGCGAGGGAGTCGAGGGAAGCCGGCTAGCTTTTAATAAAATCGAAAGTAAAAAGCGTTTTGTGGAGCGAGGGGTGCCGACCGCGCCTTATGCCACGCTTCGGCGCGGTGAATTCGTCGATTTTGGTCTTCCTTATGTTGTGAAGGTGCCATGCCAGGGATCGAGCGTTGGTATCTATGTTGTGAAGGAAAAGAACGAGGTTGAATCGGCTTTCGAAAAGGCGTTTGCTCAGAGCGAAACCGTTTTGATTGAAAAATATGTTGGTGGCCGGGAACTAACAATTGGCATTTTAGGCAATACAACGTTGCCTATAATAGAGATCAGGCCCAGAGGGGGATTTTACAGTTACGAGAATAAGTATACCTGGACAAACCGTGGAGGTGCCGCGGAACACGAATGTCCGGCGCGGTTGAATTCAGCTGAAAAAAGGGCAGTTCGGGAAGCGGCTCTTGCTGCTCATGCGGCACTTGGTCTGGAAGTCTATTCACGGGTTGACGTCATTTTGGATCAGAATCATGAACCTCAGGTCTTGGAAGTAAATACGATCCCAGGTATGACCGAAACAAGCTTGTTACCCGAGGCTGCCGCTGCTGCCGGTATCTCGATGGCAGAGTTGTGTGAACGAATCGTCAGCCTGTCAATGGAAAGGAGTTTGGCGAGCAAGCTGTGATCATCAAAAAGTCAGTGCGGAAACAGAACAAGAGGGCCTCGACATCACGGCAGCGAAAGCGCCAGCATCTGCTCGATGTCAAGGTCCGCGCGAAGAAAGCGGCCTCACAGAAAGAGGATCCTGAATACTCTGTTCTTCGCAAACTCCGACTACTCATTGAAAACGATTGAGATAACTTCAGATGGTAATTTGAGCCGTGAAACGATCCTGCGCACCGCAGACATATCGGAAGGCGAAAACATATTTTCGATCGACCTGCCGAAGGTCCAGGAGAAGCTTGGAGCTTTGCCCCAAGTTGAGGAAAGCCGGGTCCAAAGAATTCTTCCAGGCAAGATTGTAATTTCAATCCAGGAGCGTCGACCTGTCGCGTGGGTCGTTCCGCCGGATACGAATACCGGTTCATTCAATTTTGAAGATGCCTATCTCGTTGATAGGCGCGGGATACTTTTGAAACCGAAATCATTAGCTCCCGAATATCTGGGATTGCCACTTATTATCGGTGTTTCGACCGCGAATTGCCAGGCGGGCCAACCATTGGAGCAGGATGAAGTGAAGGCGGCGCTCGATCTTATTCGGACCTCGACAGAAATTCTTCAAGCGCGTTTCCAGATTCAGAGTATTGACGTTTCCAAACAGTATTGCCTGCAGGTTACAGACAGACAGCGGGCGAGTGTCACATTCGGCACAGATGCAATCGAATGGCAATTGCACCGCCTTGAGACCGTGCTGAACTACTGCGACAAGAACAGTCGGGAACTCCAGACCGTGAATCTGATGGCCCAGCGCAATGTGCCGGTCACGTTCGTGCCACAGGCTGAGCCAACTGCCCCTTTGGAACCAAACAGCGGATCTGAATCGACGACATCTCTCGCACCAGGTGCCAAGACCAAGAGTTCAGCGGAACAAGTCAGGCAAGCGGAGCCGGCGCATCTCAAAAAAGGTTCTCCGTCAAATTTTTTGAAATCACAGGAAAAGAAAACGCAACAAAAACCGGATCAGAATAGGTTGAAGCCGTTCAAGGAGAATGGAGTTATGGCTCGTCCGCCTGGGCCTGCCAGGGTAGACGGCCGGAATTCTTCGATAGCGGCAACGGACAACCTCGGTAGAGACAACTCGATCCAATGGCCAGAGACAATATCTTCGTAGGGCTTGAAATTGGCACTTCGAAAATCTGCGCAGTCGTGGCAGAAGCAAGAGGCGACGGAACGTTGAAGGTCGTCGGAGTAGGAAACGTTCCTGCGCGCGGGGTGCGAAAAGGCGAGATCGTAGACTTTGAAACTGCGAGGCGTTGCGTTCACGACGCGATTGTCGATGCGGAGGAGAAAAGCGACGTTGAGATTAGTGAGGTCTATCTTGGCATCACTGGAAGCCACATTCGGAGTTTCAATAACCGAGGCATCGTTGTGCTCGAGGAGGGACGCGAGGAAATCGACGAGCAGGATCTGGAAGATGTCCGGACGAATGCTCGCGAGGTCAGTCTGCCGATGGAGGATTGCATCCTTCACACAATTATTCAGCACTACTATGTCGATGGGCAGGACGGCGTACTGAACCCCGTTGGATTGCTCGGCAAGAAATTGGAGGCGGATTTTCATATTGTCTACGGCATCCGGACACGGATTCAGAATGCGATTCGTTGTGTGAAGGAGTTGGAACTGGAGCCGGCTGACGTCATCATCAACTCTTTTGCGACCGCGCAGGCTGTACTTGAGAAAAATCAAAAGCAACTCGGAGCAATCGTTATCGACATCGGTGGTGGAGTCACCGATTTCGTGGTCTATGTGGATGGCGCTGTAAAGCAGAGCGGCGTACTTGCCGTGGGCGGTGATCACATCACCAATGACATTTCGATCGGCTTGAAAATTCCGACAGCGCGGGCTGAGAAGCTGAAGGTTGAAGAAGGCAACGTCACTTTGGGGACCGCTTTTCCGGGCGAAACAATTCTGCTGAAGGATGAAACCGGATTCGCGGGGCGGGAAATCGAGAGAGAGTCATTAAATCAGATTATTCATTCGCGTTTACGCGAGACGCTGGAAATCGTGAAGCGCCAGATAGAGGGCGAGCAGAATTTGCATTACGTCGGGGCGGGCGTATTCATCACCGGAGGGTGCAGCCAGCTTCATGGATTGGAACATCTGGCATCCGATATTTTTGGAATGCCGGTTACAATGGCGCATGCGTTGCCGATGGCTGGCGTGACGTCTGCGTTCGAAAATCCGCAATTTTCGACTGCACTTGGTTTAGTGAAGTACGCCCACCTTGTGCAAATGGACAGGCCGTCATCCGGCGGACTCATCA
>WNFS01003978.1_pt1 | contig 11246 bp, 8 predicted proteins | sample 5400141 | NCBI WGS metagenome assembly WNFS01 (sample SAMN13153358, study PRJNA577476) | soil metagenome | isolation source: 60 cm saprolite under Madrone tree | place: USA:California | collected 2016-06-14 | reverse complement strand
GGCCGGACTGCGGGCGATCCAAGCTGCTCCCAACGACACCACCGTTTCCACACTCATCCAGATGAGCGTTAGCGTCTGAATCCAAATTACTCGCTGCAACACTTCCGCTGCGTTGGCCTTCTCTTCGATGGACATATTGAAATTATGGGTCGACTCCGACAGAGCGAGAATTTCTTGTTGTGGTTATCGCCATCGGCGACACACCCGTACTTCGCTTCAACCTTTGCACTCTGTGATGGGCTGCCTTCGACAAGGCGAAATGACCGCCGAACGCAGCATTCCAAATTCAGCCACAAGGTTTTCAACGGACTTATTTTGAGTGGGCTGTTCCGTTCCAGAAGCAATTGGCATTCTCCCGTCCGCATTCGCCAAATGATTCATCGGCAATCCCGGCGCCGGTCGGAGACTTCCATCAGCGCCAAAAACTCCGTGGCTACAAGCTCTGACAGAACATCCATTACCGAACCCGACCGCGTGCCACCGGCCCTCTCGCATTGCTCGTCGCTCTATTTGCCAACTTTTGGAACAACCAAATACCTGAACCGCAAGCTACCCGTGACCGTTACAGGGTCAGGGTGCGCTTCTCTCAAACCAGAATGGGGAGAAGTCTGTCCTCGAACCAGGACGTGTCGAGGGTCCGCCGCCGTTTGGCGGGCGAGGCACGCCCCCGGGCCGTTTGCGGCACCCTTCCACTACACCCCGCCGAAATCATAGACCTCGGCGGGGACCTGCTCTTTTCTCGTCAGTTACCGGCGGCCTGGTCGGAACCGGGCCTGCTTACCCGCGTTCGCACCTCGTCCCCCTCGACCGGCAGAGCGGTGCTCGAGCGAAGGCCTGCGGTCGCGATAAGAATATCGCCCTTTTCTGCGCTTGGGTCGACCCCAACCGTCAGGTGAACGTCCGCACTGGCACCCGCAGCCAGGCGGCCCATAGTGACCACGACCGTGCGCCCGATCCGTACCGCGCCTCCATCGGGCGATGAGACAAAATTCACTCCATCGGGAAGCCCGAAGACCGCCTGCGTGCCGTTAAGCCCGTACGACGAGGCATTTTCCACATGCAAGCGATACGTAAACTGAGCTCCCGGCGTCACGGACTCTGGCGCATCGAGTTGGATCCGGAGTCGGTCCTCAAGATTGGGCTTCGTAACCACAAAATTGTCGAGCAGTGCCGAAGGTCCGGTAGCCGGCGCCGACACGACATTCCCCGTCGCAGGGTCGACCAGCGTGTCTGGAATTGGATCGTTGACTGGATTCCCATTAACGTCCGTCCCAAACGGCGCAGGATTTGCCGCGGTCGCCGAAGACTTCGACTGCAAGGGCTCAGAAATCTGATACAGCGTCAGTTTATTGTCCCGCACAACGATGTCCGCGAAAGAGAAAAGTTTGGCCTTGAAGCGAGCCGTAATTTTCGGCCCGCTCCCGGCGCCAGGAAACACATGCGACATCTCCGCACTCGTTAGATGTGTGTCGAGCCAGGAAGCCGGACCGTTCGGAAACGTAAAGCTGTCCAGTGGCGCCGTTCCGGTCGCCGAATCATCCTGGTCGATCCCAGTGCCGGAGCCGCGCGCCGGAGCGAAGTCGCCGTCGAAGTCGCGATTCCCGCCCGCCCCTTCGACAACATACAGAACGCCATCAGGCACGGTCTGTGTAACGCCATCGAACGAAGTGTCGATCGACACAGCAGCAGGTCCAGCCGGCGTTGGCCCAGCGGCAACATGGGCGTTCGCGCGCACGGGGAAAGTGCGCTGATAGTTGTGCTCATGCCCGTTGAAAACCATATTCACGCCATGGTCCTCAAGGAACTTGGCCACCGCACGCATTTGGTTGTTCCTGACGGTGGCATTTCCGGAAGAAAACGCGGGCTGGTGAAACACGACGAATTTCCACGGCTGCGCGCTGGAGTCGAGATCATGAATCAACCAATCCTGAAGCACGGAGGGATACGCGGGAAACGTGAGCTGCGGAGCCGCGTCCACCGCTGGCCCATCGAGAACCCCATTAAACAGATGTGGGTTGGCATCCAAGAAAACGAAATGAGCACTGCCGTAGTCGAACGAGTAGTTACTCTCATGATCGATTTGCTGCTTCGCTCCCTTGCCCGAATCCACCAGCGTGGACGCCTTGTAAGCCGCAATCGCCGTCGGCGAACTGTAAGAATTGCCTTGGAAGCTGAAGAACATCCCGTTCGGCGTCATCGCATCGCCATTGTAAGTAAATTGCGGATCGACACTGGTCGGGCCATTCAGCGGAAAATAGTAATTGTTGAAGTAGGCCAGCGCATCCCCGCCATCGACGTTACCAGTGAATCGGCCCGCGACGTCGCTGCCCAACAGGTTGGCGCTTACTCCGTTCCCGCCAATGTCATGATTACCCACCACAATGTAGAACGGAATCGATCGGATAAACGGCGCGCCCGTTTCGTTCGAATCGATATCGCTGTTCCACACCGGAAACCAAAAATCGCGATAGCTGCCTTCCGCGCCATTGTTATAGACGTTGTCGCCGGTGTTCAGCGCCAGATCGGCTTTCGGCAGCTCAGGCGCGCCAGGCACCGAGAGATTCTGCACGTTGTACATCAAATGCGTGATGCGCGCTTCGTAGTCGGCGTCCCGCGCCGGAGACCCGGCAGGAACCGGAACAGTCGGGAAAAATCCCTCATCGCCCTGTACGATGAACGAAAAGTTGTCTCCGCGTTTGCGCGTATGAAATGACGCCGCAAAGCCGCCCGCCGGCATCCCCGGACCGCTCACTCGATAAAAATAAGTCGTGTTGTATTCCAGATCCACGAGTACCGCGGAATAATTGGAATGCGCGCCGGAAGCCGTGGCCTGCACAAGCGAAGCTAAAGTTGGATCCACGGAAAGATAATTGTCGACCACGCGCGCTTGTGGCGTCACCGCGCGGCCATACGAAACGCTGGTGCCAAACTCCACCAAATACGCCGAAGCTTTCGGCCACGCTTCATTTGTTTGCCACGCAACCACAATTTGATCTTTCGCGCCGAACGGCCCGTTGTCACCCGGCTGAATGTACGGCTTGTACGTAACGGTCTGCGAGAAAGCTGCTGGCGAGATCAACGCAGCAGTTGCCAGGAACGCCGCCGCAAAAAACGGAACTCTGTGTAGCTTCCGAAACATGGAAAACTCCTTTTAAACTCACCGCCAAGCGAAAATGGTCGCAACTAAGAAGACGCCGCCACAAATGCGCCACACGCCTCAAGTTCGCGGGGGAGCATCGTCGCAATCCAACGTTACAGTTGCGTCGCGCCTTCTTTAATTTCGTATGTGATGAGTGTTAACGGACAATTTTTGCGGACTGTGCGGCGGGATTGAGTTTACTCGGCAAAGGAGAGTTTGCTCACCGCGAAGATTTTACTCGAGCGCGGCTGAGGATGCTGCACAACTTCGTTTTTGCGTCGCTCGACGAAAGGATAACGTAGACGGGACAGCCGTCGCGGCAGGGAAAATGGCGCTATTTTCAGTGCGCACAGAATTTTGGCGAAGCACAGGGGTTTGAATGTATTCGAGAGGGATGCGACAGGGACCTTGTTTGATCACAAGAGAAAAGGCTCGCTCCAAGGAGCGAGCCTTTTGCAGGTTGGTTTAAGAACTCTACGTTCACTTTGCTAGTCTTCGAGCGGTTGGCCGGTTGCAGGGTCCAGGATCAAACGGCCTGCTCTTGGTCCATGGTTGAAGTCGAAGAGATTATCCAAGGTTCCCGCGATGGCGTCCGTGGAACCACCTCCGAGACGCCCGAGGTCCCAGTTGTCCTCAATGAATCGCAGGATAGAAGACTGGTCGGTGATGGTGTCGTCGATGAAATTTTGTTTTGCCCAGGGGGAAACTAGGAGGAGCGGCAAACGAGGGCCGAAACCGCAGCGGCCGTTCTGCGTGCCGCCGCTGATGTCGTTGGCCTTTGGCGAACCGCAATTGCCGGGGCCGAGCAACTGGTCATCGGAAACGTTGGACTGATTCACGATGGTTCCGAACTGGTGATCGTACCAGCCGTCGGAATCGTCCCACGCGATGATGACCGCTGTTTCGTTCCACACGTTGCTCTTCATGAGCGCGTTGATAATGTTGACGACAAACGTCTGTTCGTCCAGGGGATCGGAATAGCCGGCATGCCCATCCTGATAGGCTCCCGCCTTCAAGTAGCTTACGGCGGGGAGGCGGTCTTCGTTCAGAGCAGTGAAGAAATCCTGCAAGTCGTATTGATGGTTGGCTTGATCGGATTGGCCAATCATGGCCGGGCTGCTTGGGCGAAGGTGATGGATGTTCGTGGTTTGCGGATAGTACATGAAAGGCTCGTGGTGCGGAATGTAATCTCCAGCATTGACGACTGCATCGTCTCCAGCCAGGCCGGTGTGATGCTGGCCGCATACGGCCCGACCACTTGCGTCCACGCCGGTCGCAGCGAATCCGCCTTGGAACCAACCCCAGGTGATGCCTTTCGGGTTGAGCAAATCGGCGATGTTCTTGCCGGACACGGTGATCTGGTTCACAGTTTGAAACTTGGGATTTGAAGCGACGCAATCATCGAGCAACGGTCGCGGATCGCCGATCACTGCCCCCGTTGTCGCGCCGTTCGCGATGTTGCCGCTTGCGGTCGACGGCTTGCCATTGGGGCGCAGCGGTGCCAGCGTTGCAGGGAAGGTGTTCCCAGCGATCAGGTTCAGCGCGCCTGGAGTGGACGGTCCAAATGTGGTGCCCCAGGAGTTGTCGCTCATCGAAAAATTTTGCGCGTAGTTCCACATGGCCGTAACCGTGTTGCCGTCGTAGTAGCCCATGGTGCTTGCCGGCCCCAGTACCGCGTCATTGCAGCTCAGCCTTTCGACGAACTTATCCATTAGCCCGCCATCTGCTGCTGCTTGTTCGTCGCCGTAGTTGTGATCTTCGTCGCAGGTAACCGGCACGTTTGGCGGAATTCGAAAGGGATTGGCTTTGTTCGGATTGTTGGTGATGAGGCCGGAAGAAAGGAGCGTGTTGGATTCCGGGGTTCCTTCCTTGGCGTGGAAAGGAGTTTCTCCGGGCAAGTTGAAGGCATGGGGGTAAGTTCCAAAGTAGTGATCGAACGACACATTCTCCTGAAATATCACGACAACGTGCTTGATCGGAGTCTTTGTGGGGAAATCATGAGGGCCGGCATAAGCCGGTGTCACAGGCAACAGAGCCGTGGCAAGTGCAGCGAGCGCTGCCACCGGTTTTGCGAAACAATGACGCATATCGTTTTATCTCCTTGGGAGTACATCGTAGTGGCGTGGGCGCACGCCTCCCGAGCCGGGACACCTGAAGGCACACTGATCACACCCACACGGTTTTCTAGGCCAGTTCTATTAGCGGCAAATGAATGGAACGTCAAAAGGTAGTCGCAAGTGGTTCCATGACGTATAGAATCGTCGCTGCCGGCGAAGAATTTTATGCGTTGCAATGCGCTGTATACCACAGGTATGTCAGTGAAGGAGTCGGACCGGTACTGCCTTCAGTTTGGGGATAAGGGGTCGTTCAACGACGGGGCCGGAAGCAAAGCGCTCTGGCTATCCAATGCTTGTTATTTCGAAAGAGTCCTCATCTTTTCAGGCGACAGCGCGCCCCTGACCTAAAATCGGTATGTCCCATCTCCGCGCGCTCGCGACTCCCACTCCGGCAATCGCTTTTAAGTGAGATTTATTGAGCCAGAGGCACGGGGGTTCAATGGGGTACATAGGACTTGACAGAATATAGTGAAATCACTATATTGACCTAGATGACCGAAGAGACGCCTCTCAAGCCGGTGGTCTGGATGGGGTCGGGCCGCAAGGATTTGAAGAGATTTCCTGATTCTGTCCAGCATCAAGTGGGCTATGCGATTATGTCGCGCAACGCGGCGGCAAGCATCGCGATGCCAAAGTGCTGACCGGTTTTGGTGGGGCAGGGGTGCTTGAAGTCGTTGAGGATTTTCGCGCGATACATTCCGAGCGGTGTACACGCTGAAATACTCGGATAGTGTCTATGTGCTGCATGCGTTTCAAAAGAAGTCGAAAAGCGGGCGTGAAACGCCGCGCCGAGACATGGAACTCATCGAGCAGCGCCTGCGCGAGGCCGAACGAATAGCCAAAGGGAGAAAGTCATGAGCAAGAAATCTCACGAGATTGGAAGCGGGAACGTATTCAAGGACCTTGGAATTCCGAATGCCGAGGAGCATTTGGTTAAGGCCCAGCTCGTCTTCAAGATTGATACGATCATGAAGGATCGCGGTCTGAAGCAGGCCGAGGCCGCCGACCTTCTGGGTGTTAAACAGCCTGATGTCTCGAAGATGCTACGGGGTGATTTCAGGCAATTTTCAGTTGAACGGCTGCTGCGTTTCCTAGTGGCCCTCAATCAGGATGTGGAGATCGTAGTGAAACGGCACCGGGGCCGAAGCGATACGGCAGCACTCCATGTTTCTTGAGCTGGCTATTGCCCCTTAGGCAATTTCCACAGTACTGTCCCCGCATTTCATCCCGAAGTACCAACGAAGCGATCGACACAGATAGACGGTCGCTATGGTCCCGGACTAGGGCTATAATCTGTCCATTCATAACAGACCAACCCACCAAGCGTTACGTACCTTGCTGTGAAGAAGGAAACGCCGATCGTGATTCTCTCGGATAACGAAACAACAGTCGTCCAAACACCAGTGCGAAATAGATTGCGCCCGCCTTCACCACCTGCAAGAAATTGAGGAATTATCCGAAACTGACTGATTTGCCTGCTCCTTCCTTACCAGTACCGCTCCTCCTCTGGCGGTCCATATGCGGACGGCGTTGTGCTCACCATGCCCAACGGAGAAAAAGTCGAAGTCGAAACCGCAAATTCCGTGCCGGAATTCCTGAAGCATCCTCGAAACTGAAAAAATCGGAGAACCGATCATAGATGTTTAGGAATCTACGCTTGTCCACCATAGGGTGCGCGATTCTTGCGATTTTGGTTGCATCTGTGGAAGCACAACAACAACCTGTTGCACATCATGGTCGAGTTCGCGTTCATTTCATTGCAGCTGAAGAAATCGACTGGGACTATGCGCCGCTGGGTCGTGATGCATCGACACGGCGCTGCGGACTCTGGGGCCGGCACCATCGAAAAAGAATCAGGGACTGCTCGGGGATATTGAGCAGGTTTCAGAATCGCTCAAACGTTATCCGTGGACGACCCTGGCAGCGCTAAAAGGAGACCCGCAAGTTCTGCGTAAACTGGAAGAGACGGAGAAGCTTCTGAAGGACCTGAAAAAAGCACTGTCAAGATAGATTCCGCGATTTCCCTTCACGTTGGGCGTCACTCTTTCGTTCGGGACACAGGCCATGAGAACCTGCATTTACTGCCGAGCTGACAGTGTTGGCAAATTTTCCAAGGAACACGTTGTGCCTAAGGCCTTTGGAAGATTCCGTGAAAATCTCACGTTAGATTGCGTCTGCGGAGCGTGCAACGATTTCTTCAACAAGGAACTCGAATTATTTCTGACGCGAGATAGCGCGGAAGCGATGTTGCGCGTACGGTACGGCCTCAAGACCAAGAGCGGGCGTTGCAAGCTCGGCAAAAGCAGACTTGTCGTCAGGGTGATATCCCCCGGGGACTGGTATGGTGCACGGCTTTCGCTGGAGAGAGATGAAGCCGGAACCAAGGCCAAGGCTGAACCGTTACCCCAAGTCGCTATCCGGAAGTTTGGAGAGTCGGACTGGGAGTGGTTTCTTGAGGAGGAATTGGATCAGACGCGGGATTGGGAGCGTTATCGCACCGAGGCAGAGACGAAGATTGTGGGCAAGCCGGATGCTGTGGTTCAGAGACTCGCCGACAAGCTGATCCAAATGGGGATTGTTATTAAGAAGCGCGGAGAATTCGAGAAACACGGCGGTCAGGTCCAGGTCTTTGCCGAGGGGATTTTGGACGACATCATCTTTCGTGGCGTCGCAAAAATAGCATTCAATTTTCTTGCTCATCAAAGGGGCCCGGACTTTGCTCTTCGCTCCGATTTTGATGCTGCCCGCGACTACATTCGATTGAGTGTCCCGCCATCGCGGCCGGCGGTGATTGTGACGACGATGCCCATCTTGCTGGGGGACGATGCATTCTATCGGCAGACCAATGGTCACCTGATCGTTCTTGATTGGGACAGGATGAATCAGGGAATCGTTTGTCTCGTCTCGCTTTTCAACCATCTGACGTACCACGTGAACCTTTGCTGGGGCTACTCAGGTCTTTGGCACCCATTGACCGGTGGGCGCCACTTCGACTTAGAGACGCTCACCATCAACGAAGTCCGGGGAGTTAGGTTCTGAGGTTTTTCCGCACGGAAATGAGCAGCTAAATTACGATCATACTGTGGCGCGAGGAGCCGCATGAAACTAATCGAGTCCGATCCGATACTGGCCGAAATCTGCCGGTTGGTCGAAGGTCGTCTTCAGCATGTCGGGTGTCTCGCGACTATCGAAATCCCCGCTGTTCTCTTGGAGCATTTCACGAATCTAGGCCATCCAGTCACTCCTAAGGATCCCACTGCCTACAACCGGTCAGAGCATAAGATTTTTGTGAACGCTGAGGTGTTTCCTTCGTTTTCGGTCGAGGCTGGTCAATTCGCTCTCGCACATGAAATAGGCCACCACGCTCATTACGTGGGAATTGCCGCTTCGCTTCCAGAATTCAGGAGCGTGCACCCCTGCCTCATCGCTGACTGGCTAGCGGTGAAGTGGGGTTTTGCCGAAGAAATGCGGATGGAACGACTGGCGGATCGAGGCCCAGAGTTTTGCGAAAAATTATCCACGATTTCGAGCGAAGAGGAACTTCATCAGTGGGCGACAGACTGGGAACCGCGATTCCGGAACGCGAGACGGCGCGGTCAGAACATAGCACCTCCGAAGCTTCGGTTCTAGGACATAGGTCATGGTGAGTGCGTCTAGGCCATATGCAGCTTCGCGGTCGCACGGTGCAGAGCCGTGTTTCAGTACAACGGTGCGCGCGATTCGTGATTCCTTGCGCGAGGCGGTCCAAGTGTGCTCCACAAGTTTTCGGATCATCGGCTCCATCTCGGTCAGCAAGACATCCCGTTCAAAGGTGTCCTCGGCGGATATGGATTGTGTTGGCCTGTCAGCAACTACTTCGCTCCTGTCGATGCCCCGAGCCAACTCGTAGAGACGCACACCGTAGCGGCCTTCAGGGGGTCGCTAAATCTATCTGTCGCAAATCCGCGATCGTTTGTATGTCGAAGCCTTCAGTTTTTCCTCCGTCACCTTTCCAACTCCTGGTAGACGACCGACTGGCAGCGGCAACAAAAATGAATTTACTTCTTCCGGCTGTATGACGAAGAGCCCATCCGGTTTTTTCCAGGACGAGGCGCTCCCCATCCCGCCACGCGCATTCCGACGCGCATCGTGGTTATGCAGAAGTTACCGGTCGGCGCAAAGCATACCTTCAAACCTAGCTGATACCGTACGCTCCGTCAGCGCGACCCTCGAATTCGTCCTCGCGCCAATGCTCGGACTCATTGACGAACCCGCAGCAGGTGCCTAGGATGGCCGGGCGAAATGAGTTTGAGATGCGCTTAGGAGGCGGTGACGAATGCGAGTATCAAGGTGCTTGAGCTGGGGCATGAGAGCTCTAACCGTGGTGGTTGCCAGTAGTTCGCTCGGTCTAGCGGCAGCGGCAAATCCGCAGGGACTCGTGAGCAGTGACCTGTCGCGGTTAAGGTCGGTCGGCGGAGTGGCTGCATCGCCCGATGGGAAACGCGTCGCGTACACCGTCGTCATGCGGGACCGGCCCGGGCGTCCGTACGGTCAACTGTGGATCCTGGATTTGTCCACCCAGAAATCCGTGCGTGTCGGAGGAGACAAGGACGGCGGCGGAAGCGGAGTCTGGTCGCCGGACGGCAAGTGGATCGCCTTTTCGGGACATCAGGGAGACAAGAGTGGATTGTTTGTCGTGCGGCCGGACGGATCGGAGGTGACGTTTCTGGCCGACGTGCATGGAACAAACAGTCCCCTTCCGGGCACAGGCAACGAGATTTCCTGGTCCCCAGACAGCAAGCAGATTGCATTTGTCTCCTCGACGCCAGATCCGCGAGCGGCCGAAGCTAGCGGCGATCCGATGGTGATTACTCGCTATCTCTACAAGCCCGACGCCGGCGAGGGCATGACCCGTTTCAACGACAATCAGCGGCTCCATATTTTTGTCGTCGACGCGGCGACAAAACAGGTGCAGCAACTGACGCAGGGCGAATTCGACGAGCATTCCGTCGACTGGTCGCCGGATGGCAAGAAGATTTTGTTCGGCTCGAATCGCGAACCGAATCAGGATGAATTCTTCAACTACGATCTGTTCACCCTGAATGTGGCCGACGGAAGCATTCAGCGCCTTACCGCCACGGAATACAACGAGTACGACGCCATCTGGTCCCCGGACGGAAAACACATTGCTTATCGCGGAACCCGGCGCGGAATTACCGACCGCGAGACCACGATGGAGGACACCCACGTCTGGGTGATGAATGCCGACGGAGGCAACCGACGGGAAATCGGAGCGGCGATCGACAACCGGCAAGGCGCGCCGCGCTGGTCAGCGGATAGCGGCGCACTGTATTTCACTGTGCAGGAGCGCGGGAACAATGTGCTGATGCGTCTGCCAGCAAGCGGCGGTACAGCGCAATATGTCGTGAAGGAAAGAGGGGGCGTCTTTTCCTTTTCGGTGAGCAAGGATGGCGGACTCTACTACGCCTACAGTTCGCCAAGCGATTTGCCACAGATTTATCAGAAGACCGGAAGCGGCGCGCCAAAAAAGCTAACCGACCTGAACGCGGACGTACTGGCGGGAAAGCAGTTGGGCGAGGTCGAATCGCTCACCTTCATCAGCAACGACAATAAGTTCGAAGTCGAAGCCTTTCTGACCAGGCCAATTGGCATGACCGCCAGTTCAAAGCACCCGCTCATCGTGAATATTCACGGCGGCCCCCATGGACAGAACGGCCCGGCCTTTAGTTTTCACAATCAGGTCTTTGCGGCGCATGGCTACGCGGTGCTGAACGTGAATTTCCGAGGTTCGACCGGATATGGGCAGAAATTCGCCGATGCGGTCTTCGGTGATCAGAACGGAAACGAAGCCCAGGACGTGTTGTACGGTGTTAGCGCGGCGGTGCGGCGAAATCTCTGGATCGACCGCGAGCGCATGGGCATCGAGGGTGTCAGCTACGGCGGCCAACTCACCGAATGGCTCATCACCCAGACGAATGAGTTCAAGGCAG
>WNFS01003972.1_pt1 | contig 11251 bp, 9 predicted proteins | sample 5400141 | NCBI WGS metagenome assembly WNFS01 (sample SAMN13153358, study PRJNA577476) | soil metagenome | isolation source: 60 cm saprolite under Madrone tree | place: USA:California | collected 2016-06-14 | reverse complement strand
AACATTCGAAGTGAAACTGAATGTCCCCTGAAACGTGCTTGCACCGGTTGTATTGAATGGGGCCTCACTGAGGAACCTGGTGACCTGGCTGTTTGCTGCAATGGTGGTGCTGCCGGCTCCGACGTCAGCGCCGGCCGTATTTGTGTAGAGGAAGTTGACCGTTGCCGTGGAACTACTCGGATTCACGATTGCGAAACCGGTATTCACCGCTCCGGCAATTTCGGCGTAGATGCGTCCTGTCGTCAAAGCAGCCGAGGCCGGCACTCCGGTCTCGCTGACGAGTGTGTTGCCGGTGCGGACTCCGAAGATGGCGACACCTGCAGGTGTCGTCTGCCCCGAGTCGGGCTGAATTCGCGCATACCCGACGCGGAGACCTCCACTGCCATCCGTGATGACGGACATTCCGCCACGATCCACCAGTGTGTATGGCTTTACGGTGGTTTCTGTCGGCGGCGCTGCTGCGGGAGGCACTCTGTCCACCCGCGTGTAAATGAAATCGCCGTTAGGACTGAAGTCGCCATTTGCAGCGTTTCCGGCCAGGTTGAAGCGAACTGTTCCAACGGCAGCGCTGGAAGGCGCCGTCCAATTGACCGTAAAGGTATTGACACTGGTCGCATTGGAATGTTCGATGTACTGGATCCCGCCGTTGTTGACAACAAACACGTTTCCCGAGATCCTGGCAAGCGTGCCGGCCTGCTGGGTCGGGTTGTCGGTAACTGCCGAGAGCTGGAATCCAAACCTGCTTTGCCCCGGCTTTGCAATCGTGACTGTTAATGGGTACGTCTGACCCGGTGTCCATGCCGACGGCAGGCCGTTGAGAGTCAGCGTGCCACCTGTCGCGTTCACCGGATTCCCCGAATGGCATCCGGCTTGTGCGCAAGTAGGCCCGGAAATCCCATTCACACCGGGCTCCGGTCCCATTGAGAATGCGAACAGAAATCCAGTCCATCCCAGGCCAAGAAATAGCGTGAATAAAAAAGTATGTTTAGTCTGCATTCGGTCCGCTCCTGTCGTCGGAGATTTAACAACAGGGACAAGAGCGAACGAAAGCGGTTTATTCGAATTGCCGAATTTAGATCAAGTCGACGGTGACGCCTCCGATGCCGCTTTCGACGCGGATGCGAATCCTCGCCCCGTCGTTGGAGCCGGGATGGGTGTACGTCCGGCCATCTCGCTGAAAGTCAGGAGCGTTGATGTTGGAAAGGAAGCTGCTGCTCCCTTGAATTTCAATATCTGCATCCTTGGGGAGAAGAAGACGTACAGCGCCGACGCCGACCTTGATGGAGCAATCGGTGTTCGTTTTGCCGAGTTCTCCAGTGAAGTCCAGCTCACTATGGCCCACGCCGCCTTTCAGATCGAGGCGCTCGACGCGGGCGTTTCCAAGGCCGCGTATCGTGAGTTCGCCTACACCGGATTCAACCTCCAGGGATTTGACCGGGTCGCGGACGGCTTTCCCGAACGTCACATCGGTTTTACCTACTCCACCGCGTAATTGCATGCGTTCCAATGCGAGGCCGGTCAGGTCGAGATGCGATTCGGACACGCCCGTTCGCACGTCCAGATCCAGAAGAGCCTTCTCGCTCAGACGCAGCGCCAGATCGTTATCGTGCCTGCCAAAACCACTTCTCCCCAGGCGGCTGTCCAGTTCGAGACGCAAGGTGGCGTGGTCACCTTCATTGAAGTCGAATCTGGGGGTCGTACGGGCCCGGTCATATTCAAGATCGAAGGAGAAAAGGTTGTCGTCGGAAGCCTTCTCGATTTCAAGCGTGCCCACGTCGTATTTGAGATCGACCGACAGCCGGCTGGTCGTTCCGATCGGCCGGGACTCACGCATGGTCTGATAATCGGGGGGCGCGTCGTCGATAACGCAACCCGCCGTTACAAGGGACAGTCCTCCGCAAAGAGCGAGCAGAATCGTTTTCATGGTTTTTGTGTCGGACGCATGATGATTTCGCTGATGAAACTGTTCGGCTCCTGGGTGACGATCATTCGTACGGCGTGCGCTACGTCCTCGGGCCGCAGCATTCGTTCTCGCGACCTGGTGTTGCCCGAATCGGAGAATCGTGTGTCCGTGGAACCCGGGCAGACCACACTCGCCCGGATACTGTGCTGCCGGACCTCTTCTGCAAGCGACTCGGTAAACCCGACCACACCGAACTTCGAAGCGCAATACACGGCGCGATTGGCCGATCCGACTTTCCCAGCGATGGAGGCAATGTTAATGATATGCCCCGTTTTGCGTTCGATCATGGACGGAAGTACGAAACGGCAGGCAAAAAAGATCCCTCTCAAGTTGGTCTCGATAAGATTTTCGAAATCCTCATCTTTAAAATCGGCCACCGGGCCGAAGATGCCGAGTCCCGCGGCGTTCACCAGAATGTCGATGGGACCCAGGGCCCTCGAAACCTGCTCGAACAGGCGCTGCAGGTCTTCCTTTTTGCGAACATCCGTGGGAATGACGCTGGCTCGCGAACCGATCGTCCGGGCTGTGTCTTCCAGTTCGGTTCTGCTTCGCGCCGCCAGTGCTACGCGCGAGCCAAGCTTCCCTAATTCGATGGCAATCGCCCGCCCGATTCCTCGCCCGGCGCCCGTCACGACGGCAATTTGATTTTGGATTGAAACCATTTGAGGTCCTGTCACTGTGTCGGAGGTCTATGACCGCCGACAATACAGTAATTTGCAAGATCGCCGGCGCTCATAGACCGCCGCTACAGTTAATCTCCCGGCACTGCCACTTCCTGGGTTGTGTCCTAATTCGGGGACAGACGTATAAATCACCTAATTAGCAAGTAAAGCAACCTTGATCGCTAATTAGGTGATTTATACGTCTGTCCCCGAATTAGGACACTACCACTTCCTGGTCTTTATACTGGAGTTGGTAAAGCTTGTAATAGATCCCGCGCCTGGCCAGAAGTTTCTGGTGCGTGCCGATCTCGCGAACGCGGCCCTTGTGCATGACGATGATTTTGTCGCACCGCTGAATCGTGGACAACCGGTGCGCGATGATAATGGATGTGCGACCTTCCATCAGCCGTTCGATCGCCTTGCGGATTTGGATTTCGGTCTCCGTGTCCACACTGGACGTTGCCTCGTCCAGGATCAGGATCTGCGGATCGTGCGCGAGCGCCCGCGCGAAGGCCAAAAGCTGACGCTGTCCAACGGAAAGCATCGTCCCCCGCTCGTTCACCGGATGATTGAGACCCAGCGGCAGCCCGCGCAGGAACGGCCCCAGGTTTACATCTTCTGCCGCGGCCGAAACGCGCTCGCGCGAGATAGGTGACCCGAGCCGGATGTTGGACTCCATCGTTCCGGAGAACAGAAACACATCCTGAAGCACCACAGCGAACGAGCCCCGCAGGTAGTCGAGATCCAGTTTCGCGGTGTTCATCCCGTCGAGAAGAATCTCTCCTCGCTGAATGTCATAGAAGCGCGTGAGAAGGCTCGTCGTTGTCGTCTTGCCGGCGCCCGTGTGACCGACGATGGCGACCGACTCGCCGGGACTGACGCGAAAAGACACATCTTTCAAGACCCAGTTTTCGTCGTTGTATGCAAACCACACGTTGCGGAACTCGATCTCGCCGCGCGCTTGCCATGGCGGCTTAAGGGCGTTCTCGGGGTTCACAACAGTGGCGGGCGTATCCAGCAATCGAAACAGCCGTTCGGAACTCGCCATTGCCGACTGCAGGATGTTGTACTTCTCGCTCATGTCCTGAATGGGTTGAAAAAAGCGCCGCGAGTACTGAATAAATGCGAAGAGCGCGCCAAGACTCAGCGAGCCCGTCATCACTTTGCCGCCGCCATACCAGATGATCAGGGCAACCGCAACCGAACTCAGAAGTTCCACGGCGGGATAAAACCACGCGTAGGCAACGATCCCGTCCTTGTTCGCCGCGAGATGCTCGTTGTTGATCGCGTCGAACTTATCAAAGCTTTTTCGTTCCCGATTGTAAAGCTGCACGACGGACATGCCGGTGATGTGTTCCTGCAGAAACGCATTGATCTTCGCGATTGCGATGCGAACGCGCCGGTAAGAGTCCCGCACCTGTTGGCGGAAGACCTCCGTCGCGATAGCGATCAGCGGAACCACCGAGAGCGTTACAAGGCCGAGCTGCCAGTTCAAGACCAGGATCGCAACCGTGATGCCGAGGAGTGTGAAGATATCGCCGAAAATCGATACCAGACCCGCGGAGAACAGCTCGTTCAGCACATCGACGTCCGTGATTACACGCGTAATGAGCCGGCCCACGGGATTCCTGTCGTAAAACGAGGGCGACAAGCCCTGCAGATGCTGAAAGACCTGCATTCGCATGTCGTACATGATTTTCTGGCCGGTGTTCTGCAGTGTGTATGTCTGGAGCGTCGCAAAGACGAACTTCAATACCAGCAGGCCCACGAATACAACGGCGATGAACGTCAGGCCCGGCAGATCAGCCGCGGCGATGTATTGATCGATGGCGATCTTGGTAATCCATGGGAATGCGATTTCCAGGACCGATTCGCACAGTATCAGCAGCAGTGCGAAAGCGACAAATTTCTTGTAGGGCCGGAGGTACGTGATCAGCCGGCGCATCAACCGCGAGTCGTAGGCTTTACCGAGAACTTCTTCGTCTTGCATTCGCGTTCTGATTACTGTAGCGGCGGTCTATGACCGCCGGCTGTCTCCAGGCCTGCGGATTGTCGGCGGTCATAGACCGCCGCTACAGCGTACGGGCTTTAGCCCCGCTTTAGCCCGCGTTCTCCAATTCTTCTTCCAGCAGTTGCTTTCTATGCAATTCCGCGTAATAACCGTCTCGCGCGAGCAGTTCCGCATGGGTGCCCCGTTCCACGATGGCGCCGCTTTCGATAACGATGATTTCGTCGGCTTCCTTCACCGTTGAAACACGATGGCTGATGAGAATCGAGGTCCGATTCCGCATCACCTGCTTCAGTTCACGCAGAATCTGCTCTTCCGTGTACGTGTCCACGCTGGACAGCGCGTCGTCCAGAATGAGGATCCGCGGATCCCGCACGACGGCGCGGGAAATCGCTGTTCTCTGTTTCTGTCCTCCCGAAAGCGTGATGCCTCGCTCACCGACCATGGTTTCGTATTTGCCGGGAAATTCCTCGACGTCGCCTTGAATTCTCGAAATCGCCGCTGCTCGACGAACGTCCGCATCCGAAGCGGACTCCACGCCAAACGCGATGTTCTCGCGAATCGTCTCGCCGAACAGGAACGTATCCTGGGGAATAAAGCCGATCGATCGGCGCAACGTCTCCAATGGAATTCGCTCGATCGGCATACCATCAATGAACAGCGAATTCGGCGGCGGGTTGTAAAGCCGCGGGATCAATTGAACCAGCGTGGATTTTCCCGATCCGGTGGAACCGACAATCGCTACGGTCTTCCCTTTCGGTATCGACAACGAAATATTTCGCAGCGTCGCCTTGCCGTTGTACGAGAAGCTGAGGTTCCGGAATTCGATGGCTCCTTCAACCGCGAAATCCTCTGCCACGCCCGGCTCATCGTTCACTTCGGCCGGCGCGTCCAGAATGTAGTTCAGTCGCTGCATGGAAGCGCGGCCCCGCTCGAACAAGTTCACGACCCAGCCCAGCGCGATCATCGGCCAGGTCAAAAAACCGAGATACATGTTGTATGCAACAAAATCGCCCAGCGAGATCGAATTCTGGATGACCTGACGCCCGCCGAAGAGAAGTACGATGACGACCGCCAGTCCGATCATCAACTCCATGACCGGGTAGAAGACACTCGTCACGCGGATCAGCTCATAGTTCTTGTCTACGAGCGCTCGGTTCATCCGGTCAAATTCGGCAATTTCGTGTTTTTCCTGAACGAACGCTTTGACGACCCGTACACCTGCCATGCTTTCCTGCACACGCGCGCTCAGATCGGCGAGCCTGGCCTGTGACTCTTCAGTCAGATCGTGAATTCTCTTTCCGAAATGGCGCACGCTGTAGGACACGAAAGGCAGCGGCAGGAGCGCCAGCAGCGTCAGCTGCCAGCTGATCTCCAGCATCACTACGACCGCAAACAAGGCGGTTACCACAGTGTTGGCCGTGTACATGATGCCCGGTCCCACCAGCATGCGCACATTGCTCAGATCGTTGGTGGCTCTCGACATCAACTCGCCTGTTTTATTCTTCTGGTAAAACGAGATCGAGAGCGTTTCCAGATGACGGAAGAGATCGTTCCGGAGCGTATATTCGATGTCGCGCGATACCCCGATGATCAACATGCGCGTGAGGAACCGGAAGACTCCTTGCAACACCGTCAACCCGACGATAAGGGCCGCGTAATAAAGGAGTTTCTGCCGGGTGACCGACTCGCGAAGGGCATCGACCGCAGAACCGGTGACCCAGGGGGTGGCCAGAAGGAAGACGTTGGAGCCCACGATGCAGATCAACCCGAAGGCAAGCCGGAAGCGGTGTTGCCGGAGATGGACGGTCAGGCGGGCCAGAACGTTCCATTTCTCCGAGTTAAGGAAGACCATAAATCCTCATCTTACTATAATGTACGCCGACTGTAGCGGCGGTCTGTGACCGCCGGCGGTCACAGACCGCCGCTACAGTTAGAGTTAAACCTTAACGATCCGGAGGATGTCCAAATGGATAGCGGGGACGGAACCATCCGGCAGAGGACAAACTCGCAAATGGAAGACGCTTTAACGACATCGATGTCCAGGGTCCCAGAAAAGCAAGACGCGGATGCTGGACTTGTCGAGCGGTACCTGTCCGGAGACATGACCGCATTCGATGAGCTGATGATCCGGTACGAACGGCAGATTTACCGGGTTTGCTACCGGTTCGTGGAAAACCGGGAGGACGCGATGGACCTGGCCCAGGAGGTCTTCATCAAGGCGTTTGAACACCTCCCCACTTTCCGGCAGGAGTCCAGCCTGAAAACCTGGCTCTACAGGATCGCGATGAATCACTGCATCAATCACGTGAAAAAGCATTCGCAGGAATTCGTCGAAGTCACCGAATACACCTCCAGCGTTCGCGCCTCGGCGCACGCTCAAATGGAGGAGCGAGAACAGCGTGAGCATTTGCGCCGAATGGTGAAACACCTTCCGCCGAAACAGAAGGCGATTCTCGAATTGCGCATCAACGAGCAGCTGAGCTACGAAGAAATTGCTAACATTTCAGGACGGTCGGTTTCAACCATTAAGGCCAGTGTCTTTTTTGCATTGGAAAAACTGAGGAAACTGGTAAAAGATCCCAGGATCCGGAAGATTCGCCGCGCGTAGGTTGAGTTTTATGTTTGGTCATATCAAAGCCCAGGAGTTCTTGAATTTGATGGAAGGTGCCGAGCTGCCTGCCGAGCGCAAGCTGCATCTGGACGGCTGTGCGCGATGCACCGCCACATTGACGTCGATGCTTTCAGTGCACGGCGCAGTCACCTCGCTCGATGCCGACATTCCTGAACCCGATTGGGCCGAATTCCGTTCCTCGGTTCGCGATCGGTTACTGTCGCGCGCGGCACAGCGTTCTTCTGCAGTGCGGCGCTGGACCGGCTGGCCTATACGGCCGGCAGCGGCGTGGGCCTTGTCGCTGGTCGTCGCAGTTGGAATCACGACCGCCGCGTTCCTTTGGAACATGGAAAGAATGCAGACTACTGTCGTGGAACCACCCCGCCCCCAGCCTCCCGCGATCGAATTGAACGATGTCGAGGCAATAAGTCTCGGGTGGTCCAAGACGTCGCTGTTCGATGATTTGATCCAGCTCAACGATGCACAGGCAGAACAGGTTCGAGCGATGTTGGAGTCCCCGCAGAAGGGAACTCAATACAAGCAATGAGAAAGCTTGCCGCCGTCTTCCTGCTCGTTATCCTTTCGAGCACCATCGCCCTGTCCAAGCAGGACGGCGCCAGGCGACTGGAACCGCACGGCAAGGCGGCCAACCGTGCAGCGGCGCAGGCTGGCCGCACTCCGGCGATCGAAGATGCCGTCCTCGGTTATTACATCAGTCAGTTTCCGCAGGTGGCGGAAGTCGGCGACGACGTTTTTGTGAAAGTCCTGCCTCATCTCCGGCAGTTTGTCAGGGAACGATTTGAAATCAGCCAGCGCAGAAACCGGGCTTTGAATGCCATCAGAAACATGGTTCAAAGCGCCGATTCCGAAGAAGACCTCAAGCGTTTAATTCGTGAGTTCGACAAAGCCGACGCGGACATTCAGGCAAATCAGGAAAAGTTCCTGGCCAACGTCGATCCTCTTCTGAGCACGCACCAGCAGGCCAAAGCTCGACTATTTCTGATGATGGCCGACAATCGCATCCGGCAAATCCTGAACCAGATTCAAAACAACGCGAACCGCCCAGCAGCCCAACCTGCCCCCGAGCAGCGCGAAAAGTAGATGGGTAGGGAAACACCTCCCCCGGTTCACTCATCACTGATGTCCAATGCCCAATGACTAATGAACTTGAGGATTGAAAAATGAGCGGTTGACTAATGGAATTGAGAAATGAACGGATTTGTCAATCGTCAATTCTCAATTTCATTTCTCAATCCTAAATCCTCAATTTCATTAGTCATTGGACATTGGACATCAGTGATTAGTGATTTGGGAAAACCCCCTTCCTGTTGTATTAATGCAGGCATGATTCCGCGACTCCGCTTCATCCTGCTCATCGGTCTTACTGTACTCATCGTCCCTGGTGCCTGGGGCCAACCGCAGCAGATGCCGAAGATCACGCTCAACTATCCCACCAGAACCGGACAAAGCTGGGTGCTCTACATCGCAAAAGAAGGCGGCTATTACCAGAAGAATGGGCTGGACGCGAATATCGTATTTGGTGTCAGCCCGACCGGGATTGCGATGGTGATCAGCGGCGAGGCCGCCATGACCGTCTACACGCTGGAGCAATCGATGCAGGCAAGCTCCAAAGACGGGTCCCTCGTCTCTGTGGGCAGCCTGTTCAAGAAGAGCCTGTTCGCACTGATGGCGACGAAGGACATTACGACCGTCCGCGGCCTGAAAGGGAAGCGTGTGGCGGTGAGTCAGATTGGCGACGCGCCGTACAACTACACGATCGGACTTCTCAACAAAGCCGGACTCGGTCAAAGGGATGTTCAGTGGGTTCCCGTCGGAACCGATGTTAGTGGCCGCGCCGCCGCTCTGGTAGGCAGCCGCGTCGATGCCACGATGTTGACCGCGCCGGTGTATTTCAAGCTCGAGCAGGAAGGATACAAGAACCTCGGCAATATCAGCGACTACGATGATATCTATGCCCCATCCGTATATCTGATGAAGAAAGGTACGATCGCGGCGAACGCGAAGCTTCCTGAATTACTGATCAAGGCTCACGCCGAAGCGATCAAGCGGTTCTACGACGACAAAGCGTTCGCAATCAAAGCATACCGAGTGTACGACCCACAGGATCCTGCAGAGGTCGAGAAAATCTACGACCACTATGCCAGGGTTAGCACCTATGAGCGCGTCCCCTACGTTACCGCTCCGGCCGTCCAGTACATTCTGGATCACTTGAGCGACCCGCAGTCGGCCGCTCAGATGAGGAAATTCGATTTCCGCTCGGTGATCGACAACAGCATTGTGGACCGTCTCGTGAAGGAAGGTTTCTTCGAAAAGCTGTTTGGACCGGGGATCAAAGCCGAGCAGGAGAGGAAAACAAAAATAGCTTTCCGGTAAGGCATCCGGCGAGAAGACATTTTGAAATTGGACGAATCCTGCATCTCAAATCCGAAATCCGAAATATCGCATTGGACTGGCCGTCTTTGGAAGGATGGCTAGTCCAATTGGAGATTTCGGATTTCGGATTTGAGATGCAGGATTCGTCCAATTTCAAAATCCTTTCTTCCCGCTAACGCCAATGCGCAAAACCCATGGCGCTGCCGGTGCCGGCCTCGGAGCGGTAGCATGCGACATAGTCCACGAGTTTCATCGTCAGTCCTGCCTCGAACATGACTCCGGCAACGGTAATCCAGTTTTTGATCTCCGATGTACCCGCGCGAAACATCTCGTCCGGAACTCTTGACAGAGTTGCGAGGTCGCCTTTCCTCACGGCCTCGAGCACTTCGTGATCGAAAGCTTCGTCGAGCACCCAATGGGTGAGACCACCGGACGCTATAACTGCGACCGTCTGATCTCCAGGCCAGGACGAAATGCCGCGGGCCAGCGTCCGGCCGAAGTTGAAGCAGCGTTCGGCGGACGGCTGGTTAGGCGGATAAAAAGTATTCACGAATACCGGAACGTGCGGCACCACCCTGTCTCGCATCAGCCGCCGGTACACAAAGCCATAAGCATGGGGCACTGCATTCGATCCGATCTCACCGGTGCTCAGCCGCGTCAGTTGAGAAACGTCGAAGCCATCGGCCATCGCCCGTTCGATCAGGTGGCGGCCGAGTTCAGGCTGGCACGGATATTGTGTGTAGACCGAGGGCGTGCGGTCCTGTTCGGCGCAGGCAATCCCGGGAGGCAGCTTCGCCAGGAATTCCGGAGTTCGCGGAATACCTTCCACGTACTGACCCCAGAAGATTGCGAATGCCGGGACGTGCTCGCTCGTGAAGACTTCCATCTGGTCGTTTCCGACTACGACAGCAACGTCGGGCCTCTTCTCATCGAACAAGTCGGCGAGCTTCGAAATCGCACGCTGGCACTGCATATGGCGATCGCGGCACACTTCGGGCCTGATCAGCTCTGCAATGCCCTCCTGTCTCCGCAGCGCAAGCAGCTCGTCGAATGTATAGGTCCTGCCCTTATAGAAATGTTGCGGGTTCGCGCGATCGGCTTTAACGCGCTCCGGCCAGATCTCGGGTGGAATCGACAGCATCGGGCCATGCGAGGTACCCAATCCGAAGACGATATGGGCCACGCCTAGCCCACCAGCAGAATCTGGAGATCCATCAGGTTGGTTTGAGTCGGGCCGGTAACGATGAGGTCGCCGGTAGCTTTGAGAAAATTGGAGGAGTCGTTTGACCGCAGGTATTTCAGGGGAATCAGTCCGAGCTCGACAGCTCGCGAGCTGGTAAATGGATCGACGAGCCCGCCTGCGGCGTTTGTCGGGCCATCGGTACCATCCGTGGCCACGCTCGCGAAGCAGGACGGAGTGTGTGTCGGCCGAGCCGCCATCGAAATCGCCCAGGCCAGAGCCATTTCCTGATTTCGGCCCCCCAGACCATGACCTCTCACCGTGACCGTCGTTTCGCCGGCCGCCAGAATGCAGGCGGGCGCCTTGATCGGATTTCCACTTCGGGCAATCTCACGTCCGATGGCGGCAAAGAATCGGCCGATGTCTTTCG
>WNFS01011259.1_pt1 | contig 11253 bp, 9 predicted proteins | sample 5400141 | NCBI WGS metagenome assembly WNFS01 (sample SAMN13153358, study PRJNA577476) | soil metagenome | isolation source: 60 cm saprolite under Madrone tree | place: USA:California | collected 2016-06-14 | reverse complement strand
ACTATTACGGAGTAGGTACCACGCGGTAGTAGACCCCGTTCGCGCCGTAGGATGGACTGAACCAGGTATTGCCGCAGAGATAGTAGGTAGTGCCCTGGACGTTGGGAGTCGCGCAGCCTGATGGAAGGACGGCAATGATTTCTCCCATGCTGTACGTGATGTTGGCTGCAACCGCCGCGGCTTTTGCGTTGGCAGCGCTAGTAGTAGCGCCGGCAACGTAACCTTGGGTATAGGCGTTCGCCGTGGCGGCACTGTTGTTGGCGGAGGCAATCGTCGCGCCGACAACCGCCCCAGTTACTGCGGCTCCAGCAGCGGCCCAGCCGCCACAGTTGTAGCAGCCTGATCCGTACGAGTTCACCACAACCGGCGGATGGTACGCCCCATAGTAAGGAACCGCCGCGATCGGCGGATGATAGGCTGCGCCGTAAGCGCCCCCATAGTAGTGAGCATTCCCATACGCTGACTGGCCATAGGAATTGGTAGCGACGGTGCCACCTCCCGCATAGTGCGTGGCGGTACCGCCATACGCGCCGGTCGCCGTGGTATACCCGGAGCCCTCGGCGTGAGTTGCCGTGCCACCGTACGCGCTGGTAGCAGTCGTTCCTTGTCCGCGATAATGCGTCGCGCTGCCGCCATAAGCGTTGCTGGCGGTCGTCGTTCCAGACCCTTCAGCATGCGATGCAGAGGCGCCGTACTTGTTGGAAGCAGTGGTTCCCTGTCCGGCAGTGTGGGTAGCACTGCCGCCGTAGGCATTAGTGCGCGTGGTGGAATTGCCGCTGTGGTAGGTGCTGCCGCCGCCGTATCTGTTCGCGTGCCCCCAAGCCGAGGCCCTCAAGTAGGGGAGCATGGTAAGCCAAACGCTGAGTAAACTGATAAGTAATCTATTCATTTTATTCCTCCTAGTTACTGGGAATTGGTGGATTTGGCCTGGGCTGAAGTCTTCGTTGCGGCCTTTGGCTTCGACTTTCCAGGCGGCGGAAGCGGAGCATCGGGGCGGGCGAACTTAATATGTTTTGCGGCCGTGGCTTTTGGTGAGCCAAAGACGTCCGCTGGAATAGTCGGATCGATTTCCCAGTTGGTCAGTTCCATGCGGTGGCGCAATCGCATGGGATCATCCACATAAATCGCGCGGAGCATGCGCGGCAGTTTGTCCTCGGCGCCAATCCATACCTCCACGAACACGCCTCCACTGTCGTACGCCACCATATCCGTCGTGGTTCCACCAACCACGTTCGACTGGCCGATATAGAACGCCAGCCGCAGATCTTCGGCAATGTCCTTGTAAGGGTCGGAGACAATCACGTCATCGAAAGGAAAATAGACAGCGGCGTTGTGATAGGCCACCTCCATGGTCTCATCCAGCGTAGGCGGGGCGTCGGCTACCGCGACCAGATCCTCGGCTGGGGCATAGGCCATCATCATCTTGCCGTCGTAGTAGAACTCCGACGCGGGGCCATCCCCCAAAGTGATCACGCGCAGCTTGTCTGGCCTCTGCATAACAACATCAGATTTCGTTGAATAAGCGAGAGGGAAGCCCAAACGGCTGGGGCTCTCGTAGGTAACCTCGGCCGTGAACGACATGGAATGCGCAGCAGCGAGGCGGGCACATGAGGCTTTTAGAAGTTCTATTGCCTTGGGTTCCAGCACTGGCTTGGTCTCCACCGGGGCCGCAACCGATTTTTTATTTTGCGTGGTTTTCTTAGTCGAGGCCGGCGATGCGCCCTGAGCGTGCGCGGGCGCCGCCCCAAGAGAAAGAGCCGCCAGGGGAATAAAAAGTACAACTCTAAGTAGCTTGCGTCGCATGATCACAACCCCCTTCGAATAACTCATTTGCAGTGGTGGTTCTGAAACGGTCAGGGAATTATTCCGCATTCGAACATTTTATTGGCGATGGGGGGCGCCACTTTGTTGATGAATACGGCGCGCATTTGAGCATCATTGTGAAGAATATCTAGGATTCTTTGTTCCTCAGGTTTCGGTGGAGCCTTCTGGCTTTTTTGCTTCCACAAATCTTCGCAGGTCGACTGCTGGTATTTCTGGATCACTTTGTTGGCGATCATGTCCAAGATCGGGTACTGAGATGGCGCCTGCGCATGTGCCTTTCTTGAATGCGATTCCAAAGCCAACAGAGAGAGTAGAGCGAGAGCCGCTATAAAGAGGTTTAAAGATTTTGTCATCGCTTTCTCCTCATCTCATCTTCGACACGCACAGCCCCCGCCCTCCAACTCTCTGCACTTCTAACATTTGGAGGGAACACGCACGACTGTCAAAAATGACAGACGGGTGGGAAAACTATTTTGGCCATTGTCAATCGAGCTCGAACGGAGTGGCGTATTAACGCCGGCCGAAACTGCGGAATCGGTCGCCACCACCTCCCCAACTACGGCCACCGCCGCCCCAGCTGACGGGGATCAGAAGGGCAAAGCGGCGGCTGGCTTGCCTTCGTTAGTCGAGTCCGTGAGCAATCGGCATCAAGATCAATGTGACGGCCGTAGCTACAAAAATGACAATTCCCAATGAAAGCAAAACAATTCTCAGGCTGCGAACCTGCATCTTGGTCCCGATACCACCAAAGAACAAAGTGGAAGCAAAGAGCACGGTTAGCAAGACGTAATCGTCCGCCCGGGTGTTCGCAGCTTTGGCTTCGTTCAATTTCAGCAGGGCCTGGTGATTCAACTGATCGGCCTCCCGTAGCGTGCTCAACGAGTATTCCTTCATTCCGAATGGCGAAAGTGGAGAAACTGGGTTCTTGAGAGGGCGAGTGACCAGCCAAGCATCTACCGCGACTTTCATCTCGGGCCGAAAACGTTTCAGAATGAAATCTGCCAACTGCTGCTGGTGGGAGCTGACCGCAGCTGCGTACTGCAGAAACATGCTAACGTCGATGGCGGTGAGGTGAGATGCCTTATCGGAAAGGCGCACTGATTCCGACCGGGCTCCGTTAGCCGCAATCATACGGAACATCTGCACGCCACCCCAGCGCTTGGCCTGATACGCTGACCAGGCCGATCCCACTGTCGCGCAGGCGAGCAGAATAGTGGCGACGATCTCAATGGACTTTTCAAACTTGACCGATGCCGCCGAAATGGAAATCGATACTGCAGTCTGAGGCGGAACCATGGCCGATCACCTCGGGTACGGAACTCAAGTCAGTCGAGGTTCCAGACTTCGCCCTGAGATCTGATAGCCAGACCCACGTGTTGATTTCAGATATTGTTGGATACCCAAGCCACTTGGACATAGTCATTTCCTGCTCGTCGCAGCTTTGGCAAACCCGCTTTTTTTGCCAGCCGCAAGGTACTGGTTTGCGTCGATCCGGCCGAAGATCTCGATCAGCTTCGCGATGCAACCAGTCCAACCAGTCTGGTGGCTAGCGCCCAGACCAGCGCCGTTATCTCCATGGAAGTACTCGTAGAACAGCACGTAATCCTTCCAGTGAGGATCAGTCTGGAATTTCTCCGCTCCTCCGTACACCGGTCGCCGGCCAGACTTATCGCGCAGGAAGATCCTGATCAGCCGATTGGCAATTTCTCGGGCTACTTCGAAGAGGTTCATCAATTTGCCAGAGCCGGTCGGGCACTCGATTTTGAAGCTGTCGCCGTAATAGAGGTAGAACGACATCAGGGCGCGGAGCAGCAGTGCGTTCATTGGCATCCATATGGGTCCCCGCCAGTTGGAGTTGCCTCCGAACATACCAGTATCAGATTCTGCCGGGAGATAATTCACCCGGAACTCCTCACCACCCACATTGAAGAGGTAAGGGTGCTCGGCGTGGTAGCGGGAAAGTGCTCGGATTCCGTAAGGACTGAGGAATTCATTCTCGTCGAGCATGCGCGACAGAATCCGGCGTAATCGTTCAGGTTTCACCAGGGCAAGGATGCCGCGATCGCCGTACCCCAGATGTCCCGCGCCAGTCGGATGAATGCTCTCACGAAGTTCAGGCATGCGCCGCAAGCGCTCCCTCAGGATCTCAGTCACTTTCGGTAGCCGTTCGCGCTGCCAGGGCTCGATGACGGTCGTGGCGCAAAGCGGCAGCAAACCTACCATGGAGCGGACCTTGAGCCGAGTCGCGCTGCCGTCAGGGAGTCGCAAAACATCATAGTAAAACCCATCCTCTTCGTCCCACATGCCATCTGAACCCACCTGGTTCATGGCGTGAGCGATCAAAAGGAAATGATCAGCTAACTTGATGGCCATGTCTTCGAAGGAGGAGTCGTGGGCGGCCAGCTCGCCGCTGATTTCAAACATGTTCTGGCAGAAGAGTGCCACCCATGCAGTGCCGTCTGCCTGCTCGAGATGGCCACCCGTGGGCAGTTGTGCGCTGCGATCAAAGACGCCAATATTGTCCAGTCCAAGGAAGCCTCCCTCGAAGAGGTTCTTGCCGAAGCGGTCTTTGCGGTTCACCCACCAGCTGAAGTTCAGCATTAGTTTCCCAAAAGACCGCTTGAGGAACTCCAGGTCACCTTCGCCCTTAAGCGCCTGCTCGGTTCGGTACAAGAAGATCGTGGCCCAGGCATGGACAGGCGGGTTTACATCGCTGAAGTTCCACTCGTAGGCCGGGATCTGACCGGTCGGATGCAAGAAGGACACCCGCAGCATCAGGTCGAGCTGTTCTTTCGCGAAATCCACATCGACTGTGGAGAGCGCGATGGAGTGAAAGGCCAAATCCCACGCGGCATACCACGGATACTCCCACTTGTCCGGCATCGAGATGATGTGCTGGTTAACCATATGGAACCATTCGCTGTTCCGCATCGCCTCCTGGCCGGGCCGCATCGAATCGACGCCATGCTCCACGAGCCACTTGTGGAGGTCGAAGCCGAAGTACTGCTTGCTCCACAGCATTCCGGCCAGTGCCTGTCGCATGACGAGGGCCTCATCTTTGCTGACACGCTCAGGCGTGATGTCTTGGTAGAACTCGTCGGCGTCACGCTGACGAATCTGCATGGTTTGAGCAAAGCTCTTAAACGGATCGCCTACGGCAGAAGGCGCCAAGTCACATAGCCGCAGTCGGATCGTGGCGGTTTCACCTGCGCCGATATTTATTTGATAATGTGCAGCAACTTTTGTTCCCGTGTGCTCCGGGTTGGCTGCATCTTGTTTTCCGTTCACAACGCAGTTGTTAATCCCGTCCTTGACATAGGGGCTGACATTGGGCGTGCCGAAGATCCGGTTGTTGTTGGTCTCATTCTCGGTGAACAGCAGCGCAGTATCGCCGTCGCAGTATAGGTAGCGCTCACCCAGTTGGGCGTGTGATGCTGCCACCGCAGCTGAGCCAATCTTGCCCGTGATCTGCCTCAAGGACGGCTTGGGTGTGCCCGGCCACCAAGTCCAGGTGTTGCGGAACCAGAGAGTCGGCAGGACGTGCAACTTAGCTGGCTCAGGCCCCCGATTACACACGCTGATCTGGACAAGGATGTCCTCTGACGTCTGCTTGGCATATTCCACAAACACATCGAAATAGCGGTCGCTGTTGAAGACACCCGTATCCAGCAACTCGTATTCCATGTCGCCTCGGTTGCGCTGTTTGCTGGTAGCAACCAAATCCCCGTAGGGGAAGGCAGCCTGCGGATACTTGTACAGGTACCTCATGTACGAATGGGTAGGCGTGCTATCAAGGTAGAAGTAATACTCTTTGACATCCTCACCATGATTGCTTTCGCTGTTCGTCAAGCCAAAGAGGCGCTCTTTGAGGATAGGATCGCGGCCGTTCCAGAGCGCAACGGCAAAGCAGAGCAACTGCTTGTCATCACTTATGCCAGCCAGGCCATCCTCACCCCAGTGGTAAGCGCGGGAACGGGCCTGGTCATGAGTGAAGTAATCCCAGGCGTTTCCATCTTTGCTGTAGTCTTCACGAACCGTGCCCCACTGCCGCTCGCTGAGGTAGGGCCCCCACTTCTTCCAGTCGGAGGTGCCCTTGCGGGCTTCCTGTAAGCGGGTCTCTTCCTGTGTCATACCGAACTCCTTTCTCTTTATGTGGATTTGGCGGTTGTCACCTGGTCATTGGGCTTCTTGTCGGGCGTGGGTACTTTGAGCAACGCGCGCTCAGCGGCGTCATTGGAGGTGGACGCGGTGGCCAAGATCATCTGTGGCGGAAATGCAAACTGAACTCCCCTCGACTCGATACACTCCATGATGCTCAGGAGAAGACCTTCCTGAACCTCAAGGAATTGGTTCCAATCTCGGGCCAAGACGTAAGCGAAAACCTCTACGTCGAGAGAGAAGGAGCCAAAACGAAGGAAACGTACGCGAACTGAATCGCGCTGGAGATGTCGACTTTCGTCGAGCAGGCCGCGGATGCCGTCGAGGACGATGTACATTTGCGGCGACGTGGTCCCGCAGCGCAGAGCAAGAATGGGGTGGAACCAGAATTTGTCGCGTGAGGAAAAGTTCTCGAGGGTCATGTTTGCGATCTGCCCGTTGGGAACGCTGACCACGGTTCGGTCGAGAGTTCGGATTCGGGTCGAACGGAGGCCTATGTCCTCGACTGTTCCTTGAGTATCGCCCACCTTTAAACTGTCTCCCAAGCGCACCGCTTGGTCGAAGATAAGAGAGACGCCGCCGATTACGTTTTCTAGCGTCTTCTGCGCGGCAAGTGCAACGGCAATGCCGCCAACACCGAGTCCAGCCAGTGCTGCGGTTGGGTTTACCCCGAAGTAGTCCAGAGTCACGAGCGCGCCTGCGAAGATGATCAGCAAGTCGACCACCCAGCGCGTGAGACGCAGCATCGAAGTGGCTCCCGTGAGGTTGTGACCCAACAGCGGAAGCCTAACCTTGGATGTTATCCAGTGAATGGCCAAGGCCAGAAGTAGAAGGCGAACCGGCTTGGGCAAGAAATTGGAATTGGCCAGATCCGGCTTCCTGAACAGGCGCCGGCGCAACAGGCCGATGAGACGGCTGAGAAGGCGGTTCAGCAGAACCGTGAGGAAATAGAAGAGCGGCATACCCACAAAAACGGCGAGCCATTCAAACAGGGGTACACCTGCGAATCGAGTATTCACCAGAACTTCAGGGAGAACGGTGTCTACCGAAACGACGTTGATCTCGTCGTACAAATCCGGAATGGCATCAAGGGTCTTGCTGGAGAACAACCACAGGGAACCAGATTTCCCGCGATCCACGTGTTCGACGAATATATCCACATTGCGGTTGTCGCTGCTGATCGTGCCCACTAGCTCCTGGTTGGGCTTGAGCGGATCTAGGAGGGAGCCCTCGGGCTTGTCGCTGAGCTGATTGAGTCTCGGGGGCAGACGACGATCGAGGACGGTGAAAAGTTGGTGGGCAAGAACCGCGGCAGCGTTGCCATGAAGGCGAGTGTTCAAGTACTGGGCGGCGACTTCGTTATCTCCCTTGCGGGCGACACTCAAGAAACCCAAAACCGTGCCCCGGGGTGTAGTGCGCCCAAGAGCATCCCTAGGAACCTCTGGCTGGGCTGCGGTCGGGGCAGAGCCAGCGACGCCAAGCTGTCCCAATGCAGGTACGGTATGCAACAATTCCAGGAGACACAACAAAACTCCTGAAACCAGACCAAACCGAATCGTAGTAGGCATCTTGGGGACCAAATTTCCTTCAGGCCATAGACTCTCGATGCGGTGGCTGCCTGCAAAACTTTCACTGAAGGGGCGACCTTGCATTCGCTGAATGTATCTACGACTCCAGAAGCCTATTGGCACCCACTTATGAGCAAATGTTCCGTGTTAGGAGCGGCGTCGCCAAGGATCAACACGTCGCAACAGGGCACACATCATCTCGTTTGCGCAAAGGGCAGAACTCATGGCCGCCACACAAGTCAACGCACACAATCGTAGGGCGACTAGCTAGGGGGTTGCTACTGGCAGAACTGTCAGTCCAACGGGCAAGAACTGACTATGACCACGATGCGAGATGCAAATTCGGTGCGGTGGGAATTAAATTTCATTTTTTGGAGGGACCTGGAGGTTTTCCTGAACTCCTGCGTGCGACTGTACCGTCGCTGTGTTTGGTGAAGAATCGTGTGAGGTTGAATTGGCGAGACCACAGGGAGTGCGGCTGCGACATCTGAATCGTTAGTTGGGTTTACCCAGCCAGGAATACTGCCAACCCACAGAGACATTTTGAAAGTCACCGCCATTCCGGACGTGGGCGCCATTGCTGTAGCTGAATTTCATCGACTGGTGCTTGCTCGCGGGAATCGAGACTGTGACGCCGATACGGGAGCTCTCCTGAAAACTGTCCCGGGCTTGCACGCCGTTCAAAGTTGTACGCCCACCGAACCAGAAATTGCCGTCGAGCGAGGCCCAAAGCCGGGGCTTCACATCGTAACTCAGGTGCCCTTCGAGGGCACCCACGGGGCTTTGCGATTGGGCCCGGGTGCCGGGAAAGAAAGCGTTGCGGGAAAAGTAGTCGCGATTAGTGGTGAAGAACCACACGCCCATGTACGCATCTAACACCCAATTGCCCCAGCGTTCGGAATAGCCAAATTCCGGCCTGAAGGCCCAGTGGTTGGCGCCCCAGTTGACGAGTTTCGTCGGGTCGTACTGGCCCGTCGGGGCAACCACCTTGAGACTCACGCCCAGCAGTACCTTCTGTCGCCATTTCCCGAAATCCTGCATAGGAATTGCCGGACCGCCCTTGACATTCACAGCTAACCGAAAGGATGAATCGACAAGGCCTGACCGATAAAGCTGTCTCTCTGCGCCAAGCGCTGTTCCTTGGAAGTTCCCCACTGCATAAGGCAGCGAAGCGGTGATGTTGGCCGAGCGGCCAAATAAGCTGAACGAGTGATAGTAGCTGAAGGTAGGTACGTCGAATGTCCCTGTGGCCCCTGTAATCGGGCTGCCGTTCAAGAGAATGCTGCCTGTATAGAAAGACCAGGTCAAGACTACCGCATTTGAATGAAGGGGGGTGATGACATAGGCCCTCGGAGCTAAATCCTGAGCGGACAACGGTAGGACTGAACAAACTGCAGCTGTGGCCAACAAGGCAAGGTTCCGAAAAGATCGCATGCTTAGGCCAAAGGGAATGACGCTGATCGGCCAAATCGCAGACAATAGGTACTCGATGCAGGTCGCGGTTGAATCCGCAGACACTCATTCCCCTCACGATTTCTAGCGCCAACAAACAATGATTGCGACTGTCAAAAATGCGGGGAACATTGCGAACAATAGTCTTGGTCATTTGCGATCGAGTTCGGTGGTGGCTGCTGTTTCCTCCTCAACTTCTACTTCTGCTCGGGCGGTGTATTGGCCGACTCACTACAGCAACCGTTTGCTCGACGCGCTGCGATCTCCTTCACCTTCAAACGCTTCGGACTCTAAGATATCCACTCCGCCAGGGGAGCGAGACATTTTGACGTGAAAGCTTTGGTGTGTTAGCATCTCCGCTGTCGGGCGCATAAACCTTTTATTATGGATAACATGGGCTTCGGTTCGCGCGTTCATAGGTGGCTACCGTCGATCGGTTTGTCGCTTATGTTCTGCCTTGCGACGCTTGCTGTTACTCCATCCTTGGAATCACAATCCGAAGGTCCCTTGCATGCACCCCCAGGCCGTCAACTCTCTGAAAGAGTTGCCGCGGATGCCAATGTAAAACCGTTGCGGATCGATGTAAATGTCGTGCTTGTACCGGTCACGGTCAGCGATGCAATGAATCATCCGATTACTGGGCTGGGAAAGCAGAACTTTGTGCTGTCCGAAAACGATCTGCAACAGGAAATCCAATATTTTTCTACCGAGGATTCTCCGATATCGATAGGACTGCTTGTGGATCTCAGCAAAAGCATGGCCAACAAGTTCGATGCTGAGCGGTCGGCGATATCGGAGTTTTTTAATAATGCGAATTCGGAAGATGACTATTTTGTTGTCACGTTCTCTAGCCATCCTGATGTGCTCACTGAAGTTACTCAATCAATTGGCACAATCCAGGCGAAACTGGGAAGTGCAATACCAAGCGGAAGCACTGCAATGCTCGACGCAATTTCTATGGCAATGATGCGAATGCACCAGGCAAAGTATAAGCGGCGAGCCCTTCTGATTATATCGGACGGCGGTGACAATAATAGCCATCACAAATATAGAGAAATCAAGAGCTTGGTTCGCGACTCGGACGTGGGGGTTTACGCAATCGGGCTTTTCGACACCTCTTTCTTCAAAACTTTTGAAGAGTCTATTGGCAAGAAATGGCTAAGTGGGATCACCGATGCGACGGGCGGCCGCACCATTACTGTAGATAGCATTGATAAAATGGCGGATGCCGCTACCACGATTAGCCGTGAGTTGCGAAGTCAGTACGTGCTCGGGTATCGGCCGAGCAATGCTCTGTCCGATGGGAAACGCCGGCAGATAAAGGTCCACGTGATCAATTCATCAGCGAGTACCGTACAATTGCAAGCCTACTATAAGCGAGGCTACATTATCCCAAAGGAAAGGTAATCTTCGTCTTCCGCCTCCCCCTTTCGTCTCATCCCGGATCGAACTGCCAGGAGTTGCTTGGATCAGGCATACACTCTCCTATCGAACCTGCTGTGAACTACTATCCACGTAATTGAGCTCCTTGGAACTGTCAAAACTAACAGTATTGGGAGAAATCGGCAGGGGACTCAGCTGCGTATGCGCGAACACCTGAGAATACGGCCGCGATTAGCGTTTTGATTGCGAACTAGATTTAATTTCAAACAAACGCCATGTTGTGATCGGCTCCGCTTCGCGGTGAGTGTGTTCCTCTTGCATTCGGATCTACACCAGAAACAGCGCCGCGAAGCAATTTCCAAAAATACCTTGGGGACCCTCAGAATGTTCCGTCCCTGTTTTCCATAGGCACTGACAGTTTTGACAGTTCACGGTAGTTCGTACCTCCCCTATGCTTCAGCGTATGAAAAACCGGGAGGGTCCGGATTGCACTCAACCTGTATGAAAGTTTCGAAGGCCTTGTGCAATTTCTTGGTTCTTGGAGTCCTCCCTAACGCCGGGGAAAATCGGTTCAAAGAAACTGTGGTGTGTTATCGACCTCAATTCTGCTGAGGAAATTTGAGGTCCAATTTGAAGACCATTAGGAGAGAAAAATGAAAATCAGAACCGTAGTGCTGCTGGGAGTCGGATTGCTTATGGGGAGGACCGCGTTCGCTCAGGAGTACCCGAAATGGGAAATACCCGTGGATTATACGTATGCTCGCGGGAATCCCGCGAATGTGGCGAAACCTTTCTCGTTGAACGGCGGCGGGGGCGGTATCGTCTACAACTTCAATCGATACTTTGGGATCAAGGGGGACCTGCAGGG
>WNFS01003970.1_pt1 | contig 11254 bp, 8 predicted proteins | sample 5400141 | NCBI WGS metagenome assembly WNFS01 (sample SAMN13153358, study PRJNA577476) | soil metagenome | isolation source: 60 cm saprolite under Madrone tree | place: USA:California | collected 2016-06-14 | reverse complement strand
GATTCTGCCAGTTGTATGAGATGTAACGATTAATAATGTACCGTGACTTGTTGGTGGTCTTTTGCCCGTGCTTCTGGTAGGGCCAGTGTCTCACACAGTGGCCAGGGCGGCATCCGCATACAACGTGGTGGAGGGTTGACTGTCCACACCAACTCGCTACCCCTAACTGCAAATGGCCTTCTTTGTCATTAGCGGGCACGTGATCAGACACGTGCTGAACATTATTTTCGTCCACCTGAGTCCACCATGACCACCATGAACGAATATGAGCTCAATTGCCCTATCGAAGGTGAAGAAGATACTATCACTGTTTCCGGGGCTGCAAAAGTCAAGGAGTTGAAGTGAGTTGTCCATCGAGAGGGAGAGCTCGACGTTTTGCAGCATCGTCTCCTAGATCTGGCTCTTTGGAGGGTCTGCCAAGAGTTTTATATGATTATCAAAGGTGGTTCATCTCCCGTCTGACATGTTAGCATCACAAGCTGATATAGACCTCAAGCCTCTCCAAGGCCATATCGCCGTATCTCTAAATTCAAATTCGATGACCATCAAGGCGTTCGCTTAGATGTTTCCAATGAACTCTTGTCCGATTTATGGGGAGAGCAGCCTCTAAACCAACATCTCCATATATTTGCTAGGGTACGTCGTAAAGGGGGCCAACTTTACAACCTTTCTTTTCAAGAAAGTGCATCTTACTTTCCGTAATATACCGTATCATTGGCCACTCATTATACGTTTCGGTCCACCTCGAAAACATCTCTGCAGTGCGAGCGGCGCCTGTGCCATCAAACGTCGCAAACAACGTTGGAACTATAAAGAAGAACTAGTAAAGCGACCCATCTACAATGGATGTCCTGTCAAACCGGACGGGCCACCCGTCGAAATCTATGATGAAACCATTGCCAAACTCAAACGTGACCTACGCAACCTCTCCAAGGTTCCAGAGCCGTCCGCTGATTATATTTCCCAGACTGCAAACCTGTTCCATGCCTCCGTGCCCATATTTGACTCCGAGCCTCTTCGGACAATGGCGGTCTATGGGCTCCTCGATGACTCCTGGCTGCCGACGTTCGACTTTCTGTCAAGGCATCTGAGGAAAAATCCAATAGGGCGAGCACGGAGGTGGATGCTGCTATCTGTGAAATTCTTGAGGACGTCGATTACGAAAAGAAGGCCGCTGTTGTGGCTTACTTGGAACGAAAAAAATGAATTCGGATTGCGTGGAGAAGCTGGGCTCCAAGCTGCATTGTCCCTACGCAAATATGTCTGTCAATAAAGTGTTAGGTTATTTGTGATCATTATTGACATACAGCACCTTATCATGACACTGCGGGCATTCAGTGTCACTGACTTACAATCATTCACAGTAACAGGACGGAATTCAAAAGCCACGTTTTGTTCAATAAAAAAGCTCAGAAATAACGGTCGACGATAGTTAGGCTGACTATCGTTGGTCGCTATTTCTTTGCCAATTATGGCGACGAGCCTGTTCTTGTCAAATTTTGTGAGACATACAGCGAATCTGCTCACAGAATACTCGCCCCTGCAGGTCTTGCCCCGGCATTATACTATTGTTCTCAAATCTTGGGAGGCACTTGTATGGTGGTAATGGACCTAGTCCAATTTGAAGTCATGATACGCATCTTGACCTTCAAGATGCGTATCACGAGTTCAAATACCGTGGTCTTCCCTCGACGGTGTTTGAGGACATCCAGCTGGCACTGAAGACACTGCATGACGTGGGACTCGACTTTGGTGACGTGCGACGTCCGGACATAATGGTATTGAAGACTCGGAACGAACATGGCGGCAAAGAATGGCATGTTCGACTGGTCGACTTTGATTGGTCTAGGCCGGTCTGTGATGCGAGGTACCGACCAACCCCAAATAAGAACACCAGATGGGCACGTTCAGTGGAAGTTGCGCATGTGATTGAAAAGCTTAGACTTTGTACGGATGGGTGATTTCGCAGGTTCGTGCCATTTCTGGAGCCGATGTCGTGGGAATGTGACCGGGGGTCTACGCTGATGACATGGCTATTAATGCAAGCTTCAGGTTGTATTATGATTCATAGCACACGATCATCCTATACGCATAGCCAAGCCACAAGAACAGCTACCATTCTCGGATTGTGTGGCTGACTGTCTGAACGCTGTCTGAACGCGTAGACGGATAGAGTTGAAACTGGTTCCTCGGACGTATAATCATGGGTCGGGTGAGAACTCGATCATCCCTGCGAATATCCTTACATAGACGCCCGCGTAGGTAACGATGTTGTCGTGAGAACGTTCTCACGCCTCTCACGTCAGATTACCAACTTCCGACGGACAAGGACGCCCTTCCGTTGGTCGGTCATTCTCGACTCTGCACCTCGTTTGTCTTCAATCCTTTGGTTGTGAAATCATATAGAAGGCTCGGTTCTATCACGCCTTGTCAAAAATTTGTAAATGGCAACGCCGTCAATAATATCAAATGGTCCCCCCTGCGACGTGCCAGTGGCTGACCAAATCGATCCCAGCCAATTCCTGGGTCATGTTCTCACCTCGCACTATTGGGACTGTGGGCTATACTACGCTACGAGACTTTATTTCCAGGTGCTGAGTCATTGTCGGCTTCGCCTCTGATATATGTCGTCGCTTCGTCGGGAACCAAGATTCTCAAGACCCATCTCTGCCTGATAGACCCGACTTTTTCGGCTGCAAAGTCCTACTATATTGTACGCCTGTCCCGAGACCCCTTCATGTCTTCCCTGCCTCCCACCCCTCCACACATAGTCCGTATGTAAGTTCCGTAATGTCCGAGGTCTTTCCTTGAATCTTTGGTTTTCTGACCGTTTTTTAAGAACTGCACCACTTGTACGTGCGACAATCTCTTCCTTACCATCAGGGTCACCCAACTTTTCGCCATCTTAGCTTCTTGGGATTCTCTGGAACTGGTGCTTATTTGGTGTTCTAGTAGTTCAGACTTGTAAGCTCTGCAGTCCGCTCCTTCCAATGCTGGTCAGGTTACTTATCCAACCATAAAGACGTGTATAGCTACAATTTCCCTGAAGATCGTAGGCGTCTAAAGCTACTCGGTATGCAATCCTTCTTTCGCCTCTATCTCTTCGACTTCTGACCATTCTTATATAGTGTACATTGTTTTTGTACTCGAGGCAGTACAAACAGTGCTAAGTGGCGCAGACGTCTTCTACTGGTTCGGCTCTGGTTATGGTGATGTGGCTCGCCTCGCTTCTCCTTACGCGTCTACTTTCGACATCCCGATTATTGAATCCATGGTGTCAGTGATGGTCCAATGTTTCTACGCTTATCGCCTTTGGGTTCTCAGTAATAAGCAGTCCTGGTGGTTTTGTCTGCTCATCTGCCTGGTGAGTCGATCACAAGCGTTCGTAAGTACCCTTATTCAATGCATTCTTCCATGTAGTGCTCTACTCTCAATGCAGTAGCAGGGTTCACCGGCGGTATTTATGTTCGCGTCTTATCCTTCCACGTTGCTCGTATTCTGGCTCACTGTTGCAGACTCATGTAACAAGCAGGTTTGCCGCAGGCGATCGAAAGCTTCAAATCATTGCTTTAGTATGCGCATGATGCTTCTGAGCTTCCTGCCGAATATGCCTTGTTAACTGTGCCTGTATTTAGACCTGGCTGTCTGGGAACGCGGCCTCGGACATTCTTATCGCCTCGGCGATGCTTTATTACGTAAATATTCGACTCCCTTTGCGTTGGACCGTGCAGAGCTGACTTTGTTCTGGACAAACGTTAGCTGACAAAGAGACGAAAGGAGACGGGCGGCTTTCATGACAATGTCCTAGTAAAGGTTGTCAGATTGACCGTCGAGTCTAACTTATTGACGAGCAAGTTCACCCTCGATTCGACGAATAACCGTACTCACAACGTTTTAGCTTCCGTAGGCATTGCCGCACTCCTGGCGATTGTTATATTTCCCGTGAGTTAACCACGACAGTACGATCAGCTCAGCGGTTGATATAATTTAAATATAGAAGGAGAACTGGTACACATGCCCGTAAGAGTCCGCTTCTCTACCACGGCCTACTAGTATTCACCACTGTCTTACTATCTGGTTTGTTGGTGTCCCACGCCGAAGAACGGGCATTCTTGGAAAAGTGTGAGTATTTCCCTTCTCGATCATTTTCGCATCTGTACATGTTCACTGATAGCCGAGGCAGATACTCCAACACACTCCTCGTCTCACTCAACAACCGCATTTCGATCCGTAATTCGACTGGCGCCCATGTAGTAGTTAGTCAAATTCCGGCCATAATCCCCACCGTCGCCCCTCGCTCCGATCGGAGCACCGATATAACGGGCACCGAGAATGAGCAGTCTCCAGTTGCGGATAAGTTTCCGGGTAGCGGGAAGGTATGAGAGGATCGACCGCCGTGAGTAAGGCCGGTTATTACTCTGCTTATAGGTGACATTTACGAAATGTTTAGTTGCGGCACGATTCGTTTCGGTTCATATGAGGCTGGTTCTTGCTTTCAGTAGTATGTATCATATGAAATAATCATTTTGCATTATACTCGTTACGCCTTACAACGCCGCCATGTGTAACTGGCATCGCTGGGCGGGATTTATTATCTCGTGCAGGGTTGACAGTCTCTACGAATCCTATTATTAGTTATTTAAAATGGAGACTTCGGAAATCGTAGAGGAAGAGTTTGTTCCCGCTGGTACCTGGTTAGGACCTCGAATTGCTTACAGTATAGTATGGAACCTGCCAGTGGCTTCCTGTGCCCTCAGGGTTAGATAATCTACGTAAATATCCCCGACCGCTCGGTATAGTTAGCTGATGCACTAGGGCGCCTGCTGGTATCCGCTCAATACGTATCGGATTCGCCGTGAACAGCCCCTCGCGTTCCAGACTCCTGCCTTTGTTCCCCTCTCTTTCGTATTCTACGAGCTTTTTTGGCAGCCTATTGATTCTTTTCCGTCATTTCCTGGGCCCTATGCTTCTTCCATCACCCGCACCGCCATGCCACCTCGATGATCCATATCGTTGACCGGTTGACCTCTCGTAGCCCGTGATTTCAAATACTTACTGTCCGAGGTTTTTAGCGTAGGTTTGAAAGCACCAATGGTGGTTCCTTGGTTGAGAGTGGCCAAATTTGCCAGGTTCGTTGAGGACAACGTCATGAACAGGCAGGGTAAGCAAAGTTTAAGGGACTGCCCTCTGAGCCATCGCAGAATCGTGCACGGTCAGTAAGCATCTTGAGATCGTGTGGGCTTGTGGGTTCTATCGGTTTTTTTGTGGCTCTACGATACTATTGTTGTATAGGCTTGGCATTGATGAGACGACAGTGGAGAAGTTGAGAGCTAAGCGCTGAGGCCACGGAAGAGGCGGTTGCCAGTGAGCAGCGCTAGTGAGCGCTGACTGTGACCCAGAGCGTCGGAGTGCCTTTGAGCCGGAGTTTAATAACCCCGGAAGAACCCGAATCTCCAACAGCACAATGACCGTTTCAACTTTCAACCTAGAAGGTACCATCAGAATGCAATGTAAGTATGGCGTGGGTATTTCGTATGCAGCCCAATTCAACCGTGAAACCTGATTTATTGAATTGAACTGTAACATGTTGTTAAATCATCGGGGCGGGGTCTTCATAATTTCAAATTTTCTTTCGTTATCCAAAGTCAAGTAGGCCGACTCGGACTTGAACGCAACCCTTCAGGCCCGAACTCCCAAAATGCTTCCGTATATCCAAGTTCCTGCCTTCGAGGACAAATCAGCAACGACGATGAGGGCCGAAGGACCTTGGGAATTTAGTGTCTTAGCCTGAAGAGGTATTTTGGGCAGACGGGTAAGTCTGACACTTGCTTGTCACGGGTGTACGCGGACGGATCATGGATTGGGTTTCATCTATCAATTGTGACACCCTGTGAACTTGCTAACCAAATGGTTACCTCTTGCTCCTTCCTTTTCCAATTCTTAGGTCAACAGTATTCTCGCCCATCGGCACTGAGTCATCATCGCCCTCATCTCTGATTATGTCGTCGCTCCGTCGTCGTCGAGTATGTAAGGCTACCCCACAAGGCCTATCTCTGTTCTAGAGCCTTGTCTTCTTTTGCCTGCTAGGTCTTATTGCCTCGTCCGCTCCATCTCGATCCTCTACTTCATGTCAGACTTGCCTCCAGTTCCTCCGCACATCGTCCGAGTGTGAGTACTACTGTGTATCCGAGATCCGTTCATAAAATATCCTGATTCCTGACTACTCGTCTCAGAACTTCACCACTTGTACGCGCAACAATTTTCTCCTAATCGTCAGACACGCCCATCTGTTTTTCATGTTAGCTCCTGGGAGGTCTCTTCAACTGGTGCTTGTTTGGCGTCTTACTGGTCCAAACTTGTGAGTCCCAGTACAGTTCTCTCCTTCACGATGCTGTCAAGTTACTCACCCGACGATAAAGACGTATACAGTTACAACTTTCCCTCTGACAAGAAGCGCGTGAAGCTACTCGGCATGCGACCTATTCCTCGCCTCCACCTCAGCATTCTGACAGTCCTCATGTAGTTTACGGAATTTTTTTTCTCGAAACTGTACAAACGGCGCTCAGTGGCGCGGACCTCTTTTACTGGTTCGCGTCTGGTTATGGCGATTTGAATCACCTCTTCGCTCCTTTTGCGTCTCCCTATGACGGGCCGATTCTCGAATCTGTGGTGTCCGCGATAGTCCAGGGTTTCTACGCCTATCGTATTTGGGTCATTACCAATAAGCGGTCCTGGTGGCTTTGCTTGCTCATTTGTCTAGTGCGTCAATCACCAGTGTCCCTAAAGCACCGGTTTTCAGTGCTTTTGTCCCGTCGTAGTTCTCCGCTGTCAACTTAGCAGCGGGAATTACCGGTGGTGTTTATGTGAGTGTTGTTTTGTTTAGTTCATACTGAGTTGCTTGCATTCTAGCTCATTCGCGCAGGTGCACATACATCAAAGGTTTGCCACCGGTCGACACCTCAAAAGCATTGCGATAGTGGGTACTCACCCCTCAGGTTTCCCACAAATCTCGTTAACGGCGCTTCATCTAGACCTGGATGGTCGGAAACGTGATGGCAGACCTCCTTGTCACTACTGCAATGATTCGTCACGTAAATATGTGGCGCTCCGTTTGTGATGAATTACCGAGGCTGACTTCGGTCTTATTATCCGTAGCTAACAAAACTACGGAAAGAATCGAACTGTCCTATCAGGGACCACACCCTAGTGAAGATCGTGAGGTTGACTATTGAGACTAACTTCTTGACGAGCAAGTACACACTTGGTTGACTGCGCGACTGTTCTCACGCGGCACATTTCAGCCACCGTGGCATTGGTCTCACTCCTGGTGGTTGTAATATATCCCGTGCGTGATCCCCAAATTACCATTGGCCCTAGTAGCTGACATAATCTTAATCTAGAATGACAACTGGTACACGTGCCCGTAAGACAGTATTTCTCCTCAGCTCCTCACTACAGAATCTCACGATCTTTGTTTCTGGGTGTCCGCTTTGGAAGGGTGGCCATCCTTGGGAAACTGTGAGAAATCTGGCGGGCTCCACCCTTCTCCCATCTACGTATAAACACTGACATCGTTGGCAGATACTCCAACACACTTCTTGTGTCTCTTAACAGTCGTATTTCAATCCGTGATGAGAAGAACCCACGAGCTTCAGCCCTGACCACGTCAATAGCCTTCGCCGTTGTCTCCCGTCACGCCCCTAGCCCTACCAATATAACATTGAAGGAACTCGGGCCGCCTGAGGTTGTATATGAGCCATCGGAGTCCGTGACAATGGGAGAAGGTTGAGCATTGGTGGTGGTGGTTTGCCGTGGACTGTACTATATATTGGATGGTAATTCGTTGATATTTGGTGCAAGAAGTCGTACAGAAATGACTGGGGAAACCTCAGGGACCCGTGAGAACTGAGAAGGGGGGTCCCTTTGATGCCATACGCCTTTGCAAGCTCTTCTTGTTGTATTTCTGTGGGCACAGACTCCACTGCTTTGGCCTGCGCCATAAACTGGTCGTGCGAGCGCAGTGGTAAATTCTCTGGACGATACTCGACAATATCGGTTGGTGTGGGATGATTGCGGCGGGACAGCGGCACATAGAGCGTCTTGTTTCGTGAGTCCAGGATGCGAATACCGAGGATCCTGCACTTCGACAGGGACACAGGCCATTGTGTCCCTTCATGTGCATGAGTATGGAAACAGCGGGAATTTCGCCAAAGCCAGTGATGACGTAGGCGTGGAGGGCAAAAAGGCTTCTCGAGAGGGCATCATATGTAGACACGCCCAGGCTTCGGCCCACTCACCTCCATCAGTAAATCAAGGAAAATCTCACGACCTGCTGGCTGTGAGTCACAGCCAGCAGGTCTCCGGCGATCGGAGCGACCAAAAAAAGCAAGGTTGGCTGTTCCGTCGAGACGGTCTTAATCACTCTGCTGACTGGCCATCATGATCTTGATCCAACACAGGTACTTCAAGTTGGGCAACTGCTTGCTAGCATTTCGTTTCTCAGATGCGATGCTTTTTATATCTGACACATTGATCTTGTTTGTATCCGTATCCGCCAATGACTTCTGTCCACTGTCCACTGCCTTCAAGTTGGCACATAAATACGTGTCAACTCTCGATGTTCCATCTAGCTCCTTGTTCACCTTATCGTTACTGGGTACTGGATAGTGCGTGTGCCTTTCCCTTCACTTTCATTTGCCAATTCATTCCCTTCTCCGATTTTCTAGCTCACTTTTGTTTGTTCTGGACTTCGCAACTCTATTTTTCCTTTTGGAAACTAAACATATTGAACTCAACCGGAAACGCCATCTAATCCACTTAATACACCAAACGAAAATGCGTCGGTGCGACGTAGTCTCTCAAATCTTTATCATCCTTTCCATCATCAACTTCGCTCTTGCGGCTCCTGTACTGGTACAAGAGAAATGTCAAGCATGCCTTGATGTGGTGTACAACCACGAGGATGCGACAACTGTGTTGGGAAAGCGTATGGATGAGATAGAGGAGATTTGGAGGGTCATCGATAACTATTTCCCAAAACCGGAGTCGTCGGTCTCAGCACCGTTGAAACTCGACCATGGGGCGACGAACGTCGTGGATGGGCCACCGCCGAACCCAGCAACGCCGACACCCGACCATGGAGCGACGAACGTCGTGGATGGATCACCGCCGAACCCAGCAATGTCGACAGAGTCCGACCGTGAGTCGATGGGGGTGCATGCGCCATCGTCGAGCCCAGTGTTGGAGAGCTGGTTTAACCCGCACGATGAATCGATGGGGGCGCATGCGCCGAGGCCGAACCCAGGACCGTCGACAGAGTTCGGCTCGAACGATAGGCTCGTGGTCTCGGAACCCCCATCGCCGACACGTGGGTCGCCGACAGGGTTCGGCTCAGACCATGAGTATGAGATGGTGCAACCGCCATCGTCGGGACAATTGTCGCGGACAGAGCTCAACATGGACCATGAATACGAGATGGTGCCTCCTCCGCCGGGCGCAGTGTCGCCGACGGTGTCCGAACATGCGCCTAGGTCGATGAGCGCAGAGTCTCAGTTGAAGAATGTTCAAACTGTCGGCGATGCAGAGAAAGGCAAAGCGAAGGACTCACGTTTCTCCGGCACCTCCAGGGACGTTGTGAATGCGGCCCAGAGGGAGTTACAGTCCGAGAGATCGCTTGATCCCGAGAGTAAGTTCCTGTCTCGTCCCTCACTCTTCTACCAACCCTCAAACAACTATTCTAACTTTGTGATCTTAGATTAACGGAATCTTGGCAATTTTTGCAGTTGTAGATGTCACTGGTCAGTGGAGCATGGCCACAGATCGCGTCTACCGTACAGGCCAAAAGAATTTGCTTCATGCTACCTCAGACTCGTAATATAAAGACAGTAGTTAGTTGAATAGTACGCCTTCGTAAGGTTGCCAGTCCAGCAGAGTCCCCACATCCTGTCGTGTGTGCCATCACCCCAAACTCTCTTCATTCTTGCTTCTTCCCATTATCTTCAGCGTTGCCGCAATTTCTTTTTGCTCGGGCTTGTCAGTCAGTTCATCGCGTCATGAACCTCCATATTGATATGCTCATTGGTGCCCTTGGATGTGATAAAAGTTGAAAGATGATACATTCGCACCTCGCACGACACAATTAATGTACAATTGGTCAAAAAATTAAGGCCTAATAAGGCCTTACTACAATGTCCGAAAACATCAAAATATTTCGCGGGGTTTAAAAGGGGGGGAAGTAGTAGCGCAAAAGTTTGCGGGGGTTACAATGGCTTGTATATTCTTTTAAGGCTCACAAGTAATCACAGGCGTCATGAACCATTTTAGCAATTACCTACCTTAGATGCTATTTAGTGGATTACATACTTACTATACTAGTATGTAAGAACAGTCGAGCAGCAACAGCAGCACCAATACAGTACTGTGTCAATACAGCTCTGTCGTTGTGCATTCGAGGTTCACGATATCTGGGGGATTCTCGTGTCAGAATAGGAGAGGCAGCGTATTGAGCACATACTTTGTGACCCAGGTCTTCATGGCGATATCATTATCCGCAGTGCAAACAGCGAAGAGAATAACGGTTTTCAGCCTGGAATCCGGGAATTAGCGCATAGGTCAAGAATGCAGGCAGCACACCATTCGAGTGCCGTAAAAGGAGCACAGGCAATGCATCAAGCAGGCTTATGAACAACGACGGCAGGTGGCCCATGCGGTCTTGTGAACGGAGAAAAGTGAAAAGGAGATGGTGTATGGGCAAATAGGAAAACCAGAGGGCTGCACACCGTTCGAGAGCTCTAGAAGCAGGAGGGAGTGGCGCGTCGAAAGCAGATGATGGAAACAAGAGGGGAGGATTCGGGGGGCAACGTGCAACGTACGCACTGTCCAACAAAAAGACGACAGACACTGGCACCAACGACGGGTATCGGATGCAGCGCCGTGAACAGAGTGGAGCGAAAAGAAGGCACGGTGACGAAGACGAAAGCCGGAGGGGCACTTTCTCATGTTTTTATAAAAGGCACATAATTTGTGAAGAGAGTGCAGAATCCAGAACCAGAGGGCAGTTTTCACGACAATTGCCAATGCTGAGCAGAAAAACAGACACATACAGTGAGAAAGAGGAGAGCAAGTGTTTAGAAACAAACAGCTTGGGCGACCTTGCGACCCCGAGCACAGAAGCCAGGCTGATCGCAAGGAACTGGTCGTGAAGTAGTTTGATTGACTGCACGTCACTCACCACGGCAGAGATGTGTGCCAAGGG
>WNFS01003969.1_pt1 | contig 11254 bp, 8 predicted proteins | sample 5400141 | NCBI WGS metagenome assembly WNFS01 (sample SAMN13153358, study PRJNA577476) | soil metagenome | isolation source: 60 cm saprolite under Madrone tree | place: USA:California | collected 2016-06-14 | reverse complement strand
GAGAAAGGTGAAGTTGGCGCAGAACATTCTCCCTTTGGGATGCGCCGGGAAGAGAACGGCGTCCAGGCCATTTATTTGCCAACGTGGATGAAGTATCGCGCTACGAGCTGGAATCCCGCGGTGAAGCGTTATTGCCGCGCGCGGCTCCAGAACTTCGATGTGGTACACATTTTTGGTTTGTCTGATTTGCTTGGCCCGGCCGTTGCCGCGGCCTGTCGAACGCGCGCGCTTCCTTACGTCATCGAACCCATCGGGATGTTTGTGCCCATTGTCCGGAACCTGCCGATGAAGCGGATTTATCATTTTCTTTTCGGGCGGCTCCTCTTCGAAGGCGCGCGCGCCATCATTGCAACGTCTGAGCAAGAAGCCGAAGAACTGGCGACCGGAGGTATCCCTCGCGAGAAAATCGTGATGCGGCGAAACGGCGTCGAGGCGCCCGCGGAGTTTCCCGAACGCGGAGTGTTCCGCTCCGCACAAGGAATTTCGCGGGAAGCGAAACTCGTTCTGTTTCTCGGGCGTCTTTCCAAGAAAAAGAGCCCCGATCTTTTGCTGCAGGCCTTCGCTACCCTACCGGCACAGATGGAAGGGAGCAACCTGCATCTCGCGATCGCGGGTCCGGACGAAAGCGGCATGAGGGCGCGGCTGGAGCAGATGGCGGGACAACTAGGCGTCGCTCGACGAGTTCACTTTTGCGGGCCGCTCTACGGGGAAGCCAAGTGGGCGGCCTACCGGGATGCGGATGTTTTCGTGCTGCCGTCGCAGAACGAAAATTTCGGCAATGCGGCAGGGGAAGCGGCTGCGGCAAGCACGCCGGTGATCGTGACGCAGGAATGCGGCATCGCGCCGCTTCTTGCTGACGTCGCAGGGCTCGTTGTGACGCGTGGCGCGGGAGCTTTGTCGCAAGGGCTTGCCCGCTTGCTGAGCGATCGCGAACTCCATGCACGGCTGGCAGCGGGTTGCAGCGTCGCCGCATCCCAGCTTGGCTGGGGAGAACCGGTCCGGCAAATGGAAGAATTGTATGGAAAGCTTGCGGCGTCCCAACCCGCCGTAGCACAATCGCTGCACGTGGGGTAGAGCGTTGCTAACAACCCGGCAAAGGATATTTCGCGGAGCTTGGTGGGATAGCAGGCTGTTTGTCGCCCGGTACGCGGGTCACCGGTTGCGAATCCCGCGCTTTCATTTCCTCGAGCATGTTGCACGGGCTGGCGCCGCTTTCTTTTCCACCCCGGAGATCAAGTAGCAGCGTGTGCGGCATCTGCGGCGTCGCGTTTTCTTCCCGCACGGCTGACGCCGAGGCGCGAGTTCGGACCATGGCAGCGGCCATGCGCCATCGAGGCCCGGACGAAGAGGGTTTCCTCGCTGGTGAGCCGCGCGCGCCGGGCCTCGCCCTGGGCGTGCGCCGGCTCAGCATCATCGATCTCTCTGGAGGCCACCAGCCGATTTGGAATGAGACGCGCGATGTGGCGGTGGTGTTCAACGGGGAACTGTACAACTATCGAGAGCTGTGCGAGCGCCTAGTCCTGTGCGGGCATCGGTTTTCCACGAAGTCGGACACCGAAATACTCGTGCACGCGTGGGAAGAGTGGGGAGAAGAGTGCCTGACGGAGTTGCGCGGCATGTTTGCGTTTGCGCTGCTCGACTTGCGCGAACGCTACGCAAAGGCACCATTGCTGTTTCTCGCGCGGGATCCGCTCGGCATCAAACCGCTGTATTACACGCAAACCGCGGAGTGTTTCGCGTTTGCCTCTGAAGTGCGCGCGCTGATCGCTTCGGGAGCCGCGGCCAAGCGGCTTTCGCAAGACGCGCTCACGTCGTACCTGCTCTTCGGCAGCGTGTCCGAGCCGGTGACGCTTCTCGAAGGCGTGTTCTCTCTGCCGCCCGGCCACCATATGCTGTTGCACGTGCCAGAGCGGCGGCGCACGCCTCGCGCGCGACCGTGGTGGGACCCGGCGCAGAGCCCTGCCGCGCGCGATCCGGGTAAGCCGCGCGATCTTTCTGCCGCGGCGCGGCACCTGCGGCCGCTGCTGGAAGACGCCGTGCAGGCCCATCTCATCGCCGACGTTCCGCTGGGGCTCTTTCTTTCCAGCGGCCTGGACTCCGGCGCGATTGCGGCGCTGGCGGGGCGCGCACGAACGGGCATTCGAAGTTTTACGTTGACGTTTCCAGGGACATCGTATGACGAAGCGGCGATGTCGCGCGTCGTCGCGCAGCGCTGCGGAACGCAACACAGCGAAATTCCGCTGGACAGTGGCGCGCTCCTCGCACGGCTGGACGAAGCAATCGCGGCGCTCGATCAGCCGACGATGGATGGGATGAATACGTATTTTGTGTCGTGGGCGGCGCGCGAAGCCGGGCTGAAGGTGGCCCTCTCCGGTCTTGGCGGCGATGAACTTTTCGCTGGCTATCGCACCTTTGCCGACACGCGGCGGGTGTCACGATTGATGCGGATCGCCCGGTTCGCGCCGGCGCCCATGCGCCGCGCCACCGCTGGGGTCATGAGCCAATGGATTGGGCAACTGAGTACGCTGGATACCGGAAGAAAAGCAGCAGCGGGGTGGGCTACGCCTGAGGCACTGCCTTCTGCTTACTATTTCACTCGCACGCTATTCCTTCCCGGCGAACTGGCGAGGTTGACAGAACCGCGATTTCGGCCGAGCTCCGTGAGCGCCGATGGCGTGACGCTAGAGCCGACCTGGCTCGGGTGGCTGGAACGAACGGCAGACGAGGCACAGAAGCTCGAACCAATCGCGGCCACTTCGTGGCTGGAGATGCGCACATATATGGCGAACACGCTTCTCCGCGACACCGATTCGGTGAGCATGTCGAGCTCGCTTGAAGTCCGAGTGCCGCTGCTCGATACGCCGCTGGTCGAATTTTTGGGCGCGCTGCCGGATGCAGCGCGTTACCGGCGCGGGGTTCAGAAGGCGCTGCTCGTGAAGGCGCTTGATGGGCTTCTGCCTCGCGAGATTCTCGCGCAGAGCAAGCGGACCTTCACTTTGCCGTGGGAAGAGTGGCTGCGCGGACCTTTGCGCGGACGGCTCGAAGCGAGCTTCGCCGATCCTGCGCCCTCGCTCGCGCCGCATCTACATGAAGCGGGTGTCCGGACCGTATGGGCCGCATTTTTGGCGGGCAAAACATCGTGGTCGCGGCCCTGGTCGCTCTATGTACTCAATGAGTGGTGCCGGCGCCATCTAGCCGCGTGAATTGTTTTCCTGAGGTACACTGACCCATCGCGCGATGAATATTCTTGGGATTAATGCGTACCACGCGAACGCACGTCAGGTTGGCGCACAACTATCATTCGACACGCGCTTTCTCGGGCTGGGCCCGAACTTGAGAGGTTTGCATTTGGAGGTCGAGATGGCTGGCCGCCGCGAGGAATTGCATGCCGATAGCGTCGTCGGCGCTCATGGCGCGAGCCCGGTGGCGCGTACTGCGGGCTGGCCTCCGATCGACATTCGAGGATCTGCGGCTTTCTTCTCGTTGGCAGTTCAGTCAAAATTAAGTATTCAAATTGCGCGTCGGGAAGCAACCGTCCGGCTGCCGAGGCGTTTGGAGGAGAGTCCCGTTTGCACCTCACGGTGATTGGTTGTGGCTACGTCGGCCTGGTAACGGGGGTGTGTCTTGCAGAAGCAGGACATGAAGTGATCTGCTCGGACATCGACAGCGAGCGGATCGCGCAGCTTCAAGCCAGCCGCATGCCCATCTTTGAACCTCATCTCGACCGGATCCTCGCCGCCGCCCGGAATTCGGGCCGTATATCTTTCACGGCGGACGCAGGTGAGGCCATCCGCGGCGGGGAAGCAATTTTTATCTGCGTCGGCACGCCTCCGAAAGAGAGCGGGGATGCGGACCTCTCCGCGATCGACCATGTCGCGCGCCAGATCGCGACCGAAGCTCGCACACCAAAACTCGTCATTGAGAAAAGCACTGTTCCGGCCCGAACGGGGATCGAACTGCGCCGGGCGCTGACGGCCTATACGCGCAATGGCAATCTCAATTTTCGCGTGGCTTCGAATCCGGAATTCCTCCGTGAAGGCACGGCCGTCGAAGATTTCTTCCATCCCGACCGCATCGTGGTGGGCGTAGATGAGGAATCTTCGGCTGCCGATTTGCGGGAAATCTATCGTCCCATCCTCGAGCACCGCTTTCATTGCCCGGTCCACGAGGGGAAATGCCCGCCCGGACACGAAGGAAAATTTCTGGTCACCACAATTAACAGCGCCGAGCTGATCAAACATGCTTCCAACTCATTCCTGGCTCTGAAGATCAGCTACGCCAACGTTATCGCCGATCTGTGCGAGAAGATCGGCGCAGACGTCGAGGAGGTCACCTACGCGATGGGCCTCGACCCGCGCATCGGCGCGCAATTTCTGCGTGCAGGCTTGGGGTTTGGAGGCTTTTGCTTTCCCAAGGATATTCAAGCGTTTATCCATCTGGCCGCCTCGGTGGGAGTGGATTTCGACATCCTGAAGGCTGCGGAGCGCGTCAACAAGCAGCGAATCGACCGCTACCATGAAAAAATCAGCAAGGCCTTGTGGGTCATAAAAGGCAAGCGCCTCGCGATGCTCGGCTTGGCCTTTAAAGCCAATACGGACGACATCCGTTTCGCTCCCGCTTTGGAAGTCCTGAAGCGGCTGCTCAGCGAAGGCGCGCAGGTCCACGCCAGCGACCCTGAGGCGATTGCGAAAACCAAATCCATGTTTCCGCAGGCGCTTTATCATGAAGATCCTTACGAAGCGCTCCGCGATGCTGATGCAGCTCTGGTTTGTACCGAATGGGAATGCTTCCGCACACTGGATTGGGAGCGCGCAGGAAAACTCATGGCGCGAAAACTTGTGATCGATGGCCGGAATTTGTACCGGCCACAGCACATGCGGGAGTTAGGGTTCGAATACTATTCCTTTGGGAGAGACTAAAGGTTCGTCCAAAGCGGCTCGTCTGTTTCGATTTTTTTAGACACGACCCACTTTTTCTTTCGCAAATCGCTCTCTGAAATAAGCCAGCGTCAGGCGCAAGCCCTCCTCCAAGGAGACCCGAGGTTCCCACCCCAGAAGGCGCCTGGCCTTGGTAATGTCCGGGCAGCGCCGCTTCGGGTCATCCTGCGGGAGTGCTTCGAAGACGATCGGCGGGGCATTCTCGAAGTTCCTCCGGATGCGCTCGGCAAACTCCAGAATCGTGATCTCTTGCGGGTTACCGATATTGACAGGCAGATGCTCGTCCGATTGCATCAGCCTGTAAACCCCTTCGATCAGGTCGCACACGTAGCAAAAGCTTCGCGTCTGCTTCCCATCGCCATACACGGTGAGCGGCTGACCCGTTAGCGCTTGGTATACGAAATTGGGCAGCGCGCGCCCGTCGTTCAACCGCATCCGTGGACCGTAGGTATTGAAAATCCGCACAATGTGCGTGTCTACGCCGTGAAAGTAGTGGTAGGCCATGGTCATGGCTTCGGCGAATCGCTTCGCTTCGTCATACACACCGCGCGGTCCAATGGGGTTCACATGTCCCCAGTACTGCTCGTTCTGCGGCGAAATTTCAGGATCACCATAGCATTCGCTTGTAGAGGCGAGCAAAAACTTGGCTCTTTTCGCGAGTGTCAGACCCAGTGCGTTGTGGGTGCCCAACGCCCCAACCTTCAGCGTTTGGATCGGAAGTTTCAGGTAATCCACGGGACTCGCAGGGGATGCAAAATGTAGAACGTAATCCACCGGCCCCTGTACGTCGATGTATTTCGAGACGTCTGCCCGCACGAGGCGGAACTTCGGATGCTTCAGCAGGTGTCCAACGTTCGAGTCTACTCCAGTAACGAGATTATCGATGACCAGAACGTCCCAGCTCTCAGCAATCAATCGGTCGCACAAATGCGAACCGAGGAACCCGGCTCCGCCCGTCACCACTGCGCGCATGTGGCCTCCCAATAATTCGCGGCTAAAGTGTAGCGTGCAAGCAGCCGCATCCCAACAAATGAACCAGGGCCGCTTGATGCACTCTGATTGACCGCGTGTCCCGACCGGGATGCCATCCGCGATTCCCGCGCGGTTTGCGAAGTCCTCGGCGTGCTCAATGCTTGGTCGGGTTTGCCGCTCCGCTCCGCGACCTGACCTATTTGTTTCGTTAGGCGAATCAAAAAAAGAAAAAGCGTCTCCGCCGGGGCTGCGTTAAATCGTGCGCTACCTCGGGAACGTGGGGCAACGAGCGCCCCTCAAACGCCGCCCGAGGATTATCAACGAATAGCGAGCGGGCTTTTTCTTCGCCAAACTTTTTACGTACCACATCGTAGGCAGGCTGCAGCTTCAGGGGACGGCTTCGCGTGTTGTGCGCGTCGCTCGAAACGAAATGGATCAAGCCCAAGCCAACCCAGGAGAGCGCGTCCTGCTGCGCACTGGTTCCAAATCCCCCCGTAAGTGAACGGCCCGTCACTTGCGCGTAGCATCCCAGCCGCAGCCATTTCGCCAGCCGCTCCGGCTGCACCCTCAGAATGGCGTTGCGCTCGGGATGCGTGATCACAGGATGCAAACCCGCAAGCCGAAGCTGGTGCAGTGTTTGGTCCAACGCTGGCGGAATCGAGATTTCATTGAACTCCACGAGAAGATAATCCCGCTGGTTGAGACAAAATCGCGGGGCATCTTCCTTGAGCGCCGCCAGGTTTTCCGGGTCCATGTGAAAATCGCAACCCGTCGCAAGCTCCAGCCGTTCGCCGACGAGTTCCTGCAATTCGTTCCGTAGCCTCCGGACGCGGTCAAAGTCGAATGCGTATATGCTGTTGGCGTGCGGCGTGGCGACGACGTGGGTGATTCCGTCTGCAATCGCGGACTCCGCCATGGCCATCGATTCGTCCATCGACACCGGCCCGTCATCGAGCCCCGGCAAAATGTGACAATGCAAATCGACCATAATCTTTGGCGATCTCATCAGCGCCACCACGCGGTGATCGCCTGCCAGGCTCCCAGTGCAAACAGCATCCCGGCAAAAAATCTGCTGCATGCGTACCGGCTTGATGTGCTTCGCCAGGACACCCCCCAAAGTACCCCCGCAAAGACCTCACACTCACGCCGAGTCCGAGCAGCAGGATTTCTAGAATCATCGATGAGGCGCTAATGGCGTGCGAAGTTCAAGTCCGGCGTCAACTGCACTCCTCTATTTTCGCGCGACCCGCCCCAAGTGGCAACCTTCTAATTTGTTCGAGCACTCTCAAACACCGACGCGGGGCTGTTTTTGCCTGTGCGTTAAACCCTGCTATATTTGAACGTCATTATCGCCCTATTGGCCTGTGACTTGCGATATCCCCGAGAATACGAGGACTGTGACGGAACTCATGGCAATTGACCGCAAACCGGAGTTTTTCAAAGGCGCCCAATTGAAGGTCGCCATCATTGGCTGTGGCTACGTGGGTCTGCCGCTGGCGCTGCGTTTTGCCGAGGCAGGCCACAAAGTCACCGGGTTTGACACCGATCCCGGAAAAGTAGCGTCCCTCAATGCCGGCAAGTCCTACATCGAACATATCCCCCAGACCAAGATTCAGCAGTTCGTGAACACCCGTCATTTCAGCGCCACCACGGACTTCGTGCGCCTCAAAGAGGCGGACGCCATCCTCATCTGCGTACCCACGCCTCTCGATGAGCGGCGCGAACCCGATCTCAGTTACGTTGAACAAACAGTGATATCCATCCAACCTAATCTGCAGAAGGGTCAGCTGGTTGTCCTCGAATCGACGACCTACCCGGGCACGACCGAGGAGCTCGTCCTCCCCATCTTGGAAAGGAGCGGCCTGCGTTGCCCCATAGCCTCCGGCCCGGACAACGAGAATATTCCCTGCGATTTCTTCCTGGCGTTTTCGCCGGAACGCGAAGATCCCGGCAACAAGCAGTTCGGCCTCGCTCAAATTCCCAAGGTCGTCGGGGGCATCAACCCCCCCAGCGGCCGCGCTGCTCAGTCACTCTACGCGCAGGTGGTGGCCCGTGTCGTGCCCGTCAGCTCGACCCGCGCCGCGGAAATGGCCAAGCTGCTAGAAAATATTTTCCGCTGCGTAAACATTGCGATGGTGAACGAGCTGAAGATGCTCAGCCTGCGCATGAACATCGACATCTGGGAAGTGATCGATGCAGCTGCGACAAAGCCTTTCGGCTTCATGCCTTTCTATCCTGGCCCGGGTCTCGGCGGCCACTGCATTCCCGTTGATCCCTTCTATCTTTCATGGAAGGCACGGGAATATGACTTCTCGACGCGATTCATCGAGCTGGCCGGTGAAGTGAATACCGCGATGCCTTATCATGTTGCTGACGCAATCGCCGCGGCCCTCAACAACCACAAGAAGAGCCTGAAGGGTTCGAAACTGCTAATCCTCGGCGTGGCCTACAAGAAAGACGTTGACGACCTGCGCGAATCTCCTACGCTTAAGATCATGCAAATCCTTCAGCAACGCGGCGCTCATCTGGACTATAACGATCCTTTTTTTCCGCAGCTTCACAAGATGCGGCACTACAATTACGAAAATATGAAGTCCGTGCCTCTCAATTCCCACAATCTCGGCAACTACGATGGGGTCGTCATTGCGACCGATCATTCCAGCTACGATTACGGGGCCATCGTTGATGGTGCGAGGCTGGTGGTCGACACCCGCAATGCCACCCGCCGCGTTATGCGTCATCGCGATCGGATCGTTCTCTGCTAGGCTCCGGTGGCGTCAAACACGGAGGAAATTCGCCGTCAGCTCGAGGAAAGCGCTAACGGCAAACTGAACTTTTCCGGCGAGCTGAGCCTCCCCCCGGCCACATCGCATACGCTCTGATCGAACAGCTGGCACTCAGTGGAAAATGACAAGTGATTCGTAGTCTGAAATGAACAAAGGCTTTCTCGGAGTCACGCACTCGCCCTATTGCGCCCGCAGCAGCTCGACTCTGGCATTCGCAAAGGGTAGCTGTGCATCCAATAATACGGGGGTGCGCGCCGCATTATTTGCGAGATGCAGAAAGAAGTGCGAATCTTTCATTTCCGTGCCGTTGTCGAAAATGCGGAGTTCGATCTTTGAGGCCGTATAGCTACCCGCGGGCACCGTCACTTTTTCGGAACCTGCGCTGAGACTTGCACGCACGTCATAGAGTTTGCGTCCGTCGTAGACGGGGCTCCGCACTTCCGGCGTTTTCGACCAATCTACATTCCGGAGATACTCCATCATGCCAAGGGGGTCACGCGTCCCGGGCAGCACGATCGCGGCTGTCGCGTCTGCCGGCGCAGGCTCCTTGCCTGCCACCGTCATTCGTTGCACCGATTCGACTTTTTGCCCGCGCTCGTTCAGGCGCATTTCATATTGCAGGCTCGTGAGTGTCCCGGCGTCGCTGTAGGAATCGAATTGGTCATCGAGTGCAAACACCATCCGCAGCGGATTCTCCGTCCGGGCAAACGCCTGGAAGTGCCAGGCGTTATTCCCCAGGAAATTCTGCCGGTCCGCCACAAGCACTCGCAGGTTCGCAACGTTATTCAGCGTGGCCACGTTGGCCGTATATTCCAGCACCTCTCCGGCCCGCAACGGCCCAGGCGGATCTTTCTCAGCGGGGGCCTTCTTCGGCTCAGGTGTCTTACCCTTGGTATCCGCTGACCGGATGTCCGTCGGAGTAGTGGTGTCTATAGGATTATTCGTCCCATTTGAATTCGCGACGCCAGAATGTGCCAACCCGGCCTGCGTTCGTGTAACACGATTGTGCAGCCAGAACAGCGCTATCCCAGCACAGAGAAGTGCCATCACAGAGAGGATTCCGGCATTCGTCCGACGGCTCATGCCATTTATGCGACCTTCGACTGGATCGGGCCTTGGCGTAGGCGCTTTCCGTCGTACAATACGCGTTTCTGCTCGGCTTGCGGCTCTGGCCGCAACAACCTGGCCGAACTTTGAGCGTACCAAAAGAAGGGGCGCTCGTCTTTCCGGAATCCGCTGTTATCGCCACGGCCGCATCCCAAGGCCTGGGGAGATGGATCGAGGAGGATTTTCCGAATGCGCTATTTGGTGACAGGCGGCGCAGGCTTTATCGGCTCAAATACGGTGGACGAACTTGTGCGCCGCGGGCACAGTGTGGTCGTGCTGGACGATCTTTCTTCCAGCAAAGAAGATAATCTAGCGGAATCCCGCAACAAGATTTCGTTCATCAAAGGGAGTATCACGGACCTCGAGGTGGTGCGCAAAGCCGTTCACGAAGCTGAATGCGTCTTGCATCTTGCGGCGCGTACCTCCGTGCCGCGGTCGGTGAAAGACCCCATCGAAACCAATCGCATCAATGTCGACGGCACACTCAACGTCCTCGTCGCGGCACGCGACGCCAAGGTCAAGCGCTTGGTCTTCGCGGCTTCTTCTTCGGCCTATGGCGAGACGCCCACGCTGCCAAAAGTCGAAACCATGCAGCCGGAACCCATTTCTCCCTACGGCGTCACGAAGTACGTCGGCGAGTTGTATGCGCAGACGTTTGGCCGCGTGTACGGCCTCGAAAACGTTTCGCTCCGCTACTTCAATATTTTCGGGCCCCGGCAGGATCCCGGCTCGCCCTATTCGGGCGTACTTGCAAAATTCTGCACCGCTTTCCTGGAAGAGACGCAGCCGGTGATCTTCGGTGACGGCGAGCAAACTCGCGATTTCACGTATGTCGAGAACGCTGTCCAGGCCAATTTGCTCGCGTGTGAAGTGCCAAACGTTTCGGGCAAGGTTTTCAACGTGGGCACGGGCGGCCGATTCTCCTTGAATCAAACGGTCGAGCTTCTCCGCAAGATTTCAGGCAAGCCGCTCGAGGCAAAGTACGATGCGCCGCGGGATGGAGACATCCGCGATTCGCAGGCAGACATTTCCCAGGCGCGTGAATATCTCGGCTATGAACCGCAAGTGGACTTCGAGGAAGGTTTGCGCCGCACTTTCGAGTGGTATCACAACGTCCAAGGCAAGCCAGAGGCAAGGAGCGGGGAGTGACCCCGGCGAGAAGTAGTTGCTGCCCTACGTCTTGGGTCGCAGGTCAGATCTTCCACTGCACAACCGTTACCAACGCCTGTCACTTGATGAGGGCTGCGAATCTGCCGCAGCCGAGCAGCGCGCTCTTCTCTTTGCGATTCCGTTACACGCAGCAGTCCGTGCTACTGATCCGACTCCTCTTCGGCCCCGTCACCGCGAGGCTGCGGCGTGGGGGCTGGCACGATATGCGGGATCCCGGCGTCGTTCATCTTCTTATTAAGAGCCTGCAGATCATCTTCGGCAATCTTCTTCACTTGCGCGGAA
>WNFS01003968.1_pt1 | contig 11255 bp, 8 predicted proteins | sample 5400141 | NCBI WGS metagenome assembly WNFS01 (sample SAMN13153358, study PRJNA577476) | soil metagenome | isolation source: 60 cm saprolite under Madrone tree | place: USA:California | collected 2016-06-14 | reverse complement strand
TTGATGAATCAGACGATCATCAAGACGTCCGCCGGATGGAAGGTGGCGAGCATTCTGCCGATTCCAGTTCCTGTCCAGGCCGCAGGCATCCCCTCATCGGCTGGACCCGGAGCCCACGCGTCGGTGGGTCGCCAGGGGCGGAGCGAAGAGAACTTCGCGTCGACCCTGGCATGCACACCGACGCCAACGTGCGGAGGAGGGGCCGCACACTCCTTCCTGCATCTCCTCTCGGGGTCGAAGTTCCGGTAGCGCTGTCGAGGGTCTGGTACGGTGGAATGGTCCCCGACTTGCTGAGGAGGAATTCGATGGAGAAGGTAGTTCTCCCGGTCCGTCACGAGTGGCTCGCCCGTGAGCGCGGCTACGGGAAGATCGCGATCGAGCCCTTCGAGCCGGGCTTCGCCCTGACGGTCGGCAACGCCTATCGCCGGGTGCTGCTGTCCTCCATCGCCGGCGCGGCGCCGACCTGGGTCAAGATCGAGGGCGTGCTGCACGAGTTCTCGTATCTGCCCGGCGTGCGGGAGGACACCCTCGACATCATCGTGAACCTCCGCAAGCTGGTTTTTACCCTGCACGTCGACCGGCCCAAGCTGCTGCGGCTGAAGGCGCAGGGCGTGCGGACGGTCACGGCGCGAGACTTCAGGCCCGACTCGGAGGTCGAGATCCAGACGCCCGCCGTGATCCTGGCCACGCTGAACAGGGACGCCAACCTCGAGATGGAGCTCTACGTGGAGCGGGGGCGGGGGTACGAGCCGGCGGAGCAGCGAGAGCCCGAAGCCCTGCCCATCAACGCCCTGCAGATCGATGCCGACTTCTCCCCCGTCAAGCGGGCGAACTTCCACGTCGAACGCCTCGCGACGCCGTCGGCCTCGCAGGAGCGGCTCATCCTGGAGGTCTGGACCAACGGCGGCGTGTCGCCCGAGACGGCCGTGGCCGACGCCTCGCGCATCCTCGCCGACCACTTCGCCCTGCTGATCGACTTCCCGGCGAGGCCGCCGGTCGCGCGCGGCGAGCTGAACGAGCACCTGTTCCGGAGCGTGGACGACCTGGACCTGTCGGGGCGGCCCTCCAAGTGCCTCAAGACCGCCAACGTCCGGACCATCGCGGACCTGGTCCAGAAGACGGAGTCCGAGCTGCTCAAGACCAAGAACTTCGGCAAGAAGTCGCTGAACGAGATCACGACCATCCTGGGAGAGATAGGGCTCTCCCTTGGCATGCGTCTCGATCCCGGCGAGTTGGAGCGCCTACGCGCCCGCGACGCCGCCCGCGAGGAGACCGCGCAAGAGATTGAAGCGATAAGCGACGGGCCATGGGCGTAGCGCGGTAGACTCTCGTTCGAAGGTCACCTGCCAACCTCGTCATGTGTGTCTACTGCAAGGGAGCCCCCACCTGCGACCATGAGCGCGATGCCTGCGCGGCGAGTCGGGGCGAGCGCTGCATCGAGTGCGGGCACGGTTCAGTGGCGTTCTTGACGTACACGCCTGCGCGGGGACGGGCCACTTGGTGGTTCAAACCTGGACCCAAGCGAAAGCCCCTCAAGACGGCTACTCAAACACGTCGGGCGAAGGCGAAGAGGCGTGCAACTTAGTCGCAATGCAGTCTGACTGGATGCTCCGTGCCAAGATCCGTGACCTCATGGCCTCGGGCATCCTGCCCCGCGTCCAATCTGATGGCTCCCTCGTCAACGAGGCGGGCCGATCCGTCCCAGGCGAGCGCCACGTCGGCCCCCCTGACCCGGCCAGCGCGGACCGACGGGCCGCAGGGTTCTCGCGCGATGGGCAAAGGCGAACCGGAAGAAGCGTCCAACGAAGGAGACACCATGTACCTGGTCCTGTTTATCATCCTCATGGTGGTGTGGGGGTTCGGCTGGATTGTGTTTCGCGCTTCGGGTGTCCTGATTCACATTCTCTTGCTCGTCGCGCTCATTTCGTTGACCGTGCATTTTTTTCGAGGACGAGCGTAGGCCACATCACCGTCGCCTATTTGGCGCCGACCGACGCGGCCATGCCTGAAGTGCGGCAAGGACGATCCTGCTACGCGATTGTCAGGATTGTAAAACGTCACCACCCTGCGGAGCCTCGGAACCATCCCCTTTATGTGGAAGGTCAGAACATCGTCATCGAATATCGATCCGCTGATGGGAAGATCGACCGGCTCCCGCGTCTAGCCGCCGAGCCCGGGTTGACCATTCCGCCGTCGCTCCTGGCGCGGGCGGATCAGGTGATCGAGTAAGCGCCTGCGCAGGGGTCCAAAAACTCCCTCAAGATGGCGAGTGTAACCGCGGATTTCTAATGGTGAGGCTGTCCAGCGTGACGACGGCCCACAAAGAAATGATTGTGGACAGCCTAACGCTGCGCTAAACGGCGGCGCCATTGCGCGCCGGTCGACTTCAACGCTGAGTTGGGCAGCCTCGCGTCACTCAATGACCCGATCCGCGCGGAGCAGCACTGAGGGCGGGATCGTCAGGCCAAGCGCTTTCGCGGTCTTCGCATTCACCACAAGCTCGAACTTCGTGGGTTGCTCGATTGGCAGGTCTGACGGCTTCGCGCCGCGCAGAAGCCGATCCGCATACGTGGCCAGTCGCACATAGGTGTCCCGCTGATTGGCGCCATAGCTCATGAAGCCGCCGGCCTCGACGTACTCACTCCACCCGAACATCGATGGCAATCGATGGGCGACTGCGAACTCCGCAATCTTCACACGCCGAGACATGGTCGTGCCCTCGGGGAAGACGATCATGGCATCCGGCCGCGCCCGCCGAACTGCATCGAATGCGGTGTCCAGCTGGCCGATCGAGCTGAACGGAATGTAAGCGATCGTGACCCCGAGGGGGTGCGCTGCCACTTCGGTCGCGCGCCGCTCCGAGGGTTCGCCCGGGTGATCGACGTTGGATAGCACGGCCAACGTTCGCAGCCGCGACACGGCCTCCTTGATCAGCTCCACCCGCTTTCCGGAGATCTCCAGGGACATGAACGTGCTGCCTGTGAAGTTGCGACCAGGTTTGTTCAGGCTGTTCGCGATGCCGAGCTCGACGGGGTCGCCGCTGATGGCAAAGAGAACGGGCACGTTCTCGACGCCTTTTACCGCGCGCGTGGCAAGGCCGCTCGAGACGATGAAGAGAACCTTTCGCTGGATCAGGTCGGCAACGGCGGCCGTCAGCCCCTCGATGTTTCCTGGCGAATAGCGCATGTCGAGAATAACGTTCGTCCCCTCGACGTAACCGTGCCGGCGCAAGCCCTCCCGAAATCCGTCGACAAATGGATCTGGTTGGGCGTCAATCGAAATCCAGCCGATATGGGGAGTGGCTTTAGCTTGCTGCGCCCACGTCAACCGCGGCAGCAAGCAGCTTCCGGCGGTCCCCAGCAGGAACATCCGGCGCGTCGGACTCATGGCGGAGGCTTCCGGCGCAGAGTATAGCGCGCCGCCGCTCGCCACGGCTTCGGCACAGCGCGCCAGTCACATGCCTTCATCTCGTCGGCCCAACTAGAAGTAGACAGGCCTGTGGTTGCGGACCTGCGAACTGAACCAGCGAACCTCCGAACGAGGTTCTAGGCATCCGCAAACTGCATGTTTTATTCGCGCCGCCATTGAAGATGGCTTGTCGCCGAGAACTATGCGAGACAGTTGGCGAAAACGTGACCATGACCAAACACTGGTTCGAAGCCCGTTGGGGCCACCTCGGTGATTTTCGGGGTGTTTTTTGCCCCGAAGTTTAGTCGAAGACGGGCGCCGCTGTGCCCGCGTCCATTCCGACGCCGGTGTCTCGTACCCTGAGCCTCACGTGTGGTCCGGCTGATGCTCCCGCGTGCTGGTGCACGAAGGCACTATCCACCTCGACGTTAGCGTCCCGATATTGAGCCGGCTGTGACAGTTGCCAGGGCTGGGGGCCAAAGTCACCCCGTTCCGAGAACGAGCTCTATAGTGTCTATGCTCCGAACCGCGTCGTCGACAGCTACGGGATTGAAGGGAAGGAGCTTCTGGGCGTCGGATGCGACAGCCTGCGTCTGCTCAACCCCCGCGCATGTCTAGTGCGCCCCCGCGGGCGTCTCTCCTGGCGGCGCTGTGAACTCCGCCAGCGTCTCGCGCAGAACCGCCATGCTGACCGGCTTGGTCAGGATCAGATCGACCGCCGCCGGCTGACCATCGGTGGCTTCCAGGATGTCCCCGAAGCCCGTAACGAGGATCACGGGCACCTTAGGTGCCAGCGCCTTGATCGATCCGGCGAGCTCACCGCCATTCAAGCCGGGCATCGCGTGGTCGGTCAGGACCACATCGAAGTGACCGGCCTTGAACTGTGCTAGTCCCTCGTGTCCGTTCGACGCGGTCTGGACCCGGTGACCATCGCCGGTGAGGTATTGCGCCATCACGTCGCGGGCCAGGGGCTCGTCGTCCACGACGAGGATGTCGAGTGATCGGGCGGGCAGGGCGCTGCGGCGAGGAGCTTCCGCCTGGGTAGCTGACTCCGCGGCGAAGCAGAGGATCACCCGCGTGCCGGCGCCGACCGCACTGTTGAGATCAAGGGTGCCACGGTGACGCTTCACCGTGCCGTAGACCATGGCGAGCCCAAGCCCCGAGCCGCGCTCGCCCTTGGTTGAAAAGAAGGGTTCGAGGCAGCGCTGGCGAGTCTCCTCGCTCATGCCGACACCCGTATCGCTGACTTCCAGCGAGACCCACTCCGACTGGCCGTCGGCACGGTCGCCGCCCGTCTCGGGCGGGGGATGAGCGCGGTGGGTCTTGATCGTGATGGTGCCTCCCTTCGGCATGGCGTCTAGCGCATTGAAGATCAGATTGGTCAGCATCTCGCGCAGCTCCGATACGCTGCCGAGCACTGACGGGATAGGCTCGAGCTCGGCCCGCATCTCGATCGTGCAGCCGCGCGCGAGCGTCTCGTCCCTCCACTTGGGCCGAGTGAGATCGATGACCTGCTCGACCATCTGGTTCAGCTCGACGAGCTGGAATTTCTCGCTGTCCTTCCGGCGCCGGTAGAATTCGCGGAGCCGGCTAACCACGCTGGCGGCGTCGCGCACTCCTGTCTGGATGAGTCGCAGGAACCGAAGGGCCTTTTGCGTGTCTTGCAGCTGGTCGGGGTGGTCGAGGAGGATGTCGGTATAGCCGGCGATCGGCACCAGGGCGTTGTTGAAGTCATGGGCGATGCCGCTCGCCATCTGGCCGAGCGCGTTCAGGCGCTCCTGCCGGCTGACTTGCTCTTGCGTGCGCCGCAGCTGCACCGCCACGGCGAGATGACGACCCGTGCCGGCGAGCAGGCCGATCTCGTCGCTCTTGAACAGGTGTCGCTCACCGACCCAAGCGAGGGCCAGGAAACCCACGAGCCCTTCCGCCCCCTGGATTGGTTGCAGCACGAGCGACTTGTGCGCGACGAGTCGAGTCAGGGGGTGGTTGAAGCGATGATCGGCCTGACTATTGGTCGCGCAGATCGGGCCTTCGATCCGCTTCAGGTGCATGATGACATTGTCCTGCATCGAAACGGACGTCTCGGCCATGGACGAGCGGAGATCCGGAGGGACATGGTAGCCGGCCACGAAGCCGAGCTGCTCGCTCCCGCCCGCGGCATACCACGCTCCGCCCATGTCGGCCCCGAGGGCCCGGACGATCTCGCGAGTGGTCTGTCGCACCGCCTCGGTGAAGTCGAGTGTCGAGGCGAGGATCTTCATCACGGCTAGGAGCGTCTCCGTCTGCCGGAGCCGTTGGGCGATCTCCTGATAGAGCCGCGCCTTGTCCAGCGCCGCCGCGGCCTGGGTGGCGAGCGTCGTGGCAAGTTGAATTTGATGTTGAGAGAACGCGCGCGCCTCGTGGAGATGCTCCAGGCTGAGGACGCCCGCCGTCTTGCCCTGATGCACCAGTGGAACGACCAGCGCGGATCGGGCCTGGAACAGCTTCAGCCAGCTTGACGAGCCGGTCTGCTCGTCTCCCTCTTCCGAGAGCACAGCTGGTTGCTGGCGCTGCACCACGTCGACGATGATCCTGGGCAGCGTGTCGAGGCCGAGACTTGACGGGCTGCCGGGGAACCCCTGCGTGCGCACGTTGTTCGCCTCCTCGGCAAATCGTCTCGTGATCGGCACCAGAGCCTCGCCGGCGGGATGTAGCAGAAGAATCGAGCAGCGGTCTACACCGCAGGCCCGGGCCGCTGCCTGGGCGACGGTGCTGTAGAGATCCTCTTCCGTCATGGCGGCCCCGACGTACTCGGCAACCTCCAGCAGCCGATTGAGCTCGTTGGCGCCGCGTTCGCTCGTCTCGAGGGCCTCCTGGAGCTGTCGGTTGATCGACTCGAGCGTCTTGGCTCGTTGGGAGAGCTGAGTCCTGAGCGATTTCACGTAGCCGGCGTAGCGACGGGAAGTTGTGACGACTGCCAAGCCCAGGGCAAGCGCCAGCAGGAGACCTCCACCCGCGGCGACCGCCCAGATGAAGCGCTGCCCTTCGACAATGCCGGCCTCTAGGGAGTCATTGCGCTGAGACAGCCCAATGACTCCCAGCACGCTCGACTTGTCCTGACCACGAATCGGCACGAAGACCTCGACGACTCCGGCGGACCCATCGCGTGCGCTCGAGCCTGGAAGGAGGGAACGTTCGGCCATCTGTGCCCGGACTTTGCCCGAAAGGGACTGCCGGACGTCAGCGCTCATGGGCCGGCTGTCATCCCGTTTCTGATCCTGGGACCAGATGAACTTGCCATTGGAGTCCCACACAGTGACTCGCGGCATCCGCGGCAAGCTCACAGCAAGCCGGCTCAGTTCTTCCTGCCAGCGCCAGTCGGCCCTTTCGCGCTGCTTCGAGTCCAGGATACGGGCGAACGGGACCCGTGATAGTTCGGGCTGGACTATGGCCGCCGTCGCCTCGGCCTCGCGCTGGATGAGGGCATGAGCCCACAGAGTCGAGAGCCAGTAAGCGGAGCCCAGGAGCAGAAGAACGGTCGGAACGAACAGCCAGAGGACGCCCAACGGGACTCTCGCCCCTAGAATCGGGCTTGCGCTTGGCGGCATGGGGTCGGCGCTGGCCGTCTGGGCGACCTTGGACGGCGCCGCACGAGCAGGCCACCGCTTGACAGATTGTTCCGCGGGCTGGGTGTCCAGAGAGTCCTCCCGAAAGAGGACAGACCGCAAGTACGATGCCACGGGCTCAGAAGGATCAGGATTGTCCCCCAAACCGAGGTTTACGGAGACTAAAGTCGGGGCGTCACGGGGCGGACAAGCGAACAGCACCGGGCGAAGACCTTTCTGCAAACAGGGTGTGACATTTTCTGTCGGCTTCAGTAGAGCGGCGGCGAGAAGGAGGGCGTGAACACTCAGCCTGAGACGATGGCTCCTTCCTGCACGTGGAGGATCGGGCCATCCGTGACTAGGTCAAGGACAGCCATGCGAAAGGCGCTCGCCGCGAGCATACCTAAGGATCGGATTCCTCTCAGTCTTGGAGCGACTCGCAAACCTGCCTTCGGGCAGCACCTCTAACGCATTAGCATCCTTCCGGGTGCAAACTAGTGCTAAGTCGACTGGACTGACCGCTGCAGCAGCTTCTGGTTCGGTCGGGCCGCCAACAGGCTCTGCCTTGGGTCCGCACCAGCCGCGGGGAGCGGCGCCAGCCTCGCTCGAGAGGCGACCCTGGCTGGGCTCAGGAAGCGGCAGATACGCCGGAGTAGACGTGTTGTATGACGAGCCGGATCTGATCGAGGGTGAAGGGCTTGGTCAGGACAAAATCTACCCCCTTCGCCTGCGTTCCCTCCGGACCTACCCGGTCGAAGTAACCGGTCATCACCGCGACTGTAACGTCTGGCCAGCGGTCCTTGAGCCGATTCGCCACCTCGTGACCGGAGATGCCCGGCAGCTTGAGGTCCACCATGGCCAAGTCGAACCGCCGTGTCTCAAGCTCCGCAAGGCCGGATTCGCCGTCCTCGCACGTCACCACCGTGTGACCGTGCTGGGTCAGGAGTTCGCGGAGCACTTCGCGCACCTCTTCAGAGGCGTCCACCACCAGAATCTGGGCTCCGGGCGTGGACGTTCGCGCGGTGGTTGACGGCGCGCCGCTCGCCGGCTGTGGAGCGAGCTCGGTCGGCTTGGCTGGCGACAGCCAGATGGTGAATGTGGTGCCCTTGCCGACCTCGCTCTCGACCGTGATCTCGCCGCCATGTCGGTCCACGATGGCGCACGCCCCGGCCAGCCCAAAGCCCGGGCCTTTCTCACGCTTGGTCGTGAAGAACGGATCGAAGATCAGCGGGCGCACCTCGTCACCTATGCCCACGCCGGTGTCCGCCACAAGGCAGAAGACGCGGGGCCCAGCAATGCCGGTGCGGAAGGTGAGGTAGCCACCCTCTGGCATGGCGTCGAGGGCATTGTCCGCGATGCTCGTCAGCCCGTGGCGGAGCTCGGCTGCGTCGCCCGACACCAGGGGCAGGTACGACGTCTCGGCGCGGACCTCGCCGGTGATGCCGCGCGCCGCGAGCTGCTCGCTCCAGCGGCCGCGGACCGAGTCGGCGACCTCGACGACCAGCTTGTTGAGGTCCACGGCCTGGAAGGGATGGGTAGAGTGGGTGCGACCGAACTCCTGAAGACGCCGAGCCGCCCGAGCGCCCTCGAGCGCCACCTGCTCGATCATCTTCACCGCGCGCAGCACGTTCGGGTCGTGCGCGTCGTCCAGGAGATTCTGGGCTCGGGCGAGAATTCCGGAGAGCGTCTCAGTGAACTGGTGCGCTGCTTCGCCGGCCATCTTGCGGTACGCGGTCAAGCGCTCCCGCTGCACGGTCTGCTCGTGGGCCGCTACGATGTCCCCGAGACTGGCGCGGACCTCGGTGAGGTGCGACCGTTCCGATGCGTCGTTGCGAGGCGGCTTGGCTGAGTCAGCTCCCAAGGTCACGTGCTGTCGCCTCAGGTTAGCTGTGCGGTGTCGTCGATTCGCGGGCGAAGGGACTGGGGCGCTGGGGCCCTTGGAACTTTCGGGCGACCTCGTTGACCAACGCCTTCATCTCGCCGACGAGATTCGCGGCGACGTCCGCGGCCTCCGTCTGCTCGCTGCGGACCCGGTCATTCTCGGCGCGCAACGCGGCCACTTCCTCGCGCAGTGCGTCGCGCTCCCGTCGGGCCGCCTGCGCAAGATCGCCGGCGCTCTGGACCTCGGTGCGCAGCCTTTCGGTCTCTTCGCTCAGCGTCGCGTATTCGCGTTGCGCAGACTCTGCGGCCGTACGGGACTGGACGTGTTCCTCGTTGAGGTTCGCGATCATTTGGACCACGGTCCGCATCTCGTCGACCCACTTCGTCAGTGGGTTGCCGGTCTCACGGCTGGTGGTGCGCCCGCCCGATTCGATCATTGCACCCATGCCTCCTCTCTCGCGCGTGTTGCAAGCTCGCCGCTCCCCGAGCAAAGCGACTGTGCTTCGCGGCGTTCAGGCCCTGCCGGCCGGCCGCCCTCTCAGTCCTTCCAAGGCTCAGTCTTCGCCAGACCACGAGACCCCGTCAACCCACTTGTCATGCTCTCTCCCCAAGCGAGACGAGCACTGTCCATGTCGCTGCAATGGGGGTGCCACGGGCACGATGTAAAGGAAACGACTACTTGAGGGATGGCGGTCTACGTGGTGGGCAGGAATTGTCACTTCGAGAACGCTCACTGTGACATCCGCGGTCGGGCGGCCGGCGCGGCAGCCGCCTCCCGGACTATCTGAGAGAAGGTTGTTCAGCCCGGCCTTCCAACGAATCCGCTACTCCAGGGTCAGGATGGTCCCGGCTTACAGATCAGGGCTTGGGTAGCATTCAGTGCTGCGCGCCCCCGCAATGCTAACCCGCTAACTAGGAATTAGTGGGTCCTAGGCCTGGACTCCCAAGGTCCTGCTGAGCACGGGGCCACTTGAGAACGAATACCCCAGATCTGTCTAGAAGTCATTTCAAAACCACCGCCCGAGGCGATTTAGGGCTCAAAAACCCCGGTTTACGGCGTTCCGGGGAGGTCCGGCGGGGCCCTGAATGGGTTTTGAAATGAGTTCTAGTAAATCAGGGAGCAGACTAGGACATGTAGCAGGTCTATGTGCCCCCCAGGGTCTCGTTGGCGTGACATTCCATGACAGGCCGGCTTCCCAAGGTTGTCAGGCGGCACCCTCAGGGGGGCGCCGCCGAAGCGCTGGCACCCAGATTGAGCATTCCCAAGTACCTAAAAAAGCTGCCTCGACTCCCGAAGCGATTGCTTGGCATCCAAGATGCCCGTTGCTATCCGCTAGCATGGCCATTTTCCATTCGGGCCTTCGGATGGGCCCACTCACTCAAGTTCGGATGGGCCCACTCACTCAAGAAGGACGCACAATGATCACGAGGTTCTGGCACAAGAAGAGGACGGCGCTGGGTACCCAGCGCGGCTTCACGCTCATCGAATTGATGATCGTGGTGGCCATCATCGGCATCCTGGCCGCCATGGTCATCGTCTTCTACGCCAACGTCCAGGCTCGCTCACGCGTGGCCAAGGCCCAGGCCGATACGCGGACCCTGGGCTCCGCGGTGAGCATCTACACGACCCACATGGGCACGCTGCCGGCGGCGCTGACCGCGCTGACCGCGGCCGCCGTCAACGGCCTGAACCAGAGCGCCGGCCCCTTCATGGCCTCCGTGCCCGCGCCGCCTCCGGGTGGCACGCCCGCTTGGGGCGCCTACGGGTACGCGTCGAGCACCTCCGGGACGTTCTCCATCACCGCCACGGGTGACGGCACGACCATCACCGTGCCGTAAGGCGCGCCGCGACTCGTCCTCCTCCGAGCGCGCCGCCTCAACAGGGGAAGGCCCTGTGGCCTTCCCCTGTTGCCGTTCTCCGGCACGGCACGGGTCTCACGACGGGGTCTTGGCCCGGCCCGCACCCTCGCAGGCGTAGACCACGATCGGGAGAGTCCTTGTCTCACCTTGGGGGATTTTTGCCAGGCCGCAGCTCGGAACTACTAGCACGTCGACCTTGAGCCGCACCAGTTCGACGGCAGATGCGTGAAGCTGATCGGCGGACTCGCCGTACCGCCGCTCGATGACGATGTTTTGGCCTTCGACCCAGCCGACTTCCCTCATCGCCTTGGAAAACGGCTCCTTCGCTATCTCCTCTGGGCTGGGAACTCGACCGAAATCTAGAACCCCGACACGAGCAATCTTCCCCACCTGCTGCGCCCGGGCGACGAGCGGCGCGGCGAGGAGCATGCCAAGGATCAAGAGCAGAGGAAGCCCAGTTGAACGCCGCCGAATCGCGGATCTCCTGCAGGGCCGACTGGTGAGCTCGTAGGACGTGACGGG
>WNFS01003967.1_pt1 | contig 11256 bp, 6 predicted proteins | sample 5400141 | NCBI WGS metagenome assembly WNFS01 (sample SAMN13153358, study PRJNA577476) | soil metagenome | isolation source: 60 cm saprolite under Madrone tree | place: USA:California | collected 2016-06-14 | reverse complement strand
TCTTACCCGTTTAACGTGACCTCAGAGAGCCACGGGCACTGCGAAGAACCTTCTACAAATGTAATTGTCTGATTTGTAGCGACATTATCGAATTGATCGCAAAGCCCGCTCGGCCAGTTCACCGTGACTGTTACGGTCAACGCGGTTCCAACTCCAAAATGCAGCGACTGGCTGCTCTCCGACCCGTACATGCCGCCTCCCCCGCCGTCATTTTGCCGAAAGGCCATCTTTCCTGGCCCGTATTCCACCTTAACGCGGGCACCAATCCCCCGAATGTTGGAATGAGGTGACTGTGTCCTGCCTTGGAGATTCACCTTAAGGAACCGGTTGCTCGCAGTGTGTGGAATTATGTTCTTAAAGAGATGCATCTTCCCGGTCGCTGACGTGTCAGTTCCAATCCCCATTCCGTCCTTCACGATGAGGTCAAGGAAGCCGTCATTGTCATAATCAACCCAAACCGCGGTTTTGTGTGAGGAGCTGGCCATGTTATCTTCAAGCTGCACACCCGCCGCCAATGCCACTTCCTCAAATTTATAGTTACCGTTAGCACCAGGACCGAGATTATGGAAAAGCAGACAGGCATTGTTGGTGCCTAGAGGGTCCCCAGTTCCAGCGGGGACGGTAACAAACAGGTCCAGATTGCCGTCATTATCGTAATCGCCCCAAGCCGCGGCCCAGGTATTTGCAGCGGTGAAAACGCCCACACTCTGTGCCACTTCATCGTGGGCGCTGAAAGTCCCGTTATTATTGTGGTAAAGCAAAGTTTTAAGCCGTTTGGGTACGGTCGATCCACTTGTCACAAAAAAATCGGGAAAGCCATCGTTATTGTAATCGCCCCAAGCAAGACCCTTGGTATCCCATCGATTGTTCCGCGGAATAACTGACTCCGGTTGTTGAGTGTACTGCCCTTGGTCATTCGTATATAGTGCGTTGCTGTCGTGGGAGAAAGCGATATCGATATCCCCGTCTAAATCGGTATCCTGAAAAGCGCAGTTCGTCGAGTGGCCGTCTTCGCCGTCGAAAGATGTGGCACTGGCCAATCCTGCTGCGCCACGGAGCGACGTGAATGTGCCATCACCATTGTTTAGGTAGAGGCGATTTCCGGAAAATGGGAGGACGCCATCAAGTACGGTATCAGCAAGAGCCTGCAGTATCGGGTTATCAGTCTCCACGGGGGCGATGCCTTGGTTAAAATTCTTTACGAAGAGATCGAGCAAGCCGTCGTTGTTGTAATCGAACCAAAAACAGGACATCCCCCACCTTTTTGAGCGTTCGATTCCTGCGGCTACGCTAACGTATGTAAAAGTGCCGTCACCATTGCCTTTAAAGAGCAGATCATACTTTGGGCGGCCGTTTATGGGCAATTGAGAGATGAAGAGATCGAGGTTGCCATCTCCATCGTAATCACCAAGCGAGAAGCTGCGCCACTGAATGTCACCCGGCGCCGGGGAGACAATACCGGAATTGGCGGTGATGTCAGTGAACGTGCCATCGCCATTGTTTCGAAACACCATGACCGCGGTGCAAGACGACGTGCAACCGAACGTTTTGAAGGTCGGCATGATCAAATCGAGGTAACCATCGTTATCGATGTCGCCCCAGATGGGATTGCCAGCCGTTAGCGTCGGTGGGTTGGTCGGCAGTGCGGTGTCTGTCACGTCCATGAAGTCCGTGGCTGAGAGTGAGCCAATCATGCCAACGAATCCCACCGCAAAAGTGAGAATGAGGAAAGCCTTACGTCTTAATTTTACCGAATAGTTCCTGTCCATGGTGATCTCCTTCTTTAAGTGTCGGATTGGATTTGTGTGGAACTAGGGCCCGAGCGGCTTCGCCGGGCGTAGGCTGAACCGAGCGCCACCGTCCCATTATTGACCAAGCAACTTTTTTGTCAAGAAGATGAAATCACTGTTGATCGCTTGTGGCGACAAGCGGGACCTCTCTAGCGTGTCTAAAAGACAGACCCGCATCGAGGAATTTCCGATTATCGGCTTGCAGAAAACGCCGGCAAGAATTCCGATGCGAAAGATTATGGCCAGCTTCTTTACGCGCTTTGGGTGCTGGGTTGGCTGATGCGTTCTTGACAGCCGAAAAACCCGAGCCAAGTGGCATTTATGCTCTTGTCTTCGGCGATGGCTGTCTTTCCCTGGGATACGGCTTTCCAAGTCAAATGGTTGAAGTTCGTAGCAGCGTTCGGCGCTAGATACCATAACAAAGCCCGCCTGTTCATATATTGTGGTGGGAGGTTTTATGGAATCTCCCAATGACTTTTGTGATGACTCTGGAAGATGACGCCGCCGTAAACGTCCTAGCGCAAAATGTGCCACCGGCTTCTGCTTAGGGTACGCTTAGAATAACGAACTCCCAAGGCAACGGTAGCGGACTCACTAGTGCCCCCGGACAATCTTGTAAACACTTCCGATCAAGGTTCCGCCGGCTTCATCGATATCGACAATGTAAATCTCGCCATTGGCGTCTTCTCCTAGTGACGAAACAGCGTTCAGGGTATGACTGCCGATCCGAGTGGGAAACAACTGCGAAGTGATCTCTTGGAAGTCTGAAACGACGCCTCGCTGGTAACGGAGCGTCCAGACTCTGCCCAAATAGTTTTTTGGGTCTGGCCCGAAGCAGTCAGCGAATACATAGAGGCCGGCCAACGCGCGAACCCTTTTTCCGTGATACATGTAGCCGCCGATCACGCAAGTTCCGGTCGTGTCGTGTGCATAGTCGATGATCGGATCGGTCAAGCCGGGTGGTGGAGTCGGTGAGGAGCAGGGGCTCTGAACAAAGCCTTCTTTATAGCGCCACCCGTAGTTTTCGCCTCCGCCCGGATTATGGTGGCTTTGCACGTCCACCTCTTCCCGGGTGTCCTGCCCCACGTCGCCAATAAGCAGATCTTTTGTTTGAGGAACGAAGCTGGCCCGCCAAGGATTGCGCAGGCCCCAACAAAAAATCTCTGGTTTGTCCGTCTGCGAGCCATAGAACGGATTGTCGAGCGGGATCGTGTAAGTGCCGTCGTCTTCGATGTGGATGCGCAGGATTTTTCCGAGCAAGGTTTGCGTGCTTTGTCCGTTTCCGCCTGGCGCGTGGCCCACACCAAAGTCGCAGACATTCCCGCCATCGCCGCTACAGATATAGAGATTGCCATCGTCGCCTGAGCGCGGGCTAAAGCCGAGCCAATTCCAATTAAAACCCCCCGCTGGTTGATCGGTAGTGATCACTGTCACTTCGGTCGATGGATCGGTGAAGTTGGGATCTGCGCTAACCGTAAACCGTGCGATGTGGGAAACACCCCTGTTCCAAAATCCGCCAGTGTCGGTCGCGTAGCTAACGTAGAAATGACCGTTGGTCGCGTAGTTCGGATCAAACGTCATCCCGCGAATTCCGGTGCCCTGGCCTTGTCCGACCTCGAAGGAAATATCGAGAAATGGTGTTGAGTTGACCGTTCGCGATGGAAGGTTGATGATCTTGATCAGTCCGTGCTGCTCCGCCACAAAAAGCCGGCTGGTGTCCCCGGGCGGTGCACAGACGTAAAGCGGGGATGAGAATCCGGTTGCGATCCGCTCCGCATCCATGCCGCCCCCGGCGCGGCTGGTAGAGAACGTTAAAGCCAAGGCTAGAATCGGCAGGAAGCATCTAATGGCGCGCGAAAAGGCGCAGAAGTTGGTGGTGTCGGTGACTCCTCTCACCCTGATGGCTATTGAACCACCGGTGTTGCTCGACGGCAAGCAAGAAATTTAGCATGCGAAGCGTTTGTTTTGTTTAGCCGGAGTCGGATAAGCGCCGTCCGCCACGGTCGTAGTGACCAACAGCATCGCGAGCGTAACCAGCAACAACCCGGCGCTGACAGTCAAATAACGCAGGAATTTCATCCCGAAACAAGGATTTGCTCAACATCCTTTACGGCACAATGCTCATGTGGTACATCAGCCGTCGTCTTTGGGAGAGAAGCCCGACTTCGTTGCGAGTTATAAGAGCATAGCCTTCGTCCGGGGAGCGCATCGGCTCAGCCAAGATGGTCAATCAAGGATGGTTTACCGCAGACCGTTGGTCCCAGATCGTGAGACTAAGGGATGACTAGTTCCGCCGTGCCGCTTACAGCGGGGCTGCTTACGCCACCAGCAATAAGGATGCGTCCGTCATTCAACATGGTAGCGGTGTGATTCTGTCGCGGCTCGGTCATCGTGCCAAAAAGGGTGAACTGAGCAGTTGAGGGATCGTACATTTCCACGGTGTCCAACGCCACCTGAATGCCGCCGAAGACGGGACTACCAGTGTACGCTCCGCCTATTGCCAAGACCTTGCCCACCAAAGATCCCCATGCCGGATTCGTTAGTAGCAGAGAAACATGTCGCTGTCGCTGATGGAGCAATCCACCCACGGTTGAAAAGCTTTGACTCGCAGCGTTGTATGAATCCGATGGGCGCAAAGTCGAGATTCCACCACAGACCATGACCGTGCTATCGGGTAGCAAGGTCGCAGTGTGCTCGGTGCGGCCAGTGCTCATATCAAACGGTGGATCGTTCGCCCACAATCCGGTACTGGGATTGTAAATCTCGGCAGTGGGAGTGCCTTCGTTTACGGGTTGCCCGTTTGAAACCGATGCGCCGCCTTCCACTAGGACAGTGCCATCCAAAAGAAGGTTAGCCGCATGACGCTTTCTCTGGATGTTTAGCATGCCGGTAAAAGCAAAGGTATTGGTCACCGGATTAAAAATCTCAGCGGTTTTGAGAGGGTTCGCACCGTTCCGGCCACCAGCGACGAGCACGGTGCCATTGCTAAGTAATGTGGCGGTATGCAGCGAACGACCCTCGTTCATTGCACTGGTTACGCTAAACGCCCCATGCGATGAGTCGTAGATTTCAGCGGAAGTCTGGTCGCCAGTCGCACTCTTGCCACCGGTGATCAGAACCCGGTTGTTATCCTGTAATAACGTCGCCGTATGGCTCTTCCTTGCGGTCGCCAATGAACCAGTCAAGGTAAAGGAGTTGCTCGCCGGATCAAAGAGTTCCGCGGACCTCAAAAAGACTGCATCGGTGCTGCCCGCAGCCAACAGCACTTTTCCGTCCACTAACAGAGTATCTGTCTGCTGGTTGCGTGCGACCTGCATGTTCCCCAGCGACGTAAAGGTATGCGTTGTCGGATCGAGTATTTCCGCAGTCTGTATCGTCTTGTTACCCGTTAATCCTCCAGCGACCAAAATGCTGCCCCTCCGCAGAAGCGTGGCCGTCATGCCCGACCTGTTCTCACTCATCTGACTGTCAACCGACCAATTGGTGGTATCGGGATCATAGACCTCGTTTATGTCCAAAAATCCGCTCTCCAGCGTGGTACCGCCGATGACCTGGACTCGCCCATCCCCCAACAGCAGCGCCTCGTGACCGGCACGGTGGTAGAGCATGTGATGCCCAGAGGTGAACGTCTGCTGAACCGGATCATAGATATCGACCGTGTCATGAGGACTTGATCCGGAAAAGCCTCCGGTCACGAGGACTGTTCCATTGAGCATCAGCGTCATGGCATGGTTGGCACGAGGGACAAGCATCTGGGCGGACAGGAGCGTAAAGCTATTCGTAGAAGGGTTAAACACCCAGGCATCACTGGCAGGGATACGGCCATTGTACCCTCCGGTAATAAGCACTGTGCCATCTGGGAGCAGCACCGCTGCATGACTGGAGCGGTTGGTAGGCGAATTCGGTGTCTGCGTGAATATCTGCGTACTCGGATCGTAAATATCGGCCTGTAGGCCTCCAACAATTAGCACTCGTCCATCCGGCAGTAATGTCGTGGTATGTTTCTCTCGCGCGATTGTCATGAGATGAGCTAGCTGCGTGAATCGACCCGTCGTCGGATTGTACAACTCTGCTGTTTTCAGCAACGGCAACCCAGTGCCTTGTTCGCCTCCCGTGATCAACACCCTTCCATCCGAGAGCAAAGTCGATGTGTGGGCGGCCCGGGCAGAGATCATGTTGCCGGTCGGGGTGAAAGTCCCACTCGACGGATTGTAAAGCAACGCGGAATTGAGCCAGGCATTTTCATTCTTGCCGCCAGTGATCAGCACTTTACCTGAACTCAACCTGGTCGCCGCGTGGCCCGCGCGTTCCGGCGTGAGTACGATCGTCGATTCCCCCTGTGCCGGGCCGGCTCCGAGAAAAGAAAAAAGGGTCAGTAGGAAAGGCAGATGGAATGATGTTTTCATAGTGAAACAGCGGGTTTGGCCGAAGGCATCTTTTCTAAAAGGTGTATGACGAGATTAACGTCGCGAACCGCCAGAGCAAATGTGTTCAGATGTTTCGGCTCATTCGCGCCCTAATTTTCTTGCGAATCCGTGCGCGTTCGCAGTTTTCCATGCTGGAAAGGGGCTCGACAATTAGCCGCTTCTATTTTTGCTGGAATCAAAAAGAATCAGGGAAGCATCAGTGACGGTGGAATGGGCGACCGTGATCGTCGATGTGCTGGCCAGATCAGACCAAAGTCGGCGATCATGGTGATGGAGGGGTCGCTTCTTAAACGGAACTTTGGGTCGTGTTATAACACTATCCCTTCAAGGGAGGCATCAGCTTTGCCAATGATAATTGCGGATGGTCTAGCAGACCGTCGGGCTGGCTCGGGAAGACTAAGGAGTTACTAGTTCTGCTGTTCCGCTGACAGCTGGACTGCTTACGCCGCCGGCAATAAGGATGCGTCCGTCATTAAGCATGGTTGCGGTGTGATTCTGTCGCGCCTCCGTCATTGTGCCAAAAAGACTGAACTGGTGAGTTGCGGGATCATACAATTCCACGGTATCCAAGGCCTGCTGAATCCCGCCGAAGACGGGGCTACCGGTAAAAGCTCCGCCTATCGCCAGAACCTTGCCGACCAAAGATCCCCATGCCGGGTTCGTCAGTAGCAAAGAGACGTGTCGCTGCCGCGCTTGGAGCAATCCTCCCGTGGTTGAAAACGTCTGGGTCGCAGGATTGTATAAATCCGACGGGAGGATCTCCGAGATTCCACCACAGACCATGACCGTGCTATCGGGTAGCAAAGTGGCAGTGTGCTCGGTGCGGCCAGTGCTCATATCCTGCGGTGGATGGTTCGTCCATGTTCCGGCCAGGGGGCCGCTGGTATAGTAAATCTCGGCAGTGGGAGTGCCGACATCGACAGGCTCCCCGTTTGAAACCGATGCGCCTCCCTCCACGACGACATTGCCGTCCAAAAGAAGGTTAGCCGCGTGACGCTTTCTCTGGATATTTAGCATGCCCGTAGAGGCAAAGGTATTGGTCACCGGATTAAAAATCTCAGCGGTTCTGAGAGGGGTTGCGCCCTTTCGGCCGCCAGCCACGAGCACAGTGCCATTGCCCAGTAGTGTCGCTGTGTGGAGCGAACGTTGGCCGATCATTGAACCGGTTGAGCTAAACTGCCCTGTCGATGAATCGTAGATTTCAGCGGAAGCAAGGTCGCCGACTGAGCTCTTGCCGCCTGTAATCAGCACCTGGTTGTTATCCTGCAATAGCGTCGCCGTTTGGCTCTTCCTCGCGTGTGACAACGAGCCAGTCAGCGTAAAGGAATTGTTTGTGGGATTAAAGATTTCCGCCGAGCTCAGAAAGACCGCATCGGTGCTACCTGCAGCCAATAAGACTCTTCCGTCCGCCAACAGAGTATCCGTATGCAGGTTCCGCGCGACCTGCATGTTGCCCACCGATGTAAAAGCGTGCGTCACTGGATCGAGTATCTCTGCCGTCTGGAGCGTCTTATTACCAGTTAGCCCTCCCGCAACCAAAATCTTGCCATTCTGCAGAAGCGTGGATGTCATGCCCGTCCTATTCTCAGCCATCATACCGTCAGACGACCAGATGGTGGTGTTGGGATCATAGATCTCGTTTGTAGCTAGGAATCCGCTCTCAAGAGTAGTTCCGCCAATCACGAGGACTCGCCCATCTGCCAAAAGCCGCGCGTCGTGGTTGGAACGGTGATAGAGCATTTTGTGTGCAGCGGTAAAGGTCTGCTGAACCGGATTAAAGATATCAACCTGGTCATGGGGACTTGTCCCGGAAAAGCCTCCGGTCACCAGCACCGTGTTATTGAGCATAAGCGTCATGGCATGGTTGGCGCGCGGAATAAGCATCGTGGCGGCCAAAAGCGTAAATTTATTCGTAGAAGGAGTAAACAACCACGCATCGCCAACAGGCTGGCGCCCAACATACCCCCCGGTAATAAGCACCGTGCCAGCGGGGAGCAGCACTACTGCATGACTCTTGCGATTGGTGGGCGAATTCGGTGTCTGCGTAAAGACCTGCGTACTCGGATCATATGTATCGGCCTGTTTTCCCCCGACGATCAGGACCCGTCCATCTGGAAGCAACGTCGCAGTGTGGCTTTCTCGAGCGATTGTCATGAGATGAGCTGCCAGCGTGAATTTACCCGTCGTCGGGCTGTATAACTCTGCTGTTTTTAGCAATGGCAGATCGCTACCTTGTTCACCCCCGGTGATCAGCACCGTTCCATCCGGGAGTAAGGTCGATGTGTGGAACGCCCGCGGAGAGTTCATATTGCCAGTCGCCGTGAAAGTGCCGCTCGACGGATCGTACAACACCGCGGAGTTGAGCCATGCAGTTTCATTCTGGCCTCCGGTGATCAACACCTTGCCAGAAGGCAGCAGCGTTTGCGCGGCGGCCGCGCGATTGGGCGAAAGTGGTATGGTCGCGTCTGCTTGCCCAAAGCCGGCTCCGAAGGAAGCAACAAAGGTGAATAGCAAAGACACGCGAAACGATTTTTTCATGGTGAACAGTGGGTTTGGCCGGAGGAAGCCCTCTAAAGATGAAGACCCGAGATTAGCCGATAAAACCGCCAAGAGCAAATTTTTTTGATATGATTGAGTTCACGAAGGCAAATTAAGGCGTGATACTAGACAAGCCGCTGTATGCGATAGTCGCGCGAGTCGCGGGTGCACGCCTTGATAGAGAAATAGCTTGGTTGTTCCCTAGCGCCGGAATGTCACACTCACGTCATTGGAGCAGGTCGTGGTGCCGGAGCCCCGCCGGTATCGCCGGTGGAATCGGTATAGGAACCGCCGTTCGCTGTCGTCACGATCAACATGCCATTGCGGTAGACGTCAATATTGGTTGAGGTCGCCCCGCTCCGGGTGAGACGCGCCGTATTTATTCCCGCCACCTTGCGCTTCGTGGCGCTGAGGGTAATAGATCCAGGTGTAGGCGTTGGCGTTGGGGTCGACGAGCACCTTGCCATTGGGCAGCAATGTCGCCGTGTGATAGACGCGTGCGACCGAAAGGCTGCCAGTCTCCTCAAAGACAATGGGAGAACCCACCCGCACAAGGCCGTACTATCACCAGGCAAGCACCAAAAAAAGCAGAGGACACGCGATCTGCCGCGCAACAATCGACATAGTCGGTTGAATACCGGGGATCGCCGAACGCAGCATTCTCATTTGCTTTAGTAGCGATATTTGAGCCGGCATCTTTTGAATAGCTTGATACTCTTTCACCCTAATTTCACAATTCGCGGAACATGTTATCGCTTTTGGCAATCGACGCTGAATTCTATGGATGGAAGGCGCACTTCGCATGAAGCGCAGCCTGTGACAATCTCACCGCGGGCAGCCTTCGGGGTTAACTTGCCGTAGGCAACAGGTATAGCTGCTAGTTTGAGTGCTCTAAAACAAAGAGAGAAAGAGCGAGCAGCTTGATGCTGCAGCTTACATCTTTCTCGAAAAAAGAGAACGCAAATGAGTTGCAGCTTCGTCCTAGCCTTAATGGGGCAGGTTTGCCTTCAGCTTTATGCCTTCGGTCTGCAGCACAGGTTGTTGGACGTTGAGATTGATATCATCCCCATAAATTTCAACATATTGATGGTCCAAGGTGACTGCGTATTCCAACGCGTCTTGCAACGGGATGGGCGCGGGAGGCGGGGGTTGTGGGGCTGGCGGCAGATAAAGAAAATCCGTGTTACTCGCGACACAAAGCATCTGAGATCCGTTTGGATACGTGTATGGCGGTCCAGGAGAAGGGTGAGGGGGGGGTGTCGCCGCCTGTGGATACATCGTCCCGAATTGACCCGGGTACATCGTGAACCCAAAATTCCTGATCGAATCCACTGCGCCCTGACCACCCACATTAAAGGGTTGTACCGGGTTAAGCACTATGGCAGTAGTGGGAAAAGCCGCCGTGTGGGCGGCGATGATGCTCTCCGCGGCAGGAACATAGGCGGCACTTAGAGTCGGATAACCGGCTAGCACCGCCAAAGCAGTCAGATTGGTCTCGTCTTGCGGAAGTGGTGCGAAATACATTACGGTGACTTGCATAAAACCTGTCGGGCAGACGTATGCCAGAGCAGGGTTACCGTTATAGCGCGCTCCAAATGCACTGATAAAGGCCAGCCATTTGTTCTGAAAAGCGGCCTCCCAGGGAAGCGGCATTGCGTCGCCTGAGCCATCGACTAAATCATATTTTGTCGCTCCACTATCGTAAACCCATTGCGGAGTATAAATGCCGGCAGAAACTGAAACGCCGACTTTCTTACCATATTGGTTGGCGAGACTCATCGCCTGATCGATGGTACTCCAGTTATACGTTCCCTCTTGCGGCTCAATAACGTTCCAGACTTCCCTGAGTCGAATGCCATCGCAGTTAGGATTTGTCCACCCAGCTATTTGCGATAAATCCCCGATCGGATCTTCGATGGTATCGGCCGGACAAAGGCCAATGATGCCAGCAGGCCATGGTTTCGTCTGCACCGGCGTTGGCGTTGGAGTAGGAGTTGGAGTGGGGGTTGGGGTAGTGTGTGTTATCGCATGGTGCGCGTAGCTGATTGCGATGGGCAGACTGTTCACGTCAGTTTGGAAAATCTCGATATATTTCTCACCATAAGTTAGGCCGTTATTCACCGATAGGGTTAAAGCAAGCGCAGGATCAATAGGAACTCCGTTGTTGACCTTGTAGAGGGTATCGCCATAGCACCACCAAGTCATTTGTCCGGCGACGTTGGGCTGAAAATCTGATATCATCTGGTAGAAAGTGCCCGTTCCCGGGAAAACGGGAATAAAAGTCGAAAGATCGTTTCTTTGCACAATCAATCTTCCCGGCCAGGATGCTTGAGCGTTTAGCACGGCGTTACGCGCCACGTAGTCTGCCGTGGGATCCAGAGCGTTGCCAAGGCTCCAATGTTCATCGCCTCCCACAGCCAGAGTCACATATTGATTCGGGAAAGCTGTCATGGTGGCGTTGATAATCATCGCGCCTGTATTAATCATTTTCTGAGAGGTGT
>WNFS01003966.1_pt1 | contig 11257 bp, 14 predicted proteins | sample 5400141 | NCBI WGS metagenome assembly WNFS01 (sample SAMN13153358, study PRJNA577476) | soil metagenome | isolation source: 60 cm saprolite under Madrone tree | place: USA:California | collected 2016-06-14 | reverse complement strand
AAGACGAGCAGGTGGCGGTGGCCGGCATTGCCGCGTTGGGCCTCTGAGCCCATATTTGCGCCATGGCCATACTGAAAATTGCCCGCATGGGGCACCCTATTCTCGCCCGCGTGGCCGCGTCGGTCTCCGATCCGACCGCGCCGGAGATCAAGCGCCTGGTCGCCGACATGATCGAAACCATGGAGGATGCGCAGGGAGCGGGACTCGCCGCGCCGCAGGTCCACGTTCCCTTGCGCGTGGTCGTGTTCCAGGCGCCTGCCGAGCGCGGCAAGGACGGCCTTGACGATATCGAATCCTTTGACCACACGGCGCCTTTGACGGTGCTGATCAATCCCGTGATCGAGGTCGTCGATGCTGCGCCAGAAGGCGGCTGGGAAGGTTGCCTTTCGGTGCCGGGTTTGCGCGGCTGGGTCGAGCGGCCGAAGCACATCCGCTACACCGGCTACGACACCGACGGCCGCCGTCTCGTGCGCGCGGCCAAGGGTTTCCACGCCCGCGTCGTCGCCCACGAATGCGATCACCTCGACGGCGTGCTGTATCCGCAGCGAATGCGCGATTTGAAGAAGCTGCTGTTCGAGAGCGAAATCCAGCACTGGCTGGAGAAGCGTCAGCTGGAGGACGTCGAAGGATGAGCGAGGATCTGCGCGAACGAATTCTTGCCGAAGCGCTGCCCCAGATCCCCAAAACCGGAATCTCCGAGGCGACGCTGCAAGCGGCCGGAGCGAAAGCCGGCATCAAGAGCGCGGAACTGAAGGCCGCATTTCCCAATGGCCCTGCAAGCCTTGCCGAAGCCTTTTCGCATTGGGCGGATGCGAGGATGGAAGAGCGTGTGCGTGGAACTCAACCCGAGCGGCTTCGCGATCGGGTGTCGAACGCGGTGCGCGCCCGCATCGAAGTGCTGGTACCTCACAAGGAAGCGGCACGCCGCGCATCGGCATTCTTGGCTTTGCCTCAGAACGCACCTCTCGCGGCCAAGCTGATGATGCGAAGCGTGGATCGCATGTGGCGCGCCGCGGGCGATCGCGCCAGCGATTTTTCCTATTACACCAAGCGCGCGCTCTTATCGGGCGTCTACGCCGCGACGTACGTCTATTGGCTCTCGGATTCAAGCGAAGGACATGCCGAGACCTGGACGTTTCTCGAGCACCGCATCGACAATGTGATGCAGATCGAGAAATTCCGCGGCGCGGCACGCGATGCGCTCGCGAAGCTTCCCGATCCCTTCGGTATTTTCGGTTCGTCGCGCAGGGGACCGCGTTAACCGCGCTATTTTTCCAGCGGTAGAAGACGCGTGATATGGCCCATCTTACGCCCCGGCCTGGGGTCGCGCTTGCCGTAGAGATGCAGGCCTGCCGGTTGTTTTGCCAGCGCGAGCCAATCGTGGGCTTCTTTGCCTATGATGTTTTCCATGACCGCGTCGGAATGCCGTTTTGGGTCGCCTAAGGGCCAGCCGGCGACTGCGCGAATGTGCTGTTCGAACTGGCTCGTGACGCAGGCTTCGATTGTCCAGTGCCCAGAATTGTGCACGCGGGGCGCGATCTCATTAACGATCAACTCCTCCTCGTTGCCGACGAACAGTTCGACTCCCAAGACACCGATATAGTCGAGCTTCGCGGCGATACGCTTGGCAATCGCGATGGCCTCTTGGGATTTGGCTGCCGGGAGAGGGGCGGGCACGCTGGAACGGCGCAGGATGTGATGCTCGTGTTCGTTCTTCGGCGGATCATATGCCGCGAAACTTCCATCGCGTCCGCGCGCCGCCACCACCGACGCCTCGAAGGCGAAGTCGACGAACTTTTCCAGAACGCATGGAACGCGGCGGAACGCCGAAAACGCACTGACCGCTTCAGGGGCGCTGTTCACGATGCGCTGACCCTTGCCGTCATAACCCATGCGCTGCGTCTTTAATACTGCCGGTCCGCCAAGCGCGCGGAATGCTTCCGATGCTTCGACTTCGTTGACAACGTGGCGAAAGCCCGCCGTCGCGATGCCGAGCTCGGCGAGGAAGCTTTTTTCCAGAAAGCGGTCCTGGGCGATAGCGAGCGATCTTGCGTTCGGCGCCACCGGCACGTGATCGGTGAGAAAGTGCGCCGTTGCATCCGGAACGTTCTCGAACTCGAACGTCACCACATCGCAGTCGCGAGCAAATTTTTCGAGCGCCCGTTGGTCGCCATATTGCGCGCGCGTTGTCGCATTCGCGACATAGAAGGCGCACGATTCGCTCTCGTCGGAGTAGACATGGGTCTTGAAGCCGAGCCGGGCCGCGGCAAGCGCCAGCATGCGGCCCAGTTGGCCACCGCCGACAATGCCGATATTGGCCCCTGGTGCGAGCGGAGCGGGAAGCGCAGCAGATGTGCTCACGGTCGCGCGCGTCTTCTTTTGGGTGAATCTTCCGGAGAGAGCGCGACCGTTTTGGTCTGGCGCGTGCGCCACGCCTCGAGGCGCTTTGCCAGCGCCGGGTCTTGGAGCGCAAGGATGGAAGCCGCGAACAGCCCTGCGTTCTTGGCGCCCGATTCCCCAATCGCAAACGTCGCGACCGGAACCCCGCCGGGCATCTGGGCGATGGATAAAAGACTGTCGAGGCCTCTAAGCGTCCTGCTCTCGACCGGCACGCCAAGAACCGGCAAGACCGTCATCGACGCCGTCATGCCGGGCAAATGTGCCGCGCCGCCGGCACCGGCAATGATGGCTTTCAAGCCGCGCGCTTTCGCGGATTTCGCGTACTGATAAAGCCGGTCCGGCGTGCGATGGGCCGAAACTACCCGCGACTCATAGCAGACGCGCAGTTCATCCAGCACCGCGGCAGCGAGCTTCAGCGTGGGCCAATCGGACCGACTTCCCATGATGATGCCGACAAGGGGTGCTGGCGCGGATTTTTTTGTGGGCATAAATTGTGCTTCGTTTGCTGGGGGCCGCTTATTCGGGCGACGCAATCGGAAGCGGCGGATTATAGGGACGCGCGGCTTAGAAGAAAGCGGTTTCACCGACTGTCTCATACCAAGTGGCTACTCGATTTAGCGTTCATTTGCCGCTAAGGAGGAGCGAGTCGGAAATTTTGCCGGCGGGGACGCATGAAAGTCGACAAACCAGAAAGGCCGACCCGAACGGCGCGAGCAACCGGCCCCTATGCAAAGACTCCCATCGCCGAATCCCCGACGGCGCCTCAAGGGACGCCCGTTGCCGCAGCCTCCGTTCTCGGCATCCCCGAAGTAGAATTCACGCCGCGCGTGCGCGACGCCATCATGACCCTGATGCACGAGGTCGATCGTTTGCGCCGCGAGGTCGAACAGACCCGCGGAAAGCTCGAAGATATGGCGCGCACGGCCGATCAGGATATGCTGCTGCCTATTCTGAACCGCCGCGCTTTCGTGCGCGAAATTACCCGCTTTACCGCTTTTGCCGAGCGCTACGGCACGCCGTCCAGCCTGCTCTATTTCGATTTCGATGACTTCAAGAGCGTGAACGATGCGCACGGACATCCGGCGGGCGATGCCGTTTTGCGCCACTTCTCAGATTTTATAGCGAGCCGGATCCGCGAGTCCGACGTCTTGGCGCGTCTTGGCGGAGATGAATTCGGCGTGATTCTTTCTCATGTCACGGCAGAGAATGCCGCGCGCAAAGGAGCAAGCCTCACCAAAGCGTTGCGTGACAATCCCCCGGTGTGGGAAGGGCGCACAATTCCGTTGAGCTTTTCCTACGGCGTCTATGAGCTGCGCGCCGGCGAGAATCCGGATATCGCCATGAAACAAGCCGATCAGGCAATGTACGCGCAAAAGCGTTCCGGCCGCTAGATTCCTACGCCGTGATGTCTGGCAGCAAAGAATCCTCGATGCGTGCGATCTGGTCCTTGAGCTGGAGCTTGCGCTTTTTCAATCTCGTGAGCTGAAGCTGATCGCAGGCCGAGGACGCCGTCATGGCGGCGATCGCGGCGTCGAGATCTCCGTGCTCTTGCCGAAGCTGCGCCAGCCTGGCGCGCAACGCTTGCTCTTCTTCGTCGGTCATCGCATCGCTCGCCGCGGAGTCTTGAACTGCCCGGGTCGTGACGGGCGTTGTAAGATGCGGGCCCGACTTCGCCAAGCGGCTTTCGAAAAAGCCCCGTCGCCGCATTCTCGGGCCAATCTGATTTACGCTTCGGAAGCTTTAACCGGAAGAGAAGGGGTGACAAAAGGCGCGATGAGTGATCTAATTTCAGGGTCCTTTTGAGCAGTGAGGCAGGACGATGGCCGTAGAGGCTCATATCAGGGAACTCGCGGATAAACATCAGAAGTTGCAGGAGCTTATAGACGCTGAGATGTCGCATTCGGGCTGGGACCAGATGCGTGTCGCGGCGCTCAAAAAAGAAAAGCTCCGATTGAAAGACGAACTCGAACGGTTGCGCGCGCAGGAGCATTAGCTCAGGCGATTCGCTGTTTGGGTTGAATTGGGTTGGCGCCTCAGCCGAGCGTCTTCGCTTGCTCGCGCAAGCGGAATTTTTGGATTTTTCCCGTCGTCGTCTTCGGCAACTCGCAAAAAACCAGCGTTTTCGGACATTTGTAGTGCGCGAGATTTTCGCGGCAATAAGCCAGCAGATCGGCTTCGCCGACCGATTCATATCCGGGCTTTTTCTCGACAAAGGCACAAGGCGTCTCGCCCCATTTCTCGTCGGGCTTTGCCACGACGGCGGCGAACATCACCGCGGGATGCCGGTACAGCGTCTCTTCCACCTCGATCGAGGAAATGTTTTCGCCGCCTGAGATGATGATGTCCTTGGAGCGATCCTTGAGCTGGATGTAGCCATCCGGGTGCAGCACTCCGAGATCGCCGGAATGGAACCAGCCATCGGCCAGCGCTTCCTGCGTCGCTTTGGCATTCTTCAAATAGCCTTTCATCACGATATTGCCGCGGAACATGACCTCGCCCAACGTGCGGCCGTCGGCAGGCACCTGCTCCATGGTCGCAGGATCGAGCACCGTCAAATGCTCGAGCGCGGGATATGCCACCCCCTGGCGGATGCGTTTTGCGCCCTGCTCTTCGACCGGCAACGCGTTCCATTCGTCGTGCCAATCGTTAACGGTCGCCGGACCATAGGTCTCCGTCAGCCCATAGACGTGCGTGAGATCGAAGCCGGCCTTCAGCATAGCCATGAGGATTACCTCCGGCGGCGGCGCGGCGGCGTGGATGAAGTTCACCTTGTGCGAGAATGGCCGACGCTCGTCCGGCTTTGCATTCGACAGCGCCGCCATCACGATGGGTGCGCCGCAAAGGTGCGTCACCTTGTGCTCGGCGATGGCCGCGTACATGTCTTTGGCCCGCACCGAGCGCAAGCAGACATGCGTGCCGGCGAGCAGCGCCAGGGTCCAGGGAAAACACCAGCCATTGCAGTGGAACATCGGCAGCGTCCAGAGGTAAACCGGGCGCTCGCTCATGCGGCAGGCTAAGATGTTGGCATAGCCCATGAGCGCGGCGCCGCGGTGATGGCAGACCACGCCTTTCGGATTTCCGGTGGTTCCAGACGTATAATTGAGCGCGATGGCGTCCCATTCATCGTCCGGCCTCGCCCATTGAAATTCGGGATCGCCGCTTGAGACGAATTCTTTGTAATCGATTGCGCCTTCGAATTGGCCGGAGGCTTCGCCGGCTTGCGGACATTCCGGGTCGTCATAGAGAACGAGTAACGGCCTGACCTTTGCGAGTTCGAGCGCGGCTTTCGCTGTCCTCGCGAATTCGCGATCGATGATGAACACTTTGGCGTCGGCATGATCGAGCATGAAAGCGATGGATTGAGCATCGAGACGCGTGTTCAGCGCGTTCAATACTCCGCCTGTCATTGGCACACCGTGATGGGCTTCAAGCATGGCGGGCGTGTTGGCAAGGAGCACGGAGACAGTGTCGCCCTTCCCCACGCCTTCGCGGGTCAGCGCCGAAGCAAGCCGCCGCGAACGCGTGTAGAATTCGGCATAGCTCATGCGGCTTTTGCCGTGGATGATGGCGACGATCTCGGGATGCACGGATGCCGCGCGCTGCAAAAACGTGACCGGTGTCAGAGGCTGATAATTCGCTGGTGTCCGATCGAGATCGGTCTCATAGGAATTGGCGTTAAGCTTGCTCGGGCGCGGTACATGCCCCGGGGACGGCCTCGGCTGCGGCATTCCCTGCCTGCGGCGCGAGCCTCGGCGAACGCCGGGAGAAGGTTTGGGCGCGCTTGGCGACGGAGAGGACGCCCTTACCGCCTGTTTGATCGGGGTCGGGGCTTGGGCTTTGCGTTTGGCTTGAGCGCGGATTTGCGCTTTGGTCCTTTTCGATGCCTTTGAACGCTTCGGCCGTTTGGCTGTCGTCTTTGTCGGCCGTTTGATTCGCCTGGCCATGAATTCGCTCTAAAAGGAAACCGATTGAAAGCGCGCAAAACCTAATGAAACCCTCAACCCGCGGCAAGCACAGCAGTGCCCCAAGAAAAATTTTCGCCACCGTAACGTCTCGTTCGGCCTTTTGACTTCAGAATGAGGACAAGCTAGAGCGCGCGCCCCCGGGACTCACCATGCAATCTCAACTTCGCGGCATCACGGCGATTCTGTTCTCGACCGTCCTTTTCCTGATGGGGAACGGACTCTTGGGGACGCTGATTCCGCTGCGCGCCAATCTCGAAGGTTTTTCCAACATTTCAGTCGGCGCGTTGGGAGCGTGGTATTTCGCAGGGTTTGTGGCCGGCTGTTTCGCCGGACCACAGCTACTCTCGCGCGTCGGCCATATCCGCTCCTTCGGCGTGGCGGCTGCGGTCATCGCCGCGTCCATTCTGATTCTGCCCTTATGGACGGTTTCGCTTGCCTGGTTCGTGCTGAGAGGCGCTACCGGTTTTTGCACCGCAATCCTTTTCATGGCGATCGAAAGCTGGCTCAACGACCGCGCCACCAACGAAACGCGCGGGCGCATTCTCGCGGTCTATATCGGTCTCAATTTGAGCGCGTTGATGATCGGTCAATGGCTGCTGCTGTTGGGCCAGCCGGAGTCCTTCGAGCTTTTCAGCGTCAGCGCAATTCTCTATTGCCTCTGTCTGGCACCTATCGGCCTCACCAGACTGCCGGCGCCTCAGCCGCGCCCGGCTTTGCGGCTCAATCTTGAGCGTATTTTCAAGACGGCGCCTGTAGGTGCCGCCGGATGTTTGACGGTGGGGATCGCCAATGGCGCGTTCTGGACGCTAGCCCCTGTTTATGCGCACTCGCTCGGCTTCAACACGCGCGAGCTTGCGCTTTTCATGAGCGTGTTCATTGCGGGCGGCGCGTTGGTGCAGTGGCCGCTTGGCCGTCTCTCCGATGGCATGGACCGGCGTTGGATCATCGCCGCGACCTGCACCGCCGCAGCCGCGTGCGGATTGGTGCTCGGAGGGGCCGGCCCCTATTTGGTGCGCGTGCCCACGCTTTTTTACTTCATTGTGTTCATTCTCGGCGCTTCGATGCTGCCGCTCTATTCCCTCTCGGTCGCCCATGCGAACGACCGGTTGCCGCGCGCCGAATTCGTTGAGGCTTCGGCGGGCCTTCTTATGATCAATGCCTCGACCTCGATACCGGGGCCGCTGCTTGCCGCGCTCGTGATGTCCGCAGCGGGACCCAACACGCTCTTCCTCTTCACCGCACTGGCGCATGCCGCAATGGCGTTCTATGCCTTTACCCGAATCAGTGTGCGCGAGCCCGCGCCGGCCGCGACGCGCGACGTCTTCACACCGGTGCCGCAAGGGTCGCCGGCGGCATTGCCGCTCGACCCGCGCGGCCCGGTACAGGAAAAGGGTTGAGATGGCGGACCAGGCCGGCACCGAAAGACGCAGCGGATTTATGCGCCGGCTTTACGAGTGGATGATGGCTAACGCGTCGGGCCGTCATGCCTGGGCCGCGCTGTTCGCCTTCGCCTTCGCCGAGAGTTCCTTCTTTCCTGTTCCGCCCGATCTGATGCTGATTCCCATGGTGCTTGCCGATCGCAAGCGCGCCTTCTTAATAGCGCTCGTCTGCACGACGGGCTCTGTCATGGGCGGGATGCTCGGCTATGCCATCGGCGCGCTGTTGTTCGATTCGGTGGGCCGGTGGCTGATTTCACTTTACGGCTCGGGCGACCTCGATGCGTTCCGCGCCGCTTACGCCAAATGGGGGCAGTGGATCATTCTGTTTCAGGGCTTGACGCCGATTCCCTACAAGATCGTCACGATTGCGACCGGCTTTGCCGGCTTCCCCTTCGCCACCTTTGTTCTGATGTCGGCAATCACGCGCGGCTTCCGCTATTTCACGGAAGCAAGTCTGCTTTATGTGTTCGGCGACCAGATACGCGGCTTCATCGAGAAGCGCTTCTCGCTCGCTTTGTGGGTGTCGTTTGCCGCGGTGATTTTCGGCTTCGTGCTCGCGCGTTACGCGTTTTAAGACTCAGGTTCTTCCGCCGTCGGCGTCATGCCTGCGGTCGTTTCCTCCACCGGCTTCAGACTCTCGGCGGTTTTCCGCGCCGGACGAGGCTTGCGATTGGCCGCGCGCGCCACGATGAAATCCAGTTCGATCTGGGTGCAGAGGCCGAGCGTCACCGGATCCACCGCTTTAATGTTCTGCGAGTTCCAGTGTCCGCGATCGCGGATTTTCGCGATCGTCGCCTTGGTGGTGCCGATCAGCTTCATGAGGTCGGCATCGGTCAGCTCCGGATGATTGCGCAACAGCCAATAGATAGCATCAGGTTTGTCCTGTCGCTTCGAAACCGGTGTGTAGCGCGGCGTCTTCTTGGCCTTGATGTGCGGCATCTTGTATTTCGCCGGCGCCATTTTGAGGCGCATCTCGGGATTCTTCTCGGCCTCTTCGATCTGCTCATGCGTGAGCTGGCCCGTGGCGATCGGATCGATGCCCTTGATCCCCTTGGCGACGTCCTCGTCGGCAATGCCTTTCACTTCGAGAGGGTGTATGCCGCAAAAATCGGCGATCTGCTCGAAGGTGAGCGAAGTGTTGTCGATCAGCCAGACGGCTGTGGCTTTTGGCATCAAGGGTTTGTCGGACATAGGCTTTTCCTTTTCCGGTGAGGCTTTTCAGGACCTCACGCAGCTCTCAAAAGTATCATCCTTTCGAGGAAGGCCCTGTTTCTAATCTCGAAGCCGTCGCTGGGAAAGCATTTTCTACACTGCCAACAGAATCTTGCCGATATGGGTGCTTTCCTGCATCAAACGGTGCGCCGCATCGGCATCGGAAAGCGGGAATACACGGTCGGTAACGGGCTTGAGCCGCCCCCCTTCGAACTGCGGCCAGACTTCGCGCTTTAGAGCGGCTCGGATTTCGCCTTTCTCGCTGTCGGGACGGCCGCGCAGGCCGGTTGCGCCAAGGCTCAACAGGCGCGCCTGAACCAGCCGGAAGTCGACTTCCACTTTGGCGCCTTTTTGATACGCGATATTGACGACGCGGCCGAGGCGCGCGAGCGCGTTCAAATTGCGCATCACGTAATCGCCCCCGACCATATCGAGAATCACATCGACGCCTTTGCCTTTGGTTTCGGCTTTGACGATCTCGACGAAATCCTCGTTCTTGTAATTCACCGCACGCTCGGCGCCGAGCTTGACGCAAGCGTCGCATTTCTCCGCGCTGCCTGCCGTGGTGAAGACGCGATGGCCCCGCGCCGCCATCAGCTGGATCGCTGCAGTGCCGATGCCGCTCGATCCGCCATGCACCAGAAATGTCTCGCCAGGCTGCAGCCGCGCGGAGTCGAAGACATTGCTCCATACCGTGAAATAGACTTCGGGCAAACCGCCAGCATCGAGCAGTGAAATTCCTTTGGGGACCGGCAGACAGCAAAGTTCGGACGCGACCGCATATTCCGCGTAGCCGCCGCCTGGCAGCAAAGCGCAGATTTGATCGCCGGGCGTCCAGCCTGGAGCGCCCGGTCCCACGGCCGCGATGGTGCCGGCGGCTTCCAGTCCCGGCGTCGCAGGCGCGCCCGGGGGCGGGGGGTGGTGGCCCTGCACCTGCAAGAGATCGGCGCGATTGATGCCGGCGGATTTCACTTTGATGAGGATCTGCCCGGGCCCAGCCTGGGGCGTTGGAATTTGCACCGGCACGAGCTTCACGCCCGTCTGTGCGCGTTCGACGGCAATGGCGGTCATGGTTTCCGGTAACGACATGGTTCGGCTTTCTTCTCGGTTGCTCTTCTCTGTGGCAAAATTAGTTTAGAGCGGAACAGAGCAAAGGAAAGCGCCATGGCGATCGATCTCGATGAACTTGCGCCGCGGAAGCCGAAACCGGAAACCGTGCTGGGCCAGGACCTATCGGCCATGTCGGCCCATGAGCTTGAAGCCCGCATCGCCGCATTGGAGGCGGAAATCCTGCGCACGCGGGAGGCGCTTCGCTCGCGCGCGACGACAAGAAACGCCGCCGATGCCTTCTTCAAGCGCTGACTTTGGCGATTGCCATAATCGTTAACGACGGTATCGCGCGGTTGCGTGGCTCACCGCTGCGGTAACCATTAAGGCAGTCTTTTCAATCCGGCGCTTTGCCGAAGCGATTCGACTTGCTACGTTGGCTTGCAGCGGGGAAGAGGGACAACATCGACGAATGAGCGCAGAGCTCCCGGACGACGATTCACTCAAAGACATGTCGCTGCACAGCTTCACGGCGTCAGCTCTGTTCGAACGCACCTTCGACGAGGGCATGGGCTTGGTTGAAGAGTGCGCGCGCTATCTCGATGGCCGCGGACGTGACGAGTCGCGCGAATTGCCGCGCAAGGCGGCGCTCGTCTACGCCGGCGAGTCGATGCGCGTTACCACGCGCCTGATGCAGGCGGCGAGCTGGCTGCTCATTCAACGCGCGGTGCAGGAAGGCGACATGACGCCCGAGGACGCGGCTTCCGATCGCTACCGGCTCGGCGCGCGCGAGATCTGCATGGGCAAACGCGAAGAAGGTATGGATTCGCTGCCCAAGAAACTGCTCGAGCTGCTGGAGCGAAGCGAGAGTCTCTACCGGCGGGTTGCCCGGCTCGACGATATCTTGTTCCGGCAAGGCGAAACGAGCGATGGCGTAAAATCGCATTTCGCCATGCTGGAAGCCGCTTTCGGCCAAGCCGAGCGCAAGTAGGCGTCGCGCATTTCAACGCCTCGCCCGCACCCCTATATTGAGGGGCATGAGCGAACGCCATCCCCTGAACGCGCCGGGCGATTGGTACACCGACAGGCGCTGCACCGATTGCTCCGCCGCGCGCACGGTGGCGCCGGGACTGATCGTGGAAAAGGGCGGTCAATCGGTTTTTGCGCGCCAGCCCAAGACGAAAAGCGAAGTGA
>WNFS01003965.1_pt1 | contig 11260 bp, 10 predicted proteins | sample 5400141 | NCBI WGS metagenome assembly WNFS01 (sample SAMN13153358, study PRJNA577476) | soil metagenome | isolation source: 60 cm saprolite under Madrone tree | place: USA:California | collected 2016-06-14 | reverse complement strand
CGAGGATCTTCATCCGAGCTCGGGCTCGGGCTCGGCGGCTATTCGTTAAGCGGCGGTGATGAGAGCTTCCGCAGCGCGTCGCAGTTTCTTGCGCGACGCGATTAGATTCCGACCCAGTCGACCGATCGGCAACCTCCGCATTTTTGCGAGGTGGTAGACGGCAGCGGGCTTGAGGCCTAATTCGCGCGCAATCGCCGGACAGCCGACGATCAGATCATCGGCGAGACGCTCCTGCATAAGCGAGTCAGGTCCGGCGGTTGAAGTAATGGACATGGCGTGACCCCCGTTTGTCTCGGTGGCACGCATTTGGGGGTCGTTTGAGATACAAAAAGATCACGCGCTCGAGGAGCGTGTGGGGGTATACGCCCTCGGGGAGCGCGTGAGGGGATACGCGCTCGGTGAGTCGGTGTACCTGTTTTTCAGCGAGCTGGGAGAGCGTCGAGCCGTGGCGTCTTCAGGGTGTGATAGCGCCCCGCATAGCCGTTCGCGAGATCGTCTCTGACCACCTTGAACGATCGCTTTGCCGCCGGCCAATCGCATTTACAAATTCTGGCTGCGGTCTCGTAGGCTTTCTGCTTTGAAATTGGGCGGCCCTTGCTATTGCGTCGGGCGACGAGCTTAAAGGGGCCGTCTTCCGTGCGAATGTAGTCGTACATGGCGTCCATCACCGCACGGTATCTTGCGTGGTGCATGTACCGAAGGCGAGCGTTCTCGGCCTGCTGAGGGCTGCGCAGCTCGATGCCGCCCCGGGCGATGGCGTTGAGCAGCCAAGTTGGCAATGGCTGGCGGTGCGACCAGACCCATACCGCCGCTTCGATATATGCGAGCGGGTCGTGAGTCTGCGTCCAGTTTTCGCATGCAGCTATCTTGCACTCGAACTTGACTCGGATGTCATCGGGCAGAATCAGGTAGATCGGGACACCCTTGGCGTCGCGGGGAATCCCTTCGTGGTCGTCGCACGTACAAACTTCTTGAGCCATTGAAGGGGTGCCTTTGCTGAGACTTTGCTGCACCTAATTCCTTACACTTCGTTCGCCTCCTTGAAAATACATGCAAATTCGTCAGCAAAGATCAGCAAAGCCGATAAGATGCCTGGGACCGCCCGACATCAAAGAAGTGCCCATTTTATCGGTGTTTCTAGTGGCGTCCCCGGCAGGACTCGAACCTGCGACCTGCGGATTAGAAATCCGCTGCTGCTATCCAGCTGAGCTACGGGGACGCGACGTAAAAGCTTTTACCCAAGATCGGCTCCGCCTGCCAGCGATGCGAAGACCGTCCGCTCGCGAGGTCGGAACAATGGCAGGCGATGCTCGGATATATTCTCCTTCCCGGACTTTCCGCCCAAGGCGAAACTGCGTAATTTCGCCCAAACTACGAGACGAAGCAGCAACGCGAGCAAAACGTGGCGAGACGCAACATCGGTCCGCGCCGGCTATCGAGCGAAGAAGCCCTATGATCGAGGTGCGCAGGCTTGGCCATGCGACGCTGACGACGCCCGATCTGGACCGGCAAGTGGCATATTATACCCACGTCGTCGGCCTCAGCCTTATCGAGCGCGAAGCCAAGCGGGCGTTTCTGGCGAGCAAGCAGGGGCTCGAGGCGATCGCGCTTGAGCTCGGCGCACCCAACGCGCTGTCTCGGCTCGCTTTCCAAGTCGCGCCCGGCACGGATCTCGCAGAGCTAGCCCGCGTATTGTCGACGCAAGGGATCAAGACCGAGCGCCGAAGCTCAATTTCTCCCGGTGTCGCCGATGCCGTCGTGTTTGAAGATCCGAAAGGCACGACCCTCGAAATTTTTGCCGAATACCGTTTTGCAAAGGAGGACGCTATTCAGGGCGGCATCATGCCGCTCAAGCTCGGCCATGTCGCTTATCGCGTCAGGGACGTGCAGCAGATCGTGAAATTCTATATCGACGTACTGGGCTTTCGGGTCTCGGACTGGCGCGATGAGACCTTCGCGTTCCTACGCTGCGGACCCGATCACCACACTGTCAATTTCGTGGTCGATGAGGTGCCGCAGCTCCATCACATTGCATTCGAGGTAAAGGACTGGGCAGAGATTCAAAGAGCCTGCGAATGGCTCGCCAAGAACAACATTCATCTGGTGTGGGGTCCGGGCCGCCACATCATCGGCCACAACATCGCGATCTATCACCGAAATCCCGATAAGGTACGGGTCGAGTTTTTCTGCGAAATGGATCTGATGAAGGATGAAGCGCTCGGCTATTTCGATCCTCGTCCCTGGCACCAGGATCGCCCGCAGCGGCCGAAGGTGTGGGGGCCAGATACGCTGCGCAATTATTGGGGATTTGGCTCGGAACGCATCATCCGCGGCTACCAAACGGTGGAATAAGCGGGCGCGAGCTTACGGAAGCCTGCGGCGCGAGAACCGCATCGTGGTGCGGTTGCAATAGCCCCGCAACACCAGCTATGGCGTCGAGGTGGGCTTGAGCGGGCGTGAACGGATCGGGCCTTGTCAAACCCGTTGGCCTGTGAGAAGCGGCGCCTGAGCGGACAAGGGACATGGTGATCACGGCGGAGAAGGAGGCGCACCAGCGCGCTTCGGTGCGTAGCCTCAGGACAATTGTCGACTTTGCCGTCGGCTCCCATGCGCGAGCGTTGGCGGTGCTGCTCGCGGTCGCACTCTTGGGCTTCCTGCCCGGCTTCTCCAGCATTCCGCCGATCGATCGTGATGAGGCCCGCTTCGCTCAAGCAACCAAACAGATGGTGGAGAGCGGCGACTATGTGGATATCCGCTTCCAGGACGAGGTGCGTTACAAGAAGCCGGTCGGCGTTTACTGGCTGCAAGCCGCGGTCGTGAAGACAGCAAGCGCTCTCGGGTTTCCAGGCGCTCTCACCACGATCTGGCTCTATCGCATTCCATCCCTTCTCGGATCCATCGGTGCAGTTTTATTGACTTATTGGGCCGCACTGGCATTCGTATCACGGCGCGCTGCGGTGCTCGCCGGGCTGATGATGGCAAGTTGCGTGCTGCTCGGTATCGAGCGGCTCCTCGCCAAGACCGATGCATTGTTGCTCATGACCGTCGTTGCCGCCATGGGCGCGATGGGACGCGCCTATCTCCGGCACGGGCGCGAGCAACTGGACACCGCCGGTGCTTGGACGCTCGCCGCCATATTTTGGACCGCGCTCGGCGCCGGCGTGCTTCTCAAGGGCCCGCTGGTCGTGATGGTAGTCGCCCTTGCCGCGCTTGCGCTCGCGGTTGTCGATCGCTCCGCCGGCTGGCTGCTGACGCTCAAGCCGGTTGCGGGTAGCGTCTGGTTTGCGCTTCTCGTGCTGCCCTGGTTCGTTGCGATCATTGGACGCTCTGGTGACGCATTCTTAGCCGAATCGGTCGGGGAGGACCTGCTCAGCAAAATATTTGCCGGCCAAGAATCGCACGGTGCGCCGCCCGGCTACTATTTCGTTCTGTTTTGGGTGAGCTTTTGGCCGGGCGCGACGTTGGCGGCATTAGCGACCCCGTCGGTCTGGCGGGCGCGGCGCGAGCCTGCGGTCAAATTTCTGCTGGCCTGGCTCGTTCCTTCGTGGCTGGTGTTCGAGTTGGTCGTGACCAAGCTGCCGCACTACGTTCTGCCGCTCTATCCTGCGATCGCCATCCTGATCGCGGGCGCTATCGATGTACGCGCGCTGTCGCAGAGGCCCTCCCTCGAGTGGGGCACGATCTGGTGGTTTATCGTTCCGGTGCTGGCGGGTGTTGCGGGCATCATCGCCCTCGCGATGATCGGCCGGCAATTCGGCTTGTTGGTGTGGCCTTTGATCGGAGCCGCGGCGGTGCTGGGTTTCTTGGCCTGGCGGCTCTACCAAGTCGATGGCGCCGAGCACGCGTTGCTGCGTAGCGTCGCCGCTGCGATCCTGATCGCCATTGCCGTTTTCGGCTTTATTATTCCATCACTTGGCCAACTGTTTCCGAGCCCGACGCTTGCCCGCATCCTGCACGAGAGCGGTTGCACGCAACCGCAGGCCGCGGCTGTGGGATATCAAGAACCGAGCTTGGTCTTTCTCGCCGGTACCGCGACCCGCCTTGCCGATGTTGCGGGTGCCGCTGAGTTCCTGCGCGGCGGGGAATGCCGCTTCGTCTTTGTCGAAGCGAGCCAGGAACGGAGTTTTGCCCAGCGCGCCGAAGCGATCGGCCTGCGCTACCGGGCCGGCCCTCGCGTCGATGCGATCAACATCAGCACCGGACGGCCGATCACAATCGCGGTCTTTCGCTCGGCAGGTTCCTCGTGAGCGTAGGTAGTCCGCTCAAGCAGGCCTCGGTCGACGGTATGGCGGCGCGGCTTAACTGGTTGCGCGCCAATCTCGCTTGGTCTTTTGCGCTCTTTGCGCGCGCGCGCAAATCGGCGGCGACGCCGACATGGCGTGCGCCGCCGCGGCTCGCGATCGCCGCCGCAGTAGGCGTCGCGATCATTGCGGCGACGATGGCCCTATTGGATGCTCCGGCAGTCACCGCGGCGCAACGTGCGCCCGAGTGGCTGATCGTGACGTTCGAATACATCACTGTCTTTGGCAAGTCCGTTTGGTTTCTGCTGCCGATTGTGCTCGCGCTGGCGCTGATTGCGTGCCTCTCCACGCCATTACTTGCGCGCATGGTACGGGGCGTGGTCGCTGCGCTCGCCGTGCGGCTTGGTTTTCTGTTCTTTGCGATCGGCCTGCCTGGGCTGGTCTTCACGATTGCCAAGCGCCTGGTTGGCCGCGCCCGACCGTTCGTCGAGGGTACCGCCGGCCCGCTCATCTATCGTCCGCTTGGTTGGAACGTCGAATATTCAAGTCTGCCGTCCGGCCATGCCGTCGATGCGTTCGCCGCCGCCATGGCTATCGGCACGCTGTGGCCACGCGCACGGCCGGTGATGTGGACTTATGCCGTGATCATTGCCGTGAGCCGAGTGGTGCTCACGGCCCATTTCCCGAGTGATGTTATGGTCGGGGGCTTCGTCGGCGTGCTCGGCGCGCTGTTGGTGCGCGATTGGTATGCAGCGCGCAGGCTTGCCTTCGTGCTCGGCGCGGACGGACGGGTTCGATTATGGCCCGGACCATCCTTCACGCGCATGAAGAGGGTTGCCGGGCAGCTTATCGCCCCATAAGAAGCTCGCGCACTGCGAGCTGAAGGGCGATCGTCGCGTCGTATCGGGCAGATCATGAGCGAAACGCGTGCAAGCGGAACCGCGCCGGCTGTTTCCATCGTCGTTCCGGTGCGCAACGAGGCCAGCAACATCGCGCCGCTGGTCGACGAGATCGCGGTGGCGCTCGACAGGAATCTCACGTTCGAGGCCCTCTTCGTCAACGATGGCTCGACCGACCGGACGGAAGCCGAATTGACTGCGCTGATGGCGAGCCGTCCGTGGCTGCGACAGATCAAGCATCAGACCTCATGCGGACAATCGGCGGCCGTGTCGAGCGGCGTGACGCATGCTCGCGCAGGAGTCATCGTTACGCTCGATGGTGACGGCCAGAACGACCCCGCCTTCATTCCGGCGCTGCTCGCTGGGATGGCGGGCGCGCCCCAGATCGGCCTCGTCGCGGGCCAGCGGATCGGTCGTCAGGCGAGCGGCTTCAAGAAGCTGCAGTCGCGCGTTGCTAACGCCGTGCGCAGCCTGGTCCTGCGTGACGGCACTCGCGATACCGGTTGCGGGCTCAAGGCCTTTCGCCGGGATATTTTTTTGGCGTTGCCCTACTTCGACGGATTGCACCGGTTTCTGCCTGCACTGGTGCGGCGTGAAGGCTACGACATCGGCTACGTCGACGTGGTCGATCGCCCACGCCGCGCCGGCACTTCGAACTACGGCATGTGGGACCGGCTTTGGATCGGGATTGTTGACCTCTTCGGTGTGTGGTGGCTCATCCGCCGGCGCCGTCACGTTCCGCAGGTCTCGGAGGTGAAACGGAATGTTGATTGATCTCTCACAGGCGATCGGGAGTTACCTGCACGAAGTCTTTGTGGCCAAGTTTCAGTGGTGGGTGCTGCTCGGCTACGTCGCGCAAATTATGTTCACCATGCGATTCCTGGTGCAGTGGATCGCCTCGGAACGCGCGGGAAAAATGGTGATGCCGATCGCGTTTTGGTTTTTTTCGATTGGCGGCGGCGCGCTGCTGTTGGCCTATGCGCTGTATATCCGCGATCCGGTTTTCATCCTGGGCCAAGCGTTCGGCGTGTTCGTCTACGGGCGCAACCTCTATTTCGAGTTGCGTGACCGCCGCAGCGCCGCCGCGGCGACGTGAGAGCGAAAGGCGTGTCGCCCGAGTTATTCCGTTGCCGGAGAGGCGCTGGGTGCTATGCTCTCGGTAGGGTAGGGCAGACTGGAGGCAGAGATGACGTTGACCGCTGCAACGACATCGGAACGCCATGCCGCGGAGGCGATTGAGGTGATCCCGACCGGTCGAGCGCTCGGCGCCGAGGTTCGTGGGGTCGATCTCGGGATGTTCGGTGATGCCGCCTTTGCGCGGCTCATTCAGGCGTGGCACCAGCATTCAGTGGTGTTGATCCGCAATCAGCGGGTCAGTGATGGGGGGCTGATCGCCTTCAGCCGCCGCTTGGGGGATCTCGACTGGGCGCCGATTCAGGAAACGGGGCGCCGTTTCGTCGAGGGCCTGCCGGAGATTTACATTGTTTCGAATGTCAAGGTGAACGGCGAGCCGATTGGCAGCCTGGGCGACGGCGAAGCGGTATGGCACACTGACATGTCGTATCTCGACGTGCCGCCGAAGGCGAGCATTCTCTATTCTCTCGAAGTGCCGCCGGTCGGCGGCAATACATCGTTCTGTACGATGTACGGCATCTACGAAGCGCTGCCTCAGAGGCTGAAGGACCGCCTCTCTGGTCTGAAGATCAAGCACGACGGCACGTACAATAGCGGCGGGTATGTGCGGCAGGGAGTAACGCCGACCGACGATCCGCGCACCTCGCCAGGCGCGGTGCATCCGCTGGTCTGCACGCATCCGGACACTGGCCGGCGCATGCTCTATCTCGGGCGCCGCCGCAACGCGTATCTGATCGGGCTTGAGCTTGCGGAGTCCGAGGCGCTGCTCGACGAGCTCTGGAGCTTCGTCGATCGGCCTGAATTTGCGTGGGAGCACGTTTGGCGCATCGGCGATCTCGTATTGTGGGACAATCGCTGCACCATGCATCGGCGCGACGCCTTCGATTCGAGCAGCCGGCGGGTCATGCATCGCACTCAAGTCAAAGGCGAACAACGGCCTTCCTGATCGCGCAAGCTCAAGTTCAGCGCATCAATCGAGGGAGCGGACGCTTCATGAGGCGACGCGATTTACTCGCCCTTGGCGTGACCGCACTATCGGTGCAGCTGCCGATGCCGCGGACTGTCTCCGCTCAGTCGAAATACCCCGATCGTCCGATCCGGCTCGTCATTCCTTTCCCCCCGGGCGGAGGATACGACGCCGTGGGGCGTCCGTGGGCCGAGAAGATGAGGTCGGTCCTCGGTACCGTGGTGGTTGAAAACCAAGGGGGAGGAGGCAGTTCGCTCGGTGCCGCCGCGGTCGCTCGCGCCCGCCCGGACGGTTACACTATTCTCCTGGGTGGTTCGAGCACTCACATCACCGAGGCCATTCTCAAAAGCCGTCCGCTCTACGATCCGCTCAAGGAGCTCGATCCGATTTCGAACGTGGTGGTTTCGGCTTTTGCCCTCGCGGTCCATCCCGCGGTGCCGGCTCGTACGCTGAGAGAGTTCATCGACTACGCCAAGGCCAATCCCGGCAAGCTGTCCTATGGGCATGCCGGCGTTGGCTCGCTGAACCACCTGACCGGTGAGTTGTTTAAATCGCTGGCGGGAACGCCGGACCTCGTGCATGTGCCATACCGGGGGTCGGGACCGGCGACCTCCGACACCATCAGCGGACAAGTGGCGATGGTTACCCCGGCCGTCACCGGTCCGTTGCTGGAATTCAATCGAACCGGCAAGCTGCGCATTCTCGCCGTGACCAGTCCTGCCCGTCTCATTGCAGCGCCCGAGATTCCGACGGCCATCGAAGCCGGACTCCCCGGAATGATTTCGCAGCAGTCGATTGGCCTGTTCGCTCCGGCTGGGACGCCTAAGGTCATCATCGGGCAGATTTCGCACGCAACGCGCGCGGCACTCGCCGAGGCGTCCTATCGGCAGACGCTCATTGAAGCGGGATTCGAACCCGATATCGATTCAACTCCCGAGAAATTTCGGCATTTCCTCGAAGATGACATTGCCCGGTGGTCGCCCGTCGTGAAAGCGATCGGATTGAAGCTTGACTGAATCCGCGGCCGGCTGCGGGAGCTCCGATATCGTGCTATGCGCGCACGAGCAAGCGCCGTGTCATCGCGCCGCCGCAAGCGCAGCAAAGCCGCGTTCCAGATCGCCAATCAAGTCGTCGACGTCCTCGAGACCGATGTGCAGGCGCACGGTCGGGCCGCCCGGCATCCATTTCGTTGCTGTGCGGATGCTGGTGCAGTCGAATGGAATGGCCAGGCTCTCGAAACCGCCCCAGGATGGCCCGATCCCGAAGAGGTTGAGCGCGTCGATAAAGGCGTAGACCGCGCTTTGCGCCACTGGCTTGAACACGACGCTGAATAGCCCGCTCGCGCCGGAAAAATCACGCCGCCAGACCGCATGCCCAGGACAACTCTCGAGCGCCGGATGGAGCACGCGGGCGATTTCCGGACGCTGGGCGAGCCAGGATGCAACTTTCAGCCCCGACTGGTGGTGCTGCGCGAGCCGCACGCCCATGGTGCGAACTCCGCGCAGGCCGAGATACATGTCGTCCGGCCCGACGCACAGGCCGAGCAGGTATACGGTCTCGCTCAGGCGTCCCCACGTCGCCTGGTTGGCGGATACGGTGCCGAGCATCACGTCAGAATGGCCGCCGATATATTTTGTGCCCGCCTGGATGGACAAATCGACTCCCTTTTCGAAGGCTTTGTAATAGAGCGAAGTCGCCCAGGTATTGTCCATCAGCACGACCGCGCCTGCTCGATGAGCAGCGGCCGCAATCGCCGGCACGTCTTGGACCTCGAACGAGAGCGAGCCCGGCGCCTCGACGAATACCGCTCGAGTGTTGGGCTGCATCAGCGCAGCGATGTCGCCGCCGATCAAAGGATCGTAGTAGGTGGTGCTGATTCCATTGCGCCGAAGCACGCTATCGCACAACTTGCGCGTAGGCTGATAGGCGCTGTCAGTGACCAGCAGGTGATCGCCGGCCTTGAGCACCGCGAGCAGCGCGGTTGAAATTGCCGCGAGGCCCGAAGGTAGCAGGGCAACGCCGGCGCACTCGGGCCCTTCAAGGGCGCGCAAAGCATTTTCAAGCGCCTCCGATGTTGGCGTGCCACGCCGCCCGTAGACGTACCGCGAGCGACGGGCAAGGTAATCTTCGGCGCTCGGATAGAGGACCGTCGAGGCGTGATGGACCGGTGGATTGACGAATCCGTGATAGGCCTTGGTGTCGCGGCCGCCGGTGACGAGCTGCGTTGCGGACTTGAATGGTGGAGGCGTGGCATCGACTTCGGTTTTTTTTGTCATGGCTCGATTCTCTAGACGCTCTTGGGCAGCGAACGCCGTCTGCGCGGGATCTCGCGTAGCCGGCGCCGCGACACGGGTCATGGCGTCACGTGACGCGACCGTCAACCCCTTGACCGCCGTGGCCGATCGTTCTGAGATGGCAGCTACCAGCACGAGATCAGTGCACGCGGGAACGCGATGCCGGCGCCTCAGCACGCACCGCCTAGGCGGCGTTAAAAGAACCTCTCGGAACAGGCAAAGTTAAGGTCAAGGGACAGTCACAGGAAGGGCTGCTTCATGAAGCGCGTAATCTTTCTTCTTGGTGCGATCGTTGGGCTGAGCTTTTGCGCCGGCGCCACCTATGCCCAGACGCTCAAGACGGTAAAGGATCGCGGCGTGCTGGCTTGCGGCGTCAGCCAGGGATTGCCGGGATTTTCCAATCCCGACGACAAGGGCAATTGGACCGGCTTCGATGTCGACTTCTGTCGCGCCCTTGCGGCGGCGGTCCTGAATGACCCGGTCAAGGTCAAGTTCATGCCGCTCTCGGCTAAAGACAGATTCGAACCACTCAAGACCGGCGAGATCGACGTGTTGTCGCGCAACACGACGTGGACTCTGTCGCGTGATGTTTCGTACGGCAACTTCGTCGGCGTGACCTATTACGACGGCCAAGGCCTCATGGTGCGGAAATCGCTCAAGGTCAACTCGGCGCTCGAACTCAACGGTGCGTCGGTGTGCACTCAGACGGGCACCACGACCGAACTCAATCTCGCGGACTTCTTTCGCGCCAACACTATGAAATACGAGGTCATCGCATTCGGCACCGCGGACGAGACTGTCAAAGCGTATGAGGCAGGCCGCTGTGACGTATTCACAACCGACGTGTCGCAGCTCTACGCGGAGAAGCTTAAGCTTGCCAATCCCAACGACCATGTCATCCTACCCGAGATCATTTCCAAGGAGCCGCTCGGGCCGTTGGTGCGCCACGGCGACGATCAATGGTTCGACGTCGTCAAATGGACACTCTATGCCATGCTCAACGCCGAAGAGCTCGGCGTCTCCTCCCGGAATGTCGACGAGGCAGTGAAGTCGAACCAGCCGGAAATTAGGCGCCTGTTGGGCGTCGAGGGCAATTTCGGCGAGCAGCTCGGGCTGACCAAGGACTGGGTGGTGCGCATTGTCAAACAGGTCGGCAATTACGGTGAAGTATTCGAGCGCAATGTGGGAACGGGCTCTAAGCTCGGCATCAGTCGCGGCATCAATCGCCTCTGGACTAAAGGCGGCATTCAGTACGCGCCGCCGGTGCGGTGAGCTTACGGCCGATGGTACGCTGCCGAGTTCTATTGACGATCGTCATGCCCGCGAAAGCAAGCATCCAGTAAACCGCGCCGTTGTGCTGGAAATCTCTGTCGCTGGTTACCGAATGCTCCGCAACCGCAGGCGATGATTGCGAAACGGTGCTCGTTGCAGGTCAGTGCGAACCGCATCAACACCCATGCTCTCAAACAGCTTCCGATTTTCTGGAGTGATCGTCATTACTATAGCTTCTCGGTGTACTGTGAGAGCCGTCAGGGCCGTTACTCTTTATCTACCGACGCCCATTGCACCTAGGGCGTACCTAATCCCCGACCAATCCAGGTCTAATCTCTTACACCATCACGATTATTCAGGATGTAATAGTCTGTTTCTGAGCCAGATTCTGCGGTGACATTCGGGCTGCGGTGGCTACTTCGAGAGACGGGACGGCGTCATGGCCGGGCATGT
>WNFS01003964.1_pt1 | contig 11261 bp, 10 predicted proteins | sample 5400141 | NCBI WGS metagenome assembly WNFS01 (sample SAMN13153358, study PRJNA577476) | soil metagenome | isolation source: 60 cm saprolite under Madrone tree | place: USA:California | collected 2016-06-14 | reverse complement strand
CTTTTGTGGACGCGCGAAGACGACATGCGCCACGATTTTTACCGCCCCGCGGGTTATCACTCCCTCAAGGCCGGGCTCGACGCTTCCGGTAATCTGATCGCCTGGCGCAATCATTTCATCTCCTTCGGTGAAGGTGAGAAATTCGCATCCGCCGCCGGCATTTCTCCCGACGAATTTCCCGGACGCTACGTCTCGGACTATGCGCTGCACAACACGCTGATGGCTACCGGCGTGCCGACCGGCGCAATGCGCGCTCCAGGCAGCAACGGGATCGCCTTCGTGATGCAATCTTTCATCGACGAGCTAGCTCACGCTGCCGGCAAAGATCCGGTGCAATTCCGGCTGGCCATGCTAAGCAATGCCCCGCGTGCGTTTACGCCGCCGGAAGGCGCTCCGGCCGGCGGACCGCCTCCTTCCCTCTTCGACGCCAAGCGTATGCGCGGCGTGCTGGAACTCGTCGCCGAAAAATCCGGCTGGGGTTCGCGCAAACTTCCCAAGGATACCGCCATGGGCGTGGCCTTCCATTTCAGCCATCGCGGACATTTCGCCGAAGTCGTGGAAGTCCATCTCGCGCCGGGCAACAAAATTCGCGTCAATAAAGTCTGGGTGGCCGGCGATGTGGGCAGCCAAATCATCAATCCCAGCGGCGCCCTAAACGAAGTGCAAGGCAGCGTGATTGAAGGGCTCAGTCATCTGATGGGCTACGAAATCACCATCGAGCGCGGCCGAGCCATGCAAAACAATTTCCACGAATATCCACCGCTGCGCATGAACCAGGTGCCTCCCGAAATCGAGGTGCATTTCCTGAAGACCGACAATCCGCCCACGGGACTTGGTGAGCCGGCGCTTCCGCCGATCCTGCCCGCCGTCTGTAACGCCATTTTCACGGTTACCGGCAAACGCATTCGCGCTTTGCCGCTGGCCAAGCAAAGCTACAAGTGGGCCTAGTGGTTCGGCGCTGGTGAAACGCTCAAACTCACTTCAGATTTTCGCACCGCGGCAAGCGCCAAAATGTTGCGCGAATGGCGTCGCCGTGCAAAAATCCCACCATGCAAACCGCAAAAAACTGGCTCGCTTTTAGAATTCTGCCTCTGCTTCTTGTGTGCTCCGCTACGGCCGGGGCGCAGACTACGCGCCCCGACTCCGAAAAGCTGCTGGCCCACGATATCTACAAACAATTCATCGAAATCCAGTCCGGCTTCACCACCGGTGCAACCACTCCGGTCGCGGAAGCTGCGGCGGCACGCTTGAAAGCCGCCGGATTTGAGGACGCAGACATTTTCCTTGGCGGCGCAATTCCCAAAAAAGGCAATCTCGTCGTGCGTTATCACGGCTCGGGCGCCCGCAAACCGATCCTCCTCCTCGCGCACATCGATGTCGTGGAAGCGAAGCGCGAAGATTGGAGCACCGATCCGTTTCAATTTCTTGAGAAAGACGGCTTCTTTTACGGCCGAGGCACTGGCGACGACAAAGCGCAGGCCGCTGTTTGGATCGCTAACCTAATCCAGTACAAAAAAGAAGGCTTCAAGCCGGACCGCGACATCATTGTGGCCCTTACCGCCGACGAAGAAGGCGGCGGTCCCTATAATGGCGTCGATTGGCTGCTGAAGAATCACCGCGATTTAATCGACGCGGAACTCGCCCTGAACGAAGGTGGCTGGGGAGAGGAATCGAAAGGCAAGAAAATCTCGAACGATTTACAGGTCAGCGAAAAGTACGTTCTGAATTTCCGGTTCGAGGTGCGCAACAAGGGCGGTCACAGCTCGATGCCTGTGCACGACAACGCTATTTATCATCTGGCTGGAGCTTTGTCGCGACTCGGCGACTTCGGTTTTCCTTTGAAAACGAATGAAGTCACCGCCGCTTACTTTCAACAGATGTCGAAGATCGAAACGGGCGCCATGAAGGACGATCTCGCAAAAGTCGCCTCCGGCTCCCAGGAATCCATGGAGCACGTCGCGGCGGCTTCTCCTGCCTGGAACTCCACTCTGCGCACGACTTGCGTCGCCACCATGCTCGAAGGCGGCCACGCAATCAATGCGTTGCCACAACTGGCCGCCGCTACTGTAAATTGCCGCGTCCTGCCAGAGGATTCGCCTGAATATGTCCTAAGCACGCTGCAAAAAGTTGTAGCCGATGATCAGGTCAGCGTCAAACAGTTGAGCGACTTCAGCAAGGCGGCGCCTTCCCCGATGCGGCCCGATTTGCTTAAGGCCGTTAGCGATATCACCACGAGCATGTGGCCCGGCGTTCCAACGGTTCCCATCATGGTCATGGGCGCCACTGACGGAAGATATCTGCGAGCTGCCGGCATTCCCACGTACGGCATCCAGGGATTTTTCATGGACCGCGACGACATTCGATTTCATGGACGCGATGAACGCCTGGGCATCCAGTCCTTCTACGAAGGGCAGGCCTTCCTCTACGAACTCGTTAAGCGGGTATCGACATCAGCCAAATAAAATTCAGCTTAAGATAACGTGTACTCGCGAAAATGCGCTCAAGCATTCTGGCGCAACTGCACAATCAAGTTGCGTACGCTGCGCGCCAGATCGGCTACCTCTCCGCGCCCTTCGATTTCCAGCTCAATCGCGGCATCCCCCTGGGCAGCGTGATCCACCGCCTCTCGCAGACTAATCAGCGGCTTCACGACCTGCCGCGGCAAAGTAAAACTCACCCACACGCTGAACAACAAGGTAATCGCAGACACAATGCTCAGCGCCCATTCCGCCGAGCGTATCAGCCGCCGCGCCTCGCGATGATCGCTTTCCACGCTCTTCCAATTTTCTGTCTCAAGCTCGGACAGCAGCGCCAGCACTTCCTGGCTGGAACTCTGAAGATCTGCAGTGACCTGTCTCAATGCGGGGTTCCCTTCCTCAACCGTCTGTGAGATCTGCGTATCGAACGACCCGACGCGGCTCCGCAGCTCGTCGATCAGTTGTGCGCGCTTCTTAAGCCTTGCCCCTCGCAGCAATTCGTTCAGATCATTTTCATAAGCGCGCACCACAGCCTGGATACGGTCCGCATCTCCTTGCCCGGGCTGCGACATTACCGTAGCCGCCTCAGCAACTCTTTGTTCGTAAAGACCAAGCGCTTCAAGCGCCTCTTGCGTTTCTCCCAGGTCTCGCGGCTCGAGATCCTGGATCTGGCTCAAAATCTGCCTGGTTCTCCCGAGCGCCTCGCGGTTCGCGGCGAGATAAGCGGGGTCATGCAACAACAAATAATTTCGTTCCGCGCGCCTCGCCTCCAGTATCTCGATCGAAGCCCGCTGCGCCAGTGTCGCGGCAGGTGCATCCACATTCACGATGCGGTCCACAATCCAGCCCATTTCGAACAGGTAGTAGACCGCGAGCAAAATCACCGGCACCAAGATTAAGCGCGCGATGGCTAGGCTGTAGGCCACTCTCTTCCGAAGAGAATTTCCCGGGGCAAGAATCTTGAACGTTTTCCGGATTCCGAGTCTCATAAGCCGGCTCCCATCACATGGCTGGCACCCTGGCGGCCCGATTGTATGTCAGCAATGCACGCGCCGCGCGCCCGTTTTGCGCTCCCCCGGCCGCTCGCCATGCGCTCCGGGCCAACCCTTATTTGTTGAACGACATCAACAAGAGCAGTAACATTCCGGCTAACATCGCCGGTTCTAACTGGGCGATGGGGGGAACCTTATGCAATACGCCACACGGGTAGCCCTGGCTTTTGCCTCACTCAGCTTCTTCTCTTCGGCAGCCTTTGGTCAAACGACTTCTGCCATTGCGCAGCAGCAGGCTACCGCTTCCACCACGGCCACTTTTACTTGCAGCGGGTCGTTCGGCCCCCCGATGGCCATGGCGGCCCCTGGGCCAACCGTTCCTTACTCTGCCGTGCAAGAGTCTTCGAATGTTCAAACTCTGGCTGATGGCACCCACATCGCGCGCAAACCGGTGACCGAGAAAATCTATCGTGACTCGCAGGGAAGAAGCAGAATGGAGCGTCCTTTCTGCCAGGGGCCGGATGGAGGTTCACAAGCGCAAGTCGTCGAGATTCGCGACCCTGTTTCAGGGTATTCCTACATTCTCGATGAGCAAAATCACGTCGCGCACCGCTTTGCTTTGCCGATCAGGCATTTCACGACCCCTCCCGTGCGCATAGCAAACGCCGAAGCAGCAGGGACTACCTCGACAGCCGCCATTTCCCGCCAGGAAGCCTTGAGGCCAACCATGACTACCGAGCCTCTCGGTTCTCAAACCATGGAGGGTGTTTCCGTCGAGGGAACGAGAACGACGGAAATTATCCCCGAAGGATTGCAGGGCAATGATCGTCCTATCACCGTCGTGCGCGAACGTTGGACTTCACCCGATCTAAAAGTTGTCATTCTAATGAAGAATAACGATCCTCGTAGCGGCGAAATGACGATGCTCCTCACCAACATCGACCTCTCGAACCCCATCCTGTCTCTGTTCCAGCCGCCCCCCGACTACAAAATCGTCGACGAAACCGAGCGCATAGCACTGACCTATACGCGCCCCTAAATTTCCGTCTCGGCTCTGCTTCACGGAGGCGAGCCGTCCGCTGAGAAGCGGCTAAGTGTCATCCCGGAAGGGCTGTTTGTCGCCCGTCTGGGGGAGCCATTCTTTTAGATATTTCCGAATATCTTCCTCAAACCGTCAGATTAAAAGGTGCGCGAGAAATCGAAAATGGTCCGTACCGGTGCAGGATGGTCTGAATAACATTGCGACGTGAAGACAGAAAGACCTTGAACTGGACAAAGTTGTGAGTTCATTGTTGAATGCGGGGGAGTCAAAGCGCAGCACAGAAAGAGAGTTTTTCCCATGGGCGAGCCGGAAGTCGACCTTAGCAAAAAATACGATGCCGTGATTATCGGATCGGGCGCGGCCGGAGGAATGGCGGCGCACGTTTTGACAACTCACGGGCTCCAGGTATTGCTGCTCGAGGCCGGAAAGAAACTAAACATCGAGCAAGAATTGCGTTCGATGGAGTGGCCTTACGACAATGCGCACCGGGGAGGGCTTCCGCCCGGCTCGCATTCGCTGAGTTTTAATGAGTACACGATTCGAAGGCCGCCCTACGGCCCAGGCTTTGAGAAATCGAAAAATCTTTACAGTTATATAGGCAACACCGACTATGTGAAGAACATCGTGGTCAACGAGCGGGAAAACCCTTATACGGGCACGAATTACGCGTGGGTGCGGGCGCGGTGTCTGGGCGGCAAAACAAATATTTGGGGTCGGCTGGCACTGCGGCTCTCCGATTACGATTTCAAGGCTAAAGACCGGGACGGTTACGGAGAAAATTGGCCGATCAGCTACAGCGACCTTGCGCCTTATTACGACAAAGTGGATTTGTATCTTGGCATCACCGGGGTAAAAGAAAATCTCCCATACCTGCCGGACAGCATTTTTCAGCGCCCCACGAAACTGAACTGCGCGGAAGTGACGCTCAAACAAGGCATACAGAAGATGGGACGAGTGCTGACGCAGTACCGCGCGGGCGTAACAAGCGACGGTCTGAAACACAATAAATATCGAAGCCGTTGCCTGAGCCGTGGTGCCTGTGAACGAAAAGGGGGCTGCGATATTCATGCCGCTTTCGATTCCCCGACTGGGCTGATCTATCCCGCCATGGATACGGGAAATCTGACGCTGCGAACGAATTCACTCGCGCGGGAAATCACCGTCGATCCCAAGACTGGCAAGGCTTCCGGCGTCCACTTCATCGATTCGCAGACGATGAAGGACTACAGGGTGCAGGCCAAAGCAGTAATTGTTGCGGCCTCAACGCTGGAATCGGCACGCCTTCTTTTGCTTTCGAAATCGCGGCTTTATCCAAATGGTCTGGCCAACTCGAGCGGGCACGTGGGTCACAATTTTTGCGAGCACGTAATGGGTCCGCACGTGTATGGGCAAGGGCCGAATCTCGTTGGAAAGCCGCCTACGCTCGATGACGGACGTCCCGGCGGCTTTTATCTGACGCGGTTTCGCAACCTCCAGGAGAAACATCCGAAGTTCATTCGCGGTTACGGATTCGAAGGCGGAAGCGGCTGCGCCATGTTTCCGCGGAATGCGGACATACCAGGATTCGGAGCCTCATTTAAGGAGGAAATTCGCAAAAACCAGGGCTCGTATATTGGGATGGGCGCGTTTGGAGAAGTGCTCTCGCGATATGAGAACTATGTCGACCTCGATCCTTTGGTGAAGGACAAGTGGGGGGTGCCCGCGTTGCGATTCCATTATAAATTCGGGGACAACGAGCATCGCATGGCCGAGGATATGAAAGAGACCGCGCAAGAGATGTTCGAGGCTGCGGGATTCAAGATTTTGGCAGTGAGCGACAGGGTACTCACGGAGGGATGGTCGATCCACGAACTCGGCACGGCGCGCATGGGAAATGATCCGAAGACTTCCGTGTTGAATCAGTTTCAACAGTCGCATGACGTAAAGAATTTGTTTGTGGTAGACGGCAGCGCGTTTGTGAGTGCGAGTTGCCAGAATCCTACGTGGACGATCATGGCGTTGTGCTGGCGCTCGTGCGACTACCTTGCTGATCAAATGGCCAGGAACGAATTGTAGAGGCCGTAGAAACTTCGAGAACGGATGCGCTGTGCACGCGAGGAGGAAAAATGTCCGAGAATGGTCCGATCAATTTGAAGCAAGATCGCCGGCAGTGGTTGAAGACCTCGGCGACGGTTTTGAGCGCCGCGGTTTTACCGTTGTCTGGGGCGCCGACGGATGCTTTGCCGGGGGAATCGCAGAGTTCGCAAACGTCCTCCGCTAATGCGCCTCACGCGGCGACCGCGGAAGCAACATCCGGCGCGCGGTTTTTCACGCCCGCGCAGCATGCGTTGATCGAAGAGTTGTCCGAGACAATCATTCCCGCCGACAGCCATTCGGGCGGAGCGAAAGCTGCAAAGGTTGCCGATTTTATCGAGCAGACTGTCCGTGAGAGCACGGACGACCAACAGAGAGCGCTATGGCATGAAGGACTGCGGCTGATCGAGGTGATGAGCCAGCACTACAACGAAAAATCTTTTGTCGAATCGAGCACGGAAGAAAAGATCGCGGTGCTCGAAGTGCTATCCGACAACGAGCACATGATGGATGTCCCGGAAGTTCAATTCTTCCGAGCGCTGAAGCGTTTGACGGTCCGCGGCTATTACACGAGCAAGATTGGGATTCACGACGAACTCGAATACAAAGGCAATCGGGTGCTGCTGGAGTACGTCGGCTGCGGCGATCCCACGCCGCCGACTAAATAAAAATCAGAACCTATTTTTGCAGCGCCTGCGCCTCGATTTTATCGATCACGATGGCCTTGGAGCCACCGCGTTGGTAAACCTTGCCGGTTACAATAACTTTGTCGGCGGCAAACGGAAGGAGCTTGGGATTTTGTCCGCTGGACGGAGTAGTGCCGGCGATGGGCCAGTAGATGGTGCCGTCTTCGGCTTGGATGACGAGTTGGGAGCCTGCATTCGCGCAAGAGGTCGCGCATTGTTTGCTGATGGGCTTACTCAGGTCTTTCGTAAACGCACAGGCGGAATCCAGGACGTAGCCTTTCACTGTGACGGACGGTGAGTCAGCGGCGGCCATGCAAACGGCGGCCACCAACAGAAAGCACGGGATAGTTGCTTTGGCGCAGATTGCGATGAATTTCATTCGTGTTGCCTCCGATTGTGAGCTTTCGACATCAGATTCCATGTTTCTTCGCGGAGGGAGAATGCATGAGGGAGTCTCCGCAACTCCCTGCGGGTGGCAGCGTACACTACTACGGAAAAATTGCTCTAATGCTTTTCCAGTATGCGATCTTGGCTCACGTCTGGCAGGGAGCGGCCAGTCTCTCAAACAGCGCGGTAATGCCAAGAGAATACCTTCTACTGCAAGGGTTTCTGCAGCGCCTGCAGTTCCTGGGCGCGTGCCACAAGCTTTTTGAGTTTGCCCTCGATAGAGGCGTCGCCGATGTGCTCGTCCGGGAGGACTCCGTCGGCATCAATCGTGAAAGTGTGGGGAATGGCCTTTACGCCAAATAGGTTTGCGATGGATCCAGCAAACCCGCCATCGCGGTAGTGAAGCCAGCTCATATTATTTTTGGAAATGTACTCTTTCCACTTTTGTTCGTCGCTATCGAGGCCGACGCTGAGCACCACCAAGGGCTGGCCCTGGAATTTCTTCGCGATTTCCCGCATGTGTCGAATAGCTTCGCGGCAAGGCCCGCACCATGTGGCCCAAAAATCGATTAGGACGACTTTTCGTGAACGGAGGGAGAGTGTGTTAGTGTAATTTTCCCAAAATTGACGAGAGCGGGACGAGGAGAACGATGGCGAAACCGAAAGTGCTGGCGACTCGGCCGCTGTTTCCGGCGGCACAGGCGATTTTGAAGTCCGCGTGCGATGCAGAGTATTGGACCAAGCCAGAACGGATTTCGAGAGAGGAGTTGTTACAGAGGATTAAGGATAAAGAGGGATTGGTCTGTTTGTTGACGGAGAAAATCAATTCGGAATTGTTGAGCGCGGCGCCGAAATTGCGGATTGTGGCGAATGTGGCAGTGGGATACGACAACATTGATGTGGCGGAGTGCACGAAACGTGGAGTGGTGGCGGCAAATACGCCAGGCGTGCTGGATGAGACCACGGCGGATTTTGCGTGGACACTGATGATGGCGGTGGGGAGGCGGCTGGTCGAAGGCGACACGCTGGCGCGCTCCGGGAATTGGAAAGGCTGGGACCTGGATCAGTTGGTGGGGACGGATGTGTGGGGCAAGACGCTCGGGATTGTAGGGTTTGGGCGGATCGGAAGGGCGATGGCGCGGCGGGCGCTCGGTTTTCATATGAAAGTGATTTATGCGGATGCGGTGAGGGCGCCGGAAGCGTTGGAGAAAGAATTGAAGGCGGAGCATCGAGAGTTGAATAGTCTGCTGGCGGAAGCGGACTTCGTGAGCGTGCATGTGCCGCTCCTGCCCGAGACGCGCGGGTTGTTTGATGCGGTGAGATTTCTGAAGATGAAGCCGACAGCATATCTAATCAATACGTCGCGTGGAGCGGTGGTGGACGAAGCGGCGCTGGTGCAGGCGCTGGAGAACGGAAAGATCGCGGGCGCGGCGTTGGATGTGTTTGAGAACGAGCCGCTCATCCATCCGGGGTTGAAAAGGCCGAACGTGGTGCTGGCGCCGCATATCGCATCGGCGTCGATTGAAACGCGGACGAAGATGGCGTGTATGGCGGCGGAGAATGTGGTGGCGCTGTTCCAGGGTCAGCAGCCGCGGAATATGCTGAATCCAGAAGTTTTGAAAGCTAAATAAAAAGTGGCGGCAATTCTTCCATGGCGGAACTGAAGCAACTTGCCCGCCGGATTTTCCAAGAAACCATTTCGGCGATAGACATTCCTGGGGCGATGCAGAGGAAACTGCGGCGCGAGGGGACAGTGTTGTGTCTTGAAGACGCGAACGTGGATTTGCGCGCATTTACGAGTATGCGCGTGATTGCGTTTGGCAAAGCGGCGCACGCGATGATGGAGGGGCTCGCGAATTTGTTGGGCGCGGAATTTGCGTTTACGGGGGTAGTTTCGGCGCCCACGCCTCCGCTGCGGGCAGTGGAAGGAATGAGGTATTTCGTTGGCGGGCACCCGACGCCGGATGAGCAGAGTTGGAGGGCGGCGGAGGCGATTCTTGCTTTGTTGAAAGAGTGTGACGAGAAGGCCATCGTGTTTTTTTTGCTGTCAGGCGGAGGATCGGCGCTGGTCGAGTTGCCGCTGGATGGGCGGCAAACGCTTGAAGATGTGCGGCAAATGCATCGTGCGCTAGTGACCTGCGGCGCGCCGATCGAGGCGATTAACACGGTGCGTAAGCATGTTTCGGCCGTGAAGGGGGGAAGATTGGCGGTAGCCGCAGGAAGTGCGACGAAGATTACTTTGGCCGTGAGCGATGTACCCGTCGGGAAAGAATGGGCGCTGGCATCCGGGCCGACTTTGCCGGATCCGACTACCGTCACAGACGCGCGGCGGCTCATGGAGGAGTTTTCGTTGAGAGAGAAATTGCCGGTGGGGCTCTTGCGCTGGATGGATGAGTGGCAGATGCCGGAGACACCGAAGAAGGGCGACGCGGCGTTTCGCAACGCGCATTTTTCGCTGCTACTCGGGCTGGATGATTTGTTTCATCCGGCGCATCACTTTACGGAGGCGAGGGGATTTGTGGCGTGTTGCGACAACACCACCGATGATTGGCCGGTAGAGAAGGCCGCGGAATACTTATTGGGTCAGCTCGAAGACGTGCGCAGAGCGAATCCAGGGGAGCGGGTGGCTGTGATTGCCGATGGAGAGGTTAGTTCGCCGGTGCAAGGGAAAGGGATCGGCGGGAGGAACGCGGCGTTCGTTTTGGCTTGTGTGAAAAAGATTGCGGGGAAAAGGATTGCGGTTCTTAGCGCGGGGACCGATGGAGTAGATGGGAATAGTCCGGCAGCGGGGGCGGTGGCGGACGGGGAGACGTTGGAGCGAGGTCGGGCGATTGGTTTGAATGCGCGGTATATGTTTCGGGAGAGCGACTCGTATTCTTATTTTGCGAGGTTGGGGGATACGATTGTCACGGGACCTACGGGGAATAATTTGCGAGATTTGAGGATTTTGTTGGTAGAGGGCGGAGAAGTAAAGAAATAGAAATGCACTGAAGTCGCGAAAGAAAGCAAAGAGACTCTTACACAAACATCGCAGAGGACGCTGACTGCGTAGAGAAGAGTGGGCGCCGATTATTTGCGGCGCCCAATTTATTTTTGCAGCAGAGGCTTACTGCTTTGGAGGCGGGAGGCGCGTCTCGATTGTTTTGAGGCGGTCGGCCATTTCTTGCATTAGGTGTTCCAGGCGGTCCAGGCGCTTCGCTACGGCGCCTTGATCGTTGGCTGCCGCGGACGGAGACGATTCTGCGCCTTCATCTTCGCCCGGGGCTTCACCTCGTTGGCGGCGCTTTTCGCCGGTGGGGGCTTTCAAACTCGCAATCTGTCGCTTGATCATCGGAACCATTTCAATGCTTAGGTCGTCGCTCTTGAGGAGGGCTTCGAGGGCGGGAACGGCGCTCGCGTCCCCGCGGGCACCGAGGGCGAAGATGCTGGCCATGCGGATGGGAAAGTGCTGCTCGCTCAGATAAGTGGCGATTTGATGGGTGATGTCTTTATTGTCTTTTTGGAGCCGAGCGAGGCTGGAGATGGCAGCGTTGCGCGAATCGATCGGCTTGCCCGGGGCGGACCATTGAAGAAGGAGCGGCACGGCTTTATCGTCTCCAAGAGG
>WNFS01003962.1_pt1 | contig 11261 bp, 13 predicted proteins | sample 5400141 | NCBI WGS metagenome assembly WNFS01 (sample SAMN13153358, study PRJNA577476) | soil metagenome | isolation source: 60 cm saprolite under Madrone tree | place: USA:California | collected 2016-06-14 | reverse complement strand
TGTCAAATTCCATCAAATATCTATCCATCTGCAAAGAGCCGAAGGCCTTTTCCGCGATTGGCTCATAGCCTCCCTCCGCTCCCCAGGCGCTGCGTTTGTTGCCCCGGCAAAAATGAATGCCGATCGTCACTTCCGGGCGCCGCTTGATGCCCTGAATCATCGCGTTGTCCGCCGCGATGGCTGCCTCGAACGCCTCTGCTGGATCGACGCCGCTCTCTTTCAACGATGCCCGGCGCTTCGGGTCGAAGAAGGTAGAGTAAGACGGCGCGTCCAGTTGAACGTAGGAGGCGCCTTCATCGATCAACGCTTGGACCTCGTCGCGCATGATCATCGCGATATCCTGAAGCATGTCGTGGATGGTCGGATAGCTCTTGTCGGTCACACCCGGCTTGTATCGGCTTATTGCGTGTTGCGTCGCCGCAGGCGTGCAGACTTTGAAAGGTCCGGGCGCATGCTGCTTCAAAAACGGGGCTTCGCCCGGAGTGAAGCGCGCTTTCTTGCGCAGTTTGCCGCCGACGATGAACTGGAGATTGCCTTCCTTCGACTCTTTTGCCAGCTCATTGCCGGCGCCGCGCCATTCGAAGCTCACCGTGGTCTTGCCTGGGACCAAACCATCGACGGCTTGGGTGATATCCGCCGTAAAGATATCCCGCCGGTATTCGCCGTCGGTAAAGACTTCGACGCCCGCGGCTTTCTGCAGATCGAGCGCCTTGAGAATCGAGCGATCTTCGATGGCACGCAACTGCGCGCGCTCTAGCTTGCCTTCGCGGTACGCCGCGCGCGCTTGGAGAAGCTCCGCTGGGCGCAAGAGACTGCCGATATTGTCTGCTCGGAATCGCGTCGTCATAATTTCGACTCCTTTTGATCGATTACTTGATACCCAACTCCCGGTTAACCTCTCTCTGAAGACTGAAGTCGAAGATTTTGGAAGGATTGACCGGCTCTGGCAGCTTTAGGATTTGCGCGTCCGCAGTCAGATGCTCTTTGATCTCTTCATCGGTCGGAATACCCGTACGGGTAAATGCCGGCATGGAAGCACGATAAGATTCGAAGCCGGTTTTGACATCGACTCGGTAGAGGCGCGCGAGAAATTCGCTCCCTTCCCGCTCGTTTTCCAGGAAGTAACGGTTTCCCTTTGCCTTCCCCCTGAGGATCTTCTTCAAGAGATCGGGCTGTTCTTGAAGGAGCTTCATGGGAACGACAAGCCCGCTTTCTATGCCGGCAAACCGATCTAGGGCGCTGTCAAGGATATTCATCTTGAATTTGTCGCGGGCGACAGCCACCCAAGGTGGACTGAGCGCTGTTATCTGAACAGCGTTACTTACCAGTGCTTGCAGCTGCATGGTCTGATCGCTTATCTGAACGGAAGTGATGTCTTTCTCCGCATCCAATCCAGCCAAAGCGAGCATCCCCTTCGCCCTCATATGCTGGCTCCCGCCGATGGTTGAAATTCCGAGCACCTTTCCCTTGAGCTCTTTAACGGAACGGTACTCGGGCCGAACTACAAGCCAGAAGAGCGGACGGCGGAGAGTCACCGCCACCACGCGCAGCGGCGCTCCCCGCTGGATGGCCCGGATGGCGCTTCCTATGGAAGCCTGGCCATCCAGCTCGCCGGCGATGCCGGCATTGATTGCTATGCTGGAGCTCATCTGAATCAATTGCGGTTCCAATCCCTCTTCGCGGAAAAAACCTTTGTCCTTGCCAAGAAAGAGGTCCACGTAGTTAATTCCACTGCTGGAATAGGCGATTCTGACTTTTTGCAGCGGCGTCTGGGCAGTGATCGTTTCTACGGCAAGGAAAGAGCCCAGCGCAATAGCCAATAGAGAAACTAAGATCTGTAAAGTTTTAGAAACGAGGGGGATGCCTTGCGCTGAAAGGCGTCTTCCGCCACTTGTTTTCATGTCTTTGATCCTCTTCCGTCCTGCCGTCATTCGAGTGCACACAGGGGCGAGCAAAGACAAACGGATTCATTGCCTCAAGCGAAGAGAGTATTCAATGGAGAGCTGCTATGTCAACCAACGACTCTGCATTGCACGATGACTTCGTTTGCTATATTCCCGCTATTGGCTGCAAAAGACCCCCGGCCGTGGCTTCTCGACAAGAAGACAGCCGGTACAAAGGGCGAATTGACCGGAACGGGTCAAAGACATATAAAGACTCATGGCCGGGGCGAATCTCATCTATCTTTATCGTAAGCTACTGGTCTCGTCTTCACTCGTCATACTGCTGCTGGTGCTTCTGCCTGGCTGTTCTACTCAACCTCAAAGTCATCCGCTCGACACCGCACCGATCCCGTCTGATGCCAAGTTTTTAACAGAGTGCTCGACCAAGGGAATACTGGCCTGTCGCGTGATGTCAGCGTTGTCCGGTGATTACGGCGCCGAGCGACGCTCGGCCTGTATCGCCTATCGAGACAGTAATTTTAAGCTCGTCGAGCAGTGCGGTTCCTTGCCCGCTACGCAGCCTTGAACTTCTTTTTCTTGCTCTCGCGTTTCAGCCTCCAAGATGCCTCGGGCTTATATTGTTTCTACTTGTTTGCCGCCAATTCCTTGATCGCCTGACGCACAGGGGAAAAATCTCTCACTTCATCCAACGGTTTTTTCTTCTCGCCCAATCTTTCAATGAGGCTTTCCATCTCGGCGTCGGTCATTTGCCCATCCGGCGTGATGGCTTTGAGCTCGAGATCGTAGGAACGAGAGGCGACGTCCGGCCCTTGCGGCAACGACTTTAACATTACGGCGATGGTCTCCTGGCGATTGTCAGCGATGAACCGGTTGGCCCTCATCAAGGCGCGTAATGTCCGCTTCACCACTTGAGGATTTTCCTTCAGCAAACGATCCGAGGTGAACAAACCCGAAGCAGGCATGCCCACTTCGGGTGGCCCGGCCAAAATTTTGTAACCCATCTGCTGTAGAATGAGGTCGTAGGGCGGCGATACCGATACGGCCTGAACTGCTCCGGCTGCGAGAGCTTGTGCTCGTAACGGCGTCTCTCCGATGACGAGCTGTTGCAAAAGCGCCGGATTGAATCCCTTGGAGCGGAGCAGCTCCTCGGCGACCAGCTGGTCTGTTCCTCGTATCGTCGCCACTCCGAGTTTTTTGCCTTTCAGATCCTGGAGGTCTTTGATTTCCGGACGCACAACTAAGAAATACATTCCCTTCTTGAGAGCGATTAAGATCACTTTCAAAGGAAGTCCCTGCAGAATGCCGCGAAAGGTACTGACAAAAGAAGTGGTAAAGGAAACATCTCCATTCATTACTGCCATCGCCCCAAGCCGCGGGCTGACCTGAATGAGCTCCACCTCCAAGCCTTCTTCGCGAAAGAAGCCTTTGCTCGTGGCGATGTAAAGCGGCGTAATTGTGTTGCTGCGGCTCGAATAAGCGATCCTGATTTTTTGTATTTGAGCGTTTAGCGTTGTTGCGGGAAATAGAGCGACGCCCAAGAAAGCCGCGAGCATCACCCATGAAAGAATTCGGGTTCGAACTATGCGCATCGTATCTCCTCCTGGCTGCTAAAACTCATTCGTCGGAACTTGAGGTGTACTTGCGTTGCAGGAATCTTTCGTCAATGTACTTCGAAGCGTCTCCACAGTATCAGCAAAATCTGGCCGCGCTCGAACAACGTTTTTTGCCAATTCATAAAGACAATAAAAATAGGTCAGGCTAATGAAAGCCGTCAGAGAACGTTTCAAAGTCTGTACAGAAAAATCGTTCACGCAAATTTCATCCGGCTTTTTCGCCAACACGGATGTTTTCACTGTCGGCGAATATCTCTCTCCTGGCTGGTTCTTCCTAGCTCATTTGGAGGTATTTTCATACATCGCTCTTTGCAAAATCATTAGAATCACACGCTGGCATACCCATTGCGGCTCCATACCATAAGGAGAGAGTCGGCGGAAATATTAAGAAATCAGAAACAGAAAGGAGGCAATAGAAAATGAAAAGAAAGAGGGAAATTCTGACAGCGGTGCTTCTATCCAGTAGCCTGGGTTTAGGAGCGCAATCGATCTGGGCTCAAGGTGCTCCAGGGGGCGGGCAAACCGGACCACGTCCCGGGCAAACAGAGCCAACTCCGGGACAATCAGGCACCATCCCTGAAAGAGTACAGCGGCCAGACGTGGGCGACCAAGTGATGGCTGGTGTTACTGCCGACAACATCAAGAAAGCAAAAGAAGCCCTGAAGGCAAAAGGACTGAACCCGGGTCCGATGGACGGCGTCTTGGACGGCAAGACGCAACAAGCGCTGCGTGATTTTCAAAAAGCCAATAAACTACCGGTCACGGGAAATTTGGACCCCCAAACCGCCGAAAAACTCGGCGTGACCTTGAATGAAAAAGGTTCAATCCCACAACGCGGGCCGGGGAGTTCTATGCCGAAAAGTAGTGATATGCCGACAGGCAAAGGTGATATGTAGTAAGAAATAAAGTTTTTCGCGTTATTGTGAGACTAAGTAGAGTGACGGGAAGGTAAACCTAGATTTACCTTCCCGTCGGAGGCGGTTACAGTAAATTTCTCGCGGCCACGAACGGGACGCGTGTCCTGCGTGGCAACGGGAATGTTTTGCATTTTTTGGCGGTAAGAGGTACTGTACCTGTAATTCACCAGTGCAGGTACTTACTTTTTTACTCCTTTTCTGTCTAATTTTTCCTTCAATTGCTTTAGGTAATTATCTCTCCGAAGCTGAACAGCTTTCGGCTGAAGGGGCCAAGTTTACTTGGTCCGAGGCAGAGTCGAAAAGCTTGAAAATTGTATTGGAATATCCAGATAGCGAAGGCAATTGGAAACAGGCTGATTTGGGCTCCGGGTTTCTAATCTCGCCCGACGGTCTTTTCGTCACTGCCTACCATGTCATGCAGTATTGCTTGCTGAGCCAAAAGGAAATAAGTCGCTTCTCTCATAGCGTCGATTGCTCCAATGCACAATCCCGGGTGCGTTACATAGCTCAGAACGGCGGCCGTGAATTTGAAATAGACATTCTCTCTCATCTGACGGAAGAGGAGTCAACCAACGGTAAAAACGTTCACACTCCTGACGAAATCATCAAGCAAAGAGACTTCGTCATCGGACGGCTGAAGACTAAACCCGGGACGCAGTTTTCCCATTGGCAATTGCCGGATTTTAAACAGGGCATCATCAGTCTTAGCAATCCGCGAGCAGACTTTGAATTGCAGCCTCTGCGACCACCGAAGCGGGTTTTTATTGCCGGTTATCCGCGAGATCGAGATTTAATGATTGCCTATGGGTTCTTGAATTTGAAGGACGAAAATCACCGTGGCTATTTTGCTGCGGATTACAAGCTTTATGCGCCGGGGTACTTGGAGCGGCATGGTATCGCGCCCGACGCCCAGTGGGGAGTGCGAGTGGAGAATCATATGAGCGGCGGTGCAGTCGTAGACGCAGCCGGCTCGCTGGTCGGGATCGTTGTGAACGGCAATAGAAATACAGCAGGCATACTCTCCATCGAGAATGTAGTGGAAAACTTTTTTTCCAGAGTTGGTAGATCCGGATCTCCACCGGCGATAATTTTGACTCCAACCAAGATCCCGCTTTATCTCAGAGAGCACCCGCCACATTAACCAAGCAACCCCTCGCCGGATTGCTTCCTCCCGCCAATGGTCATGAATTTGCTTGAGCATCTGCTTGATTGATCTTGCAGGTCTGGCTTCGCAATTCTTTGTTCCAAAGCATATCATAACCAAAATATGAGACAGCTAATCAAACCCGCAAAGCCGGATCGGTCACAGCGGCAGCCGATTTCACGGCGGGAGCTGCTGCGGCTGGCGTTGGGCGCCGGGGCATTCGTTTTGACAGGAGGTGTGGCGATGGCAGCTTCAATAATCCAGCGGCTGATTCCGCGTACGGGAGAAGCGTTGCCTGTCATCGGTCTCGGCACCTGGCAAACCTTCGACGTTGGAAAGGGGCAGTCTGAGCGAGAACCGCTCAAAGCAGTGTTGCGTGACTTCGTGCGGTTCCAGGGCAAAGTCATCGATTCCTCGCCGATGTACGGCAACTCGGAAACAGTCGTCGGTGATCTTGCGGCGGAGCTTGGCGTGCAGAAGCAACTATTTCTAGCGACCAAAGTGTGGACCAGCGGGCGTGATGCCGGCATCCGGCAAATGGAAGAATCCTTCCGCCGTCTGCGCACCCAAGTCATGGATCTGATGCAGGTGCACAATCTGGTGGATTGGCGCACGCACCTTGACACTCTCAAGCGCTGGAAGGAGCAAGGCAAGGTTCGCTATGTCGGCGTGACCCATTACACGGCGAGTGCCTACGACCAGCTCGCCCGCGTGTTGGAGACCGAAGATCTCGATTTCGTGCAGCTCAATTATTCCATTGCGGAACGGGACGCCGAGCGTCGGCTGTTGCCCCTTGCTGCCGATAGGCGCATCGCCGTTCTGGTGAACCGGCCATTTGCCGCAGGAGGGTTGTTCAGTAAACTACGCAGCAAACCCCTTCCTCCATGGGCTAAGGAAATCGGCTGCGCCAGCTGGGCGCAGTTCCTGTTGAAATTTGTGATCTCACACCCGGCGGTTACCTCCGCCATCCCGGCGACGAGCCAGGTACAGCACTTGACGGACAACATCGGTGCAGGCGTAGGAATCCTTCCCGACACGGGCATGCGCGAGCGCATGGCGCGCTATGTCGCGGACCTGTAAGGGTGTTCAACGTTCAATGTTCAAGGCTTGTCCCGAGCCTGGCGAGGGATCTAGATCCTTCGCAATCGCTCAGGACAGGCATTGAACTTTGAACGTTGAACTCTCGCCCCTGTCTCACTCGCTTCGGGTGCCTCGCTTTCGACAGGGTCACCCTGTTTACTTCAGCACTTTCTTCAAGACGCGAATAGCAGTGTCCGCGTCCGCCGCGCTGTCGAAAGCAAGATACGTCACGGCGCGACGACCAAGAGCAGCGGCCGAGATGCCGCGAAGGTTGATGCCGGCATCGGCAAGCGCGTGGCTCATTTTCGTGCCTAGTCCCGCGCGGTCGGGACCTTCCACGCGCACGGAATGCAAGCTGTCGGTCGTTCCGAGACCGGCGGTCTGGGCGGCGCTCTTCTGTTTCGCTCCCTTGATGGGAGTGAGAAAGACGATCCCAGTGCCGGGTTTGTCGGGAGAGCGGCGCGAAACGAGAAACTCGAAATTTGCGCCGGCAGCACTCAAGGCTGTCAGTTTTTCAGCCAGTCCGCCGGGACGATCCGCGATTTCTCCGGCCCACACGTCGACCTTTTTAACCGTATATGCCATGCTCACACCTCCTTGAAACAATAAACAATGTCATCTCTGTCTTAACTGATACCTCAAACAAACAAAAAACCCGATCGCTTCAACGGCGAATGTTGCCCCAAGCGATCGGCCCTTTTCCCTCCTCCTTTTACGGTCTTTTTATTGTCCGATGAGGCCTCACATTCCTGTGATGATTGCCGAAGATGAGAGAGGCTTCTACGTAATCTGAGCGGCTCATATCACCATGTTAAAGAGACTGTCAAGCAAGGAAAGACGCGCTCGCAAACAGTACGTATTGAAAAAAGCTTGACTGTCGGATACCGCTACCTGGTACACTAGAGGTCGTACTTCGACACCGAGGAGGGTTACGAACAAAAATGGCTATTCCTGGAGAAAGGGCAATTCAAATGGTGCGTAGCGCTCATGCCGAGGCCGTGCAGCTGGATATCCAGGTCACAGCGGTGGTGGTTGATCAGAGTGGCCGAATGATCGCGCTGGGTCGCATGGACCGTGCCCGCCCCATTACGGTGGACATCGCATTGAATAAAGCGTACACCGCAGCCAGCTTCCAACAGCCCACGAAGGATTTGGCGGGGGTCGCGGGGCAGACATGGTTTCAAAGTCTAGTGGTTTCAAGCAGCGGTCGCATCATGCCCGGCGGGGGAGCGCTGCCCATAGTGGAGGGTGGCAACGTCGTGGGCGCGATCGCCGTCGCAGGTGGAACCGAAGAGCAGGACCAGCGTTGTGCCGAGGTGGCTCTCGCCTCCTATGCTGCCTGACGTGCAGAACGTGCTGAGTGCGGCCGAGCTAGCTTCCTTCGTTTGCGCGCGAACTTTCGACGGAGTTTCCGACAGCGCGCATCCCTATGTGAGTTGCGCAGGAACTAGCTTTTGTGGCAGACATAGAGGGACGATGCATGGAGACTCCATTTCCATACCGGTAAAGAAGATTTCAGAGATGCGGGGATCAACCGCAGCGAATGAGTGAGATTTTTTCAACGTCCGGTAACGAAGAAGGGAGAAGTCGCTATGGCCTTGACATTGGAAGAGGCAACAAAACCGACGCAGAACGGGAATAACGGTACAACGCATAGCCAGACTAGCACGGATCTCCCGCCGCCACCCTACCTGGGCCGATCGGTCCGCATCGTCGGACCCCATGTCAACGTCGACATGAACCAGTCGCCCCATCCTAAAAACGCACGCGGCGAGCTGGGGAAGCCGCTCTTCAATTGGTACCGCAACACCGTTTCCAAAGACCCGCTCACCCGCGTTTCGGCACCGAACCATTTCGCCGATCGGAGGCAGTTCCTCACCACAGTGATCAACCGCGATACCAAAGGGAAGGTTAACGCAAAGCGGGTCGCTGTGGATGACCCTGCAGCGATGACGCGCCACATCAAGGCCGTGGCGCACTACATGGGAGCCGACGTCGTCGGCATTGCCGAGGCGCACCCTTCCTTTCTGTATGCCGGCAGCCGTTACGTCCAAGACGGCACGGCGCAGGACGCTTACGAGACGCAGACTCCAGAAGAACTGGTGCGGAAATTTCCCTATATCATCCAAGCAACCACAGCGTGGGATTACAATAAGCTCCAGGCCCACCGTCATCACATCGGCGACTCCGCTTACCATGTTTCGCAAATGAAAGGCGTCTTAGTCCTGAAAGCCCTCGAAGGCTACATCAAAGAACTGGGCTACACGGCCCTCCGAGGAGTGGTAACCCCACAGGCCGCCGGAGTAGCCGGGGGCATCGGCGAGCTGGGCCGAAACGGGCTCGTCATCAACAAGACTTACGGCGCCCGCATCCATATGCCGGATCCCATTTTGACCGACTTGCCGTTGGTAGCGGACCAACCCGTTGACATCGGTGTTGAGGACTTCTGTAAGATCTGCCGCAAATGCGCTAACACCTGTCCTACAAACAGCATCCCCTTTGGCGATAAGGTGGTCTTTAACGGAATTGAAAAATACAAGATCAATTGGCTGACTTGTTACAAGCTCAGGCCTTATGTGCACGATTATTGGGGGAGCTGTCTTACCTGTGCCGCCGTCTGTCCGTTCACCAAACCCAACGCCTGGTGGCATAACCTGACGGTCTGGACTCTACATACTTGTCCTATTCCCGCTCGGCCCGCGCTGGTGCGCGCGCTCAAGTGGATCGATGATCGCTTCTGGGGCGTGGCACGTAACAACCGGGTGCGCTGGCTGAGTTACGACTCCGGCGTCAAACCGGGGGACCAGGCCTGTACCGTCGCCGGTTGCACCGCATCGCATGAAGGCAAGGGCCACTCGCGAGAGGTGGTTGGGGACGCCGGTTACTACGCACCGCTGAAAGAGAATACCAACCGATTCGTCAAGCGGGACCCGTAGTGGCGCTCAGACTAGGCCCCCTCAAAATCCCATGGTTGGGCAAAGACTCTAGAGAAGACGATCCCTACTGGGATTTTTTCATCAACACGCCTCCGGCAGACTTGGCCAATACGGTCACGGAGATGATCCGCAGTGCTCCAGAAGGCAACGTCTTTCCGAGCAAGGCAGAACTCCACACGCCCGAGATCACTGCCAGTCACGTCAAGGAGCTGGCGCGCTACCTGGGAACCGACCTGATAGGGATCGCGCGACTAACCACTGCTCCCGGCCCTGTCGCCCGAGGGGGAGACGGCAAGGGTGAGGGGGATAACATCCAGTATCCTTTTGCCGTCATTTGCGCGGTTCAGGCCGATTATGATCCACGGCAAGCACCGGGCATCGGCGGCCAAGTGCCGGTTCAGAAAGGATTGTTCATTACCTTCGTTCTCAGCGCGTGGATCCGGGAGCTTGGCTTTCGAGCTACAACGGCACTGGATCCCAATGCCGAGCAGTTGGCCGCGGCAGCACGCCTCGGCACCCTCAACGCGGAAGGTAGATTAGTGACTCCGAAATTTGGCACCCATGTTCATGTGGCAAACGTGATTCGCACCGATTTGCCTTTGGCGCCGGACGGTTAGCCCGTTCGGAATTTCAAATTTCAGATGGCAGATCGTTCCCGACGATTCTGAGATCTGAGATATACGATTCCGAACGAAGTGAGGACTTATGCCTTACATCATCACCAGTTTGTGTACCAACGATGGAGCGTGCGTCGAAGTCTGCCCGGTCGCCTGCATCCATACCAAGCCCGGCGCGCCGCAGTTCTATGTCGATCCCGAAGTGTGTATCGATTGCGAGCAATGCGAAATCGTCTGTCCGGTGGACGCGATCTTTAAAGACGTAGATATCCCGGCCGAACACGTGGCCTCCATCGAGGTGAACGCCAGTTTCTTCCGCAAGAACAAGGCGGCGGTCGGACCGGTTTCCGTGGAAACGGCTTGGGAGATGGTGCAGTCAGCCCAAGAATACGCAGAGACCGTGGGCATCGCAGTGACGGTCGCAGTCGTCGATGAAGCCGGCTATCCCATCGCTGTCGGGAGGATGGACAACGCCGAACCCCGGACCGCGGAACTGGCCTTCCACAAGGCTTATACGGCGGCGGCCTTCCACCTGCCTACTGCCGAACTGGCGTCCCAAGCGCGGCAACCTTGGCTGCGCAGCCTTGCTATCTCCCACCGCGGCCGCATCATGCCGGCTGGCGGCGGGCTTCCTATCATTGACGGAGTAGTGATTGTGGGCGGCGTCGGTGTCGCCGGCGCGAGCCGCCCCGACCAAGATATCCTTTGCTGCCGGGCCGCAATCACCGTACTGGAGAGTCCTGGGCACTGAGCTCGCGTTCGCAGAACTACGCTTAGCTCACCACGAACGTCGGAAGGACTCGAAGGCTTTCGCTATCCGCAAGCTAAGATCACTTCATGGCCTTCGTATCACCATCCAAAAGTTTTCGGAGCTTGTGCAAATTCTCCAGTCGCTATTCTGATTGGCTCCAAGACGATCAAACTCGGCGACAGCGACATCATCCGCGCGCCTTTCCATGGCTTTGAATCTAAGCAGCATTTCGCGAAGCACCCACGTGTTCGAAGTCTTTTGGCAGCTTCGTGGTCTTGCTTAATTCACGACATCCTCGA
>WNFS01003960.1_pt1 | contig 11263 bp, 10 predicted proteins | sample 5400141 | NCBI WGS metagenome assembly WNFS01 (sample SAMN13153358, study PRJNA577476) | soil metagenome | isolation source: 60 cm saprolite under Madrone tree | place: USA:California | collected 2016-06-14 | reverse complement strand
TTGGTGAGGATTACCGCGTTAATTCCCATGCGGGCGAATACGCGAATGGGGAAAGTGACTTCCTTGGCGGAATAACCTTCGTAAAGATGCACGCGGCCTTGCATGCCGGCGACCGGAATGCCGCCGACATTGCCGATTACGAGACGCCCGGCGTGGCCAATTGCTGTCGATTGAGGGTAATTGGGGATTTTCGCGTATGGGATTTTGACGGCGTCGGTGAATGTGTCTGCGAAATCGCCCAGACCGGAGCCGAGAACTAGAGCGATGCGCGGGCGGAGCCTGGTTTTGCCAAGAATGAATTTGGCGGCGCGGTCGGCGCGGAGGAATTCGGCGCTGGGTTTGGCTTGGGATCGGTTGGATTTGGACTTCGTTTTCATTTTCATTGTGACTTGTTGCTGCAGCGAGTGAATTTGCTTTGTGAAAGTCTTGAGTGCATCGATTTATCGGTCTGGGTGGTAGGGGCGCAGCAGTGCTGCGCCCCTACGGTGAAGAAATTCATGAAAAAATTCCAACGATTGAGGCGGAGAGGAGATTTGCCATGGTGCCGGCCAGCATGGCGCGGATGCCGAATTTGGCCAGCTGAGTTCGCTGCTCGGGAGCGAGGGCGCCGATGCCGCCAATCTGGATGCCGATGGAACTGAAGTTTGCGAAGCCGCACAGCGCGAAGGTTGCGATGGTGAAAGATCGCGGATCCAGCGAGCCTTTCAGCGTGCCAAGCTGCGCGAAGGCGACGAACTCGTTGAGCACCATGCGCGTGCCGAGCAAATTACCGATGGTGGGAGCATCGTGCCAGGGAATTCCGATTAGCCATGCGACCGGGGCGAAGACCCAGCCGAATACTTGCTGGAGGCTGTAAGGGAACCAACTGATGTGGAGGTGGGTCCATCCCATAATGGCGTTGAGCAAAGCGAGGAGTGCGAGGAAGGTGATCAGCATGGCGGCGACGTTCAGCGCCAGATGCAGGCCGTCAACCGTGCCGCGAGCGATGGCTCCCAGGATGTTGGATTCTTTTTCCATGGGCGGCATTTCGACGCGCCCCGCGGTGAGAGGCTGCTCGGTTTCCGGGACGAGCATCTTGGCCATCAGCAAGGTGCCGGGTGCGGTCATGATGACCGCGGTGAGCAAATGTTTTGCGTCCGCTCCGCCCACGCGCATGTAGGCGGCCATCATTCCTCCGGAGATGTGGGCCATGCCGCTGGTCATCACGGTCATCAATTCCGATTTCGTGAGCTTGGGGAGAAACGGCCGAATGGTGAGAGGCGCTTCGGTTTGGCCCATGAAGATGCTTGCGGCGACATTGAGAGATTCGGCGCCGCTCGCGCCCATGATGACGGTCATCAGCCAAGCCGCGCCACGAATTATGATTTGCATTACTCCCAGGTGATAGAGCACGGCAAAAAAGGCGGCGATGAAGATGATTGTCGGCAATACCTGGAAAGCGAAAATCAAACCGAGCGAGGAGTGCTCCTTGCCCAACTCGCCGAAGACGAATGAAGAGCCGACGTAGGAAAAGTCCAGTAGCTTTTTCGCTCCATTGCCCATTTCCTGGAAAAGCCATTCTCCTGACTTCACTCGAAGAACGAAGAGGCCAAGCGCCAATTGAAGCCCTAGTCCCCAGGCAACGGTTTTAGCGCGAATAGATTTGCGATTGGTGGAAAAGAGATAGGCGAGACCCAGGATGGTGAGAATGCCGAGCACACCTGTGAATCGTCCCATACGTTTCTCCTCTGCGCTCGCGCTCGCACCAACCTGCGAAACGGAACGCATACCCGACCTGAAACAAGTTTCGACCCTAGCTTACAAGCGTTCGCTCAGGCTCCGAGAATACGCCGAATCAGCGGGCGTTTCTCTGATGGGGGTTCCTGGGCGATGAAATAGTTCTGCGCAATCAAAGTTTTTGCTTCCGCGAGACGTGCGTCGGCGTTGTAACGGATAGTCGCCAGCGGCTCACCCTTTTCGACGCGATCGCCAATGCGCTTGTGAAATTGCAGGCCGACGGCGTGGTCAATCGTGTCTTCTTTTTTCTCGCGACCGCCGCCGAGCATGGCGAGGGCGATGCCGAAACGTTCGCAGTCGGTGCCGGAGATATAGCCAGACGCAGGGCTGGCAACGTCCACATGAGATCGCCCGGTGACTAATCGATCGGGTTCATCGATTACGCGGTCGTCACCGCCTTGCAGGCGAATCCCTTGCTTGAATTTTTCTTTCGCCCGGCCAGTCGCGATCATTGTTTCGGCCAGGCGGCGGCCTTCTTCGACGCTCGGAGCGCGTTCGCCCAGATAGAACATCCACGCGGAGAGTTCCAGACTTAATTCGCGAAGATCGGCCGGCCCGTTGCCGTTTAAGACTTCGATACACTCAACGACTTCATTGGCGTGGCCGGCAGCGCTGCCGAGCGGCTGGTCCATGTCCGTGATCAGCGCGACCACTTTCTTGCCCATGCGCTTGCCGGTTTCGATCATCACCTCAGCGAGATTTACTGCATCTTGTTCGCGCTTCATGAAGGCGCCGGAACCAACTTTGACGTCGAGAACGAGGGCATCAATGCCTTCGGCAAGCTTCTTGCTCATGATGGAGCCGCAGATCAGGCCGATGTTCTCAACGGTGCTGGTGGCGTCTCGCAGCGCGTAAATTTTTTTGTCCGCGGGAGCGATCTCCTTGGTCTGGCCGATGAGGCCCATGCCGCATTCCCGCAGGACGCGACGGAATTGCTCGAGCGAGAGGTTCACGTTAAATCCTGGTATGGCCTCGAGCTTATCGAGCGTACCCCCGGTGTGACCGAGGCCGCGGCCGCTGATCATAGGAACGGTGAGACCGCCGGCCGCAACAATGGGAGCGAGAATGAGCGAAGTCTTGTCGCCGATGCCTCCGGTCGAATGCTTGTCGACTTTTTTCCCAGGGAGGTCAGAGAAGTCGAGCACTTCGCCCGAATACAACATAGCCTCGGTGAGAGCGGCGAGCTCGGAACTCGAGAGGCCGCGCAACCAGGCGGCCATGAGCCAAGCGGCCATTTGATAATCGGGAATATCGCCGCGCGTATATCCGGCGATCAGGAAATCGATTTCGTCGCGGGAATGCTCCCCGGAATCCCTTTTTTTTCGGATCAAATCGACTGCGCGCATGGGTGTGAGTGTCGCGGGAGCGTAGCACGTTCCGGAAGGTAGAGGCTAGGGGCGCGAAGCCTGGAGGAGCGGCTCTGTCTGAGGAAATTGGTTACGAATCACGAACAAACTAGGACTTGGCACGCAAGTAGAAGCCGTATATCAGCAAACCTACGCCGCTCAGGAAAACTACTGGGGCGAGATAGGCGGTGACCAGAGCGGGAACCTGTATTGGCAAAGTGAGGGGGCTGTACCCAGCAGCGAAATATTGAATGACGCCGGCCAGCAACATATACAGCAGCCCACGACGGATTTCGAGACGCCCGCCGGTGCGCGGGCGAGACGCTAATTGAACTGTGGGGATGTCCTCGCGGCAATGCGGGCAGCGGCTCAGGTGGGCGAGCACGGATTTCCCGCAGAAGACGCACGGGCGCGTCGCGAGCGCTTGATTCTGGAGGGAAACAGCCACGTGGTGAAACCTCATACTTAGCGTAGGGCTCGCATGAGTAGGCGTCAAGGCGGGCGCTTACAGAGAGTAAACAGAGCCATGCCTGGCCTTCCATTTGAGGCCGATGGCCACGAGGGGCTTCGGCGCCCAGCTTTCTATTGCTTTCCCATAGGACCTGTGCGAGGATTTCTATGGGTTACCCATAGGAGTGCTATGAGCGAGAAGAAAGACGTCTGGCAGGGAACGCTGGCGCTGATGGTGCTAAAGACACTGGATACTCTGGGGCCGCTCCACGGCTACGGGATCGCGCGGCGCATCGAGCAGACCAGCGGCGATTTGCTGGCCGTGAACTACGGCACGCTGTATCCCGCATTGCTGAAGCTGGAACAGGAGGGTTACATCCGGTCCGAATGGGGCGTCTCCGACAACAATCGTCGAGCGAAATATTACAAGCTGACGCGCGCGGGGAAGAAGCAACTCGAGAGCGAAGCCCGTGAGTGGGAGAAAACGACGTCGATACTCGCGCGATTCCTGAGCCCGGGCGAGGAGCCGTCATGAGGCAGCTGCGCGCCTACGTATCGCGGCTGACGAGCGTGTTTCGCAAGAGGCAGAACGACGAGGAGTTTGCCGCGGAGATCGAAGCTAATCTCCAGATGCACGTCGAGGATAATTTGCGGTCTGGGATGGGCAAAGAGGAAGCGCGGCGGCAGGCACTCATCAGGCTCGGTGGCGTGGAAGCAACGAAAGAGATGTACCGCGAGCGTCGTGGACTGCCGATTGTCGACACACTTTTTCAGGATGTGCGTTTCGCCGCTCGCGTGCTGCGCAAGAATCCGGGCTTCACCCTCGTGGCGGTCGCTACATTGGCCCTCGGTATTGGCGCGAACACCGCAATCTTCAGCATCGTTTACTCGATGCTCCTTCGCCCGCTGCCATACAAAAATTCGTCCCGGATGGTGACAGTTCACACCAGGACGGCTATGTTTCCAACATTTGACATCTCAGCTTCCTGGCCCATGTTCCAGGCCATCCGCCAGCGTGCGACGGCCTTGGAAAGCGCGGCAGCTTACCAGAGCACCGAAAAAACAATCACGGGCCAGGGCGAACCGGCGGTTCTTGACGCTGCCAACGTTTCGCGTGACTACTTTGAGCAGTTGGGAGCTAAAGCCGGGATTGGACGTTTGCTTTCCGAAGAGGATTACAAATCAGGCCAGCAGCTTGTGGCGGTGATAAGCGACAAACTCTGGCGCACGCGCTTTGCCAGCGACCGCGCAATCGTCGGGCGCACACTCATTCTCGACAAGCAGATTTATGCAGTCGTAGGTGTTGCGGCCAAGAATCTAAGATTTCCCGATCGTGCCGACCTGTGGATGCCGCTCTTGCTTACTCCCGATATCGAAGAGAACCATACGTTTTTCATGTTTCAGATACTCGGCACGCTGCGGGAAGGGGAATCGCACGAACGGCTGAGCGCACAGCTTGCATCGATAGCTCAAGAGCTGGTGAAGCTCAAACCAGCGTTGGGTAAGGACCTCAAAATTATCTCTCAGCCTCTACTGGAAAATACAGTTGGTGACGCACGCGAGAGTTATCTCGTTCTGCTGGGCGCGACTGCGTTCGTGCTGCTCATCGCTTGCGCCAATTTAACCAGCTTGCTCCTCGCACGTGGTTGGGGAAGGCATCGCGAAATGGCCATGCGCGCGGCGCTTGGAGCCACTTCGCGGAGACTGCGGCGGCAGTGCCTGGTGGAAAGCTGCTTGCTGGGATTGTTGGGGGGCACGGCGGGAATTGGCGTCGCAATTTTGGGCGTTGATGCTTTTCGCGCGATGGCGCCTGCAGGCACTCCTCGGCTGGATGAGATCACGACGGACTGGGCGTTGATATGGGTCTCGCTCGCGAGTTCGCTGCTCGCGGGCTTTGTTTTTGGTGCTGTGCCTTCGCGCCGTGCGGCGCGAATAGAGCCACTCGAAATTTTGAAAGAGGGAGGGGCGGGCGGTGCCGGCACCTTTCCCAAGTTCGGCAACGCTCTTGTCGTGCTCGAGGTTGCGCTGGCGTTTGTGCTACTGACTGGCTCGACACTGATGGTGCAGACTCTCGCGCATCTTATTCGTCAGAGTCCCGGCTTTCGCACCGAAAACGTGCTCACATTTAACTTACCGCAGCCACCTGCACCAGCGGCGCCAGACAAGAACAAGGAAGCTTTTGCGGACCAGCAAATCGAACGCATAAGGGAAATTTGCGACAATGTAGGACACCTTCCGGGCGTGCAAGAGGTTGCCGCCGCCGATCACGGCGTGCTCAGCGGAATGCGATACGTTCACTCGGGCTTGGAACTTGAAGATGCTCCCTCGGACCAGAGTGTGCTACAGGGAAGCGTCATGGAGCGGTACATTTCGCCAAAGTATTTCCGAATCCTGAACATTCCACTGGTACGTGGTCGAGAATTCGATCAACGGGATGTGAGGAGCGCCCCAAAGTCATCATCGTAAATGAGTCCATGGCGCGCAAATACTGGGGCAGCATCGATGTGCTCGGGAAACGTATCAGCATTTCCATGGCGGGTAAGGGGAAGCGCGAGTGGAACGAAGTGGTCGGAGTTGCCGCGGACGTCCGTGATCTCGATATACAAAGCAAGGCTGAGCCGGAATTTTTCATGCCGCTTTTGCAACGGAGCGTGCGTTCATATCACCTGTTTGTACACAGTGAGGGCAACGCCGATGCGCTGGCGAGTGCGGTTTCGCGTCAAATCTGGGCCAGCTATCCCGATCAGCCGGTGACGCATGTCAGCACGCTGCAAAAGACAATTTCGGAGACGATTGGCGACCAGCGCCTGCATACCGTGTTGCTTGGCACATTTGCGGCGATTGGCCTGTCCCTCGCGCTTCTGGGCGTCTACGGCGTGATCTCGTATTCCGTTTCGCGCCGCACGCAGGAAATTGGAGTACGCGTGGCTTTAGGCGCCGGACCTGGCGACGTGCTGCGCATCGTTATGCGGCAGGGGGTTGTTCTGATTGCGTGCGGCGCGGCCATCGGGCTCGCCGCGGCAGTGGCGATGACGCGTTTCATCGCGGGCGAGTTATACGGCGTAAAACCTAACGACCCGGTGACGCTGCTCATAGCTTTCCTGCTAATCCTATTCGTGGGAAGCACGGCGTGCTGGATTCCTGCGCGCCGCGCGATGCGTGTCGATCCGATGGTGGCGCTGCGCTACGAATGAACTCGGTTCTCGAGGTGGAAGGAGAACGGGCATGAGGGCTCTACGCGCGATGTTTTGGCGATTACGCGGGTTACTTCGCAGCGAGCAGGGTGACCGCGAGTTCGTCGCGGAACTCGAAGCCAATCTCCAGATGCACATCGAAGATAATTTGCGGTCTGGCATGAGCAAAGAGGAAGCGCGGAGACAGGCGCTATTCGCCGAGCTGGACGATGTGGGTTCCGGGTTGGGACGGAATCCAAGTGGACGTCTCGGTTCTTACGCTTACTGTACTCCTCATCGCCGTCGTTGGTCTTCTGTTTGGTTTTGGAAGCGCGCTGCACTCCGGCCAGGATCAACCCTACACCGCGCTCAAAGAAGCGATTCGCGGAGGGATGCCCGGCGGCAAAGGCCGCGTTCGCAGTGCACTGGTGGTCGCGCAGGTGATGCTCGCCCTTGTGCTGCTGGTGTGTGCGGGGCTAACGACACAGGCGTTCTTGCGGCTCGTGGATGTGTATCAAGGATTTCAGGCGGCCAATGTTATGCGCGCGGAGATTCGGCTACCTAAGAACTCGTATCCAGACAACGCGCAAGTCGCCAATTTCTACGATCGATTACTTCGCGAGAGCGTATCGTTGCCTGGTGCGACGGCTGCAGCCCTGGTGACAAACAGCCCGGCAAGCAATGTCGACAACGAGACAACCTTCTTTACTATCAAGGGCCGCCCTGCGCTGAAAGCCAGCGACGCGAGTTCGGCTGATCTGCAGATTTCCAGCCCCGATTATTTCGCTGCGCTTCGAATCCCACTGGTTGGAGGCCGCGTATACTCCTATGCGGATAATGCGAATGCTGCGCGCGTGGCCGTGATCAGTCGCAGCATGGCGCGTGAGTTCTGGCCTAACGCGGATGCAGTGGATCAACAGATCAAGCTTGGAGCCGCGGACTCGCAAGAACCGTGGATGACCATCGTGGGCGTGGTCGAAGATGTGCGGCAGAACTGGTGGAATCCTACGAACCGGCCAACAATTTACGAGCCTTTTTTTCAAGTACCTCAGCGCTCGATGGTATTTCTGATGCGTGTGGCCTCCCATCCTGCCAGCTACTTACCGAGCGTCCGCGAGGTCGTTCGAGGGATTGATGCTCAGATTGCCCTGACAGGAGTTGGCACGCTCGAAAGTGAAATCACGGACTCCATCGCGATTATTCGGATCATGGGCGCGCTGATGGCACTGTTCGGTTGCGTCGCTCTGGCGCTATCGGCAATCGGAGTTTACGGTGTTCTGGCCGAAAGCGTGTCGCGGCGAATCCCGGAGATCGGCATTCGCCTCGCGTTGGGCGCTGATCGCAGAGACGTGAAAAAGCTGGTGCTTGGTCAAGCCGCGAAGCTCACCGGAATCGGAATCGCGGTCGGAATACCGCTCGCGGTTGCCGTCAATCGCGCGATGGCTACGCTGCTATTTGGCATCGTCACCATGAATTTCGCGTTGGTAGGGAGCTTTACGCTGGGCCTTGTCCTCGTCGCGCTCGCGGCGGCCTATATTCCCGCGCGACGGGCCATGCGAGTGGATCCTATTGTCGCGCTTCGCTACGAATAATTGTTTGTTTCGCTTAAGCGAACGAAAGAAGTTCAGCGAATTTCTGCTTGCGGCCGACCCCAGGTTGCCGACGTCAGAAATTTCATGGGACAGCCAGCATCAGAGCGTAGCTACAAACTTTTCTGGTTCGCAAAAAGGCAGACGCCAGACCACGGACGATCACGACGTGATTTTTCACTCTCCGGCAGGAGTGCGACCAGACGCAGGAAAAAGGACAAGCGCTTCAGTTGCGCGGCGTTCTTCAAGAGCGACTGCACTTCCACCGGCTTCCATCCGTATCGTTCGAAGAACCGCGGCCCTTCCTCCGGCGCAAACTTGAAAGGCGCGGCCTGGGTAAGCTGGGAAGCCATCCGTTTCCTTAACATGCGCAGCAGTCCGGGAGAGGCGATATCCACGATCCATGAAGCGAAGCTTGGCTGCGCGGCTAGGTCCGTGGCTAGCTCGCTAACCGCGTCTGCCGCGAGATAAATCAACAATCCCTCGGTGATGATGAGCGTACGCTTTGCGCTCTGCGCGAGCCGCGCAAAGAGGTCTCGCCGCGAGCGGACATCCGAGAGGTCAAGCCGAACACGCTCGAGCACGCACAGCGGCCTCTCGTCTCGAAGCACCTCTTCTTTGTAGTCGAGTATTTCCGCCAGATCGACTTCGACCCAGCGCAACGAGGAGGGAAGCTGCATACGATAAGGCCGCGAGTCCAGGCCGGCAGCCAAGTTGACGACCAAGTCTGTTCCTCGCTGAAGTTCGGCCGCGATGAAGCTATCGATCAGGTAGGTGCGCGTGATCATTGACCACGCGTTGTTGCCGCCCAAGGGCATCATCCGCGCAATCTGTTCCCCGCGCTCTCCGGCCAAACGCCTGGCAAAGGGATCGCGAAAGACGGCATCGGGCCGCTCAGTCTCCTGCGCGCGGTACGCTGCCACCCAGCGCGCCGTGTCGGAGACGTTGCGGATTAATGGTTCCGAAGATCGCTTAGATTGTGCTTGTGGATCATCCACGGAAATCCCGTCCGTCCATCAATCCAGAAAACTGTCGCAGCAGTTAGAGCGGCTGCTGGAGATATGGGGGCAGCAAGGTCGTTTGCGCCGTAACTACTCGATAGCCGCTGCCCGTGTACATGTAGACGTGCGTCACGCGCATCTGGCTGTTAACCCGCTGACCCTTCAACGACCCGCGCATAGACCATGAGCATGTTGCAATGGCGAGGTCGCGATAGACCTGTACCTTAACATCCGACGCCGTAAACGAATCATAGCTGATGTCCCGCGCTTGGACCGCGGCGATCATGCCTGCTTTATCCACAATCTGGCCGTGAGACAGCACGCCGCTGAAATCGTCGCTGTAAACCCGTCGAAAAAAGGTCGCGTCGCCGAGTTGAATGGCCCGGGCCGTTTCCTTTTCGAGGGCAACCACCTCTTGACGCTGCAACTCTGGGTTTGGCCGCTCGCGCATGCATGCGTCCATGCATGCTGCCCGCCGGGCTTGTCGCTCCTCGTCTTGCGGGCGAAGGGGAGAGGAAAGCGCAAGGAGGATGGTCAAGAGAAGAACGATCTTTTTCATGCAGTGGAGTCTCCCGTTGGGACGAAACAATCACGTCAAGAATTTTCCTCAAGTATAAAGAGGGTCGCGACAGAACCTAAATTTACCCAATGCAATGTGTACAAATGGCAAATGAGCGAAGAATTCTCGCGGCTGCGGCGTTGGCGTTCGAGAGGATTGCCAGAGTCCATGTCAGTCCGGGAAAATCTGATCAAACGTGGTGATGATTTTTTCGGCGCTCGCGTGTAGCGCAACTTTCGAATCGCGCACGCAGAGTGCGGCTGGCATAGAGGCAGCGCGCGCAGCCTCTATTTCTATTATTGCGTCCGAGACGAAAAGCACTTCGCCGGCCTGACGTGCAAGGGATTCAGCAATTTTCGTATAACTGCCACTCTCCGTCTTTACCCCGATGCGCGTGTCGAAAAAATGCGAAATGTATTTCGTTAAATCGCCCGTGACCGTGCTGCGAAAGAGCAATTGTTGCGCCAACACGCTTCCTGACGAATAAATGCAAATCTCGCGGCTCTGCCGCCGCCATCGCGCCAAGGCTGGAGGAACATCCGCGTATACTTCGCCGTGGAGTTCGCCGCGTTCATATCCCTGTTGCCAAATCTTCCCTTGTAGCGTCTTGAGCGCCGTGCCTTTGCTGTCTCGAGCCATCAGCCAGTGCACATATCTAACATTGGAGGCAAGGCGGGCTTCCTCTGTTTCCGCGATCCATGCAGGAGGCGCGAGCCCAGCGCTCTCATCACGCCGGTTTTGCGCATGCAACTCGGCGGTTAGCAATTGAATTTCAGGATCGCGACCGTGTTCCCGAAGGAAGAATTCCACTTTGCTGCTTGCGTATGGGAATAGGGTTTTGTAGACAAAATCAATCGGGGTCGTTGTGCCTTCGATGTCCAGAAGTATGACGCGGATTTTCGAATCGTCAGCGGGAGGAGGCACGACTTACTTTGCCGAGAGCTGCGGCGGAATGTATCGCGGGCCCAGGCACACCGGCTCATAGCCGCGATCCACGCCGCTGTTCGTGTAATGCGGCGTCCAGCCAGTGACATCCTGAAATAAGCGGATGGCGCGAATGCGCCGGTCACCACACAGGTCGAACCAGTGAAGCGTTCCCTTGGGCACGCGGATCAAGTCGCCCGCTTCCACTTCAATCGCGACCACTGGGCCACTAGCGGGATGGATATGAAATAGCCCGCGCCCCGCAATGATGTAGCGCACCTCATCTTCATCGTGCCTGTGCTCGATATTGAACTTCGCCAGCATAGTGTCCAGTCCTGGCGTATCGGGCTTGACGTCGATTACATCGGCGGTCACGTATCCGCCGCGGAGTTTTAGGTCCGCAATCTGTTCTTCATACGCGCCCAAAATTTCTTCCGCCGAAGCG
>WNFS01006938.1_pt1 | contig 11264 bp, 10 predicted proteins | sample 5400141 | NCBI WGS metagenome assembly WNFS01 (sample SAMN13153358, study PRJNA577476) | soil metagenome | isolation source: 60 cm saprolite under Madrone tree | place: USA:California | collected 2016-06-14 | reverse complement strand
CTGTCGCTGGCTTTCGCTGCCGATGCCGCCGCGCAATCCGCCGTACCCGATACCACTCCCACGGTTGGTCCCACGAAACCGGATCTCTTTAAGCGCATCATCGCCAACCAGAAAAAAGGCGAGGCCGCCCTGGATCTCTATGAACGCATCGAACGCGTCGAGACGCGCAAGAATGCCAACGACCCGGCGCCCTCAACGGTAAAAACCTCGCGCGTTATTCCTTCCGGGACGGGCATGGTGCGGATTGCCCTCGGCTCCGACGGCAAACCCAAGGATTCCACGGCATATCGCGCCGACCTGGAGAGCCTGGCGCGGGCGCTGGCGCTGCTGGTGAACGACAATCGATCCCAGCGGGAAGCCGTGGAGAAATACGCCAAGAAAAAGAAGGACCGCAACGACCTCATCGACGCCACCCATAATGCTTTTCTGTTTACCCTGATGGCCACGGAACAGCGCGGCGAGCGCACGCTTTCCAAATATAAAATGGATCCCCACCCGGCCTTCAAACCTACGACACGCTTCACTTCCATCTTTCCTAAGGTGCGCGGCCTCGTGTGGATTGACGAAGCCTCTGGCGAAGTCGCGCGCATCGAAGGCGACGTCACCGAGGACATTTCCATCGGTTTGTTTCTGGGAAAAATCTATAAGGGCAGCCACTTCATGCAAGAGCGCTACGAGTTTGTGGCCGGGCTGTGGCTCGCTAGTTTCTCGCAGTACGATTTCGACGGGCGCAAATTGTTTTCCGGATTCTCCGTTCACGAGCGGGCTTTTTATTCAAACTATCGCTACATCGGCCCACCCAAGGAAGCGCTTGCCGCCATTCGTCAGGAGCTCGGACATGGCGAGTTAGACAAGCCACTCGCGGACACCGCCGATCGGTGAAACGTTTTCTCCTAGAATGGGTTTGCGACGGTAGAGTCCTCGACCCTGCGACACTGGAGGCTGCGTGCCCCGTTCGCTCTCACTTGCAATGATTTTGACCCTCTTTGCGGGATTTTCCGCTGCCGCTCAATCTCCAGACAGCAACGCACCTCGACTGCCAACCCCGTCGCAGGATTCTTCGACCCCTCGGGAGACCAAGAAACCGAAGAAAGTCTGGACCAACGAGAACATTTCCGGCGCCAGCGGTGCAATCTCCGTGGTTGGCGACCCGAAGAACAAGCCGAAGCCGGCGCTTTCCAAGCCGGTGGACGCGCAATATGTCGCCTCGGTTCGCAAGCAGCTCGACAAGCTGCAGGCGCAAATCGCTGACATTGACAAGCAGCTCGTTGATCTGAAGAACTTCAGCGAAGGCAAGCCCTCGACGTCCACGAGCGGCATGAAACTCAACAAAAGTTACGAACGCGAACCCATCGAGGTGCAAATGCGCGCGTTGCGAGACAAGAAAAAAGATCTCGAGTCAAAGGTCGACGCGCTCCTTGACGAAGCCCGGAAGAAAGGCGTCGAGTCCAGCCAGTTGCCCTGAATGAACGCGCGCGACATTGCCCGTATTCCTGCCTTTGACTAACGGATCAGGCTCCAGGGATACACGCCGACATTGATCTTCATGATGAAATAGCTGAAGCCGCCGGGATCCGGCTTGGGCTGGTGCGGCGTGTCCGGAGGAATCAACAGCCAGTCACCGGCTTTCACTCTGTAGGTTTGCCCGCCGACGACGGGCTGGCCGCGATATTCGCCCGGGATGATGGCGTCCTTGTCCTGCAAATTTTGCCGGTTGGCGATTTTACCGCCGAGGATCATTTCGCCGGTGCCACCAGTGAAAATGTAGAAATCGTAGGCGCCGGCGTGCTGTTCGGCATCGTCGAGCACGCTGTTGACTTTCGTCAAGCTGAGGACGGGCTTGTCGCGAAACATGCGATAAAGCATGAACATGCTGAAGTTGCGCGTCTGCACGTGTACCGGCCCGCCGCCGAACGACTGGGAGCTTCCGCTGCCTGCTTCTTTCACTAACTTGGCGGCTTTCTCCGCCATATCGGCGTGCGCTTTGCGAATGTCATCGATGTTCCAATAAGTGATGGGCGGGGCATCGGGGGCGAGAGGCGGATCGTGTGGAGAATTGAATCCGAAAGGCATGGCCTCTTTCTTGTTCTCCTGAGCGTGTGCGCTAGGAATCATCGAAAAGTCGTCGAAATGGCCACTGAGGATCGCTTCTGGTGCGGGTTTCGAGGCGTAGCCAGCCATGTAACCAAGAAGGGCGGCGGCAACCAAAAGTACGGGAAGCATTCTTTTCATGAGGCAGTCCTCCGTGCGAGAAATCTCGATGGTCTTGATCGTGTTGATGCGAACAAAATAAAATCTTGATTGCCGCTATTTCTTCGGAGCCGGCTTCTCCGCTTCAAAGCGAATCTCTTTGAGCATTTCTGATTGCCGGTAGAGTTCCGTCTTTCCAGCCGGAAACTTGTTGACGCTCAGCATGAAGGACAGAATGTCCGCGTCTTGCTGGCGTGTGAGGCGGCCCGGTGCGCTCTGCGGCATGGTCTTGCGAATTCTATCGAACAGGTCGCCCATGGTCAGGCCGTTCCAATTCGCCAGGAATGCGCCGCCGGTTCCTTGTGATAGATCGGTTCGCCGCGCTTAGCTTGCTGTTCGGTGTAGACGCCGTCCCACACGGAGCGCGAATCTGAAGGAGCTGGAGCTTGCGCGGGAAGCAGGGAAAGCGGCGTAGCGATCGCCGCCAGAAGGAGGATTGCCACTGGATACGTCAGCTTCACGTGGTCATGGCCTTCCTGCCGGATGAATGGTCCCTGCGGCAGCGCGCTCATTCTCCCGTTGACGGCAGCGTGTACGCAATGTATTCGCCGGAATAAGGCCCGCCGCTGACGGCCACCACGATGTACTGTTTTCCATTCACAATGTAGGTCATCGGCGATCCGGTTTGCGGGGCCGGCATATAGACCGCGCCGACTTCTTTGCCGGTCATCTTGTCGTAGGCGCGCAGCATCGCGCCGCGCGGATGATCTGCCGTTGTGGTCACGTTTCCCTCGCCCGCGATGACCAGCGTCTTGGTGACCAGCGTTCCGATGTTGTACGTGGTCTGGCCGGTGCGCGGGATGTTCATACCCTTGAGAATCGCGGAATTCCTTACTAGGTCCGGCGTCTCGCCATGCGCGATCTGCCAGACAAATTCGCCTTTATCGAGATTGATGGCCGTAATTGTTCCGTACGGCGGCTTGACTAGCGGCAATCCATCGACGTCCATACGACTGAAACCGCCGCCGGCTGGCTTCTTCGGCGGCTTGGGAGAATCGGCTCCGGCGTTTTCACCGGGACCGTGAAGAATCTCCACTTCTCTACCCGCAATGCCGGCGATGTACGCGATGTCCGAGACTTCTTTGGGAGCGGGGACCAGACCGATTGGCTCGATGCACGAATTGCAAGCATAGACATAAACATTGTGCGTTTCAGGATCATACGATCCGCCGGGCCAGTTCGTGCCGCCGGAGGCAGTTCCCATTGTGAGCGTGCCGAGTGGACCTTCGAGTTTGCTCACCGTCGGGGGCGTGAAAACGGGGCCGAGATGATACTTTGACGCAATTTCTGTGGCACGTTCGCGAAGCGCGGGTGTGAAATCGATCAAGTCGTCGATCCGTACGCCATTGCGGCTGTAGGCCAGCGGTTTCGTGGGAATGGGCTGCGTGTGAGAGTACCACTCGCCCGGCACATTGCCGACTTCCACCGGGCGCTCCGGGATCGGCCAGATGGGCTTGCCGGTCACGCGATCAAAGACATAAAGAAATCCTTGCTTGGTGGGCTGGGCCACGGCTTTGACGGGTTTCCCATCGACGGTGATGTCCGCGAGAATCGGCGCTGACGAAATATCCATGTCCCAGAGCGCGTGGTGCACCAATTGGAAGTGCCACTTGCGCTCTCCGGTTTTTAAATCGACGCAGACCAGGCTCTCACCAAACAAATTATTTCCCGGCCGGTGCCCGCCGTAAAAATCGCTGGTCGGGGATTCCACGGGGAGGTAGACCAATCCGAGTTGCTCATCCACGGTGATCTGCGTCCACACGCCCGTATTGCCGGTATATTCCGCGGAACCTTTTTCCCAGGTATCGTAGCCAAACTCGCCTTTCTTCGGAATGGTATGGAAAATCCACAGCCGTTTGCCGGTTCGCACGTCGAATCCGCGCACGTGGCCTTTGTTATTGCGCATGCTCTTCGGCGTCATGCCTTCGCGGAAAGCCGCGCCGATAATTACGGTGTCTTTCGCAACCACGGGCGCGGACTGGATGCCAATTTCTCCGCTCGTCAAATCCGGAAGAATGTCCTGATCGTCATTCAGCTTCAGGTCCACTTCGCCGTTATCGGCGAATGAAGGAATGCGCACGCCAGTCTTGGCGTCCAGGCAAATCAGCCGGAATCCCGGCGTCACGTAGAAGATTCTTTCTTCTTTTCCGTCGGACCAATACGCGAGGCCGCGGCCCGAGAGTTGGCGCGGGGCGGCTCCACCGCGTTTGCCCTCATGCTCGCCATGAATCCAGAGCAACTCACCAGTGGCCGGATCGAGCGCAATCACGGCGCGGCGCGATCCAGCCGTGGCGTACAAAACGCCGTTCACCATCAGCGGCGTTCCTTCGAGCTTGTATTCGGGCCGGTCGCCGAAATTGTCGGTCTTGATGCGCCACGCGATTTCGAGATCGCCAAAATTGGTCGCCTTGATCTGGTCCAGAGGGCGGTAGCGAGTGCCCGCAAGATCGGCGGCGTAGGAAGGCCACTCTGTGTCCTTCGGATGGAACTGAGCACCTACAGGGGCCGGCCAACACAAGCCTGCCGCAACAATCAAAAACCACAGAGTCTTCGGCTGACTCGGATTTTTCTTGCGCATTTTCGCTCTCCCTGAGATTCCGGGCCGTGTTTGTCTGCTCGCGCCGTTTGCTCGATCTCCTATGGTTCTGTCCGTAGGAGTAAGCCCGCGGAAGTCTAAGCCAGTGGTGGCCAAGAAACAAATGTTTCGTTTAGAACCGTGACGTGCGGACGAATCAGCAGCATCACTTTGCAGAGTCCCCTGCTAGAATGCGCTCTGTGCGTCCCATTCTGCCATTTCTGGTGTCGCTATTCTTTGGCGTAGCCGTCCAGGCTCAATGGTGGAAGGTGCAGACGAAAGGTGTGGACAGCAACCTGCGCGGCGTGAGCGCGTTCTACTACCCTGGTGAAGACGGTATTGATCTGCCAGTGGTTTGGGCCTCCGGCTCCAATGGCGTGGTTCTGGAGTCGGGAGATGGAGGCGAGACCTGGACGCGCTTTCACATACCCGATGGAGAGACGCTAGATTTCCGTGGGATTGTGGCATTCAAAGGCGGCACGACGTATGTCATGTCGAGTGGCGAAGGCGAAAAATCCCACATTTACAAGACCATCGACGGCGGTCCAACTTGGAAACTGCAATACTCGGACCAACGTAAGGAATTCTTTCTCGACTCCATCGCCTGCCTTTCCGAGAAAGAGTGCCTTGCCCTGGGCGATCCCATCGACGGCAAGTTTCTCCTCCTGAAAACGAATGATGGTGAGCACTGGAACCCACTTCCCTTAGAAAGCATGCCGGCAGCTTTGCCGGGTGAAAGCGCGTTTGCCGCCAGCAACTCGTGCCTAGCGCTCAAAGGAAACGAAATCTATTTTGCGACCGGCGGTCCTGCAGCGCGCGTTTTTCATTCTGTAGATTCCGGAAAGAGCTGGACCGTAATGGAAACGCCCATCGCCCACGGCAATGCCTCCTCCGGAATTTTTTCCATCGTCGCCGGCGACAGCCAGCGAGTCATCCTGGTGGGCGGCGACTACCAGGAACCCGGCCGCTCGAACCGTGTGGCCGCCTATTCAGCCGACGATGGCAAGACCTGGCAACTCGCCGCGCAGCAGCCCGGCGGTTACCGCTCCGCCGTGGCTCACATCGATGAGGGGAGGTGGGCGGCCGTTGGACCCAACGGCGAAGATTTCAGCCGTGATTCCGGCGTCAACTGGAAGCACACGGATTCACTGAATCTCAATGCCGTGGCTCTCTTAGATGTCTTCACAGGTTGGGCCGTCGGTCCCAACGGCACCATCGCACGCTTCGTCAATCACACCCCATACGAAATTCGTTTCCGCCGTCCGCGTAGCCGTCAACGACCGGCTGCCTTAGGCGTTGCCGACTAAAATAGAGAAGGTATAATCTCCCGCGCTGAGAACGAGACGACTATCCCCAGGTTCTGTCTCGGCACGAAAATCCTTTGCGGAGGCTGCCATGCCAATTCCCTTGAATTCCAATCCTAACTCTTTCGACGACGAGCGCGAACAAGACGATTCGAATTCCTCGTCTCTTCTTTCGCCTTCCGACCGCCGCACTTTCCTCCAAGGCGCTGCGGCCACTGTTGCAGCCGGCGCAGCCACGTTCGCATGGCCCGCATGGGCCCATAATGCGGTGGCGGCCAGCGATCTCGATGCCATCAGCGCCGAAATTGAAAAGCGCCACGACGAATCCGTCAAGCGCCTGCAGGATTGGATCCGCCAGCCGTCCATCGCCGCCGAAAACCGCGGCATGAACGAAGGCTGCGACAGGATGACGCGCATGCTGCGCGACGCGGGCTTCCAGCAAGCGACAAAAATCTCGACCGACGGCCAGCCAGGCGTCTTCGCCACTCTGGATGCGGGCGCTCCTCGAACACTCGGCCTTTACTACATGTACGACGTGAAGCAAGCCGATCCCGCCGAGTGGTCCTCGCCTCCGTTCGAAGCCGCCCTTGTCGACAAGCCCGGACTCGGCAAAGTCGTGATCGGCCGCGGCGCCGTCAACCAGAAAGGTCCGGAAGCATCGTTCCTCGCCGCGCTGCACGCCATTCATGGCGCCGGCAAGAAGCTGCCCGTGAATTTGGTGTTTGTTGCGGAAGGAGAAGAGGAAATCGGCTCGCCCCACTTTCCGCAAATTGTGCAGCGGCCGGAGGTTCTTGCCGCGCTGAAAAACTGCCTGGGCATTTTCATGCCGAGCGCGTCAGAAGGCCTCGACGGCGAAGTCACCATGACGCTGGGCGCAAAAGGAGTGATCGAGTGCGAGCTGATTTCCAGCGGCGAACGCTGGGGCCGAGGCCCGCGTAAGGACGTGCACTCCAGCAACAAAGCGCGCCTCGATAGCCCGGCGTGGCACCTGGTCGAAGCGCTTGCCACCCTCGTCTCGCCCGACGGCAACGATCCCGCCATTGAAGGCTTTGCGGCCAAGGCCCGCCCGGTTTCCGACGCGGAAAAGAAGATGATCGCGGAGGCGGCGCGCCGCTTAAGCGAGGCGGAAGCAAAAAAACTTCTGGGTGTGGAGCACTGGGTTCACGACGTGAGCTGGAACGAGGCCCTGGAACTCTTGATGTCGCGGCCCACCGTGAACATCGAAGGCCTCGTCGGCGGCTACACCGGCCCAGGCGGAAAAACCATTCTTCCCGGAAAAGCCACCGCGAAGCTCGACCTGCGCCTCGTTCCGGACATGACCGCCAAGGAGGCGCTCGCCGCGCTCAAAGCGCATCTGGCGAGAAAAGGTTTTGGCGATATCGAAGTTCGCATGACCGGCGGCTACGATCCCAATAGCACGCGCGCCGACGCGGCGCTGATCCGCGTCGAGACGGAGGTGTACCGCAAGGGCGGAATCGATCCGGTCATTCTTCCGCGTAGCGCCGGGTCGTGGCCCGGCTACGTCTTCACAGGAGAGCCACTTCATCTGGCGGCGGGCCCGTTTGGACTCGGGCATGGAAGCGGCGCGCACGCTCCCGACGAGTACTACGTTATCGAGTCGAACAATCCCAAGGTCCACGGCATGGACGGAGCCGTGCGCTCCTACGTCGAATTGCTCTATGCTTTGGCACAGACAAGCTGAACGCAGGTAAGCTGATTCCGCTCAGTAAAGATGGAAATATCCGTCGCTCTGACCCAAGCGGACGGCAGCTCCAAACAATTTAGAAAGATGTTCCTCGGTGAGTACCGAGGATTTCAGCCCGTCGGCTTGGATGCGGCCTTCGCGCAAGAGGATCACGCGCTCAATCTCCGGAATAATTTCCGATACGTGGTGCGTCACGAGCAAGATTCCCAGTCCGGATTGCGCAAGCTGGCCCATGGTGTCGCGAAGCTGGAGTTGCGCGCCGATGTCCAGAGCATTGCTGGGCTCGTCAAACAGCAAAGTTTGTGGATTGTGCACCAGGGCGCGCGCAATCAGCGTGCGCTTGGCTTCACCGGAGGACATCTCCGCGACCGCGCGATCAGCGAGATGCGCAATGCCAAGCCGCGTCAAAGTTTCCTCCGCCCTTGCGAGATGTTTCGGATCGGGATGATGGTGCGGAAAAATGCGCGTGCTGCTGAAAAAACCGGAAAGCACTACATCGCGGCCGGTGGCATCCGTCGTGCACGAAGCCAGCAAGTCCGGCGACACGATTCCGAGCAGCGCGCGCAGCTCGAAAATATCCCATCGCTCGCGCCCCAAGATGGAAATGCTGGAACCCTCCTGCGCAAGCGGATAGCACTCCCGGGTGATGGTCTTGATCAGTGTAGATTTGCCGCAGCCATTCGGCCCCAGGATGCACACGTGCTCCCCGCGCGCAATGTCCAGGTTGACGTCATGCAGGGCCTCGCGGTCACCACGCATGACGGTCACGTGCGCTAAGGAGAGGAGCGGCGGCGTGATGGAATTCATTCCGAGCTCAAGGGTATGGACGGCTTGGTGGTCGCCAGCATCGATGACAGCGTAATCTTAACCGAGAGCGCGTCTTATGCAACGGACCAAGGAGGCAACGAGGTTTGGCGGAATGAGGAGGAAGAGGATCGCGATGTTTCACACGGAAACAGGAGACACGGCATTCGGCGGCCAAAAATAAAAAGGAGGTGAAAACAGCTTCGTTCTCACCTCCCGGGGTGGTGGGGTGTTGCTTGACAACACTCTTGGCGGCTCAGCAGGCCTGCCCTGCCAGGCAGGTCTGCGGCCTCACTCGCGACTGTTAGTACAATTCGTTAGGAGACTCACCACCAAAGAGCTTGTCTTTGTGCGGTTTGTAGCACTGCTAAACGCACGTGTCAACGACAAAAAAGTAAACGGATCGATGAGAAAAAATGCGACCGGGCTTCGCCTCTTACAGGTTCGCAGGTGGACGAGATCAGCGTCGAGACCGAGGGAATTCCGAGTAGCGCAAAAGAAACGCCGTCAGCCCTGCGAGCAGCCCCGCGGTGATGATCACGCCCTCCCAAACAATTCCCGTTGCAAGAACTTGCGACGCCGGCGCGCCAAAGGGCGCGAGCAGCACTACAAGCGCTGCCTCACGAACCCCGATGCCGCCTTGTGTTATTGGCATCACAGCGGCGATTTTGGCAAGCGGCCAGGCGAAGAGCCACACACGCAGCGGGAGACGGAGTCCGCAAGTGATGCCCAGCAGAGCGGTCAGCACAACATAAGTGCCCTGCACGGAAGTTCCCAGCAACCAGCCAAGCACCAGCCGCCAGGGTCTCCGTGAAACGGCGCGGATAGCGTGACGAAGTTGCGCCAGCCTGCGCCGGATTCGAATAGAGCGTCCGCGCAAGAGCGGCCGGTGCAATGCCAAGACGAGACTAAAGAAAACTGCTGCGCCAACCACGCCGACAAAAAGCACGCGTTTCGCCGGCTCCCGCAAAGGAACCGGCAAGGAACCTGGCAGTAGCATCAGGCCCAGCGAGATCAAGGTGAGCTGCGCGGCCACGTCTAGAAAACGGTCCGCCACGTTTCCGGTGATTACCGCAGCGGGACGCGGACTGCGTGAGATTCCCACGGCGAGGCGGGCCACATCGCCCCCGATAATCGACGGCAAGAACAGCGCGCCGAACAAACCGCTGGTGTAGCACTGCGCGCTGGCCGCGAAACTAAGCTGCGCGCCCGCGGAATTCACCACCGTGTGCCACTTGGTGATGCCTCCCGTCAAAGCCACCAGATAAATCAGCAGCACAGCAATGAAACGTGTGAGCGGAACGCGCGCCAATGCGCTACGAAGCGGGGCCACCGGCAACAGGTAGAGAAGAATTCCGAGAACCAGCAGCGCCGCAGCCCAGCGCAACAAAAGAAAAATCCAGCCCCGGCTCGATCTTTGCGGCTGGCGGTCTGCGCTCATTCTGGGAAGTTCATTTTCGATGGGGACAAATCACGCGCCGAAGATTTCGTTGATCTTTTCCGCCAGCTTGAAATCGTAGTCGCTGATGCCTTTCACGCTGTGCGTATTCAGGTCGATAACCACTTTGTTCCATACGTTGAACCATTCCGGATGATGGTTCATGGACTCGGCGACGAGCGCAACGCGCGTCATGTTGCCGAACGCAGCGACGAAATCCTTGCACGTAAATTCCCGGTGCAGCTTGCTGTTCACAAGAGTCCATCCCTTGATCATGGAAAGCTGAGCGGTAATTTCGGGGTCGGAAAGTTTTTTTGCAGGCATGTAGCGCTCCTCCGGAATCGGCTGGCGTCTTCTCCAGCCATTATGCGGCGCAAGCCCGGCTCCAGCAACATTTCCAGCTTTGCCGGCGTGAACCGCGGGCCGTTCGAGCGTGTGGAGCGCTTCTTCATTGAATGCGCGCGGGAATTCCATTATCGTAGGGGTTTCTTTTGCAGCGAAAATGCGCGTTGTGCGCATTCAAAGCGGGGGAGTGGAGAACGACGTGAAAAAGAAAATTCGCGCCATCCAGTATGGTGTGGGCCCGATTGGCGCATCCATCGCGCGCCTGATGCGGGAAAAACAGGCCATTGAAATCATCGGCGCCGTCGATACCGATCCCGCGAAAGTTGGGCGTGACCTCGGTGAAGTGGTCGGCGCAACGGACGCGCCGTGGGGCGTGAGCGTTTCTGCGGATGTCCAGGAAGTTCTGGAACAGAATGCGGACGTGGTGATCCATTCGACATCGTCGTCGCTCGCGAAAGTGATGGACCAGTTGCTGATGTGCCTGAAAGCGGAGTCGTCCATCGTTTCGACCTGCGAAGAATTGTCGTATCCGTTTCGAACGCATCCGGAACTCGCGGCGAAGTTGGACACAGCTGCGAAGGAGTCCGGCGTGGCGCTGGTGGGCACGGGCGTGAACCCGGGCTTCGTCATGGACAAACTGGTCGTGACGCTCGCTGCGGTTTCGCAACGCATCGAACGCGCCAAAGCGGTGCGCGTGGTGGACGCTTCGAAGCGGCGCCTGCCGCTGCAGAAGAAAATTGGCGCGGGAATGACCGTCGAAGAATTTCGCGCCCAGGTGCAAGCCGGCGTGATCAAGCACGTCGGCTTGCCGGAATCCGTGGCCATGGTCGCGGACGGCCTGAA
>WNFS01017560.1_pt1 | contig 11265 bp, 8 predicted proteins | sample 5400141 | NCBI WGS metagenome assembly WNFS01 (sample SAMN13153358, study PRJNA577476) | soil metagenome | isolation source: 60 cm saprolite under Madrone tree | place: USA:California | collected 2016-06-14 | reverse complement strand
GTGGAGGACTGAGGCAAGGGCTTCCCGGTGAGTTTTTCCAAGGTACAGGAATTGCGGATCAGGACTGACTCCGAACGGTGGTTCTGCCAGACGGTAAAAATTCAAAATCATTGCAAACATTGGCAATCGCCGCACGAAGGCAACGGGGGCGGAATAACTACTGAATTAAAAAACTCTCCAAGATCTGCCAGCCTGAATTGGGATGCCCGTGATGCCACTCGGTTTTCGTCCGTTGTACCACTTTTCCCTGCAATAACGTACGGATTTGATGGCCTAGCTAAGCTAGAATGTGGAAATCGGTGGGAATCTTCCTGCGCTACAAATACTAGATTTGATCGCTGCGAAACTCACAGCCACAATTTCGACATAAGAGTCTTCATTACAAGCGTACAAACGAAATGGCTGCATCCAAGGATATGTCTCACTTAGTTGCTAAGACCGAGCTTCAGTGCGATCTCCTTATTCGTCTTCCCGGAAATGACTTCTGCCACAATCTGCAATTAGCGGGGCGTCAGATGACAGTTCCTTTGCGGTTTTGTTTCGACGATGGCACGGAATAATTTTTCAGCTCTCGCACCCAGGGCAAGCAAATCCCACGCCGTGATCGTCGGCAGCGATCAGCATGAGGAGTAGCACCCTGAAGGCGCCTACTATCTTGCCAGCCCTGCAAACCAGCGATGTACTCCTGCACCAGCCGGCTGCAGTGTCCCGGCAAACGATCCCACAGGATCAGCAGCGGCTGACCACGGTCGCAAGAAAATCCACTGGCTGCTCCTTCTTGATGGCACTCGCATAGATGCGAAAGAAGAAATTCCAAAGGATGGGAGTGACGCGAGTCGCGGTGCCGAATCGCAACAGCAAAAGCAGCGAGCGGAGAAACTGCACAAAACCCGTTGGTTCCGAGCCGGACAGCGCTGGCGGACCGAATGCTAAGGCCGCATTAGCCTGACTCGCGAGCGCGGAAGTTAGGTTAGCGTGTTTGAAGCGGCGCTACGGATTGAATCGCTGCCGATATCGACGGTTTGAAGGTATGCGACGCTGGATCGGCCTTGGCATTATCGCCGGCAACGTTTATCCACATTGGCCGCTGCCTGTGCTTACAACGAGCTTGAGGTCTTCTCTCTCAATGGCTCGGCACGCAAACAGTCGAGCGGCAGAAATCGATTGAAGAAGAGGCAAGTCCAGAAGCAGCGTAAGCGTCAGCTGAATGAGAAATGAGACCGGATGCTTACGAAGCAGCGCTCGCAGATGTGGGTGAAGCCCAAGAAGTCGAAGGTTACGGGCATGGTGAAAAAGGCGGTTGGATTCTCCCGTGACGCATGTGACCGCGAAGGTTTGCCTATGTCCGCCTGAACCTGACATGTAGCCGGTGAATAGTGTAAGGAATACCTTCCTGCTTCGAAAGGTTCTGCAAAGCCTCTTTCACTTTTTGATCACACTCGTCCTTGGTCGCGGGGGGCATTTGCACAAAATGTCCTTCGATCCGGACCCACCATCCCCAGTGGCCTTCGAGCGAGTCGTAATAGGTATCGTACGATTCCTCCACAGACAAGCGGGAGGGCTCAAAGGCTTGGGAAAAGAGCCGGAATGCCTCCTCCCTTTTCAATTGTTTCCGCAGGCCTGCCGACTCCAAAAGTCGTTTCGGCCCTAGGTATTTCAAGAAGATCGAACTAGTCTTTTCGATAAATTCGCGGCCGTTGTTTCGACCGATGAAGAACAAATCCATTTCACCTTCTGGTTTTAGAACACGTGCCATCTCTGTGACAGACTGCTCCAAATCAGTCGTCCAGTGAAAGGCGAAAATACTAAATAAATAGTCCACCGAAGCTGATTCCATCGGGATCGATTCAAAACTACCTTCGCGGATTTGGATATTGGAGATACCGGCGGTCCGCTCCACTGCACGTTTCCGCATGTTTTCAGCGGGATCGACGCCGATGAACTGGACGTCACGGCTGCTTTCGGAAGCCAGCCGGACCAGAGCCCGTCCTGTGCCGCAACCCACGTCCAGAACTACGCGGTATCGAGGAACGATATGGATGGCGTTGAGAGCTTGATCCGCTGCTCGTCCCCAGCACGAATGTACGTTCAACTCGTCATCGTACTGGTGAGCGAGCCGAGAATAAGTCTCGACGATAGGGTTTGTCATTTGTATTGCTTACCCCGAATGATCACCTTTCAATGCAATCCGACACAGTCCCCTGACTACGGAGAACTCTTCTGGGTCTGTATCTGCTAACTCCACCACACATCCTATTTCGCTCTCGATATAAACTATAAGGTCAACAAGGCCGAATGAATCGATGACCCCACTCTTAAACAGGTCGGTATTCTGGTTGATTTCAATCGCCTCGGTTCTACGTTTTGGGTTGTTTTCCTTCACCCACTCAATCACAAGCTTGATCAAATGACTTTCACTCAGTCCATTCACGATTCTATCCCCCTATCAATTTCAAAAGCCCTGGACGGTCAATCTTTCCGTTCGCATTCAGTGGTAAATGCTCAACAAAATAAATCTCGCTTGGAACCATGTAAGGGGGTAATAACTCTGAGCAGAAACTCAAGATTATCTTTTCGTCTAGTGTCTGCTTACCTGCAATGATTGCGACGGTGCCGAGGGCGCTGCCCTCGCGGGCGGGCCATGGGATGGAGATAGCTTGGTCGGTATTACAGACTTTTCGCAGGACCGCTTCGATCTCCTGCAATTCAACACGATAACCCCGGATCTTGCATTGATGATCAGTCCTTCCGAGATAACATATGCATCCGCTTTCATCCTTTCGGACCAAGTCACCTGTCCGATACCAAAGAGCTTCTCCTTTCTCGATGAGATGGATAAATTGCTCGCGGGTCTTATCTCCATCGTTCCAATAACCCGTGGTCACCTGCGATCCATGCAGACACAGCTCGCCCGTGCGACCAGGGGGTAGTTCAACCCCGTTCTCTCCTACGATGCAAGCGATTTGCCCCTCAAAGGGCCACCCAATTGGGACAATCCCGTTCACGCATTCCTCGGGCGAGCGCTTCTCATCCCACCGATAATGGGAAATCGCGATGGTCGTTTCGGTCGGCCCGTAGAGGTTTTCTAGCAGAGAATTGGATGCTGCTTGCAACCACCGCTCAGCTGACGCTGCCGGAAGAGGTTCGCCGCAAAAGAGACTGTATCGTAGCGAGGGGAAGGATTTTGGTGCCAAGAGTCGGAGCCGTGAAAGTAGCCCTATCACCGAAGGGACCGAGAACCACATTGTTATCTCGTGATCACGGATGAATTTAGCTGGTGCCATTGCTGATTGTTCTGGCACACAAAAAAGGCAAGCGCCGCGTTCCCAGCAAACGAACATGTCATGGACGCTCAGATCGAAGGTCAAGTCGAATTCTTGAGAGAACCGGTCCCGCTCTGTTACTTGGTAATGATCACACACATATTGAACATACGATCGAACATTCCGATGGTAGATGGGAACACCTTTCGGCACTCCTGTGCTGCCAGAAGTAAACATCAAGTAGGCGATCGCATCCCCTTCGATATCAGTCCAAAAGGAGTGCGGCGGGGCTTGGGAAATGTCACCAGCGAAAACAAAGCGATGATTAGAAAACTCGGACGAAATAGAGGCCAGGTCCGAAACGTCCGGAAGGATCACGGTTAAGCTCTGTTCTAAGCGAGGCAGAAGTTTTGCCAATTGGGAAACGCACTCGCTCCCTACGACGAGGGTCCGGCAGCCGGAAAGAAGGAGCATTGATCGGGTACGTTCCGTTGGGAACTTAGGGTTCAAGGGAACATATCCTTTGCCCGCACCCAAGATGCCGAGGACTCCAGCGTAAGCATTGACGCTCCGGTGAGCCAACAATCCTACCAGCGGGTACGAATCTTCAACACTGTCGATCACGGAGGCCAGAGCCACTACTTTATGTGAGAGTTGTCTGTATGACAGACGCTCACCGTTTACCGCGAGAGCTGGATGTTCCCCGAATCGCGCGACCGAGTCTGCGAATCCGCAGAAAATGCTTCTTGTCAGCGATTTTTCACTCATAGTTCAAAAAATTGCCCCGTCTTGGAACTCGGCAGTTCGGCTTTGTGTGTGGCTAGTTGGAACACCGTCTGAATGTGCTGTAGTTCCTCGCGGTTTGGTGGTATGTCCAAGATAAAGGTGCGATACCCAATCTGCAAATAGCGGCGGATCTCCTCGCAGACGTCCTGATAACTGCCAACCAGGTATGGGCAGAAGGTTTTGTAATTCTCGAAAGGCCAGATCCAGTACACGGCCTGAGTGGATTCGCGTTGTTTGGCCATGTCGGATATCTGTTTGTGCCAGTACGAGTCCGAGACTCTCATGGCGAGTTCGTGCGCGATCTGTCCCCTGCGATCTCCTGGGAATCGCTCATAGGCAACAGCCCATGCTTCCTCATTGGTTTCCCGCGCAATGATTCCAACCCGCACGCCAGTCCGATGACCATTGAGATAAGCTGCCGGCTCGCACTCCTTCGCGGGCTTGGGATACTGCACAGCCACGGCACCAACAGCTCTCGCCGCTGCCAGACCGGCATCGGACGATCCAGACATCAACATGCCGGGAAACAATTCGGGGGCGAGGGGCGGCGTCATCCTAAGTCTTTCCACTCTGTAAAATTTGCCCTTGTAAGTGACCGGATCAGGACTGCTGAGCAGCATTTTGATTATCGTCGCGTATTCGACGAGCCTTGTATACCTGTCATCGTGTGGCGTTGTGTCGTTTAGGGCGGCAAGGTCGTTCTTAAATCCCCCTGCAACCATGTTGAGGTAAATGCGTCGTCCATACAGATGACCGAAGCTTGCAACCATTTTGGCCACCGTGTAGGGGTGCATGTAGATCGGTTGAATCGCGATCAAAGGGCAGAGCCGTTCCGTGTTTTGCAGAATAATTTGCGACACCAGCCAGGGGTCAACGAGAGAATTATCGGTGTACACCAGAATGGCAGTGCATCCGGCTTCTTCGCTCCAACGAGCCACATCGACGACCTGCTGGATATACGTTTCGCGCGGATGATCCTTCGACTGCGGGCTCGTGGAAAAGACTTCGATGTCGGATTCATATGCGGTCGTCATCTCCACCTCCGATTTCCCGTAGTTGCGGTACTAGCGTTGGGAAAATGTCTCGTTTTGTATTAGAGATTTCCCCGGAGAGATGGTTCAGCCATCATCTTCAAATAGCGTGATCGCTCACGCCTAAAATCTAGCGCGTGCGGTTCTTAGCTTGACTAGCCTACCGATTGCGTGCTTGACTGACCCATTTACTTGGCTCCAGTTCCAATGGAACTACGGTTAGTCATCGCAGCGACCACCTTGCCGCTCTGGAAGTCGATTTCAATCTCCTTCCGCGAGTTCGCCATTTGTGAAAGGAATCCCACTACCGTGGGTGGATTGACATATCCGCTCTGGATACCCGTGTTGATCACGTCTCCCGAATCGCCAACAAACACATATCGTCCGTCGAGGCTGTGGTGCAACCAACCATCCCCCAGGCAGTCGTAGGCGCAGGGGCTCTCCGTTTTAAGCAACGTATGATTTCATCCGGCGACATCGAGATCCCATGCGAAGGTGTGGAAGGACAATTTAACCAACAGTTGGTCGAGAATCCGCCCACTGGAACTGTGAAACGGACCGCTCCCGTCTTCAAGTCAATCTGCTCGAAGCCCAGGAAATTTGTCTCCGTTATATACGCGGCCGTTTCTTCTGCATTGAGGGTGAAGGGCCGAATCGTGTGCGCCGTATTGGCCGATGTGAAATACACAGTGTTGTCGGACACATTGGCCGCTTGAAATAGGGTCGATTGTCGGCCACCCAGATACACGTGGCCATTAAACACGATTGTATTGTGAGGATTGCTGGCCTGCGACCCTGTGATCGTACCGATCTCATTCCCTGTTTTGGCATCCACCGCGTGCCAAATCGTGGCGTTGGCCAACTCGCCGTCGGGCATATAAATTAGCGCACAATCTGACGTGATCGCGTGGCTGTCGATGCCGTGCGAATAATTCCGTGTCCAAACCACTGCATCACTGACCAAATCATAAGCGAGCAAGCTCCCATTTCCATTATTGGGCCCGCCATCTCCGCCGAAGCTGACATATAACGTGGCATTGCCAACACATGCGACGACACCTCGAGTGCCACCGCTGGTCGGTATGCTCTTGGACTTAACCAGCGAAAATCCAGCGTCGAGGTCGTACACATAGAGCGTACCGTCTGTGAACACATATTCGTAATGATTGATTCCTCCGCCGCCACCAGGCGGAGGTGAAGATCCTGACCCCTTGGACTGGTTGGAACCAATTCCACAGCCTGCCAGAGCCCAACTGAAAAGCAACACGGTTACCAACCTCGGAGTAGACGAAGCAGGCAAAAAGCCGACTTTCCACCGTAACTTAGTGAAAGCTTTGCACCGTAGAAGAAGGCCTGCAATCATCTCCGTCTTCGATTCCGAGGGCGACATATTAATTTTCATGTACTGCACTATTGTCATAGGGCGTTGGTCTGTCAACCATGCTTCTTTTTGGTGGTGATGCTGAGCGCCTTCGTGGCGACCTGCGAATTAGCGCCCGTAACCTGCACAGTGAAGGTGCTTGTTCCGATGCCGGTTGGCGTTCCGGAGATTACACCGGTGCTCGAAGCCAATGTCAATCCAGCGGGCAGGCTCCCTGCCGTGATGGACCACGTATAAGGCGTTGTTCCGCCCGAGGCAGCGAGTGTCGCGTTGTAGGCAATGTTCTGCGTGCCGTTTGGCAACGAAGCGGTCGTGATTGAAGGTGGAGCGGCGGCAGCAATCGTGATGCTGAGAGCCTGCGTCGCCATTTGCGACTTAGCATCCGTAACCTGCACGGTGAAGGTGCTAGTTCCGGTGCCGGTTGGCGTTCCGGAGATCACGCCGGTGCTCGAAGCCAACGTCAATCCAGCGGGCAAGCTCCCCACTGTGATGGACCACGTATAAGGCGTTGTTCCGCCCGAGGCAGCGAGTGTCGTGTTGTAGGTAATGTTTTGCGTGCCGTTGGGCAGCGAATTGGTCGTGATCGAAGGAGGAGGGCCCGTCATTGCCGTAGTCGAAAACGTGGCCACGACAGCGCTCCAATTTGTGCTGGAACTGAGCGTGAAGGAGCCAGTGACTGAGGCTTGCGAGACTGTGAAGGCGGCTTCGTTGGCGGCACGGGAATTCCCTACATCCTGCAGCTGTAACGCATACGTGGGCCCTGCGGTTACTGTTCCCGAATAGTTGTTGACGAAGCCGGCTCCCGCGAAAACCAACTCGTTGGCGCTGGAGGTGGTGGGAGTCGCGCCCGTGCTCACCGCCGTCCCACTCCCCTGCCCTTTGGCCGTTTGGTCCAGCGGATTCGTCGTGCTCAATCCGCGGTACTCATAGATCGCCAACCACGGATGGTTGTTGGTCGCCGAATACGACGCGGTCACCGTGTTGGCGCCGCTGCGAATGTTTTTGGCGTAAAAGATATGGATTTGGTGCCCATCGGTGGTTTGCGCCTGGGCGACCGCGTCGGCATAAGTGTTGCCGGCAGTGTCGCTGACGGTGACCGTTTGCGAGGCGGTGGACATGCGCACGAAGGCGATGATCAGGTTCCCCGCGGTATTGGCGGAAGCAAACGAGACCGAAAAGGACTTAACGCCCGAGCCCTCTGCCGCATTGGACTGGACCAAAGGTATACCGCCGCCCCCGCTGCCGGCGATAGTGATGCTGAATGCCATCGTCGCCGTTTGTGAACTCGCGTCTTTCACCTGTACGGTGAAATTGCTTGTTCCCGCCCCCATCGGTGTGCCGGAGATGACCCCCGTGTTCGCAGCGAGGCTCAGACCTGTCGGCAAACTTCCGGACGCAATAGACCACACATTGGGGGGCGTGCCGCCCGAAGCCGCAAGTATTGTGCTGTAGGCGACATTCTGAGAACCATTTGGCAGCGAACCCGTTGTGATCGAAAGCCGGCCTGCAACGACTGCGGTTGGTAAAGACGTGGCTGTGCCCGAACCCGAAGAATTGCTTGCAGTCACCGAGATCCGAATCGTGGAGCCGACATCGGCAGGGATCAGAACAAGTGAGTTGGTGGTTGCTCCGGATACAGGCGAACAATTCGCGCCATTGACGTCACAGGTGCTCCATTGATAGGCGTAACTCGTCGGATTGTTCGTCCAGGAGCCGTTGGAGGCGGATAGGGTCTGACCCTGCACGGCGCTTCCGGAGATAACAGGCAGCGCAGTGTTCTGCGGCTGGCCTCCGTTTGCCACTGTGACCGATACGCCTGAGAAGCCGTAGGTACGGTTGTCCGTCGAGAGCGCCTCTATGCCGAGAACGTGCGTGCCGTTAGAAAGAGTTGTGGAATCGAACAAACCGGTCGTGCCGGCGTTGTAAATATACGGTGACGAAGCCTGAGTCTGACGCAGCACGCCATCGACATAGAACTGGACGAAATTGACGGCCTGAGCGGGCGTAGCCTGCCACTGCACCGAGCCCACGAGGGTAGCACCATCCGCGATAGTGGAAGTAATGGCAAAGGGAGATGATGCACTGGCAACCACGTTGCTGGCGGCGGATTGGCGGGAGGCGGAACCTAGCGAGTTGGAGGCGGTAACAGCAACAGCCAGAGTTGCTCCTGTGTCAGCCGCAGCGAGTACGGCGTAGCTTTGGGACGTGGCGCCGGTAACCGGTGAGCAATTCGAACCAGTGTTGTCGCAACGGTACCACTGATAGTTGAAGCTGGTGGGCACGCCGGACCAAAATCCTGTGGATGCGCCGACTATCGCGCCATACTGCGTAAGCCCGGTGGTTACCGGAGCCGCCAGGCCTGCAGGCGTCGAAGTGACCGCGTTCTGGCAACCCGGCAGAGCCTTACAGACGTTCAGCCGTCCGCCAGTAGCCACTACGCCAGACAACGATGGCAAAGGATCGACATTGTTCAGAATCATTGAGCGCAAGTTGCTGACGGTTTGATCGCCGAGCGACAAAATCAAAGCGGCCGTTCCGGCTACCTGTGGCGACGCCATAGAAGTGCCGTTGATGAAACCGTAGTTGCTCGACCGCAGCGTTGAGATGATGTTGACTCCCGGAGCGCTCAGATGAACCGTCGTTACACCATAGTTAGAGAAGCTAGCCAAGTTGTCGTTCTGATCTGTCGCCGCAACGCAGATCATGTTCGGCCTGTTGTACGAACAGGGATAGCGAGGTGTCGTGTCATTGTTCTGAGAGGTGTTTCCGGCTGCCGTCACAAAGAGAATGTTATTGGCACCCAATAAGTCAATTTCATCCGAGAGCGCCTGGGAAAATCCTGTGCCGGGCCAGGTCGCCGAGTCGTTGATCACCCTGACGTTCACGCCGGCCTGCTTCGCGCGAATAATCCAATCCATCCCTGTAATCAAGTCGCTTGTGGCTCCCTGCACGCCGTTTGAGTCAATCCATTTCACAGCCATGATGCTGGTAGTCCAATTGACTCCTGAGACGCCAGCAACATTATTGGTAACCGCGCCCAATATTCCGCCGACATGTGAGCCGTGCCCGTTGTAGGCAAGATCTTCGTCCATGGGATCGCACGTGTTCGTCAGGACGTCATAGCCGTGGGTGCCCGCAGGACAGCCGTTGATCCCGCCAGGACTGTTCCAGATATTCGTCAGCAGGTCTGGGTGGGAATACTGGATTCCGGTATCGAGGGTAGCCACCACAACCGAATTTGTGCCGGTGCTGATACCCCAGGCCGCTGCCGTCCGCTCGTCTGCCCCTGGAGTACCACTGGACCCATTCACGGTTTGGCCCGTGTTTTGTGCAGCCCACTGGATCCCGATGTAGGTATCATTCGGCAGCGTAGCGGCATCGAGCTCCTGCAGGTAATCCGGTTCGGCGTATTGGATTTCGTGACGCGCCTTGAGCAGCTGAATCGCGGCCAAAACATGCCCTGGGTCCACTTTCACCAGATGAACGCTGACACCGAGTGTCTTTATCTCGCTGGCACCGATGGCCGTGAGAATCGCGTTCTGCGTGGCCTCGGGAATATTTCGAGGGAGGCCCCGGCCAGCCAGGTCAAGATAGCGGCTGCAACTGCTGCAACGCAGGCTGCTCGAGCGAGGTATCTCGCGAAACGTCGGTGCACTCTACGCTCTCTAGACATTTGCATTAACGGGCTCATCTTTCGGTTTCTTGGTGTTGCCCGCTCCGAAAACGTACTCTAGATAGCAAGCTTTACAAAATTACCTTCGTTGCTGTTATTGGCTCCTTGTGTTCGATGGGCCTGATGCTGCTGGCTCATAGTGTAGAGCACAAGACCGACTCTGCTAGAAACTCCGGTTTTGTCGAAGATTCGAAACAGGTAGTTTTTGACTGTGTGTTCACTTAAACTCAGCTTGACCGCAATTTCGCGATTACTGAGGCTTTCTGTCACCAATTGAGCCACTTCAGATTCCCGAGACGTCAGTATTGATTTGCCCTGACCGTCGACCAAGTGCAACGTTTGACGACTCGTCAGAGCCTCTAAAAGATAATTCATTCCCGTAGTATTCACCCAGACCTGCCCTTGAAGAACCGTTCTTAGGCACTTGGGAAACATTTCGTAGGGCTGCTCTCGAAGGAAAACGCCCCGCGCTCCTCTCCGGAAAGCTTCGACGACCAATTCGCGCTCGGAGCGATCAAGCAATATGACGGTCCGGGTGCGCCAATTTCTGGCACGAACCTGAGCGATGACTTCTAATCCGGTACCAGGACCGTCGTGCAAATCGGCGCTGACGACAGCAACTCCAGGTTCAAACTGATGAAGGAGACACAACGCATCTCTTGAGTTGGAAGCCGTGCCGACGATCTCGAACTCGTGCTCTGCCCTCAGCGCGCGTGCTAACAACTCACATTGCATACTGCTGCGCTCAGCGACAATAATGCGCTCTGGAACACCGGCATGCTGGGCAATGCGTGCCACGATGTGTAACTTTCTGCGGACCGTGGGCGGGACGTGTGGCTAAATGGAGCAATTTACTTGCCATGTCAAGAGAAATGCTGTGGAGTTCTGCGAAAAACGTGATACTGCACCGCTTTTCACACTTAGCGACCACGCAACGCGTAGTTCCTCTTTCAACTCAAGTGTCGAACACCAGGCGCAGGCAGTGTCCCGGAATCTGTGGAATAGTGAATAGCACATTTTGCCTGTGAAGTCATGAAATTCTTTTTTTGAGCAGCAGCTTTTTCTCTCCCTCCGATGTCGCGGTAGCCGTTGATGCGGTGCAGCTTCACCTGTCCGCTGATCCAGAGACCA
>WNFS01018184.1_pt1 | contig 11267 bp, 9 predicted proteins | sample 5400141 | NCBI WGS metagenome assembly WNFS01 (sample SAMN13153358, study PRJNA577476) | soil metagenome | isolation source: 60 cm saprolite under Madrone tree | place: USA:California | collected 2016-06-14 | reverse complement strand
ATCCCAGCTGTCCGATGACTTCACGAACTCGAGCGGAAATCTTCGAGGGCTCCAGCTTGTAGGCCCGCGCGAAGTGTTCCACGTATTCCCAGGCTTTTAAATCATCATAGACATTGAAAAAATCCGCGAGGTAGCCGAGGTACTGCTGCGCCTGCTCCGGCTGCCGTTCCACGTCGATCTTATTCACCGTGATTCGTCCCGCGGTGGGGAGCATGAGCCCGCAGATCATCTTCAGCGTGGTAGTTTTTCCGGCGCCGTTTGGACCGACCAGGCCGAACACCTCGCCGTCGGGCACCTCCAGCGTCAAGCGGTCCGCGGCGACAAGCTGGCCCGCCTTGCCGGCCGGCAGGTCGTACTCCTTGGTGACGTTTTCGAGCAGAATCATGGCGAGGTCCGCGATTGTCCCTTGCAGTGCCTCCAGGGTCAACGGCTTTCTAATTGATAGACGCAGCCTTTGCACCCCATGTTCCCTGAAAGCCTCGGGTTCTTAAGCGCATTTGGAAACACTTTTCACTTCCGTACGTCTCAGCTACTATCCTTACTATTTCCGGGCAAGGAGGCGCATATGCTTGAGAACTTCTGGCAGGACCTTCGAGGGGGGATGCGCAACCTCGTTAAGAGCCCGGGATTTACCCTCGTCGCAATTCTTTCGCTCAGCTTGGGGATCGGCGCGAACACCGCCATTTTCACTATTATCAACGCGGTCTTCCTGCATCCGCTGCCGGTGGAGGAGCCCTCCCGACTGGCGGAGGCGTTCACCCACGACACATTGACCATTGATGCCAATGCCAATTTTCAACTTACCGGCACCTCGCTCCCCAACTATGAGGACTACCGCGACCAGAACACCGTTTTCTCCGGATTGGCGATCGTAACCTTTCCCCTTCCCCTGAACTGGGGCGGGCAAGCGGAGCCGCAACAATTGAACGCGTCGATGGTCAGCGGGAATTTTTTCGACGTGCTGGGCGTAAAGCCTTACCGGGGCCGCACGTTTGTCGCCGACGGAGACAAGAAGGTCGGCGCCAACGCGGAAGTGGTGCTGAGCTACAGCCTGTGGGCACGGCGATTCGGTTCCGACGACAAATTCATCGGCCAGACCATCACTCTGAACGGCACGCCCTATACGGTCGTGGGCGTCGCGCCGCCGAATTTCAAAGGAATCGTCTCGCTGGGCCGTCCAGACGTGATGTGGATCCCCATCAGCATGCGCGACTACGTGCTCACCGGGCAGCTCAAGGCTTGGGAAAATAGCCGGCGCTTCCGCTGGCTGTCGATCGTCGGGCGATTGAAACCGGAGGTGAGCCTTGCGGAGGCGAAGGCGGCGATGAAAACGATCGCGGCCAGCCTGGAGAAGGAATATCCGCGTGACAACAAGGGCCGCACCATCGAACTCTATGCGCTGAACGAATCGGCTCTGGGGATCAATCAGCGGCGACAGTTTTCCCTGGCCGGCGGCGTGCTGATGGGCGTGGTCGGTTTGGTGCTGCTGATCGCTTGCGTCAACCTGGCGAATCTACTGCTCGCGCAAGCCGCTAAACGCGAAAAGGAATTGAGCATTCGCGCGGCGATGGGCGCAGGGCGCTCTCGGCTGGTTCGCCAACTTCTGACCGAAAGCACGGTGCTTTCGCTGCTCGGCGGCTTGACCGGATTGCTGGTGGCGTACTGGGGCCGCAATGTGTTGTGGTCCTTCCGGCCTCCGTTTCTTCCCGACGGCTCGATTGACCTTAGGTTCGATGGCCGTGTCCTGGGATTCACGCTGCTTATCTCGTTGCTTACCGGCTTGGTCTTCGGAATCATTCCCGCCATTAAGGCTTCCGGCACGGACATCAACGAGGTTTTGAAGACCGGCGGCCGCGGCGGAGTGCTGGGCTGGACGCACAACCGTCTGCGGAGCTTGCTGGTGATTTCGGAAATTGCGCTGGCGCTGGTGGCGCTTGTCGGATCGGGGCTGTTTCTTCGCAGCATGCGGAATGCGCAGCAGTTTAGTCCCGGCTTCGAGTCGCAAAACCTGTTTCAATTATTGTTCGATCTTGGCGCTCTTCGTTATGACGCCGATCACGGGCAACAGTTTTTCCGCGAGGTGATCGAGCGCGCCAAATCGGTTCCCGGCGTCGTCAATGCTTCGGTGTCCTCGAACGGCGTGTTCGGGGGCGGCATTGCGGGCACCGTGTTTCGCGAAGGCGAGCAGATTGATCCCAATAATCGCGGTACGCTCGTCAATTTTGACGACGTGACCCCCGGCCACTTCGAGACCATGCGCATCCCGCTGTTGAGCGGCCGCGACTTTACGGACTTTGACCGCGAAAACACCACTCCCGTGGTGGTCATCAACGAGGCCATGGCCAAGATGGTGTGGCCGGGCCAGGAAGCGATTGGAAAGCGCTTTTCCATTGTGACGCAGCCAAGGTTGCTCCAGGTTGTCGGCGTTGTGGGAACCGCGGTCATTGGTCAGATCGGGGAAGAGCCTCAACCCATCGCGTACGTCCCCATGCGGCAGCAATACTCTCCCGGTGCCGCGCTCGTCGTGCGCACCACGGGCAACCCCGAATCTCTGCTCGGGGCCGTGCGCACGCAGGTCCAGCAGATTGACAAGAATCTGGCGTTCACCAACGGGCAGACCGTGCAACAAATTCTGGGGCAAGGGCTGTGGGCCGCGCGCATGGGCGCGGCCTTGCTCGGATTGTTCGGAGCGCTCGCGCTGATCCTCGCGTCGATCGGAATTTATGGCGTGCTGGCGTATTCGGTGGCGCAGCGAACTAGTGAAATCGGGCTGCGCATGGCGTTGGGCGCGCAACCACGTCAGGTGGTGGGGCTGGTGCTCAAACAGGGCATGCTCCTGGCGGGTATTGGCGCGATTGCGGGGATTCTGGTGGCGTTGCCGGTCGCTCGCATGGCCGCGGGCCTGCTCTATGGCGTGAGCGCTACCGATCCGCTCACTTATGCGGGCATCACAGCGTTGCTGCTGGGTGTCGCACTGCTGGCTTGCTATCTTCCTGCGCGCCGCGCCACACGCATCGATCCGCTGGTGGCATTGCGCGTGGAGTAGCGGCGTTCCAGATTGAAGATCGCGCTCGCTATTCTTAGAGCCCGAACTCTCAAGTTCTCAACTTCAAGGTACTCCTCTCTTTCAACTTCCTGCGGCCAACGGTATAGTGCCTCCGCGCATCCAGGAGGCTTCAACATGGAACTGTGGTCACGACGTAAATTCTTTCTCGCTTCGCTGGCTGGCAGCGCGATCGCCAGCGCCGGCAAGCTCTTTGGGCGGACGCCGTCCAATGGAAGCGGTGCGCTCTCGCTCGATAGCCTGGCTCCCGCCGCACAGGGCAAGCGCCCGTTGATCATTTCGAGTGCGAACGGAGTGCACGCCCTCGATAAGGGCATGGACATTCTCAAAAAGGGCGGCGACACGCTCGACGCGGTAGTCGCGGCGGTCACTGTTGTTGAGGACGATCCCAATGACGATTCGGTAGGCTACGGAGGGCTGCCGAATGAGGAAGGTGAAGTCGAGCTCGACGCCAGCGTGATGCACGGGCCGACGCACCGCGCCGGCTCGGTCGCTTCCGTGCGCCGCATCAAGAATGTTTCGCGGCTTGCGAAGATGGTGATGGAAAAAACAAATCACGTGATGATCGTGGGCGATGGCGCGCGGCGGTTCGCGGTGGCCGAAGGGTTTGAGGAGATGAATCTCCTGACGGAGCACTCGCGCAAGATCTGGCTGGCGTGGAAAGCCAAGTCTTCCTTCAATTGGCGCCCAGGAATCGATTCTCCGGAATGGAAAGAGCACATTTCCGCAATTTTCGATCACGATGAAGAAAAGATTGCCTATGCCGAGCACGTCATCGCGCATCCCCGAACCGGAACGATTCCGTGCATGGCCGTGGATGCTAAAGGCGATATTTCCGCGACGACGACGACTTCGGGGCTGTCGTGGAAAATCCCTGGGCGCGTGGGTGATTCACCGATCATTGGGGCGGGCTGCTGCGTGGACAATGAAGTCGGGGCCGCGGGCTCCACCGGCAAGGGTGAAGAAAACATCAAGATTTCCGGGGGGCATACCATCATCGAAATGATGCGACAGGGGAAGACGCCGACGGATGCGTGCCTGGAAGCGCTGGGGCGCATTGGGCGGCACTACAAGAACGATAAGAAAAAACTCGGGACGTTTCACATTTATTTCTATGCGGTGAACAAGGATGGCGTGCATGGCGCCGCTTCGCTCTGGCGCAATGGCTATGAAGAAAACAAGCAGGCTTCTTACGCGGTGCACGACGGGAGCGAGTCGCGGTTGGTTCCGTGCAAGCCGTTCTTCGATGAAGCGGGTGGGGATCAATAAACAGGAAGTTTCCGCGGAAGAGAGCGTAAGGAAACTGCAGATTCGAAATTTCCTCGCAGGCTGAATTTCTATTTTATCCTTTTTGTTTCATGGACCAGGCAAACATTCTGATCATCGGCGGCGGCGTGGTCGGCTGCGCGATTGCGCGCGCGGTTTCCGAGCGCTGGCAGGACGTTTTTCTTGTGGAGCAGTTTCCGAAGCTGGGTATGGCCACCAGCACGCGGAACAGCGGTGTGAATCATTCGGGGATCTACTATCCGAAAAATTCGCTGAAGGCGCGGCTGTGCGTTGAGGGAAATCGACTTACCTACGAATTCTGCAAAAAGCACAGCGTGCCGTTTAGGCACACGGGGAAACTCGTGGTGGCGGCGAATGCGCATGAAGAAGAGGAACTTGCTGCGCTGAAGAGGCGCGGCGAGGATAACGGCGTTGAGGGCTTGCGGATTATCAGTCCCGTGGAGATTCGCGCGCGAGAGCCGTTCATCAAAGGTGTCACTGCACTGGATGTGCCGTCGACGGGGATTGTCTCTGCGGAAGAGCTCGTGCATGCCTATGCGCGAGTGGCAACAAATCAGGGGGCGAACATTGTTACTCGCGCGCAGGTTGTTTCGCTGGAACCTGCGCGGGACACCATTCGCGTGGGGCTGCAGATCGGGGATGAAGAGGATTCGCAACGCGAAACGATCGAGGCGAAATGCGTGATCAATGCGGCGGGACTTTTTGCTGATGAAGTTGCGGCACTGTTGGGAAACCACTCCTGGCGTATTTATCCGGTGCGCGGAGAATACTGCGAAATCCGTGGGCCACAATCGTTGCTGATCAAGAATCTTGTTTATCCGTTGCCGCATAGCAACGGGCTTAGCCTCGGCGTTCATTTCACGAAGACGCTTTGGGGGACGGTTCTCGTCGGGCCGACGGCAACGTACGTGGAAGGGAAAGACAATTACGAGAAAAATCGATTGCCGATTTCCGCGTTCGCAGAGAGCGCAAAAACATTGCTGCCGGAGACTTACTGCGGCTCCTGCCATCGCCTTGCACGTTTGTCGACTCGTCGAGGAGATCTTGAGTTAAGTAGTTATGAATTCACGGCGAAACAATATGAGGGCACTCGCAATCATTCGACTTTTTTGAACTTGCGCTTTCCAACGCGCAACGTAGAACCGGGCAAATGCTTCAATGGTATTTGGTGGCGTGGATCTGTAATGCGCTGATCATTAAATTCCACTGCGCCGGCCTTAATTAGTCTCTCTGCTTCCGCCAGCGACGGAGCCAAATTCCATGCGACTATGAGCCAACGCAGCGGCACCGAGTCCGTTCCGGCTGTGAGAAAACCTTGGTACCATTCCTCGTCTTTCAAACGGACGACAGGCATATCTTCCGGCAACAGTTTTTCTCTGACTTCGCGTTGGAACTTTTCTGCGGCTTTGCGCGCAGCTTCTTCGCTGTGAAAAGTTGCGACCACCTCGCGTGCTAATTGCATCTTGATGTCTATGGGATTTCTCGCTGAACCCGCCAAATATGAACGGGGGTTAGATGGATCTGGTATCGGCGGCTTTGTCAGTGGGACGAGGCTCTTTTTCATTTCCGCAATATCAGCCTCGGATCGATCCGTGACGAGTTCCCAATACGACCACATCAGGTCGTCGGGGATGGACATCATTTTGCCGAACATTTCTTGCGGGGATTCGGTGATGCCAACGTAGTTGTTGAGGCTTTTGGACATTTTGCGCTGGCCGTCGAGGCCGACGAGAATCGGCATGGTCAGCGCGACTTCCGAGGGTACGCCGTACTCGCGCTGGATGTCGCGGTGCACCAGCAGATTGAATTTCTGCTCGGTCGCGCCGATCTCGACATCGGACTGGAGCACCACGGCGTCGTAGGCGGTCAAGAGCGGATAGAGTAGCTCGTGAACGGAGATGGGCTGGTTGTTGGTGAGGCGCGAGCGAAAATCATCGCGTTCGAGCATGCGTGCGAGGCGGTAGTGGCCGCAGAGGCGCACCACGTCGTAGCTGGAAAGCTTTTCAAGCCACTCGCTGTTGTAGCGGACTTCGGTTTTCTTGGGATCGAGGAGTTTGAAGACCTGCGCGAGGTAGGTCTTGGCATTCGCGTCCACCTGCTCGCGGGTCAGCGGGGGGCGGGTTTCGGATTGGCCGGTGGGGTCGCCGATCATCGCCGAGAAATCGCCGATGAGAAAAATCGCGGTGTGCCCGAGGTCTTGAAAGTGCTTCAGCTTGCGAAGGACCACGGTGTGCCCCAGATGAATATCCGGCGCGGTGGGGTCCACGCCCAGATACACGCGAAGCGGCTTTCCGGTTTTCAGGGAGTTTTCGAGTTTAGCCTTGAGTTCGGCCTCGGGAATGATTTCGGCGACGCCTTTTTTCAGGTAGGCGAGTTGTTCTTCGACGGGCTTGAATTTCGTTTGGGTCATGAAGTGTTTTAATTTGTTCGAAGGACGCGGCGGCCTTCGATTTTGAATTTTCCATCGAGCACGATTCGAACGGCCTCCGAATAAATACGGTGTTCTTCTTTCAAGATGCGCGCGCTGAGCGACTCCTCCGTGTCCTTATCTTCTACCGAAACGATAGCTTGCAAAACGATCGGGCCGGCGTCGAGATTTTCATCCACGAAGTGCACCGTGCAACCGGCGAATTTTACGCCGTATTCGAGCGCCTGGCGCTGCGATTCCAGGCCAGGAAACGACGGCAGCAACGACGGGTGAATATTCAAAATGCGGTTTGGAAACGCCGCCACAAAATACGGCGACAACAAGCGCATATATCCGGCAAGGCAAATCAAGTCCACCTTGTGCTCGTGCAGGACGGCGACGACTTGCCGGTCGTAGGCTTCACGCTCCAAGCCTTTCGACGGAATCACGCGCGTTCGAATGCCGCGGGACTCGGCACGCTGGATACCGGGCGCGCCTTCGCGGTTGCTGATGACCATGGCGATTTCCGCGTTCGGAATCCGGCCCGCGGCGATACTGTCCGCCAGCGCCTCGAAATTTGAGCCGCGGCCGCTTAAGAGCACGCCGATGCGCTTCTTCATAAACGGAAAACGTTAGCATAACCATTCGAATCGGCAAAACTTGCAGCGGGAAGTTCAAAGTTGAAAGTTAAAGGTTGAAGGATACAACCGCAGCCGAAAATCATCGCGCTACTGCTACGGGAGTCTTGAAATAGGCGATGACAAAGAGGAGGCCAAGGAGCAGATCCGTACAGACGAAGACCAGGTCCGACTTGTGCATTCGTCCTTGCAATACGAGGATAATCACGGCTGCGGCGAAGCTCACTTTTTCGAGGACGGAAGGAATCATCAGAGGCCGATAACGCGCGGGGTCCGTGGCGATGAAAATAAAGACAATCTGCCACGCCAGGGCGACTCCCACAAATCCATAAAAGAACCCCGGATGCGTGATAGGGGGCGGATCGTTTCGGCCGATAAGATCGAACATAAAGTAGAGCGGCGTGAGGACCCACAGGCCCCAGATGCCCGCAACCCGAAACACAATCTTCGCGAATTTCATCGCTGCCTCCGATTGCGAATAACTTGTCGACTGCACTAACGAGTCGAGGAATTCAGTTGGGGCGTTCCACTGAAATACTTGTCTCTGTCGGGTCGGGAATTGGGTAACTGACGGGATGCGCCGGTGCACGAGCTTCGAGCTTGGCTCGATTGTTCCACCAGCGCAGTGCGCTCCCAAAAAGCCAAAGCACTCCGGCCAAAATCAGGAGCAACGTCAACCATCGCAGGGCCATCGCCACCAGCATGGCGTCCAGTGCCGGCCATTCGAAACTGAACTGACGCAGGGTCACAAAACGGTCGAGCATCCAGTGCCAAGCGGTATGAGCGACCAGCGCCGAGAGGATGATGATTCCCATGCGCTCCGCGACAGCGAACCGGAAGAAGAGCTGCAACAGGGGAATGAGCAGCATGAGAACTAGGAGTTGCCCCAGCTCGACACCAACGTTGAATGAAAGCAGAGACGTGAAAAGATGAGATCCGGCAAACTGCAACGATTGACGCAGAACGAAGGAGAAACCAAATCCGTGCACCAGGCCAAAGCCGAAGGCCATCATCCAACGGCGCTGCGCGCTGCCGGCGCCGGCGATATTTTCCAGGGCCATGTAAACGATCGAGGCGGCGATGAGGGTTTCGATCAGCGGCGGAAACCATAAGAAATCGGGAGCGAAGTTGTAGGCCGAGGCGATCAGCGTGATCGAATGCGCGACGGTGAACGCGGTGACGACGGGAATGAGGGTGCGAAGCCGCCGGAACGGAATCACCAAGCAGAAGATAAAGAGAAGATGGTCGATGCCGCTGAGGATATGGAGAAAACCCAAGCCGACAAAGCGCAGGGCGGCCTGATGCCACCGTGGATCGAGACTGACGAGGCCTGGATCGCCATCGAACTCGAAGGCACGAACTACACTGCTTGAGGGGAGGAATCGAAGTGCTATCATCACGCGCAAACCCAGACGCGCTAGACCGGGATGAATGGAAAAGCGAGATCGCTCCGACTGAATCGGATAATCGAATAGCACGTCGAGCAGGGTCTGGTCCCAGGAGATATTCGTGGTATCCGGCAGGGGGGGCCCCGTAACGTGGGCCAGCGCGTCTTCGTAGGAGGCAAAGGAGCGATCCGAGGGGAGCGAGATGCGGGTGGCGATCACCTGGGGTTTCGGCAAGCGAGCATCGCCTTCGTAAATTTCGATGAAGTCGGCAATCCACAAAGTCGCCGCGCTGGGAAGCAATTCGCCCGCGCGCTTGAGATCGAGGTAGCCGGCACTGCCTTCGGGAAAGCTGATGTCCCGCATGGCTCGGAGCGGCACGCGGACCAGTAGCCGAAGATGCGCGCCCTCGGGCTTGACAAAGGCTTGAACGGTGACGTCGTTGGGAATGTCGTGGGCTCGCGCACACCACGGCAATAGAAAAAACGACGCCATGATGAAGGGATTTCGCTGAACCAATGCGGCGTGTTTGGAGGAATGACGACGACGTCGCCGGGTCCGATTTTGCGGCTCACGCCATTCTGGATGCCGCTTCCTTCGGTGCTGGGACCGTTCAAAACGGTGACTACTTCATTGTTCGCCGGAACTTCCTTGGGATCATTGAGAGCGCCGCCTGTCACAAGCGTTCCGCTGCCGTAGATGACGTGATAAACCTCCGTGATCTGGCTGTGCTCGATGCCGGTGGGGGCCTCTTTGCCGGAGGTCTTAAGACGGCTGACTACACTGACTCCGACGTTGTATTCACTATTAATGCTGATGACGCGGATGGCTTGATCGCTAACGCGAACGGCGGCTACTTTACGCACCAATGCATCAATTTCGGAGTTATTGACGTCCGTGGCCGTACCGCGGGGCAGATGCGGAGCACTGGGGGGCGCGTTCTGACTGTGCGTGGGGAATTTGCTGGTAATCGACAGTGCGAAAACAATTGCGAGAAAACTGAGAATGTATTTGTTCATGGCTATCTCCTTTAGAAAACCATCTATTTACTTGGCCAGACGACGCCCTGGTCTTTCTTTGTGACTGGCGCCATGCCTTTGTAAACGAATTTCTGTACCCGCTGACCACGATACGTCTCGGTGGTGAAAAGGTTGCCCTTGGAATCGGCGGCGACGCTATGCACGGCATAAAACTGTCCGGGTTGGCGACCGCCGTCGCCGAAGCTGGTGAGGATTTCGAGCGTGTCGCGAAGCAGGACATAGATTTTCTCGTTCGAACCATCGGCAAGAAAGATGTATTTCTGCTGGGGATCCTTGGAAAAAGCGATGTCCCAGGTCGAGCCGTCACCGAGAGTCCTCTTCGCGATGAAAGCTTCCTTCACGAAAGTGCCGTCTTTCTTGAACACCTGGATGCGATCGTTGGGGCGATCACAGACGTAGAGCAGGCCGTCGCTCGAAAGTTCGGCGCAATGCACAGGATTGCGAAACTGTTGCGCGGGTGGCGCGTCCGGATCATAGGGGCCGAGATCGGTATCATCGGGTTTCTTGCCGTAGGCGCCCCAATGACGCTTGTACTTTCCGGTCTCCGCGTCGTAGACGATCACGCGGTGATTGCCATATCCGTCGGCAACATAGAGTTCGTCGGTAGCGTTATCGACGAACAGTTTCGCCGGGCCTTTCAGATTGCCAGTGTCATTGCTGCCTTCGCTTTTGTTGGGATGACCGATTTGCATCAGGAACTTGCCGTCTTGCGTGAATTTCAGAATTTGGTTGTCGTGAAAGCGCGAGTGGTCCTTACCCTGGCTGTTTCCGCCGACCCAAACATTTCCCTTGTAGTCTACGGTGATGCCGTGGTTCGAGTCGGGCCAATCATAGCCCTCGCCTGGGCCACCCCAGTGGCCGATGAGGTTGCCTTGCTCGTCGAACTCTAAGACCGGCGGGGCGGGAATGCAGCACTCCGCGGCCGGGGGCTTCGCGGTCGCGTAGATTTCCATGGGTTCGTAGCTATTGGTCCGATGAACAATCCAAATGTGATCCTGGGCGTCCACGGAGACGCCGACGGCAGCACCGATAATCCAATGGTTGGGAAGAGGCTTCGGCCACATGGGATCCACTTCGAAGCGAGGCGCTTGGAGGCCAGAGGCTTCCGCGGCAGACTTTTTCTCGAGCACGGCAGAACCGATCACCAGTCCGACGAGGAGCGCGAGAAAAGCTGCTCCGGTAAAGAGATTGCGCTTCATGGTTTTCTCCTGTGCTTTGCGGCCTAGAGCACGCCCGGCGGAGATTCTAAATTATTTAGGGAGATTCACAACCATTTAACCGCGCGCGGGCAAAGTTTCCTCTGCCATGCCAGTCGGCCCCAGGTTCGCGCTAGAATGCCTATTCCTTTTTCGAGTTGAGCCGGAGGAGAGTAACACATGTGGAATCGCAGGGGCACAATACAGAAGGTCGGAGAGAAAGTAGCTATCACGGCGTTTGTTTTGCTGG
>WNFS01003955.1_pt1 | contig 11269 bp, 10 predicted proteins | sample 5400141 | NCBI WGS metagenome assembly WNFS01 (sample SAMN13153358, study PRJNA577476) | soil metagenome | isolation source: 60 cm saprolite under Madrone tree | place: USA:California | collected 2016-06-14 | reverse complement strand
TTGATGTCGTGCTTACCGTGGCCATGTTGTTATAGAACGTTCCGTCCGGAGTTCCCGACGGTACGTGCCCAACCAGAGTAAAGACTTGGGGTCCGCTTCCAGCCGGTAGGTCTCGCGAGCATGTGAGCGTGCCTCCAGAACCCGGCGTCAATGAATTGCAACTCCATCCCGCCGGTTGTGACAAGGAGACGAATGTCATGTTTCCCTGAAGCGGATCAGTCAACGTGGCACTGGTCGCAGTATCAGGTCCACCATTGGTCACCGTGATTACATAGGTCACGTCAGAATCGGAAGCTGCCGTATCTGGGGCAGTCTACGTCACGCTCAGATCTGCATTCAACGCTGCTGCGCCTACAACAAAACTGTCCAGATTCGTCGAAGCCGACGCCTCGTTAGTTCCATTTCCATCCGCGTCATAGCTGATCGTGCCCTGGTTCGCGATTGTATGGTCCTCGGTGCCAGTCTTGATCGTCGCGTCGATCACAATGGTTATCGTGTCATTCGCCGGAACGACGCCATTCCAGGTAACCGTGTTTGTGCCGGTATTGGCGGTCGCTGTACCGGCGCTGGCGCTGGCCGCCACGAGTGTCAAATCGGCCGGAAGCACATCGGTGAACTCGTTCCCCGGGTTATCCTGCTGATCTGAGTTGCTGCTGTTCGAAAGTATTATTAGATAACTAAGAGTTGAGCCGGGTGCGCTCCCTCCTGATCGGCTCTTATTGCCGGTGACAGTGGCTGGCGAGAGCACGGTCGTAGTGGCCGTGCCGCTCTCGTTGCCTGGATTTCCATCAGGCGTGCTCGAGGTTGCCGTCGCCGTGTTGCTGAGAGTCGTGCCGGCCGCAACTGTTGGAGCCACGGCTACAGTCAGTGTGAAAACGGAACTGCCCACGGCGAACGAAGGGTTTGAGCAGGAAACTGTACCAGTATCTCCCGCATCCGGAGTTGTACACGACCAGCCGCCTGGCGAACTCAACGCGACGAAAGTGGTTCCTGGCGGCAACGTGTCGGTCCATGAAGCATTGGCCGCCGCGTCCGGCCCGTTGTTGTTCACGCTGATCGTATAGGTCAGGTTCGATCCAGTGTTTACCGGATCGGGACTGTCAACCTTGGTGACCGACAGGTCGGCGCTGGCAAACGCTGTAGGACTTCGCCTGGTTTCGGCCGGTGAAACGAACAGTAAGACACTCAATAAGAGCAAGAGACTTGTTGCCGCTATTTTTTTCATCTAAATATCTTTCGAGAGGAATACTAAGTGGGGCGGGCTTGGAGACTTTGGATCTTTCCTACTCTCCTCATTGATTCAACTTCAGTCTGACCTTATAGCACGTTATTCCTCGAGAGCCAACCAGCATTAAACAGTTCACACCTTCAGTACGTAGCCGGTAGTCGATCAGAATAAATTGATTCAACTCGTCAGGTGTCGGTAGAGATTTCAGAGTTAGCGAAGCGCTCGCACGGCGATGACAGCGTAGAGAGAGGCGTCCTCAAAGTGGAATAGAAAAATATTTGCAAATGGAAGGATTTTGGCGGAGCAGAGGAGGGTCGAACTCCTGGCCTCCGTATTGCGAATCGGACTCTCGGCAAAAACGTAAGTTATTGCCTTTTCGAAAGTTCCAGCCACCGAAGAAAATCAGAAGTTTTCCTGTTCTTTCCCATTCCGGTGCCATCGCATATTGGTCGCGTGCAGTTATTTTTGTCCACGTATTGGCCACTTGGGATTCTCAACCATAATACAGTCTTTGAGAAGCCAATCTGGCATCTCGAAAGACAGCCAAGCTAAGCACCAGCGGCCCGACCGGCTAATTGTGCAGCGTAAACATTTTCGACAGCGACGCGCAATAACTCAGCGACGCTCCAAGCTTGAGCGACGCAACCGCGGGGTGGGTGTGGTGGATCGCCATCGAAGATTTCTGAGGCTTGCCCCAGACACGCCTCCCTTAAATGGTCTTCAAAGTTCTTAAGCCATTCAGTCGTAAACTTCCGCCCCGCTTTTTCGCCAAATGTTTTCACATACGAAGTGATATATGAACCCATCAACCACGGCCATACTGTGCCCTGATGATAAGAGCCGTCGCGACTTCGCGGGTCACCTTCGTAACGCCCGATGTACCGAGAATCGTTCGGCGAGAGCGTGCGAAGGCCACGTGGCGTTAGCAATTCCCGCTCGACTACGCGCAGGATGCTCTTCGCTCGCGCTTTTGAAACCATCGAATTCATGAGGCTGATCGCGAGAACCTGATTAGGTCGAATAGAAGCATCGCGCTCGTCCAGGTTCACTACGTCGTAGAGACAGCCTGTCTGCTCGTTCCAAAACTGTTCATTGAAACTCTTGCGCGCGGATGCCGCCATCGTTTTGTACTGCTTTTGATTTGCTTTATCGCCGAACCTTTCCGCCAGGCCCTCCATTACCCGCAACGCGTTGTACCAGAGAGCTTGAATCTCGACGGCCTTGCCGGTGCGCGGCGTTACTACCCAGTCGCCGACTTTTGCGTCCATCCAGGTCAGTTGTACGCCGGGTTCTCCGGAAAACAACAGGCCGTCTGAGCCAACGCGGATGTTGTATCGAGTGCCTTTCACATGCCAGTCGATGATGTCAGTGAGCACGCTGTAAAGAGTCGTGCGGACGAAATCGTAATCTCTCGTATATTGCAACATCGCGCGCATTGCTTCGAAAAACCAGAGCGTCGCATCCACGGTGTTGTATTCAGGAGTTTCGCCGGCATCAGGAAAGCGGTTCGGCAGCATTCCTTGATCGACGTGAAGAGCAAATTCCGCCAGGATGCTTTTCGCGATCTCCGCACGGCCTGTTGTAAGGGTAAGTCCCGGCAAGGCGATCATTGTGTCGCGACCCCAATCGGCAAACCAGTGATAGCCGGCGATGACGGTCTTGCAACGTTCGCGGGCCACGATGAATTGATCGGCCGCTGTAGTCAGCGAACTGACCAAATCGTTGTCGCCAGGCGCTGACTGCGCGAACGTCTTGCGGCGTTTGATCTCAGCCGCGCGATAAGCGGCGGCTTGCTTCGCTTCGCGGCGCTCGGTCGAGGCGATAATGCTGACGAGGACCCCCTTCTTCAATCGGGCCTCGTCAACTTTGAAGATGAATGCAAACGGGTTAAATAGGTCTTCGTGGAAGTCAAGACCGCGCTCCAGCTCGACTCGATATTCAAAGTTGCGATACCAATCGCCGTGGGTGTCGATCTCGCCGGGGTCGTGGGCGAAGTATAACGTAGGCAAATCGGCATACGGCGCAACACTTGCTAGTCCGTCCTCAATCTCGACGTGCGAATTCAACCCGTTATTTTCATGCGTCATGCTGTGATAATCGCGAAAGGCGATGAGCGGCCGAATCTCAAAGGACAAGTGAGCAGTAAGCAGTGAGCTGCGAGCAGCAGTTACTGGCGAGTCAAATTTGTATTGAACTACAGTTGTATTCTCTCCCTGCACCATACAAACCGATTTCTCGATCTCGATTCCTTCGACCAGGTAAGTAAATATGGGAAACGGATCAAGACGAAAGCCTGTTTGAAACTGAAAGCCCTGCGGGTAAACAGTGCCCGGATACTGGTTAGTTGAGAGGTCGTGACGCCTTCCGTCAATGAAGAGCGCTTCTTCAAACTTGGAAAGCAAAACCATGCGGCCGACCGGCGGCTTGGTGGCAGCAGTCAGTAGTCCATGATAGCGGCGCGTGTTAAGTCCGACGATGGTTGACGAAGCAAAGCCGCCCAGCCCGTTGGTTTCCAGCCACTCGCGCGTTTGTGCGGTTTCGAGATCACGACAACTGTTTTGATTTATCTCAATCATAGTTCTTTTTCTGGCACCAGTGCCTCACGGCCGTTATACCGGAGCGACTTCGCAGAACACCTTGATAGCGCCAATACCGTTAGTCAGTTTGGCGAAGAGTTCCTGGTAATTTTCCAGGCCTTTGATTGGGTGCGTCAGCAAACGCGTGAGCCAGCCGGGGTATTCAGCTTCGGCTTGCGCCATGTCTTTAACACCCATTTCGAAATACTCACGGTTGGCGTTTACGGTGCCGACCATCACTTTGTTACCCAGCACAAAATCCAAGTTGATCTTGTCGGCGGGCACTTCGATCTTGCGATCGCCGCCCGTGACGCTCGACAGCACTAGCACGCCGTTCTTGCCGAGGGCCTGCATGCTCTCGAACACGACCGGCGAAAAACCGGTCGCCTCGAAGATAACGTCAAATGGGCCGTATTGCTTCGCGCCTTCGAGGATCGACATTTCTTTTGTGGACTGGTAAGTAGCGCCAATGGCTTCGATCAAATCCGAGTTCAAGTAGGGCTTGGGATTCAGGCCAAAAGTTGTCACCTGTAAGCCGCGCAGACGAAGCACGAGTGTCGCCAGTAAACCAATCGTTCCCGCGCCCATCACCGCCGCGCGACGCGGACGCCACACGCGCAGGCGCCGCTGAATTTCGTAAGCTTGAGCAATTCCTTTTTCGACGACGGTCGTAGGCTCCAGGAGCACGCCGACTTCTTTCAGTCCCTGCGGAATCTTCACGATGAACTCGGCATCGTCAACGTAGTATTCGCTCATGTATCCATGTCGCAGATTGATGCCGCGTTCAAAATACGTATCGTCGGTAGTCATGTCGTTCGTGCCGATCAAGTCGTAGATGCTTGAGCCGGGCCGGCGCACGGTGGCCACAACGTAATCGCCAGGTTTGAACTCAACGACGTTAGGTCCGACCGCTTCTACCTGGCCAAAGCTTTCGTGACCAATAACCAGAAAGTCAGAACCCGCAGGCGCGTTGCCATAGTCGGCGGCGTTGATTTCCTTATCGGTGCCGTCGATGCCAACACGCAGAACTTTGACCAGTACGCCGCGGCCATTCGCTACTTCATCAAGTGAAGGTTTTGGCATCTCGGCGAGATGCACGGTGTTGGGTTTTCCGGGGAAGACTGCAATTGCTTTCATGATTGCTCCTTGGGACAAAGGACATCGGGGGTCGGGTGTCGAACGTAAGTTGACAAATCTACACCCTAACCCCAGCGCCCTACTTGATTAACTTGCTGGCATAGCCCACTGGGTTTGAAGCCCGATTTGCTGAAGCGTCGAGAAGACGCGTTTGGGTTCACCTAAGTCGCTCCAGCCGACGTCGCTTACTTGCATTACCGCCAGATCGCCAGGCCGCAACGCGAGAACTTCGTGCGAAAAGTTTGACGAAGGAATCCACGAATACAACTCGCTCAGCGCGCGAGTTTCTCCGGGAGTGCCAAAGCTCGGGGCGATTGCTGAAAAGAAATCGAAGAGTGCGGGCAACGCGTGCCCGGTCATCTTCAGAAAGGCGTCGACCCGTCCTACCATTACGAAGCTGTTCCAAAGGCATCCTCGCTCCATCAATCCGCGAGCGACGAGTGCCGATGGCTTTTCCCAGAACTTGCGCACGCGTGATATCGAGCGCGGCAGTTCCCCAAACAGCGAAACGTCCGGCTCAATCCAGCCATACTCAACTTCGGGACTCTCTGGCTTGATACCGAGCAAGGTGACGGTTTCCGGATTAGTTTGTGTCGCTGAAAAAGCCGACTCGATATGTGACATAAACTCTTCGTCGTCAGCGAAATAGTGATCCGAAGGAAAGAAGGCGACGGTGGCGTTCGGCGAAAGCTGTGCGATGCGCAGCAAGCTGAAGATAATCGCTGGGGCCGTGCCCTTGTTCTCTGGCTGTACCAGCAACCGAGTCTTCGGCACGTTCTTTAATAACGGAGCGTAGAAGCGTTCGTGAGTTCGCGTTAGGACGGCTAGAGTTCGTTCCGGCGCGACGGAGAGCGCGACGCGTCGGCTGGTTTGATCCAGCAACGTCCGGCCGCCGATGATTGGGCAGAACTGCTTGGGCCTATAGTCGCCTGAAATAGACCGCGTTAGCGATTGCAAGCGCGTGCCGTCACCGCCAGCGAGAATCACGGCCCAACGATCGTCGCTGCTTTTGTCAGTGGTTTGATCGGAGCTGCAAAGGTTGTTGGTGACTTCGTGTTCGCAAGAGAAGATTGCCATCGTCGCTCTCCTTATCAGGTTCGTCGCTCGGAATTTTTTGACCCGCTTACAGCACCTGCCAGTTTCAGTTCGTTTACTTCCTGAACATGAGTCGGAGAAAGCGCGAATTCCTTTCACCAGAAATGAAAAAATCAGCTTCGGCCCCGCAGTTTACGAAGGTGCAGAGATGATTCGGCTAGTAAGCCGCATTAGTACTTGGTTGGGCGGAAAAAACGGCGGCCTTTTCAAAAAATCAGGGAGTGTCCAAAATAAGAGTGCCCATGCGTCATAGGGTGTCGGCTAAGTTTGCCGCAGAACAAAAAAGAGGAGATATCATGCCTAAACAGAAGTATCTTTGTATTCAACGAAGCCAGCCGGGCAAAGGCGAGAAACCATCTCCCGCACAAATGGAGAAGATGTACGCCGTATTCAATGCCTGGAAAGAGAAGTTCCAGAAGAACATCGTCGACATGGGTGGCAGGCTGGGCAGCGGAAAAGTCGTCACCTCAGAAGGTGCGACGGATGGGCCTTTCGTCGAAGCCAAAGAGGTGGTTGGTGGCTTCATGATCGTCGAGGCGGAAAGCTTGGAGGAGGCGATGGAGGTAGCTCGTGAATGCCCCGGAGTCGTGATGCCCGGCTCAAGCGTTGAAATCAGAGAGATCCACACTCCTTGACCACGCCCAAACTGGTTGAGCACTTCTTCCGGCACGAATACGGTAGGCTCGTTGCCACGCTGTCGCGCCGGGTGGGGGTGCAATACATCGAGGATGTTGAGGACGCGGTTCAGTCCGCACTGATGACGGCACTTGAGACGTGGACGATTGCGGGCTTGCCGGACAATCCGCCGGCCTGGCTCTTTCGAGTGGCGCACAACAACCTAATGGGAGAGTTGCGCCAGCGTACCGGCCGCCGTCGCATCCTCGAGCAAAACGCAAAAGAAGACATCGGCATCCTGGAGAACGTTCCAGAGATCTTTCTGGCGAGTGTGGTCAGGGACGATCTACTGCGGATGCTGTTTGTCTGCTGTGACGACGCGATACCCGTGGAATCCCAGCTGGTGTTCGCTCTCAAGACCCTCTGCGGCTTCAGTATTCGGGAAATTGCGCTGCGATTGTTTACCAGCGAAGCCAACGTCTACAAACGCCTCGGTCGAGCCCGCAGCCGTTTGCGGGAACTTCCGCTTCGCCCCGAGAAGCTTACTGGCGAGCAGTATTCCTCCCGACTGCCTGCCGTCCATAGGATTCTCTACCTTGTATTCACAGAGGGCTACCTCTCTTCCCACGCAGAGATGGCTATTCGTCGCGAACTCTGCGACGAAGCGATACGGCTGGCTACGATTCTGGCGGAACATCCGGCGGGCCAGACTCCAGAAACGTCCGCTCTGTTGGCACTGATGCATCTCCACGCAGCGCGTATGACCGCGCGTCAGGATAGCTCCGGCGGGTTGCTCCTGTTGGAGGAACAGAACCGCGCACTGTGGGACCAGCAAGGAATTCAGATCGGATTGGAGTGGTTAGCGAGATCCTCACAGGGCGATCAATTTTCCAGATACCACGCGGAGGCGGGGATAGCGGCTGAACACTGCCTTGCTCGCTCATTTCAAGAGACGCGCTGGGACAAAGTGGTGGAGTGTTACGAGCTCTTGGAGCGGAGCGCCCCTTCCGCCATACACAAACTGAACCGTGCAGTAGCGGTTGCGGAGTGGCAAGGACCCGCAGCGGGACTCGAGGTGCTCAAGGGCTACGAGCCACCGACTTGGCTGTCCGGCTCCTACATGTGGGCCGCGGTATTGGCCGATCTACATCGGCGCTGCGGAAACTCCCATACGGCGAACCGCTATCGGGATATAGCTTGCAAATCGGCTCCCACTCCAGCCGTGAAGAAGCTTTTGCAGCGTCGACTCCAAATCGGCAGCCCCAGCTGACCGTTCAATCCGGACCAGCAAAAATGCTTGGGGTGAGAAGGATAATCCAGAGTAAAGCCAGCGATTTCTCGACGGTCAAACAAAGACGCAACCCGAAGACATTCGCTCATGAGAGCCTTCATCGTGGTGGGGACGGAAGTCCAGCGGGTTTTAGTATTGCGTAGTCGCAACCGAAGGCTGGAAATCGATTTCTCGGAGATCTTTCATGGCCATGCTCCAGAGCTTTTCAAAACCATCGGCAAGTTTATGTGCTAATTCTTGGTCTCTCACCAGAAGAGAAGCAAACCGCCCTTCTGGAATAAAGGGATGGTCCAGGCAGAGAATGACAATGTCGTCATCGATGACATGGAATGGATGGCCGAGTTCACCGGAATATCTGACGCCGGTTACATGTTCTAAGTGGGAGCGGTGCTGGTGGAGAAAAGTCACAAGCTGCGGAGCCGTTTGATACGCGAAGCCGAATACCACTCGCTGGTCGAGTTTTCGCTCGGTTGCGTTTCGCGCGATACGTCGGAGGATCGGAAAGCCTCCTGCTATCACTTGATCGAGCGCCGTCAGATCACCGTGTTCCATGTACGACCAAATTCGTCGTTGGGCCGTCGCCAGGTACATGACGTGTCGCTTCACGTGGGCCTCCACGCCAAGAGCCAGATCCACAAATGTTTTTCGTCCGCGCGCTTGTTCCGGCAGCGTCTCTAACGTTGCCCTTAGCTCCTGTGCTTGTTCTGCGAATCGCTCAGCTTTATGACGCGAGATCTCCACGAGACGATTGACAACCTCGTCGCCAGGGAGGGCTGAGTAGAGTTTTGGCCGCGTCGGCTGGCTCTCGACTAAACCAAGCTGAGCAAGTTTCTCCATTGCCTGGTAGATTTTTGAGGACGGTATTTCGCCTTTTCGGCAGAGTGTTTCTGCGTCTGCTACGCCATGAACCATAAGCGTTATCAGCGCTTTTCGTTCGTACCCCGTCAAGCCAACTTCCTCTAAGAGCTCGAATTGCTGCCAACGCATTGCTTGTTTTTCTACTACACAAAGTAGTTGAAAGCAACCGGGGAGCCGCCTAAGCTGAAACGACAAATTCGAACAACTTGGGAGACACCTACTATGAAGGAGAACGCTCAATTGATGCCAATGATTTCTGTCGACTCTGTTGACCAGGCGCGAGCCTTTTATATTGACGACCTTGGCTTCGGCCATCTGATGGGAATGCTAGGTAAAGATGGCCAGCTCGATTTCTGCACCGTAACGCTCGGCGGCGCGAAGTTGATGCTTACACGGCCACAGGAGAAGACCGAGGGCATTGGTCTAAGCTCTTCAAAACGTCCAGTTGAGATTTATCTTGAAGTCAACGATGTGAATGCCTATCACGATCAGGTAAAGAAAAAGGGAGTAAAGATAACAACTCCACTCACCGATCAATGGTGGGGTGACCGCACTTTTACGATCATGGATCCGTTTGGATACCGGGTTTGGTTTTATCAGACCGTTGGTGAAATCAAGCCGCCGCAAGGGGCAAAGATCGTCTGAGGACTGCCACGATGAAAAAGCACGCTCTGGCGGTGCTCGCGTACGGAGTGTCAACGTTCGTTACGCAGGCGCTCTCACATTTCGTTGTGAACAAGTCGCAACTATGCCGGCGTCGCATACTTGCGTCCTGACCCGATCTTTCCACTCGGCGTCGCGGCGATGCTAATCCAAGGAAGCATCCTCTCGTACTGTATGCACGTCTCGGTGATCAACGGCGTTCCTTCCGTCACGCCGTCAGCTTTGGATGGGTGACTGGTGGCTTCCTTGTTAGTTACATCGCCCTTGGCGTATCGAGTGGGGCGCCGCGGAGCAGACTCAGCCACATGCAATATTAGCAACAATTGCTCTCTGACCCGGGTTTTTCAGATTAACTCAAATTGCGTTATGAGGAGAAAAAAATGAGTGGAAAAACAATCAAGGAAGACGATCAATATACAGTCATTCAATCTGGTGATGGTTCTGAACTTTGCCTTAATTGGAATCATATAGACCGGCTCAGCATTAATGATTTTAAAAAAGGCATTACTGAATTCGTCAATCAATGCAAAACGCACAAACCAATTCACGCAGTGATCGATGCCAGAAACTTGGATAAAAATAGCCCGGCTTTCGGTTGGGTGAGTGGACAACAAAAATTCGAGGGTGAAGAGGAATATATGTCTTGGTGGACTCGCGAAGTAGCACCCGGATATAACAACTCGAGAATTGCAACTGTTGCCGTTGCTACTGGGAATCCTAATTCTCCTGGTGAACTAAATGAGCTACCTCAGGGAGTTAACTTTAAGATGGGTTACTTTAATAGTTTGGAAGATGCCAGAAACTGGAGGCCGTAGGGAGCTGCATGTAAACGGAGGGATGATAGTGCAAACCTGGAGGGCGCAAACGCATTGGAAGGAATTCATGCTGGATGCGGTGCTCGTTCTTCCGTTCGAAAAAATTCCCGAAGGCGCGAAGAATCGGATTGGTTCATTCTGCGGTGCCCGACCAGGAATTTGACGTGTTCAACTACGGCTGGCATGAGAGGTACTTGAAACCGTGGATGCAGCACTTCGAGGAACAGGCTAAGACCGGCTGAGCACTACGAACTCGGCCGCGAGCCGCCCCCGGCGTTCCGGCAAAGATATTCTGTAAACCTTCTCCGCAAGAACCAAGAGGTGAAACCATGAGACGCCACATCCTTTCCGTCCTGGGATATGTCATTGCTACGTTTGCCACCCAGGCGACTTCCCACTTTGTGATCTTCCGGCAGCACTATGCGGCCATCACTCACCTCAAGGCGGAACCAATTTTCGCTCTCGGGTTTGCAACCATGATCATCCAGGGAAGCGTTCTTTCTTACACGTTCGCCAACTCGCGTTTTGCAGGACGTTCATGGATGGATGGCGTCCGGTTCACTTGGCTGTTCGGCGCGTTTCTCGTGAGCTACATCGCGCTTGGGGAAGCCGCCAAGTACAGTGTGCCAAGCATCCCCGCCTGGATCGCGGTCGAGACAGGCGTTGGTTTCGTGCAATACACCCTTGCCGGACTATTTCTCGGCTTGGCGCACGGTGCAGGAAAGCGTAGCTCGGCGCTCAATGCGGGATGATAGGAAAACCACCTGGTGAGGATCGATAGTTTTGTGAGCGGACCCTGGCAGACTTTTCACGGTCGTCAGAACTTCACGGAGTGTCTGTTATCCGCTTCTCTGAAACTACCGCTAACTTCGACGAGCAGGCGATGCCCTTCGATGAACGCATAGCCCAACGAGTCCGCGACATCCTGGGGGAAGAATGCCCAGCGAAGGAAAGGCGGATGTTCGGTGGACTCGCGTTCATGGTTAACGGG
>WNFS01003952.1_pt1 | contig 11270 bp, 10 predicted proteins | sample 5400141 | NCBI WGS metagenome assembly WNFS01 (sample SAMN13153358, study PRJNA577476) | soil metagenome | isolation source: 60 cm saprolite under Madrone tree | place: USA:California | collected 2016-06-14 | reverse complement strand
CATAATAATGGCAATGTCGTCAAGCAGGCGCAGACGACGACAGACTTCAAAGCCATCAACACCTGGCATCGTAATATCCAGCAGCACCAGGTGCGGTTGATATTTTTTGGCCGCGATCAGGCCAGCCTCACCATCAGGAGCTGTGTAGACTTCAAAGCCTTCATAGGCAAGTCCTCGCTTAAGCAAGGAGATGATTTTCGGGTCATCATCAACCAGTAAGACACGAGTCGCCATAAACCATTCCTTCTCACACAGATGTGCCTGCATATTCTCATCGTCATTCTCTTCTAGAGAAAATCATACCATACCTCTCCTTTTCCTACAGCGTCTGCATAGCTCGCTTGGGGGTTACAGAAAGCCCCTTTATCAAATCTTTATCTTCGCTTCATTCTAGCTTCAGGAAGAGCAGGTATGCTAAGGGTGTCACGATAAACCGGTAGTCTGACAGTGCTCCTCCCGAACATGCTGAAAGGTGGACTGCAATCCAAGCCTTTTTTGAGGAGAGGAGTCGACATAGCAATTGAGAAAGAAGGAAAGACTTCTATGGCACAACATAGCATTGGAGGAGCGGGTTCGCTGAGTACCTCCACTTTGCACACCCCTTCGCTCCACTTTGTCATCACCTTACGTCTGACCTGCGGGCTGGTTACTTTGTTCGGCGCGCTTATCTCCTTCCTGGGAACTAGTTGGGATATTCAGTGGCACTCGTTCGTTGGACGTGATCGTACGCTTATCCCCCCCCACGAGATGATGCTGACCGGGATCGCGTTGGGCGGGATCGCGACGCTCGTCGCCATCATTACCGAGACGATCTGGGTACGCCAACACCGCAGCATTGCAACGCAGTTTACTCCTTTCGCAGGACTGTTCTCTGGTTCCTTAGGTGCGTATATCGCTGGCTACGCCGCCCTCAATGCCGCCGTGGCCTTCCCTCTGGATACGTACTGGCACACCCTCTATGGCATCGACGTGACCCTGTGGGCACCCTTCCATATCATGATTATCAGTGGGATGGCGCTTATGGCCTTTGGATCTGTTTATATGCTAGCTTCGGCTGCGAACCTGGCGACCAGTATCCACGCTCTCAGAGAGAGGCGGACCGCATACATAGGGATGATTGTCGCTTTTGCAACGGCTCTGTCTCTGTTCACTCTCCTCCTGTTTAACGCAACTGATCAGGATTACTTCCTGCCTTTGGGGTTCACTTCTATCAGCCTCTTCCCGGTTCTCTCTGGTCTTCTTCTCGGCTGTATGCTGGTGGCGGCTGTTCGTGCACTACCCTGGAAGTGGGTTGCCACGAGCATTACGGTCGTGTCTCTCCTCTTCGTGCTGATCGACCAGCTGGCTGTACCGCCCGCTTTAGCCTGGCTGATGCAAATCGAACAACTGACCTTTCGTGCTGTACATCATTCTAACCCACCACAGCTTTCCATTGTGGCGATCTTATGGCCTCTGCTCTCACTTCTGAGTGCCATCTTGATTGACCTTTTTGTTCAACGAGCACAAAAGCGAGGCTGGTCACCGCAACAATTGAGCATCGCCATCGGTCTCGCTGTGTTTATTGGATGTATTCCACTCACCATCGAAAATCCTGTCCTTAGTCTGGACTTGATCCCAATGCTGGGTGTTCTCGGAACACTGTTGTCATTGATCGTGGGTTGCCTTGGAGTCTTCATAGGAACGAAGCTTGGTCAGAGCGTTGGTGAGGCGATGAGCACCCTGGAAAGGTAGTGAACGAACATGTCGAAAACAGTCCTTCAACGGATTTTGCTTGCAGCAGGTGTTCTCGCGTTGCTTGTAGTCCTCGTAGATCTTGCGATCTCGATAGCGGCAACCATCCCTGGCTCGACCCCTGCGCGCGTAGATCATGTCACGGCTGGTCCCTATCAACTCACTGTTCATCTGTATCGGAATCCAGCAGCTGCTGGATATGGTTTCCCCTTTGCGATTGCACCAGCGCAGGCAGCAAACGGCCCTCTGACCTTTCATGTTTCTTCTCTGCCAGGTCAGAGCGTGGATGCCACTCCCATACGAGCGACATTTAGCGCTAATCCGCAGGTGCGCAATGGCATCCAGGGTGCAGCGGAAATTACAGTGAAGGGTCCCTGGACATTACAGATTCAGGTAGACGGCTCTGCAGGAAAGGGCGTAGCCAATATCCCAATTACAGCGATAGCGCTTCCTGCCATTCCTGTCTGGCTGGGCTGGTTGATAGGGTTCGTTCCCTTCTATGTTCTGTGCGTGTTCTTCGTCATGCAACTGTCTCGTGACAAGAAAACAGAGCAGACGGGGACCGAACACATGCCTGTTCCAAAGTAACTACTCAGGTCTGCGAAGCGCCTGCGGCGCTTCGCGACATTATTTTTGTTGTGGCGATGCAGCCGCAGGCTGCATCGCCACAACAAAAATAAGCGAGCCACCGCAGGTGGCGAGCAGACCTGAATAGTTACGTGGCAACACACCTACACGGTTGAAGCGGTCAACCACCTGGGCCGGAAGACATTGGAGGTGACGCTGGCTCCTGTCTCCCAACCCGTGTCGTTTGTCGCAGGGCAATTTGTCTTTGTGCGCTTCGGTGGAGGATATGAATGGGAGCGACATCCCTTCACGATCAGTAGCGCTCCCCAGGAATCCCTCCTTCGCCTCTCGATCAAGGGACTTGGGGAGTAAGAGAAGCCTGCTAATCGCAACTACTCCACGGCATCGAACACTCCCTCCTTCACAATCTTCGTCAGTGTCGCGATATCAGGAGCCAGGACACGATCATGCTCCAAATTGGGCACGTATGAACGTACAAGTTCGTATGCTTGCTGGACACCTGCACCGGGTTTCAATGGCTTGCGGAACTCTAGCATTTGTGCTGCACAGAGTAACTCGATAGCAAGTACCTGCTGCGTCTGCTCCAGGATGCGTTGTAGCTTGTGGGCGCTACCCGCGCCCATACTGTTGAAATCCTCCATGCCAGCTGAGGTTGGGATAGAGTCGATGCTTGCGGGGTGTGCTAGTATCTTGATCTCGTTGACTAAGGCTGCTGCCACGTACTGGGCGACCATGAAACCAGAATTGAGGCCTGGATTCGGCGTCAGGAAGAGCGGCGCGCCGCCTTCATCCCACTCGTGCGGCCCCATCAAACTGTAGGTGCGCCGTTCGGAGAAACTGGCCAGTTGCGCCAGCGCGATGGCCATAACATCCAACGCCAATGCGAGCGGTTGACCATGGAAGTTGCCGCCACTCAGGACCATGTCATCCTCGGGGAAGACGAGCGGATTGTCCGTGACGGCATGCAGTTCGCGTTCAAAAATGCTGGCGCAGTACTCCACCGCGTCGCGTACCGCTCCAAGAACCTGGGGGGCACAGCGTAATGTGTAAGGGTCCTGTACCCTGGCACAATTTTGGTGACTGGCGTTGATCTCACTATTACGTACTAGTTTGAGCAAGCGAGCTGCGCTGACCTGCTGTCCATGCTGTCCCCGTAAACGATGGATGCGTGGGTCTAGCGGCACATGACTTCCCATCAGCCCTTCGATACTCATGGCGCAGGCCACCTCTGCTGTTTTGATGATACGCTGTGCGTCCGCAACCGCCAGCACGGCAATGGCCTCCATCAAGTGGGTACCATTGATAAGAGCCAATCCTTCTTTGGCGTGCAGGCGCAACGGCATCAAACCAATCTCCTGCAATACTTCGGTCCCATTGCAACGGTGGCCGTTATGGATGGCTTCACCTTCGCCGATAAGTACCAGTCCCAGGTGTGCCAGTGGTGCCAGGTCGCCACTCGCGCCGACCGATCCTCGCGATGGAATGATAGGGTAAACCCTGGCATTCAGCATTCCCAGGAGTGTCCGGATAATCTCGACGCGGACACCCGAATTGCCACGTGCCAGGCTTGCCGCTAGCAGCAACATCATGGCGCGTGTCACCTCTTCGGTCAGTGGTTCGCCTACGCCGGCTGCGGTGCTGCGCAAGAGATTATACTGTAGTTCTATGAGTTGGTCGTGCTGGATGCGTACACTGCTCAGATGCCCAAAGCCGGTTGTGATCCCATACACTTTTCTATCTTCGGCTGCTATGGTCTCGATTACTGCTCTAGCCGCCTGGATACGCGGCAGTGAATCGCTGCTCAATGTGACTGGCGCATAGTGGCGGGCGACGGCTAATACCTGGGCAATGGAGAGTGCCTGCCCGTTGATGGTCACACGTGTGGGAAGTTTGTGGTGATGTTCTATCTTCATCTGAGAAGTCCTTTCTGGCTGCGATGCCTCTTGCGTGCATTGTATCAGATGGAAGACCTGACCGTCAGCCCGAGTATCATTATCGACGATGTTTCACGTGAAACATTACTCTTTTGTCGGTGCCTGTCGCGTCCCTGCCAGCACATTCACGACAATCTGAGCGATAGGTGAGGCTACCAGCAGGATGAGGGTAACAATGAGCAAAGGAAGGTTGAGAATACGAGTGATGAACACGAGCTGGGGGGGAGCGAGCACGGTCAGGAAGTAGAGGCTTTGTGCCAGGCCCGCATACTTTCCCCACACGGTTGAACCGAAACGTATTGGATGGGCAAAGATGAAGTAGCTTACCAGGGCGGCCAGTAGAGGAATCAAAAAACGTTGCAACATCATCAGTCCTAGCCAGAGTGGCAGTACACCATTCTGGACCAGGATAATGGCGATGGCAGAATACAAGCAAAAGTCTGCCTCACCATCGGCGATCTGCCCCAACTTGCTCTGTGTTCCGCTGTAGCGTGCAATTTGCCCATCAAGGATATCGGTCACGATTCCTGCCAGAAAGACGACCAATGCCAACCAGGAAGATGTACTGATCCCACCAATGAGCCTGCCAAGTAGAAACGAGGCAGCCAGTCCACGTAGCCAGGTGCATGTATTAGCTACGCCTACTGTTGGCAAGAGTTCGCCTGTCTTGACCTGGCGGTTCAGGCCCAGGTGCCAGAAGAGATCGCTTTGCTGCCATACTACACACAAGAGAAAGCCTGGCAGGAAACGAAGGGTTATAAATGGTCCTTCAAAGAAGAGGTTGGCAAGCAGTGTGGCGACCGCCAATGTGCCGATAAACAATGTGATGCGAGCCCAGGAGCGTTTCAAGGTAGGATGCGCATTCGCGGTGTTGCAAGACATCTCCCAGGCACGCCAGATGAAATGCCACCAACCGATGGGGCTAAACCTTTCCTTGCGCAAGGTTGTCAGCAGGTCAACAACGAACTGATTTTGGCTATCGACGGGATATTTCATCTATTTTTTGTTGCCGATGTTTCACGTGAAACATCGGTTACCATTTAACCAACACCGATTGAACCAGGTTAACACCAAAATGATAGCCGATTTCATGGTAGTCTTTGATCGACCAGAAGGTCAGTTCACAACGTTTGCCCACCTCGACACTACCGATATCATCCTGGAGTGCAAGAGCACGGGCGCCATTGATGGTGGCCGCCGTCAATGCCTCTTCAACAGTCATGCCCATAGAAGACATTGCCAGCCCCAGGATCATCTGCATATTTTCACAATAAGAGGTGCCGGGATTGCAGTCTGTTGCCAGGGCTACGTGCAGGCCTGCATCAATGAAACGACGCGCCGATGGGTAGGGGCTGCGTAGTGTGTAGGAGGCCCCTGGCAACAGTGTGGCCACCACACCCGCTTCACGCATGGCTGCCAGGTCGGCATCGCTGGCGAAATCAAGATGATCGGCAGAGACTGCGCCCAATTCTGCCGCGAGCATCGCCCCGCCGGATGGGCTCAGTTGATCGGCATGGACTTTGAGCTGATAGTCTAATTCCTTTGCCCGCGTCAGGATGCGACGACTCTCTTCCAGCGTGAATGCCTCGCGTTCACAAAACACATCGCAGAAACGCGCCAGGCCTACAAACGATGGGAGCATTTCCTCAACGAGCAGGTCGACGTAGGCATTGCGTTGCTCGCGATATTCGGGGGGAATCGTGTGTGCGCCAAGAAAGGTCGGCACCACTCGTACACGACCAGGTTTATGAATGCCGCTCTCGCCGAGCGCGTTGAGATTGTTGATAATGCGTAGACACGTTTCTTCGGTGATTTTATCCAACCCATAGCCTGTTTTCGCTTCGACCGTCGTCGTGCCATGTGCACGCATCGTATCGAGCCGGGCAGTTGCCTGCTCTATCAAGGCCTCAGTAGCTGCGTTGCGAGTAGCATACATCGTAGTCAGGATACCCCGTCCCTGTGCGAGCAATTCGCCATAGCTGACTCCTGCACGGCGCAGGTGAAACTCCTCTGCCCGGTCTCCGGCAAATACCAGGTGGGTATGGGAGTCAACCAGCCCGGGCGTGACAACGGCTCCCCCGGCATCAACGATCGTGATGCCATCGCCAGAAGTAGTTGTGGTGTGTTGGAACATCGGTTCTGCATCGTCATCGGGGCCGATCCAGACGATCAGGCCGCGATGCACTGCCAGTGCCGCGTGTGGTATAACCTGTAATGGGCCATGTGCCCCCGCGATAGGTTGTTGGGCAACGGTCACGAGTTGCCCAATATTGCGAATGACGCTACTCGCCTGAACTTTTAGCTGAGATGAATCAGACATAATGGGCCGGGCCTCCTTCGCTATAAGTGTCTCTAACAGGTTATAGCACACCTGGGCACTGGCGTCGAGTAGTACACTTGCCGAACACCAGCAAAATTTGCTACACTGTTCATGGCAGATGCTGTGTATAACATCATTTCTTCAAGGAGGGCAATTGTGCGAGCAATCGATGATAGTAGCCCCAGGTACGCTGCTGTCCTGCGGGAACTACTCATCTGGAAGCAATTGCCAGAAAGCGACCTGGCACGCCTAGTGCCGAAGTACTTCTTGATTACCGATGACTTTCGTGAGATGGAAGATCAAGGGTTGCTCACAATGGAGTTCATCGGCGATGAATACATCATCAGCGTCACTCTGTTAGGGCGTATCTGGCTCGAGCAGTACGATAGCAAGGAGCGTAACGATGCCTGAAGGAAACTTTGACGAAGAGGAAACATTTCCCTATACCACCATTGGCACGGATGAGGCCAAACGCATGATTGAAGCAGGAGCGCATGTGATCGATGTGCGTCAACAAGATGAGTGGGACCGTGGTCATATCCCCGAGGCAACATTGCTTCCCCTCGATGGTATCTACTCCTTTGGTACAGCCCTCAAGGGGTTGAACCTACCTGAAGATGCACCTGTCATCTTCACCTGCGCGATGGGTCAGAGGAGCGCGGCGGCCTCTGAGGTTGCGCTGCTCATAGGGCTGAAGAACGTCTACAACCTGGCCAACGGTATGAATGGCTGGGTTGCCCGTCGCTACCCTATCGAACGCTAAACTATGCGAGCACTACACTACTGAAAGGAGTATCTCTATGCCCCTACTAGAAGGAAAGACAGCACTGATTTTTGGTGTTGCGAACCATCGCTCCATTGCCTGGGCGATTGCGCAAGCATTCGCCAGGGAAGGCGCTCGTCTCGCTTTGACATACCAGGAGCGTATGGAGAAGTATGTGCGAGACCTGGCAGCGCAAATCCCCAACACACTGGTTGTGCCATGTGACGTGCAGAAGGACGATGAGCTTGATGCTGCCTTTGCTCAGACGGGCGAGGCTTTCGGTGGTGGTCTCGATATCCTGATCCATTGCGTCGCTTTTGCTCCCAAGGAAGAATTGGAGAACCCTTTTTTGGAGACGACCCGTGCGGGCTTCCACGCGGCATTGGATATTAGCGCTTATTCCTTGATTGCTATGGCGAAGCGAGCCGCGCCTCTTATGAAAGCGCGTGGCGGTGGCAGTATGCTCACACTAACCTACATGGCGAGCGAGCGCGTCATGCCAAAGTATAATGTGATGGCTGTTGCCAAGGCGGCACTGGAGTGCAATGTGCGCTACCTGGCTTATGAACTGGGTGAGCACAACATTCGCGTCAATGCTATTTCTGCCGGGCCGCTCAACACGCTTGCAGCCCGCGGTGTCTCTGGTTTCACCAGTTTTCGCGCTCAAATGGGCGTGGCAGCGCCTCTACGCCGCAATATTGAGCAGAGCGAGGTGGGGGATGCTGCCGTTTTCCTGTGCAGCCCTCTAGCCCGCGCCATTACCGGCGAGATTCTCTTTGTTGATGCCGGCTACAACATTATGGGTGCCTGAATCATCTTGGCCGTGGTTGCCTGGCGGGGATAGCTATTAGACAAGCGAGCGTAGGGGCCGATAAATCGGCGATGGGCGCGGTAAACCGGCCCCCATACGCATCAAGTTAAGGAAAAGCCCATCAGCACCCGTAGGAGCGAGGGTGGTAGAGTGGTGCGGGGTGGGCCTTTATGGTCGCCCGCGTGGGCTTCTCCTGACCCAGTCAGAGGGGATCTGCAAGGGACGGCGGGCGACCATAAAGGCCCACTCCACCCATCCACTCCTCACTCGCCCCTACGGAGCACCGGCCTCCTGCCTGTCTTCGTAGCTTCTCCATCCCTTAACTTGATGCCTATGGGGCGCGGTAAACCGGCCCCTACGGCCTATCCGTCAAACAATTCTTAACACCCTATTGTTCGACTCGGCGAATAGTAGGCGGGGGCGGATCTGGTTCTCCACAAATGCTACAGTAGCGGGCATTAGGCCGATTCATATGCCCGCAAGGCCATGGACGTAGCCCACCCGATGTCCCGGCAGTGGCTGCTGGTATGCCTGGTAACGTCCTGGATGGTGCACCAAATGCTGCCAGCGCATCTGGTATCGTTTGCTGAGGTGGCACAGGGAAATTCTGCCTTTGCTGTGCAATGGTGGTCGGCAGAGGTAATTGCGCGGGCCGTAGTGTTGCCGCGAACATCGGTCCTTTGTTGCCGCGTCGGCGCGCTGCCAGTGCAAACAAGACCACCGCTAGAACGATCACAATCACTATTGCCAGGATGGTCCATACATAGGGTGAGATGCCAGTTCGCTGTGGTTGTGACTGTGTCGTGCCCTCCGTTTGCGCATATTGCAGGTCAGGCATAATAGCCTGGAACAAAGGATACTGGCTATGAATGGTGCCAAATTCTTGCGCTGCCTTGTGCCAGTGGCCAGGCGTTGTAGCTGCATAGTCGCTGAAAGCCTGGGACCAGGCTCTCTCAAATGGTCCTGGTGTTGTATCCAGGTGAAGGTTTTGCACCAGCGCTCTCGCACTGTTGCTAGCTTGTAAGAAATTGGTATTCCCCTGCTCAGACAAGGCGAAGCTAACAATGCCCACGACATTGCCGTTACTATCCAGGGCCGGTCCCCCACTATCGCCATGCTCTACATTCCCACCCACCTGAATCAACTGTGCCCCTTGATCGTTCGTCTTGATAGAACTCACAATCACCTGGTTTACCGAGGAGGTGAGCAGGTTCGTGGGTTGTTGGCTGACGTCACCATTGCCCGGAAATCCAATAATCGTCAGCGTATCCTGTGGCTCAACATTCGAAGAATCACCCAGTTGAATGCTGGCCGTGTCATCCATGCTGACGTGCACAATCGCAATATCTTTATTACTAAGGGCGCTTTCTTGTTCAATGCGATCAACCGGCGCCTGAAACTGTGCTGGTACGCTGCTGATATCAGGAGCTGTCAACGGACCGGTGTAGTCAGTGCTGAGAAAGACCTGGCTCGTAGGTGTGCCATAGTTTATATCGGAAGGTAGTTGTCCACTGATGAGTTCTTGCGAAATCTGGTCCTGTGTCACTGGTGGATGGGGTTTTTGGTTCTGGTTGATGTATGCGGCTATATCCGATGCCGCTTGCATATCAAGAGGCTTACTCAACTGCTGATCGTGTGGCGGGTTGATAACATGGTCTGCAGTTAAAATGTCGCCGTGTGTCGTGATGAATGTGCCTGTGCCCGATAGCGTCACTACGTAGCTACCACCCTGGGGGAATGTCACGCTTTTCGTCGGCGAAAAATGAACGATCAGTTGGCTGCGGATGGTAGTGTAGATGCGTACAACGGCGGGTTTGGCAATATCGACCGCGCGCACCAACGGATCAGCGACGTTGCCGCCAGGCATCCCGCTAGCGTATGCTGCCGGAGTGATCCCGATGATCCCGCTCATAAAGAAAAAGAAAAATGCCATGAGCATGGTGTACAACGGCCAGCGCTGTTGGTGTAATGATGTACGTTTAAGTCTTCTGGTATGCATTTGTAGTTTCCTGATGATATATTCTCTACATTCTACATGATATCATAACTTGCTACTATTATGGATGCCATTCTCTTGCCAGCATTCCATAGACCACATGATCGACGAAGTGATCATAGAGCCACGCTGCCTCTCGCAATACTCCTTCTTGCGTAACCCCCAGCCGTTCTGGAATGGCGCGGCTGCGTATGTTCCCAATAGCACAATGAATCTCGACGCGATTCAGTTGATACTCTACAAACGCGTACGCCACCAACATTTTGCATGTCTTTGTCATCAGGCCTTTCCCCTGGTAGGAGACAGCCAGCCAATAGCCGATCTCCGTCTTTCGATTATGCCTATCGAGCGTCAATCTTGATGGTCAACATAACGTGTTCCTCTCCATGATGCTGTGTGTCTTTATCTACCGGTAATGTCGACCTAACTCGGAGGCATACTTCGTCCCGACCGTGCTAGCATGCTGATCCAACCAATCACTGAGATGTGTGTGACCAGTTGGCGCGTTCTGAGAAATAAGCAGATTCTCCATCAAGCCCACCACCTCGTCGCGCGTAATAAGTACATCGCCAACCATGGGCTCAAGCAGTTTAGCCAGGCAGAATGCCAATGCCGGATTGACATGAATGAGTGCAACCTTGCGATGCAGTTTATCCGCAATCAGTCGTACAAGCTGCTCAAATGTATAGATGTCCGGGCCAACCGCGTCCACAAGCATGTTGTCGTTCTGCTGACCGGCGTTAACAACCAGGTCCGCCATATCTTCGACGTACACAGGTTGCAAGCGATAATCACCTGAGCCAAAAAGCAGGAAGAGTGGAAAATGCCTGAGCAACCAGGCGATATTATTGATGAGGATATCTTCATCCCCAAAGATGACAGTTGGTCGAATAATAGCGTAAGACAACGTGGAATCGATAATAGCCTGTTCAAGTATGGCCTTGCCTTTGAAATAGGGGAGTGGGGATGTTTCTGTGGGATTGGTAATGCTCACATGTACCATGCGGCGAATGCCAGCCTCTTGAGCTGCCGTGATGAGTATCTTTGTGTTCTCGACCGCCTTATCAAATGTGATTGACCCGTGCGAGAAGCGAATCCAATAGGTGTTGTAAAGGGTGGTTGCTCCT
>WNFS01005380.1_pt1 | contig 11273 bp, 13 predicted proteins | sample 5400141 | NCBI WGS metagenome assembly WNFS01 (sample SAMN13153358, study PRJNA577476) | soil metagenome | isolation source: 60 cm saprolite under Madrone tree | place: USA:California | collected 2016-06-14 | reverse complement strand
CCCGAGAACGTGACCCCCAGGTTGTCGATACGATCGTCAGGGAGGCCCTGATGGACGAGATGGAACGATTCCGGGCTCTCGGCGATGAAGATCTCGTCGGAATCCGCGAGGTTGCACGGAATGTCATGTGCCTGAGTCAGGTGAATTCACTGAGGACTGATCTACAAGAATGTCTGAAAAGCGGAATGCTTGATCCCGCTTTGTGGTCAAAATTCGTTGAGATCGATGGAAATTTTGAGTACGTTCATCTTCGCCTTATGCGGGTTATTCCGTCTAAGGAATTACCCAGCTTCCCCGCCCTGGAGAATATCGTGGCCACCCGTATCTCTCTACTCCGCTCTGCAAGACATAAGGAGCAGAGACAACAAATTGGGACTATGCTGACTCCGTTCATTTCCGGTCTAATGGACATCGAGAAGCAGTGTCTTACACGTATATCAAAAACTGCTCGGGAATCCCACATCCCAGGAGTTCGCAAATGTTCTTTGGGACCAAAGGGAACATAAGGTCGCTGTTCAGTTCCTGAAAGACCTCATTCGCCTTCACTTCCCAGACATAAAATCTGAAACGCCACGGGACCACACCCAAAAAGCCTTGCTCCTAGCTCGTCTGGTATTGTATACAGTCGCCTACAACTCTCAGTGAATTAATTACCATAAAACAGGGCTCGTGGACTTCAGAGGCTTGCCTTGAAAAACCCATGGACATTTGGACTCATTATTTTCAACCCGCTGCATCGTTGATGACCGAACTCATCACAACCGTTGATCGGCCAAAGACTTCGATCGCGACGGTGTATCGTCAATGCGCGGTATTCGCCGATCGACAGTACCACACTATTTTACGGTCCCCGGACGCTATAAAGTGGAAGCTGTATGCGGAGCGCAAAGAGAAGGAAATTCAACATCGGAGGGAACAAATGCTTAGGACGCAGTCTGGCTCAAGAGCCTTCATGGAATTGAAACACGATCAAGATAAGGCTGAGAGATTACATCGAGAAGACACGCAACGCTACAAAAAACACAGCGAATCTCTGAGCACATTTTTACGACAAGCCATTGACATGTACTCACGCTGTCTCCAAGCTGCTGACGATTTTGACAACGACGGCCACATCCGACTCGTCTCGCTCTGGTTCGCCAACTTCAATGACAATGACTTGCAAGACACGGTCCAATTTTCGATCGATCGCATCCCCTCTAGGAAGTTTGTCTTTCTTTCCCACCAACTCTCTGCCCGATTGGCGAAGCCCGCGAATGATCCCGTTACAGGCAGTCAAGATACCCTGCAGAATCTCATCCTTCGAATGTGTCGCGAGCACCCTTTCCATAGTTTATATCAGGTTTACTGTCTTCGCCCGTCCTCTGGGGCCACCCACGGGGGCAGGCGGTCATCTGCCCGTCTTGATCTTCCTTTATCTCAGGGCGAGAGAGCCGCTGCCGCTGCCGATATTTTTGATCGTTTACGAGCTGATCCTTCATCGAATCAGCAGGTTGTCAATGTAGAGCAAGTCTGTGATGCGTATCTTCAATGGGCGAAACGCCCGATCAAGGGCTCCGTCCAGAAGGGTCGAAGCGGACCGTATGACATCCCCAGCGACATGCTTATTTTGAAATTGAACGACGTCCGCGTTCCTGTCCTAACGGTCAATACACCTATCGATCCTGCACTACAATATCAGAATTGCATATGGATCAGCCATTACGAGAGAAGTTTTGAAACAGCGGGAGGGGTGAATATCCCAAAAATATGTTATTGCCGTGGCTCAGATGGCACCAGGTATAAGCAGCTCGTGAGTGTCCAGTCTGTCCGTGTGACGTTGAGCTGAGTGTGCCTGTGACAGTTCAAGGGAGAGGGTAATGATGATCTGCGCCAAGACGCAGTCATGGAACAAGTTTTCGACCTGGTTAACGTAGTCTTATGTCATGATCGCGAAACTAGGAGACGCAATCTTAGTATCCGGGGTTACAAGGTCATACCACTGGCACCACAGGCAGGCGTGCTCGAATTTGTCGGCAACACATTACCACTCGGTAACTGGCTTGCAAGGGCGCACTTTAAGTACGCAATTTGTATTCTTTAAATGATCCGAAGATTGATGTGTCGTTACAGATATAACAAAGTCGACATTCCTCCCCAGGAATTCTACGGAAAGATGTCAAAGACGCGAGAGGAGAATAAACTTTCTTCTAGCCTTACCAGTAAACTAACTGTACTCTTCCTCTCGCTGAGAAAGCGCTTCAAACCGGTGATGCGACATTTTTTCACTGAGAAACACAAAGTGCCAATGTCATGGTTTGCCATGCGACTTAATTATACACGAAGCGTTGCGACGACATCCATTGTTGGACACATCCTTGGCTTGGGTGACCGACACACATCAAATATTCTTCTGGATAGTAGCACGGGCGAAGTCGTGCACATTGATCTTGGCATCGCATTCGAGCAGGTAGTGTTCCCCGGCATCCTTCCACAGCTGCAATCTCACCCAAATTATCGAAAAAGGGGAAGCTACTCCCAATCCCGGAGTGTGTCCCGTTCCGCATGACGGCTGACATGGTTGATGGGATGGGCACGACCGGCACGCAAGGGGTTTTCCAGCGTTGCGCGGAGGAAACCTTGCGTGTGCTGCGCAACGACTCTGAGGTGGTTCTCACCGTTCTCGAGGTCTTTAAATATGATCCGCTGCACTCCTGGTGCGTCAATCGTTGTCCCCATCCCTCTCGCCTCGCCATGCATTACAGTACCACCCCCATCTCTTTCCTTTGAGGAGTGCTGACTCGAAGGTAAATCATAGGACAGCGAGTGAGTTCAAAATCAAACGCGCCCAGGCTTCGTCAACAACGGCCGACCCATCCACTTTGCGAACCCCTGGTCTCGGTGGCGCACCTGAGCTGGACATGAGTAGTGGTACAGCGGACGAAGCGGCTGACCGTGCGCTTACTGCCGTCACGCGTAAGCTCGACCGAACGCTCAGCACTGAATATACTGTGAACGATCTTATCGCCGAAGCGACGGATCCCGCAAATTTGGCATGCATGTTCATAGGTGGGCGTCAGGAGCCTTGTCTAAATGACGTAGATGTTGACAATGTTATGTTCCTGACGCACGCGCAGGTTGGAGCCCACATCTCTAGGAAATCGGTTGTTACGCCCTTTGAAACACCCCGTCCGTCCTCATGTCAATATTGCATCGCGAGTCGAAATCAGAGCGCTCCTGACTTACTCAGCTGACACACGTCCATCAGTTCGGGTACCGAATCGAAAAGAGGTCACAGGAGGTTTATCACAATAACAGTCACCTGATCCGTAACACTCCCTTCAAACCGTGTTGTTGGCAGTGTCTTGTTGGCAGTGCTTCGAATGCGGTAACGCTTTAGTCAGCACGTCAATGCCACCTCATCGGCGGTCGGCGGTAACCATTCCAGCATAGCATACATTCCTGAGATAGCACACCTTCGACAATTTACATGTACATACTAGAGATCTCTTTAAATACATCCCGGAGACTCTGGAACAGAAATGCGATGATTCAAATTTAAGAAAAATGGATTTCAACTACTAGGTGCAATTTCAACACCACCGGGCAAGTTGTATGTAAATCTAACGCTACATTACGTAACTTACGTGAGCATATAATTACGTTACCTCGTTGGCCCTCGTTCTCGTTGGCTCAATACGTGAATGGAGTAAATGAGTAAGGAAGTTATAGCCGAAACAAGTATTGTAAGTAGGAAGGAAGGGGAAAGATTAGAATGTCCAAATGTTGAAAACAAGTCACAGTTCAAAATTGAAAATTGTCTTCCACCCGAATGCCTATGACAGGAGTCGGCAGCAGACATGTGTTCAGGTACAGTATGCAGTGTAGTTTGAATCCCGTTTGAATCCCGTGCATTATGCAACCACCTACAGCATATTTTTGCCTTGAGGCACACAAATCTTTGTTCATTTCTAGCGACGATGGTCTTCCTCTCACGGAAAAATACTATCAACACCTACACGCCGTCGGTTTCGTCAAGTCGTACGTCAAGAAATGGATCCCTATATCGTAAATCTTCGAAGGAGACTATCCAATCGTATCGAGGATCTATCTCAAACTCCAGCGTACATACTACCAGCACGACCGCAACCCGTAAAGACCTATTCGACTGTTTAGGACAAGGTTCAGGTGGAGATTCCTTTAATTCTGATCAGAAATCTCTCCACACCCTCGAAAAACTTGAACCTACTTTCGGGTTTAGAAATCAGTCTCAGTCTAGTGTTGGCACCATCCGCGAAGACGAATCCCTTCTGCCCTCCACTCCTCGTTCTTCTGTATATCATCTGCCGACACCGCCAGATCCTAGTCCGAGTTCAAGTCGCATTCATGGCATTCCTCCTTCCACTCCCTTAGATGACCCTATAACGAACCCGTATGGCGACCCTCAGTCTTTCGCTACGACAGATATCCCCACGGCTGATAAACCCCCAGTCAGACATCCCTCTTCTCTTCCACCCCCAACCAATCGTATGGGTGTCACATATCGCTCTCCCATTGTTCCTTCCACTACATCTCTGTCACGTACGGACACCAACCCGAAGTCCTCGAGGCAGTCCATCCTAAAACACCAAGAGCTCCTCTCAAACATCAACATCCACGCCACTGCCGCTGCTAACTACAACAATCCCTTTGTTCCTTCAAGACAAGTTACCCCTCCACCCAGCTCACACGATGCTTCAAAACCCTTCAGGAGCCATGAAATGGCCACATCTCCTGTGCCTCCTACCCCACCTCGTCCTCCCCGAGCGAATAGAGTCAACCCTGCCGATCCTAATCCAACCGCTCCTACGGCTCCCATAGATGGCCTTCGTAAAGCATCGTTCTCTCCTCTGCCAGCAGATCGCATGGGTATCACTTCGCGCTCTCGTGGCGGCTCAGTCACCACCAAGGGTAAGAAGGGTATGCTCAGCTTTATGGCTGAATTTCTCAACTTGCACAAACGGCCAGAGATCAGCACGGCCTATGACCCAGTTCACCTCACGCCCGTTGGTTTCAACTCATCTACCGGCAAATTTACTGGCTTACCCATGGAATGGCAAGAACCTGTACAAGACGGCGGGATTTGCGAGTCGGATCCAGATAAGAATCGGCTTGATGTCGTGGAGATTGTCAAGTTCTACCAAGGGGGAGGTGGCGATGTTTGGGATAAGATGGGCCACGCCCCCGTCCAAGCTTCTCCATCTCCACCTATTCCAGGTGCGATGCATGCCACCGACTCTGGGGCATCGGCGTCTGTCAACGCGTCTGGCCAAGAATCACCCAACTCTATAGATGCGGATGTTGTGACAATATCACAACTTGAGGCTACTGTAGCCTCGAAAGGCCCTGTGGCAGAGCGTCAAATTCTTCACTCTCCTACAGCGCCACAGCAGCAGAGCAGGGCCGTAGCAGGCTTGGCGAAGACCACTAGTGTGACTCCCCTGCAACATGAAAAAACCCTAGAAACCTCCCTTGGAGATTCTGAAGAAAACCGTAAGTTTTTATTTTGCGTAGACCGTGTTTCTCTTACGTTTACTTTCAGTCCTAAATGCTCGGATGCAGGCCGCGGAGCTTGCTCGTGAGCGAGACAGCCTCAACATCCAGGTGGAGAACCTCCGAAGCGAGCTAGCAGAAGCTAAGCGTGAGGTCGCACTAGTCCGCCGGTCGGTTGTCGAAGAGAAACAGTCCCTCGAACAGCGCCTTGACGAAGAGCGCAGGATGAAGGAACGAGTCCGTCAACAACTAGACGCTCGCATGAATGAACTCTTAAAACGGAAGTCCAAGTTTGTTGCATTTAGATAATCTTTTGTGATAGGAATCTCGCATTGCTTGCCGCACCTTCGCCTAAGAAAGGAGACAATGCAAACGGTGCTGACATAGTCAAGCGACTGCAGATTTGTACCGATGCAGTGCAAGGTCTCCCTCGAAGGCTCGGACTCACGCTCGGAACGGAACAGAAAGGCCACGTTGGAGCGCCCGTCAGCCACGCGTTCGACACCAACACGTTTGTCTCTTTTTCTTTTGTTCTCTCCTCTTGTCTATCGCTACTCTCTCGATTTCTTAGTGCCAGACACCTTGTGAGCGAATCACATTTCTTCCTGCCCTCACTGCCTCTCAACTGTTTTTCTTTCCTCTTATCTCCATCTATACTCAAGACAATGGTGATAAACACTTAGTCGCAGACACGCAACACTCGTGCACCCTTTTACACTTCCATTAATGATTTTTTATTTTATTTTACTGACACTCTTTTACTCTCCCTTATGTATCTGGTACAACAACGACGCTACACCACTTGTTTTAGCTGATAGTAGGGACGCTGATGTATATAAGCTGCCTCCTTGCTCGAGGATGGCATAATCACTAATTGAGTGTGTTTCTTTTCTCTTCTTTTCTCGTGTGCATTCTCATTGTCTCGTTGCATCGATCATTTGTTCCGGGCAATCTCGCGCGCAGCCTTGATCAGCGGCGCGAGCGTGCGCAACGGCTCAGCCATCGCAAAGAATGGATGTTGCAAAAGCTGTGTTGCATCTGGCCGCTTCTCAGCATCGACCTCAAGCGTCTTCGCAAGGTAGTCCCGGAACGTTGATGGCAAGTTCTCGGGATTGGCAATCGTTGGCGTGCCGTTCGTGGCGATCAGATATAGCACCTTCAGTGGGTTTTGATTCAGGTAGGGTGGTTCGCCCTCGATCATCTCTGTATCACACGTGTTTTGTCAGGGACTAAGGAAACGAAAACCACCAAGAGTGTGAGAAATCATACCTATTGCCATGATGCCAAGAGACCATATATCTACTTTTGGGCCATAATCCTTGTGCGTGACAACCTCCGGTGCCACCCAGTACGGAGTACCAACCATAGTCGTTCGTTTTGCGTGCGCGGAATCCGAGATTTGCGCACAGAAGCCAAAGTCGGCTGATGTCGGGGAGGATCAGAGAACATATCAGGAGAGAAAATCAAGATACGTACTGAGTTTAATGTCACCAGTGAGACTTAACAACACATTGTCATTCTTGATGTCGCGATGGATGACCCCGTGCTTATGCAAATGTTGCAACCCCTGCGCCGTCTCCCTACTCACAGCAGCGATCTGCCCTTCTGTCATCAAGTTCGCCGTAACAACGTCAGTCAGCGAGCCACCTTCCATATACTCCATTACCACCCAGAGCTCATTCTTGTAAAGGAATGAGTCAATATAGTTGACGATATTTGCATGACGCGAAGCCTGCATTACGAGGATCTCGTTTATGATAAGATCCTTCTTCGACTGCTTATCCAGGTCCATCTGCTTGATCGCAACAGAAAGATTTGTCCCAACTTGGTAAGCTGTAAATACACCACCTGAGGCACTACATGAACCCCACGGAAAAGGCACCGGGTATGAATGAGCAAGACAACCTTCAAACTGTAAGAGTATAAAGGGTGGCACGCTCACCCTTGGCCAATCTTTACGAGATTGCGATATAATCGCGTAGGATCTGCATCTGTGCAAATCTGCTGCAACCGCTTGATAATATCAGCGTCATTTGCTTTGTCTTCTTTCTTCTTCTCACGTCGCCTTGGAGTCACACCCGCGGTCGAAGAGTTGGGTGATTCTCGGGCTGACGCCTTGACAGATGCCGGTGGCCCCGGAGGGCGCTGGTCCTTTGTAGTGTCTGCGCGGATGAGTGTGTCACTGTGAGGCGGTTTCGGTACTGATCGTTGAGAGTTGGACCGGTCGAAGTTAGGTTGCGCAGGCTGCGGTAGAGATGGCGCAGGGCGGTATGATGCTGGTAGGTGAGGCGTAGATGCACCATGCGGGCCGCTGGAAGAGTGAGCCTTTTTCGGAGGCGACAACGCAGGCCGCTTTGAACTGTCAGAAGGCGGCCGTGAAGAATGATGGACATGCTCACCGTGGGATGGAGCATCCAATTGTGGCCACCACCTTCTTGGTAGAACTTGACGATCTCCATGACAGCAAGCGGATTCTTCTCTTGATCGGACTTGGAAATCCCGCTGTTCTGTAGAAGTTGTTGCCATTTCTTGGGCAATCCAGTAAACTCGCCAGTAGATGAGTTGAAGCCAACATGTGTGAGGTGGACTTGGTCATAAGGTGTACTGATCTCCGGCCGTTTGTTCGAGTTGAGAAAGTCGGTCATGAAGCCAAGCATGCTCTTCTTGCCCTTGGCGGTAACGGTGCCGCTACGGGAGCGCGGTATGGTGCCCATGCGATCCGCCGGGGAAGGATAAAACGATTTAACGGGAACTGAGGGTGAAAAGGTGGCAGAGGACGCAGCGGCAGCGGCATGGATGTTGGCGTTTGAGAGGAGCTCTTGGTACTCTTGGATGGACTGCCTCGAGGGCTTTGAGGCGTTGTGTGAACTGGGCGTAGGGGGAGCTTGTCTTGAAGGAACAAAGGGATCCTTGTAGTTCGCAGCGGCAGCGGCATGGATGTTGATGTTTGAGAGGAGCTCTTGGTACTCTTGGATGGACTGCCTCGAGGGCTTTGAGGCGTTGTGTGAGCTGGGCGTAGGAAGAGCTTGTCCTGAAGGAACAAAGGGATCCTTGTAGTTCGCAGCGGCAGCGGCATGGACGTTGACGTTTGAGAGGAGCTCTTGGTACGCTTGGATGGACTGCCTCGAGGACTTCAGGTTGGTGTCCGTACGTGATAAAGATGTGGCTTCTTTAGTGGAAGGAACAATGGGAGAGCGATATGTGACACCCATACGATCGGTTGGGGGCGGAAGAGAAGAGTGATGTCTGACTGGGGGTTTATCGGCCGTTGGAATTTCTGTGGTAGCGAAAGGCTGAGAATCGCCATACGGTTTCGTTATAGAGCCATCTAAGGGAGTGGGACGAGGGACGTCATGAATGCGACTTGAACTCGGACTAGGGTCTGGCGGTGTCGGCAGACGATATACAGAAGAACGAGTGGAGGGCAGAGGGGATTCCTCGTCTTCGTTCAATGAACGGACTTTCTGCTTTGGTGCGAAATTTGCTGCAGAACTACTGTTGAATTTGGGTTTACGGATTGTGCCCACACTAGACTGGGACTGATTCCTGAAGCCGAAAGTGGACTTTTCGAAGGCGTGGAGAGACTTGGGATCAGAATTAGAGGAATCTCCACCTGAACCTTGTCCTGAACGGTCGAATAGGTCTTTACGGGTAGCGGCCGTGCTGGTAGTGTGTACGCTGGAGTTTGAGATAGATCCTCGATACGATTGGATAGCCTCTTTCGAAGTTTTACGATGTAGTGACCGATTTCTTGACGTACGGCTTGACGAAACCGACGGTGTGTAAGAGTCGTAAGTTTCTTTCCGTGAGAAGAAACCCATCGTTGCTAGAAATGAACAACGACTTCTGTGCCTCAAGGCAAACATATGTTGTAGTTGGTTGCCTGTTTTGCATAATGCACGGAATTCGAGCTACACTGCAATGCCTGAACACATGTCTGCACTGCCGACTCCTGTCATAAGGCATTCGGGTGGAAGACAATTTTCCATTTTGAACTGTGACTTGTTTCCGACGTTTGGATATTAATGCACTTTAACTGGGGCAATATAACTGGGGTAACACATAGAGTAGTGTGAGTGATTTATGAGTAACATGAGCAACCGAACGAAGCCGTCCGACCACGTGCACGTGCTGTGGCCGGGAGTGACGGGGCGTACAGCCGTTACCCGCATACAGTTACAGGCATGGGCATCTGCAGTACAGCAAAGGCACCCATCGCACAAATCGATAGAAAACAAAAATCATGTCTACAAACACATCCACGTAATCGTATTATATAGATTGCATCCCGGGTCAAAAAAAAGTCCCTGTCCTGCTCAGCTTAGCTATACGTCCATCCCGCGCCGTCCGGGCCATCCAGTAACCGAAACCGAATCGAATAAAAAGAGTGCAATGCGAAAATGGGTGCAGGTGCATTAGTGGAGGAAATGAAAGAATGGGTAGGTAAATATAAACAGGGATGAGTGACGGCTAAAACTGCAATATGAGATTGGGAAAGGGATACTGCAGGTTCTCGGGATTGGCAATTGTTGGCGTGCCGGTCGTTGCGATTAGATACAGTGCCTTCAGTTGGGGGTGATTCAGGTACGGTGGTTCACCCTCGATCATTTCTGCATCACACGCGTATTGTCAGGGGCCAAGGAAACGAAGACCACCAAGAGTTGGGAGAAAACATACCTATTGCAATGATGCCAAGAGACCATATATCCACTTTTGGGCCATATTCCTTGCGTGTGACAACCTCAGGTGCCATCCAGTACGGAGTACCAACCATAGTTGTTCGCTTTCCGTACATAGGATCCGAGAGTATTGCGCAGAAGCCAAAATCAGCTAACGTCGGGGACGCAGAGGGTCAGATTCTATCGAAAGAGTAAGCCATGATACGTACTGAGTTTGACTTCACCAGAGGGACTCAACAACACATTGTCGCTCTTGATGTCACGGTGGATGATGCCGCTCTCATGCAAATGCTGCAACGCCAGCGCTATCTCCCTACTCACTGCTGCAATTTGGCCCTCAGTCATCAAGTTTGCTATAATTAACTCCATGAGCGAGCCACCCTCCATATGCTCCATCACGACCCAGAGCTCGTTTTTTGTAAGGTACGAGTCGACATAATTGACGATATTAGCATGACGAAATTTTTGCATTACTTGGACCTCATTCAGGACGATAAACTTCCTTGGCTGCTTGTCTAAGCCCATCCGCTTGATCACAACCGAGGTGGTCGTCCCAACCTGGTTGGCAGTATACAGGCTACCCGAGGAACTACATAGGTCCCAGGGAAGAAGGCATCAGGATCAAATAAGCAACACAACCTTCAAATTATAAAGAAATCATGGCAGGAGACTTACCCCTCGTTTATTTTCACTAGTTTGCGATATAACCGTGTCGGATCTGCATCTGTGCAAATCTGCTGCAAGCGCTTGACTATATCACCTTCGTTTTCCTTGGCCTCCATTTTGCGTTGCCGTGGAGTCGCACTCGCGGTCCTCGCCAAGCTTGTCACGGCACCGCCCTGTTGCTGTGGCACCGTGGACGACTGGGGAGCTGAACGCTCTGCCTCGCTCTCACGCGTAGCATTAATTAATGGCACAAGGGTACCCAATTGTTCGGCCTTCGCAAAGAATGGATGCTGTAATAGCTGCGTCGCATCCGGCCGTTTCTCAGCATCAGCCTCAAGCGTCTTTGCAAGATAGTCGTGGAACGTTGATGACAAGTTCTCGGAATTGGTAATTGTTGGTGTGCTGTTCGTGGCGATC
>WNFS01013143.1_pt1 | contig 11275 bp, 12 predicted proteins | sample 5400141 | NCBI WGS metagenome assembly WNFS01 (sample SAMN13153358, study PRJNA577476) | soil metagenome | isolation source: 60 cm saprolite under Madrone tree | place: USA:California | collected 2016-06-14 | reverse complement strand
CCGTTCCCTCTGCCGTCCGCGCAGCAAATCCGCCAGTCGCGACCGCAAAGCGTCGAAGTCGACGGGTTTTTCAAAATAATCGACGGCTCGCAAATCCTTGCACAGTTGTTTGGTTCTCGCTCCGGCTTCACCGCTAACAATGACGACCGGAATCAATTGCGTCGCATTGAAAGAGGCCAAGGTCTGACATAGCTCAAACCCCGAATACTTCGGCATTCTCAGGTCAAGCAAAATAGCGTCTGGTTTGTGCTCGAGCGTCAGGGCCAGAGCGTCCTCCGGTTCCCCCGTTTCCAGCACGCGGTAACTGTCTTCTAGGTTTAGTCGTATCAGGCGCCGCATCGACTCGTCATCGTCCACAACCAGAATTGTATTCATTCGGGCGCGCCTCTTTATTCATTATCCTTGCGGTTGTCTCTGACGACCTATCACCGGAAGACTTTCCTCGTTCGTTTCGCCTGAAGCGGCGCGCAATGTCTCTCGAACCTTCTGGACCAATTCATTCTCGGTATAAGGTTTGTTAAGGAGCGTCATGCCTCGTTCGAGCACGCCGTGAATTGCGATAAAACTGTCGGTATAACCTGAAATGTACAATACTTTCATCTCGGGTTGATTCAGACGCAGCCGCTCGGCAAGAACTCTTCCATTGATGCCCGGCATGACAACATCCGTCACCAGTAGATGAATTTTTCTTGCGGCGGCGGCTTCGATCTTGACGGCGTCCTCTCCATCCTGGGCAACGAGCACTGCAAATCCATTGGACTCGAGAAAGGACTGCGTCAGCTTTCTGAGCGGTTCGGAATCCTCGACCAGCAGAATCGTTTCCGATCCTCCAGCCGTTTTAGCTTCTTGTCCCCGCGTCGGAAACTGAATGGACTGCTCTTCGTCAACTCTCGGTAAGAATACTTGGAACGAAGCTCCTTTGCCTACCGCGCTGTCAACCCATACGTAGCCTTCACTCTGTTTTACCACCCCGTATACAGTCGCCAGGCCCAGACCTGTTCCTTTTCCGACCTCCTTGGTCGTGAAGAACGGTTCGAAGATATGCGCGAGTGTTTCTGCGTCGATTCCCATTCCGGAATCGACGACCGACAACATGACGTACTGACCGGGCCTGGCTCCCGGGTGATGCCTGGTATAGGCTTGATCGAATTCCCGGTTGGCTGTTTCGATGCGCAGCTCCCCACCCGATGGCATGGCGTCACGGGCATTGACCGCCAGATTCATGATCACCTGTTCGATCTGACCGTGATCAGCCTTGACTCGTCCCAAGTCTGCAGCGAGCGACGTGCTCACCGCAATGTCCTCTCCGATCAGCCGGGGAAGCATTTTCACCATGTCGCTAACCAGGTCGTTCAGATTCAAAACTGCAGGCTTAAGCACTTGTTGACGGCTAAAAGCGAGCAACTGCCGGGTCAGTGCCGCGGCGCGCTGGCCGGCCTTTTCAATTTCCTCGGCGTGTTCGCGAAGAGGACTCTCCGGATCCAGTTTTTTCTTGAACAACTGGCTGTACCCGATGATCACGCCGAGCAGGTTGTTGAAATCGTGAGCGATTCCACCCGAGAGCCGGCCAACAGCTTCCATTTTGGCGGCCATTTGCAGCTGGCGTTCCAGAATTCGTTTCTCGGTCACGTCTTCGGCAAATACATCGAAGCTGGCCAGGCCTTCATGGTCGCTGACGTTTCGACCTCTACAGCGAACTGTGATTTTGCTTCCATCCTTCCGCCTCAGTTCGACCGCTACGTCCTTGAACTCCTTTCCGTCGTCCACTAGATTCTTCAACTTCTGAAACTCTGAAGGACTATCGAAAACATCTTCGACAAGGTTCGTTTGCAGCAGCTCGTCGGCAAGGTCGTATCGCAGCATCCGCTGAAATGCCGGATTCGCGCTGAGAAGTTTGCCGTTCGAACGGCAGCGAAAGATGCCATATGGTGCATCCTCGACCATCGATCGAAATCCGGACTCCGATTGGCGGAGGGATTCTGCTGCTTCCCTTCTTTCCGTGACATCGCGGTTCACGATCACCAGCTTTTGGGGCTCGCCGCTCGGCCCCCGAATTACGCTGGCCGTGGATTCAAGAACGCGCCAGCTCCCATCCTTGTGCCGGATTCGATATTCGAGCGTTCTGCCTATACCACTCTGCCGCGCGTCTGCCGCGGCCCGCTGAACCTTTTCGCGATCCTCGGGATGAATCTGTTCGAATGCCGACGAATGCTTGAGCTCCTCTTGGTTGTAGCCCAGTACCCTGCTGTAGGATTGACTGTTGTAAATACGGTTTCCATTCATGTCCACAACCGCGATCATGTCGGCGGCGTTGTCGCTAATCAAGCGGAACAACTCCTCTCTCTCGAACAATCGCCTTCGCATTCGATGAATTTGCAGCTGCTGATAGACCGTATAGCCATCAAAAAGCAACACCATCCCCACCAGGCCCCACATGGCACGCCGCAACGTCGAGAAATACCCGGTGGGCTCGTTTGACTGCAGAAACATCGGCAGGAAAGAGAGAATGCCTGCGGTCAGCAGGAGCGTGATCATGACCGCCGTTGCCCAGAGCCACCATTCACGTCGCTCGATGTGGCGAAGCCGGGAACGAGCCTGCTCCTGCCCTCGCTCCGAGTAGCCTTCGGTCCCCAATTCCATTCTTGTAGAGCTCATCCCTATCCTTGAACTCGTCCGCGGCGTTTTGCTCTGCTGTGCCTTTCTGGCGCTCCAGGCAAGAACCGCTCCGCCCACACTCAATTACTTTTGTCGATGACCTTTGTCAGGGCAGAAGAAAACGTAACAGTCTATTGGGAGGTAATTAAACCAAGAGGTATCTTGCTTCCTATAGGAAGCAGAGCCCACCACGAGACACAAGATGTTTCGTGGAAATCTGCATTTCGCGTGTTCGCGAAACGGTAATTCTTTCCAGCTTCCGATGGAACTGTTTTAGGCAGATGCAATCTGGACTTAACGCCGCAAGTTTTCGCACTCTACGCTTCGATCATATTCTCCCCGTGCTGCTTGCATCCAACATAGAGCCAAACGCACCTGTGGGGTACACGGCAAACAAACCCAAAGCGAGTAATACAGCTCCGCCGATAACCTCAACAAGAGACCCCGAATTCCACACCGAGTCGAAAACCAAGAACCCACCCAACCCGCTGAACACAAAAAACACCAACGTAAACGGAAGCATGATTTTCAAAAAATGGCGCGTCATCTGGTGCCCGCCGAAAGAGTCGACTGGATGGCCCTCAAAGTACGTCACGATACCTTCGAGAAGAACTTCTCATGCAAAGACTTGGCTTCATCCTCCTCGATGCTCCTCAGTTTCGGTGCTGTGTATGTTTTCTTCATGGGGGAGCCGCACGAGCACCTGGGATTTCTCCCTTCGTGGGTTTCTGCTGAAAACACGACTAGAACTTCACATCTGCACCTCGAGTTCGAGCAAATCCAGCGTTCCCCTTCTCGCATCGTCATGTTAAGCGTTTCCCTTCTCACCCGCCCCAGGACTCTCTGTCGTTCCGGGCTAGTTCTGGCGGTAGGCAGTAGGCGGCCTTGCAAAGTGCGCCGCCTGTTCACCACCCGTTGATTCTGCTGGTGCTGCTTCACTGCAGTGGCAAAAAAACGTTCCTGCTTCGTATAGGAAGCAAGGGTCCCACCACCCTGTCGATTTCTAGCCTGGGTATTTATCGTTCTGCCAGTATCTCGCGAGCGGCGGCCCGGCCATTCTGGTAAACTTTCGCGCTATCATTCCAACTGACAACTCATGGACTCTGGCAAAAACTTAAAAGAACTTCGAGCGCGCCTCGGAATTACTGTGCGAGAAGTTGAGGAGGAAAGCCAAAAAATCGCGGAGGCGCAGGGGAACTCCGAGTTTTTTGTGTCAAATAATTGGCTCACGAGGCTCGAAAACACGGATGCAGTTCCGAGCATTCACAAACTTTTCAGCCTGAGTGCGGTGTATCGTGTGAAGGTTTCCGATCTACTTCCGATGTTCGGCATTGACCAGAACCTGCTCGAAAAATACCAAATTGAAACTCCGCCACAACATACGCACCTAGTCAATTTGGAGGAAACCGATTCGGCGAAAACAGTCAACTTTCCGGTCCGATTTGATCCCGGTTTTCGGGTTGAAGAAACCAATTTGCTGTCCCGGATGGTACAGGTTTGGGGCGAAGTACCCGTCGCCCTGATCCGGCACCTGGACATCAGGCGTGGCCGCTATGGTTATATCGGGCTACAAGATTTCACGATGTATCCGCTGCTTCGGCCCGGAAGTTTTGTCATCATTGATGAGAATCTGCGGGACATCCGCGCGAGCCACTGGCGAACCGAATTCGACCGTCCCATCTATTTCATTGAGCTTCGGACGGGATACGCGTGTTGCTGGTGTGAGACGAGAGGCGACGAACTTACCTTAACCCCTCATCCGCTTTCGTCCCGTGCTCACCGCCGCTTCCCGTTGAAGGAGGCGGAAATCATCGGCCAGGTGACGGCAGTTGCAATGAGGATTGTGGATCCTGAGAGCGCGGATGTTCCACCAAGGTTGCCTTCACGATTGCTAAAGCGACCTTAACGTTTGACATGAAGAGTCTAACCGTCAAGGGATGGTCTGCAGCAGGCGCCAAGACGCGATAAGCCTCCGAACTATTCCACGTGGTCACGAGCTCATCCGGACGCGCGCAGCCGGATCGAATATACTGCTCAACCTGGGCGACAAAAGTTCTGAGCGGACTGACAGCCAGGCTTGCGAACACATCGGGCTGGGCTGTCCAGACGGGTCTAACACAACGGCACGCGCTTTCTAATCATCGCCTGACTCTCGTCTGGCTTGGCAAGGCGTCCGCTTTCGAAACAAGCGCAAGCAATGCCGTAAGCTGGTCGCTGAGTCCGTCTGCCTGTTTGATCATCTTTCGCAGCGCCATCGGACCACGCAGCGACAGAACGGCGGCGACAAGCTCGCACTTTGCCCGGACCATCAGGTAGTCAATCGCTAATCTTAATTCCAAAAACGGTTCGAGTTTGTCGCTGTTTCTAGCATGCGCAACATGAATCCGCATGGCAGTCTTCGCTCGAATTCGTACCTGGCAAAGCCAGTAGCGCGCGAGTTCTTTGCGCTCACTCAGGAACAACCGCTGAACCTGCTTCGGAGCGCAGTTCAAAACAAAATCCCAGTCGTCGGGACCGAACATGCGATCAAGCAACTCTCCACAGCAAGCTTCGAAGGACTCATAGGCGTTTGACAGCTCGTCGTCAGAGCCCAGCGGCGAAAGGTCTGACGATAGTGTTGCCTCCGACCGGCGGAGGAGGAACAGCAAAAGCCCGATCAGCAATAACGCAACCGCAGACAAACTCAGTATTCCGATCATGGACGCATGCCCTTGCTCAAGAACGTACGCGCTTGAAGAAGACCCTTTCTCGCAACTAGGACCAGAGACTGGTAGTCCTCTTCAATTTTTGCTTGCGACTCCAACTGCCGGCCATCTTCGTATTTCCAAAGCGCCGTGCACCAGATCCCCAATACCGCGGCATAGCAAAAAGGCTGAAGAAAAACCCAGACCTTTTGAAATGTCTCGCCGAGTGCGGCGAGTAGCGTCAGTGTCATCACGCTCGTGCCGATAAACAGACCATATCCAACAAAAATTCCTTTAATATTGCGTCCCATCGGAATCGCGTAGTACGTGGCGAACACGGCCAGCACGATGAGCGACACAGCCTGAATTGCTCGCAGATTTCGTTCCAGCTCGATTGCCGTGCTCGGCAAAGGCGCACTACCGTTGCAAGCATCCACTACACCCTTCGTACAGACCATGATTAGCGCAAAGAGGAGCACGTTACGGGCCATACGGCCTGCACCTGGAAACCGGCCAAGCACCTGGCGAAAAATCTCCCAGGACACTCCGCAGCCGATCAATAGACTGATGAATTCACCGTACCAATAGAACGATGCGTAGTACTTAAATTTGAGAAGGAAAATAACCAGGAGCGATACTTCCTGAACGAACACAGAAGCCACGTACGCAAAGAAGAAAGGATACCTGCGCCACCACGGCGACGCCACGGCGCGCACCAGCAAAAGACTCTCCAGTGCGACGCCCAATACCCATACAGACCATAATACAGACGGCTTCATATTAATCGCGGGAAGCAAATCGTAGCATGAAAGGGAAGGCTTCAAAAGCCTTCCCTTTCTTTTGCTGCACTCCTCTAGCTGACCTGCGAAGCGGCCAAGAGCCATGGTACCGGGGGTGGATGCGTCCCATCAGCTCGAAGCACGCTTTCCCCCTCGAGCTGCGGTGGCACCGGTGGTGGGTGCGTGCCGTCCGCAAGCATCGGAACAGAGTCGGCAGCGCCCGTGGGAGTCGCAACCCGCTGCGACCCGAGATACAAGGAAGCAGCCAACGCTAGGACCACTGTGAAACAAACATCCTTTTTCGAATACATTTGTATCCTCCATAAAGGTGAAATCAGGTGCGTGGTAACTGAACTGCGGCTTTAGCTTAGAAAAAAGAACAGGATAGGAATGAAACACCGACAGCTTGCTTCGTAAGCGAAGCAAAACCACGCTTCGTAAAAGAAGCACGCCCGGCGATTTGCCCGCAAATCGGCTGATTCCTTTCGGGGCGGGGCAAGGCTCCGCGCCTGCCCTGCTTCGCAACCGAAGCAAGCGCGCTCATATACTAGTTGGCGCTATGTCTCAAGAGATAAGATTGCTGGCCAGGTTGTTGCATCCAGAATGAAAACGCAGCTGGAATGTGGCGTGAGCGGTTCAATGGCTGCTGTTCTCGGGCGCTCCGTTCAACTGCATTTGGTCGGCTCGGCTAGGGGCTTATCAAACACAGTGTGCTTCCGGTCTCACGCTAGACAGTGCCTATCCCTCCAGGCGGAGAACTGTCTCGGCAGGCTGGGACACGTTCCGATGAATCGCACTTTCCGGTCCTCAATGCTCAGGATTATTCGCTTTCGAGCTCAGACGGTTCTGCCACGCTGCGCCACGCGCAGAAGTACAGAAGTAAGGGATTCAGTCAGCCACACTGCATGGCTACGTGGCGCGCTCACGCGAGAAAAACCGATTGTCCTAGTCGCGGACAATCCCGACGACATCCATGCTTACAGTGCGCGCTTTGCAGAAGAACAACTTCTCCAACCAGGCCATCGTCGCGCGCGCCGGCAAGGAAGCTCTCGACGATAGGTTTTTGGCCTCGCGAAGTGTTTTTAAACGGTCCCCAATAATCATTTGAGTTCCTTACTTTAACCTAATGCTTAAAATGATAAGATATATTACTAGTATGTCTAAACTCGGCCGAGCGTAAAATACCTTCGTAGTTTCGAGGCGTATCACAAGGCGACGCGCAGTGGAAATCTGTGCGATACGCTTGACGCCATTCATGTTCATGACGAGTGAGAAGTAGCAACTGTCACGCAATCGCGCCCGTTTGTTTTCGATTCGTACAGGCAGCTGTCAGCGGTATGCAGTAGTTCTTCAGCGGCCAGTCCGTTTTCCGGATAGCCTGCGATCCCAACGGAAAATGTGACCACGTCCATTACTTGTTCTTTGTAAGTGATCTCGTGGCTCTTGGCCGCCTGGCGAAGGGCTTCCACACGCTTGGCCGCGTCTTTAGACGATGACTCCGGGAGAATGATCGCAAATTCCTCTCCGCCATAGCGGCAGACCACATCGTCACCCCGGAAGTGCTTCTGAAACAGTCCAGCCATGGAGCGCAATACGGTATCCCCGGCTTCGTGGCCGTGGGCATCGTTGAATCGCTTGAAATGGTCGAGGTCGAGGAACACGACTGCGAGAGAGTGACTCCTGCGTTTCGCCCTTTGCAACTCTCGGTCAAGGGCGTGCTCCATGAACCGGCGGTTGTACAATCCCGTCAGAGGATCGCGGATGGACTGAGTGCGGAGGGTCTCGCGCAGGATCAAGCTAGCGAGAGAGAGCGCAACGCGCCCGCCCACGGCCACGGCCAACCGCTGCTGTGATTCCTGCAAACTTTCGAAAGCTTCCGCGCCGCTGTTGCTCCCGCTTTGGTTGTATTGGATATGCAAGACACCCAGCGTATCGCCCAAAGCTACCAGAGGGATGCAGAGGTAGCTCGCTGGTACCGGGCTCGTCAAGTGGGAACAGATAACGACTCCGCCTGGATGCTCGCTCCAGAATGGTTGTCCTCGCCGGAGCGCCCAACAAGCTTCGGGTGTGAATGACTGGTCTGAGATCTGACTGTTCCCCCAATGCGTGACCGCTTCCAGTAGATTTCTGGATGACTTGAATATGAAGAGGGTGCCTCCGGCAGATACTACAAAGAGCCTTTTCGCGATTTGCCCGACAACGGCATGGGCCTCCTCGCTGGTCGCGGAACACTGCAGCAAATCTCCCATTTCATTGAGCAGAGTCATCTGCCTGGTGTGGAGTCGAAGTTCAGCCATCAGGCGATTGAGCGACTCGGAATGCTCTCGGGCTTGCGCCGCCGCCTTCATCTGTTCGGATACATCTTTATAAATTGCGCAGGCGCCGTGGTCTTGGCCATCCAGGGAAATGCTGACAGCGTGTAATTCCAAATCCAGCGTTTTTCCGTCTTTACGTCGCCTGCTTACCGTTTCGTGCAACGAAGCTCCGGACGTGGCGTGGAGTAATGCCTTCGGTTCAACCGCATCATCGGGCTGACAAATCAACGGATCCAGGAAATGTCCGACAATCTCTTCGCGGCTATAGAGAAAGAGGTTTGCGAATGCTTGGTTGCAAAGTTGCACGCGGCCTTCTCTGTCGTGAACAACGATCCCCAAGGGATTGTTCTCGATCAGCGAGTTGAGGAAGTCGGTTCGTTCGCCCAATTGCTTCGCCATCCGATGTCTCTCGGTGACTGCCGCTCCGACGATCAGTCCGGTCCCGGAAAGGGTGAGCATCAACAAACCGACTTTGGTCAGCGAATTTTCTGGCGCTGGATAGAGCCTCAACGCGATAACAATGCCGAAATTAAAGAACAGCAGACCGCTTACGACGCGCTGAATCCCGTGACGCATGGCGATCCAGATGATCGGGACGAATGCTAAATAATAGAGTTGCTTGTATCCCAGTGTTCGCCCAAACATAATCCAGAGCACCAAAACTATGCTGAGGAATTGTCCGACCACTTCCAAGACGTCTCTCAGTTTCGTCGGCCTTGTCTTGGTTTTGGTTGGGTGGCCCTTTTGCAAGGTCTTTGCTTGAACCGGAGAGAGCATCCTCAAAACCCGTGGCTGCAAATGAATCAGGAGGAATGGCGCAAAACCAACTAAACCAACCACGTCGCCTACGTACCACGCCCAGGCCGATTGCCAATACTGACCCCACGGAATCGTGCCGTCCGCTACTAGGCAGAGGGTCCCCGAAACGGTTGCGAAAACAGCGGCTGCTAGCGTTACGGAAATGTATCGCAGTACATCGCGCCGTCGTCGTAGTGCCAGGTCGATTTTCAGCGGACCTCGCAGCCATAAGGCCGCTGCTGCATAACTCCCGGATCCGAGAAGCGGAGTCGCCAACTCGCTCCAGGACAACAGTGGCTGCTGATAAATCACTAACCCCGCAAGCGCGCCAGCCAGCACCGTCAATGGAAAATACCAAGGACTGATCCCGGCCATGACCGCTAGAACCAGCCCGGTGGCCGGATACCACACGCTGTATCCAAGCCGAGACAACATGATGACTTCGGGTCGGTTGAGAAGGAGGTACAACAACACAATGATCACGGAGAAAACCGCATGGCGTGCGAAGACCTGGTGCTCAAAACCGTACCAGCCTTCGCCCGTTCTGCCAACTTCCCTCTCAGCGCGGTGAGATTCTGGTCTCATCAATCCCTCCGACTGCTTGTAGCCATGAAAGCGATTTGTCCCAAAGAACCGGGATATCTAGCCCTTTGTTGCGGAACGGTTCTGATACATCGGCCTCCAGTAAATGAACAAATTAGGCGGGCACTGGACCGCTAAAAGAGGTAGCCTCGCCCTTCTTCACAGTTCCAAGCCCGAAGAAGTGCAAGCTGTTCTCCGACTTCGACCCCATCGCCACTTCAACAAATCCCCGGTGTAGCAGTCCTTCCCGTCCGCGACTGGCCCCCAGGCATAGCGTCGATGTCTGTGCAATGTACAACAGATTGTACTAATCAAGTACCATTAATGTGTCTGAGGATACTGTAGATTTGTGTTATGCTTCTCATACGAAGCAACCGGCATTGGCATCGGCGCAAACATGCCGCCAAGAAGGCCAATAAGCAAGCTGCGGGATAACCTGATACTGACTAGAACCCCGCGTTCCCTGTGTGGGAACACCCATCGTTTTCAGCCACAGATACCGCCTGAGAAGCCGCAGACTCACCGCTTGACTCCTGGCGTCCTGGCAAAGAATTTGCCACGCGAAGGACGATAAACGACGAGAAGACGCTGCTTCGATGAACAAGGTCGTAGCATTGCTCCATCAGTGGCAGCGCGAAGGAAATTCGAGCCACGATGCTCTTGATTCTATTGCGAACTACGCTTCTTCCCTTCATTCGCCATGTTTCGGGAGCGAAGAGCTCCTTCGAAAGGGCGGTTCGGCGGCGCAGTTGAATCGCGAATCCGTGTTTTTGGGCAAGCAATTCAAGCGTGTTCAGTCCAAGAAATTGCAAATGATCGGGAATTTCCCAGTCAAAAATCGCGCTTTTTCTCACGTCCTTTCGCATCTCACCGGTTCTCAGTACGATTTTCCCGTTGTCATTGAGAAGCAATCGCAGCTTCTCAAATAATCGGTCGATTCCGGGGATATGAGAGAAAACGTTGATCAGCGTGATGACGTCGAAACGCCTGGTCGTCGGAAAGTCCTCAATCGGTATGTCAAACACCTCGCAGTTTGCAACTCGCCTCGCTTGCGCCGCGCGCTGACGATTTAGTTCAACTCCCGCCCGGTAGAGATCGGGCCGCACCGCGAGTCTTTCCAACAGGTGACCGCATCCGCAGCCTACGTCGAGGATCGACGTAGCCTGCGCGCATTCCTGCTGGATCAGTGCGAAATAGTTGCGGTAGAAATTGACCTCATATTCATAATGTTTCGCCGTCTCAAGAAGTTGGAAATCCTCATACGCATGCGTGGCCACAACCTCATGCTGTCGGTCAATATCCCGCGGATATGGATCAATGAAGAATAGCTCGCAAACACCGCATGTCATCAAGCGGTAACCTCTTTGTGCAAAAAGCGCCCTGGCCTGCGATGAGCCGCACAACGGGCACACGGGAGACACCCTGGCAGCTACTTTTTTCCGCGTTACTTCGACAATTACTT
>WNFS01003947.1_pt1 | contig 11281 bp, 8 predicted proteins | sample 5400141 | NCBI WGS metagenome assembly WNFS01 (sample SAMN13153358, study PRJNA577476) | soil metagenome | isolation source: 60 cm saprolite under Madrone tree | place: USA:California | collected 2016-06-14 | reverse complement strand
TCACTCGGAGCTGGTGCGCTTCTAAATTCGCCATCCATTCGGCACGCTTTGGCGATCGTTAGTCTAACGCTACTCTTGGTTTTGGCCGCAACGTTCGCGCGGTCGGCCTGGCGGATTTTTCGCAGCCGTCGTTGCAGCGAGGCGACTGTTTCATCGGACGAGCGAAAGCAACGCGGATATTTGCTCGGGCTATTTTTCGCGCTCAGCAGTCCTTGGAACATCGGCTTCTGGTTTGCCGTGATCGGTAGCCAGGCAACGCAAAACACAAGTCTCAAGGGGTCGCTTGCCCTCGCCAGCGCAGTAGTCCTTGGCGCCGTGACTTGGACCCTTGTCCTTTGTGTAGCGCTGAAACTTGGAGCACGCATTTTTTCGCAACCGGAATGGCAAATCATGACCGAAGCTTTGACATCGGCGGTGATGTTGTGGTTCGCCGTTCGTCTCCTCCTTCACTTTCCATGACCAGCGACAATCAACTGGAGATACTACCGCAGGTGGTTGAAGATTTGCCAATGTCGACGCGCGAGAAAACGCTGACGATCAACGAGATTTATCACTCGATCCAAGGCGAGAGTACTTGGGCGGGGCGACCGTGCGTCTTTGTCCGGCTGACGTTCTGCGATTTACGCTGCAATTACTGCGACACCGAGTACGCCTTTTATGAAGGTAAGAAGCAAACATTGGAGAAGATCGTGACTGCCGTGGCGGAGTTTCGTTGTCCTCTCGTCGAAATCACTGGCGGCGAGCCACTGCTCCAGAAAAATGTGCTGCCGCTGATGTCGACCTTGGCAGATGCAGACTACGCAGTGTTACTCGAAACTAGCGGCGCGCACGATATCTCGAAAGTCGATCCGCGAGTCCATCGGATCATGGATTTAAAGACGCCAGGGAGCGGCGAAGTCGAAAAAAACCTTTGGTCGAACATCGACCACCTTAACTTGCGCGACGAAGTGAAGTTCGTGATGGGTTCGCGCGAAGACTACGAATGGTCGCGCGACAAGGTGGAGCGATACGATCTTCCTTCACGTTGTAACGCGGTGTTGTTCTCGCCCATTTTCGGACGAATTGATCCTCGCGAGATCGTGGAATGGATTTTAGCCGACAAGCTCGATGTGCGTTTTCAACTTCAGATGCACAAGTTCATCTGGAGCCCGACACAGCGGGGAGTCTGATCGATGCGAGCCCGCTTAACGAAAGATTTCACATTTGAAGCAGCGCAGACTTTGCCCCACGCGCCGGAGGGCCATAAATGCAGGGGCATGCACGGCCACAGTTTCAAAATAGAGGTTTCGGTGGAAGGGGATGTCGGTCCGAAAACCGGCTGGGTTTATGATCATGCAGAAATAAGCGCTGCGATGAAACCGCTCCTGGAAATGTTGGACCATTCTTATCTCAACGATATTGAAGGGTTGGAGAATCCGACGATTGAGGAAATGGCAGCGTGGTTCTGGAAGAAATTGAAGTCCCAATGTTCTGGGCTCTGCGAGATCGTGGTACACGAGACGCCGACGGCTCGCTGTGTTTATCGCGGCGAATAGGGCGCGCTGGCTTCGTCGCCGCCGACGAATTCTAACGCTTCTGCACTCGTGCCCTGACGATTTCGATGGCTTCCTGGCGAAACCTTAAATATTTAAACGCTGCATCACATCAATGATCATTTAGGTGTAACAAGAAATCCTCAAATAAGTCGTCGTAAATTTTTCCACGCTCGGGGTGATATTGCACCGCGAGCGCGAATGGGTAATCGCGCAGCCGCATTTGCTCAATGACATCATCGTGTGCGCACCACGCTTCTATTTCGAAACCGTCGGCGGCGCGTTCGATGGCTTGGTGATGCGAGCTGTTTACTTTTCCAAAACGATGCTTCGCGCCACGATCATTGCGCAATAGCTGGACATCGCGGTCTTTCATTTCGGGCAATTTGTGTCCTGGAATATCGAGCTTGAGTGTGCCGCCGAGCGCGACATTCAAAACCTGGAGACCCTTGCAAATGGCCAGGATCGGTAACCCTCGAGAGAGCGCTTCTTGCACGGCCGCAAATTCCCAGCGATCACGCTCAACATCGACATCTTTGTCTATTGCGCTGGGATCGACAATCTCCTGCCGCAAAAATTCCGGCGCAATATCTGAGCCGCCGGTCAAGAGCAGCCCGTCCATTTTGGCCAGCGACGCTTTGCCTTTACGCGCGTCGAAAACCCGGATTTCAGGATGTTTGTCGAAAAATGGTTGAAACCATTTTTCATCTTTCTCGCGCATCCAGGTAGCCAGGTTTGGCATTTCTAAATGTGCGATTCGTTAGCGCGCTGTAAAGGCGACAATGGGCGGTGCAAAAAGAAGTAGACGTAGAAAAAAGTCGCAATCGTCGCTGGGATCATGAAGTAGCTCGCCTCCGTTCCAAGCTCGCCGCCCGTTATCCATACGGGACCCGGAAATGTCGCGTCAAACAATCGGCCCTGCGGTACCTGGCCTCCGTTGCGTGTTCCAATTATGAAAAACTGGCCGAAATCGAACGCCGCATGCCAGCCGACCGCCCACCAAAGCGAACCCGTGACGCGAACGCTGACGCAAAGGAGCACGCCGAGAGCGAATATGATTCCGATGTCGATTGCGTTTTCGTGCGGCTTGGACAAGTGCGCGCCGGCAAACAATGCATTCGTGATCAGCGTCGCGGGCCAGAAACCGGCTCCACGCCAGAGTGACTGCAAGGCGTATCCGCGAAAGACATATTCCTCAGTGACACCGACGAACAACATTGCGACGAGCCACAAAAGCGGCGATGTGGCGAGATCGCTGCCGCGCAATGCAATGCCTTGAATGCTCATTCCGCCCATGATGAGCATTCCTACTCCCACAAAAGCGATTGTCGCGAAACCCGCGATTGCTCCATTCCGAAAAAATCCGCCGAATGCTTCGTTAATCGGCAGACCGTAGCTGTCGATCCGCCGGTGTTCGAATCGCGCGACCACGCCGGTCACGATCAAAATCACAATCAAATCGAAAGCGCCGCTAACAATAATGGACGGCGCGCTCAATGCGCCTGGATCGACATGGAGCCTGGCCGCGAGGAATACGATGGCGGGTTGTTCCAAGAATCGGACTACAAGAAAAATTGCGGTCGCGAAAATGAGAAACCGCCAACCGTGGCGAAGTCCATCCGGACCAACGAACAGCCCTTTTATTCTGCTCATGCAGCGAAGACTACAAGCCCATCAACTCGCGTACGTATTTCACCGGAGGACTGCCGAATGCGATCACACTATCGTTGTATTTCTTCTGATCGAACGATGCGCCTGCTTTCGCTTTCGCGCGCTTGCGAAGATCGAGATGCTCGCTTACGCCGACGAAATAAGTGGACAATTGAGTTGAAGTAAGACGTGCCCGTTTCCATTTCGCGACGGCTTCGCCTTCCTGCTGATAACCTTGTTTCATCATCAAATCCATCGCTTCCTGTTCACTCATATTTCCAGCATGAATGCTTTGGTCGAGAATTGCGTTGCAGATCACCCGCAGTCGTATTTTTAACTGCTGCATCTTGACTTCAGGACCGCCGTAGCCTTGTTCCGTCATGTTTTGCTCGCAATAAACGGCCCAGCCTTCGATGAATGTGCCACTGCGGAAAATTGCCCGTACCAAAGTTGGCGCGCGAAACTCGTTCGCATGAGCGAGCTGCAAGTAATGGCCGGGCATCGCCTCGTGCACGGTGAGATCACGGACCATGTAATTGTTGTATTCGCGAAAAAACGATTCCTTGCGCTCCTTCGACCAATCTTTCGGTGTAGGTTCGACCGCAAAAAATGTTTTGCCATTTTGCTCGAGCGGCCCCGGTGAATCGCAATAGGCAATGCCGGTGCCGCGCTTGAATTCTGGCATCAGGATAACGTTGAGCGGCGTTTCCGGCACGGCGACGAGATTGTGCGATTTCACGAAATCGGTCGCTTCACCTACAATCTTCTGCGCGTAACCGACGATCGTGTTGTCGTCCGGATGCTTCTCGGCCAGCTTGTCTAGTACCGCGACCGTGACCTTCTTTTTGTCCGCCAGCGTCGCCTCGTCGGCCTTTGGAAAATATTTTTTGTAGAGTGGCAACGCGGTCTCGTAGATCGCGTTCTGGGTCTGCTGCAAATCCGCCTGCGCCCGCTTCATGATTTCTTCCATCGACAGGTCGGACGCGAGCGCGAAGCGCAATTTCTTTCGGAATTTCTCTGCGCCGAGCCGGAAATCGCCGGTCGAACGGGGGAGCAAATCTTTTTGCAACCACGTCTTGTAGTCGTTGAGCGCCGCGATCGTTTTCTCCTGTAACGGCGCGAGTCCCGCCTTGGCTTTGGGCGCTTTGTCGAGCGTCTCGTTCAGCCCTTCCTTGATGAGAGAAATCGCGCCCTGGGTCTGGTCGATTGCGGTCTCGGTGTAAACCTGCGGCGGGTTTTTCAGGTTCGCTTTCGCCTGCGCAATGACGGCCGGGATCTTTTCCATGCGCGCCTTGATGCTGGCGGCGCGCTTTTCCGGTGGCGCGAAATCACGAGCCACAAGCAGATACAGGCTATTGGCGAGACTTTCGTTATAAAGCAGCGGATTCCATTCGCGCTCCTTCAGCTCTTCGATCCCGAAGATTTCGTTATCGATGTTGTCCTTGAGCAAGCGGACATCGACCCTGTTCGGCCCGGTCAATTTCGTTAGATCGCTGAACTGTTCGAGCTGCTGCCGAAAGTTTTTCGCGCGTGCGAGCTCCTTGGCGACAGCCTCGTCGGAATAATCCGTGAGCTTGTCGTCAAACCGGTGATCGCCCAGGCTCGTCGCATACTCCGGATTCGCCTGGAGCAAACCTTCGATGTAATCCTTGGCCAGTTTCTGGAACCGGTCGTCTTCCGGCGTGGCCAGGGCTGCGAGCGGAGTGAGAATAAGGGCGAATAGAATGACGCACGGTGTTTTCATAAATGAGATGATGTTAGATTCCGGGAAGCGCACGCGCCTCGCGTGCACGTTTCGGCGCCACGCCGAAACAACCATCGGGAAGTTCGCGACTCGCGAACGCTTTCGGAGTCGCCAGCACGCGAGGCGCGTGCGCTCCCCGGAAAAATCATGTCGGCGTGCCGCCGGCCAGGAGCGGTTCGGTCACGCGTTCGTCCTCCGGCACCTGGGTCTGCAAATGAGTCCGCTCCTGGAAATGGCGGGAGACAAATACATAGATCACCGAAGTGACGAGCATGAGCAGAGTGAAGAAGCGGAAGTAATTTGCGCCTTCGAGATTCATGCCCATCGATTTGAGCTTCGGAATCAGGAAACTGATGATCGAGGGTATCTGGTTTCCGAGCGCGACCGAAAGCAGCCACATCGCCATGAGCAGGCTCTTCATCCGGTTCGGGGCCTGGGTGTAGGAAAACTCGAGGCCCGTGATCGAGACCATCACTTCGCCGGCGGAGAGGATCACGTAAGCGATCAATTGCCAGATGACGTTCGGCCGCCCTCCGTGGTCGATGTTAAGCTGAATCGCCCAAATGACGACGAACGAGAGCGCGGTCAGGAAAAGCCCAATTCCAATCTTCCGCAGGGGCGTAAGTGGAAACACTTTGCTAATCGCGGGGTAGATCCAGTAGTTGAACATCGGAATCATCGCGAGAATGAAGATCCCGTTCACCACGTTTACCTGCTCCGGCAAAAAAGTGATCCCGAGGAAGTAAAGATCCATCTTCTGGCACTGGATCGTCCATTCGCCACCGCTGCTCTGGTCCCAGAGCGCCCAGAAAATCATGGTGAAGACGTAGATCGCCCAAATGCGCAACAGAATGCTGCGTCCTTCCTTGCTTGCTAAGTCGCGCAGAAATCCGAGACCGCCCGGCGGAACGTGGACCATCTTTTTGCGACCGAGCCAAAAGATCACCGTCGCGATGAACATCAGAACGCCTGGTAATCCGAAGGCGTATCTTGGGCCCCAGTTCGGACTGCGCAGCAGCACCGGGCAGAGCCAGATGGAAAATGACGAGCCGAAGTTAATGGAAAAATAGAACCAGCCAAAAACTTTCGAAAGCAGATGCTTGTTCGATTCGCCGAACTGATCGCCGACATTTGCAGAAACACAGGGTTTGATTCCGCCGGCGCCGACCGCGATCAAAACTAATCCGAGCGCGAGCACCCATTTCTGTCCGAAGTGGATCCCGGCCGAAGTGTCCATGAACGCGAGCGTGAAATGGCCGAGGCAGTAAACGATCGAGAGATAAAAGATGGTGCGGTATTTGCCTAACCAACCATCGGAAAGAATGGCGCCGAAGAACGGCATCCAATAGACCGACGAAACGAATTGGTGGAACCAACCTTGCGCCTCGTTCGCCGGCATGCCTTCCAAAATGCCGGAACGATTCAACATGAACTGCGTCATGAATCCGATCAGGATCGTCCGCATCCCGTAGAAGCTGAAACGCTCCGCGCCTTCGTTGCCGATGATGTACGGCACGCCTGGCGGCATTCCCGCGATGTTGGGAGGTGACGTCGCGTACTTGGCCATGGCGTTCTTTTTCGCCTAACGAGGTGTGCTGCTCGGGAAAAATTGCGCGGGCGTTGCCGAAGGTGAAGGTCTATCGGAATCCGTCGCGTTCATCCTGGATTGAGCATTCTTTGCCGGATCGACCTGCTCTCTCTGGACGTCCGGCATTTCGCCGAGGGGATGTTTTTCGCACGACGAATAAAAAATGAGCAGACCGCTCACGAGGGCAATACCGGTTCGCCGGAGGAGAAGTTCCATAATGCGCTGGCACCCTAATTGTCGATCGTTGGCCCGTGCAAGATCAAAACCGCGCTTCGATTTCTCGCTTGGTTCGCACCGGACTGCGATTACGAGCGAGACCAGGATCGGCGAGTGGCTGTACAAATGATTGAAAGACGCGGCCACAGGATTACTATCAGACGCGGTGGCCCGCATGGAAAAAAATAGTGCCTGGAACGAAGTCTTTGCCCTCATTCTGCTCTTCGTTGGGACATTGCTCTTTCTCGCATTAGTTTCCTACACGCCCAAGGACGTGCCATCCTGGGTTTGGTTTAGCCATATCTCGCCAGCAAATCATCCCGCCCAAAATTTCATTGGGCCGTTCGGCGCAATTATCGCGGGAATCTGTTATCAACTGATCGGCGCTGCCGCGTATCTTTTGGCTGCGATTCTTCTTGGCTTCGGCGTAGTGAAACTGTTTCACCCGCGTTTGCGGATGACCCAGCGAATCACGTGGATCATTCTTTTTATCGTTTCGGGCGCCTGTTTGCTTCATTTGCAACCGTATCATCTGCGCGGGTGGCATTCGGCTTTCAATATCCAGGGACCGGGCGGCTGGATCGGTTATCGTTTTGCCGATGGGCATCATGGCCTGCTCCGCAATGTTCTTGGCCAAGTTGGCTCCGTTATTCTGTTGACCGGGATCTACGTGGCGACGCTAATCCTGATGACGGGATTGCGGCCGATTCATCTTGTCCGCGAGATGGTCGCCGCGACGCGGCGCACAAATACGAGGCTGCACGAATGGCGATTGCGGCGACGATTTCAAAAATCCAACCTAAAAGAAAAAATCGAGATCAGTGAGAAACAGCTCGAGAAGCAACGGGGGTTGCTCGAAAAACGGCTGAAAAAGAAAAGCGCGTCCGTACCTCAGTCGGCTGGCACGTTTATTTTGCCTGACGAACTCGCAAATCGACCAAAACCGAAAGTGGTCGATACGACTGCCCTGCCGAGCGAGCAGATGCCGGCCCGTAGAAAACCGTCTCTCGCGGAGTTGCGCGCCAGTGGCGAGAAACCAAAATCTGTTCCAACTCTAACTAGTCGAACCTGGAAATCGGAAAACTATGTGCTGCCCGGAGTAGATTTGCTGGATGAGCATGATCTGGAAGGGCGCGCCGCCGCGGATCCCTCGGAACTGGAGCGGGTCCAGCAGATTTTGATTGATACACTGGCACAGTTCGGCATCTCAGTGGCGCCTGGCGATATCACCAAGAGACCCACCATTACGCGCTACGAAGTGTATCCGGCTAAGGGCGTCCGTGTGGACAAGATCGTAAGCTTGGAGCGCGATCTTGCGCGGGCCACGCGCGCCGAGCGTATCAATATTCTCGCGCCCATTCCGGGGAAGGACACCGTGGGTATTGAGCTGGCAAACAGCCGCAAAGTGAAGGTGACCCTACGCGAACTCTTGCAATCGCCCGACTGGGACGACGCGAAAGGACGCGCAAAGATCCCGCTCGCGCTCGGTAAGGACGTATACGGCAAAGCGATCGTCACCGATCTGGCGCAAATGCCGCACCTGCTGGTAGCCGGCACCACGGGCAGCGGGAAAAGCGTCTGCATTAACGCGCTCATCGCCAGCATGCTCTTCCGCTTCACGCCGGAAGAACTGCAACTGATCATGATCGATCCGAAAATGGTCGAGCTGCAGGTCTACACCAACCTGCCGCACTTACGTTATCCGGTAATCACCGATCCGAAGAAAGTCTTGCTCGGGCTTCGCGGACTAATCGACGAGATGGAAAAGCGCTACAAGATTTTTGCGCGGGTCGGCGTGCGCAACATCATGAGCTTCAACCTGCGACCGCCGAAAAAGAAAGACGTCGATCTTGCGCGAGAGTCTTCAGACAACGCGGATAGCAAAGTCTCGCGCCAGGATGAAATCCAAATTCCCGACAAAATGCCGTACATCGTGGTCATTATTGACGAACTGGCTGATTTAATGCAGACGGCGCCGGCGGACGTGGAAAGCGCGATTGCGCGCATCACACAAATGGCGCGTGCAGCCGGCATTCACATCATCGTTGCGACGCAGACGCCGCGCGCGGATGTCATCACAGGAGTCATCAAAGCGAACATTCCGAGTCGGATTGCATTTCAAGTCGCCTCCAAGATCGACAGCCGGGTGATTCTCGACGAAAACGGTGCCGATCGTTTGCTCGGACAGGGCGACATGCTCTACCTCCCGCCGAGCACTTCGCGTCTCATTCGCGCCCAAGGCGTACTCGTAACCGACGATGAAATTCATCGCCTGGTTGAATTTGTTTCTGGACAGAGCCCGCCCGCTTTTGACATGGCGATGCATGAGAAGCTTCAATCCACCGCGACACCAGAAGAAGAAGTGACGGAGGAAGATGAAGAGCTGGTCGAAAAATGCATCGAGATCATTCGGCAGGAAAAGCGGGCTTCTACATCGCTGCTTCAGCGACGGCTACGACTCGGTTACACACGTGCCGCGCGCATCGTTGATATTCTGGAGCAGCGCGGTATTTTGGGTCCCGGCGAAGGCGCCAAACCGCGGGAGATCCTGGTCGATCTCGATGCCGCCGTTTAGCCGGCATTTCGTGCGATGACAATTGAGGGTCTTGGTAAAAAATTTCAGGAGGCGCGGCGCGCGAGGAATCTTACACTCGACGAAGCAGCCCGGATGACGAAGATTCGTCCGGCCCGGCTGGCGGAAATTGAGGCGGATGATTTTTCTCAATTTCCCAGCCTGGCGTACGCAAAAGGTTTCCTGCTCATCTACGGAAAGTTTCTAGATGTCGATGTAACGCCGTATCTTGACGCGTTTGAAGATTCCGAGCGCGTTACGGTCGATGGCTACTCGTACCTTCAGGACAATCCTCCTCCCAAGCCAGTCAGCGCGCCGGTGGTGCGCCATTCCAGTCGGGAGCGCCATTCCAGTCGGGAGCGCATCTCACCGATGCCGCTTATCTTTGGTATCCTCGTATTGGTTATCGGCTTTGGGGTAATGAAATTAATTCTCAATGTGCAGCGGCTTGCTCCACGGCGAGCGGAGCCTACCGCCCAAATCTCGCCGGCGGCCGGATCCACCCCGGGCCCCACGACTCCGCCACCAACAGCGACCGCCGAAACACCGGCACGCAATGTTGCGTCCGCTCCTACGACTGCACCATCGGTTTCGCCCGTGCCGACAATCGCGCCAACGGCGACAGCCGCTTCGGCTGCTCGCGCAACATCAGCCGAGCCGGAAGTGCGCAAAGCCAAGCCTGTGGGTCCAGGGGATCTTGCAAAGGCGCAAGGGGAAACGAATCCATCGCCGGCGGAGTCAAGCGCGCCAAATCGCGTCGCTATTCGTCCACTTAAAAGAACCTACATCAAGGTTACCGTAAATGATGAAAGCCAGAATCCTGCTTTCGAGCGCTGGATCTCCCCGGGTGACGGCACGGTGGAATTCCGCGGTAAACATGTCTCGATTCGCGTTCTCGATCGCGACGCCGTTGAGATCAAGAAAAATGGTAAGAAGCTCGACGAGGACGATGAGGATGTAACGGTTGATTAAATACAGAAAACGCCCAACATCCAACGCCGAACATCGAACATCGAACATCGAACATCGAAGGTTCAGCATTCGGTGTTGGATGTTGGATGTTTTTTTACCTAGGACATGAAGATAAGGAGAAAAGCGATCGGTTCTGTCGGTAAACCGAAGGTTGGCATGATCAGCCTTGGCTGTGCCAAGAACCTGGTCGATGCGGAGATCATGCTCGGCAGTGTTCTGAAGCGTGGAATGAAAGTTACCTCGCGCGCAGAGGATGCCGATGTCCTGGTAGTAAACACATGTGCGTTCATCGATTCAGCCAAGGAAGAATCGATCGAAGCGATTCTGGAGGCGCATGATCAGCGCGTTTTGAACAGGCGACCGAATCAAAAACTGATTGTAAGCGGCTGCTTATCGCAAAGGTTCGGGAGCCAGCTGCGCGAAGCGCTGCCCGAAGTGGACGCATTTATTGGCTTGGATCAGGTCAGTGAGCTGGGGGCGATTATCGAGACGATTTTGAAAAAACATCCAACATCGAACATCCAACTTCCAACATCCAATTCCGAGAGTTCGACGTTCGATGTTCGGCGTCCGATGTTCGATGTTTCTGCCGCTCCTGCGACCAACCATGTCGATCTTAACTTCATTACTCCGCGTCCAACTTACATCCCCGATTACGACACGCCGCGGTTCCGGCTTACGCCAGCGCACTCCGCTTATGTAAAGATTGCCGAAGGCTGCAATCATCCGTGCAGTTTTTGCGTGATTCCACAAATGCGAGGAAAACATCGCAGCCGGGCTCCCCAGTCAGTGCTCGCAGAAATTCGGGGACTCGTCAGTGAAGGTGTGCGCGAGATCAATTTGATCAGCCAGGATACAACGTATTACGGAATGGATTTGTGGTGGAAGAAAGCGGGACCGCGCCAACCGGTTGATTCGACGCAGGGACCGACTCTTGCTGCGTTGCTTCGCGAGATTCAAAAGATCGAAGGCGAATTTTGGGTGCGCTTGCTTTATACACACCCGGC
>WNFS01003944.1_pt1 | contig 11284 bp, 7 predicted proteins | sample 5400141 | NCBI WGS metagenome assembly WNFS01 (sample SAMN13153358, study PRJNA577476) | soil metagenome | isolation source: 60 cm saprolite under Madrone tree | place: USA:California | collected 2016-06-14 | reverse complement strand
TGTTCTTGTAGGAACGCAGCACGTACCACCACATTCGTCGTGACAAATTCCCCGTTGGGCCAGAGCGAACGTTCATCGAGAAAGACCACTCCATGGCCATCGAGGACCAGGCGCGTCGCCCACGGCTCTGGTACCCAGGCTCCATCGATTTGCCCTTGTTGGAACAACGTCAGAATGGTGGGGTTATCAGTGGGAACAATCTGCACATTCCCCCCTTTGTCAGCCGTCTGAAGACCATGCTGCTGGAGGTAGTAGCGCAACGCTACATCCTGGGTGCCACCAACCTGGGGCGTCGCAAGCTTCTTGTTTGCCAGGTCCTGGGGACTGCGAATATGTGCACCCGGTCGCACGACAAACAGGACACCGCCACTTGAAGCACCAGCAATAATGCGCAGTGCCTGCCCATTACTTTTGATATAACCGTTAATCGCCGGGTTCGGACCGACGTAGCCGATATCGATATCGTTGGCAAAAAGTGCCTCTATAAGTGCCGGACCAGCATTAAAGGTCTTGGTCTCCAGCTGGGTATTCGGACCAAGAGCCTGCTTAAAGGTGCCACGCGCTACCCCGACTAACGCGACCGCGTGTGTCAGATTTGGGAAGTAGCCCAGGCGCACAGGAACCGGGCCGGCTGGGTTGTTATTGGGACTTTGAGCGCCACACCCCGCGAGGATACAAGCCAGGAGTACGAAAAGTGAGATGATACGCCGGTGATGGGTGACAGTGGTCCTCATCAGAAAACTCCTTTCATGTGTTGCTCACACATGACAACTTTTCACGACACAGGTTGACGCATAGCCTCGATCAGCACTTGCGCCACTTCTGGCCGTGAAAACTCACGGGGAGGAATCTCGCCAGCCTGGAGCATATGACGCACTTTCGTCCCGCTGAGGGTCACATGCTGCTCACTTCCATGAGGGCAGGTTTTTGATGATGCCATTGCATCACAGGCACGACAGTAGAAGGTATGGTCAAAAAACATTGGTGTAATGCCAAGTTCGAGGGGGTCAAACTCTGCAAAGATAGCATGGGCATCGTAGGTACCATAATAGTTACCCACGCCAGCATGGTCGCGCCCAACTATGAAGTGCGAACAGCCATAGTTCTTGCGCACCAGGGCGTGGAAAATGGCCTCACGCGGCCCGGCATAGCGCATCGCGGCGGGGAGAACACCGAGGACCACACGATTAGCCGGGTAATAGTGCTCCAGGAGCACTTCATAACAACGCATGCGAACGTCAGCCGGGATATCGTCGCCTTTGGTATCACCTACTAATGGATGCAGATAGAGGCCATCCACCGTCTCCAAGGCACACTTCTGAATGTACTCGTGCGCCCGGTGCACCGGATTGCGCGTCTGGAAGGCCACGACGCGCTTCCAGCCACGCTCTGCAAAGAGCTTGCGTGACTGCACCGGTGTATAACGGTACTGGACAAAGCTCTGCATCTGCAATGCGATTACATGGACTGGCCCGCCCAGGAGCACATCGCCCTGTTCATACACCACTTTCACACCTGGATGCGCATCATCCAGCGTGCGGTAGACCTTGCTCGCCTCGAGCTGCTTATCATAGCGGTACTTTTCCAGAAGCAGCATGACCGCTTGCAACGCCCCTTCGCCATCAACGAGAGCAATTTGCGAGCCTTCTCTGAGATTGGAAGCGCGTTCTGCTGTTGCCGAAAGCGTAATCGGCACCGACCACGGAAGACCATTGCTCAGATGCATATCCCCAACGACACTCACATAATCAGATCGTGTCATGAAGCCAGTCAAAGGGCTATAAGCTCCAACGGCGAGCATCTCCAGGTCAGCCAATTGCCGCGAACTCACTACGACCTGTGGCATGCTTTTCGCACGAGCCTGCCATTCTGAGCGCTCCGCTTCGCCTGCCATATTCACAATAAGTTCTCCTCCGTGAGGAGCAATCAAACCATCCGTCATATCCTAATCCTCTCTGTGACACTGGCTGACACTATCCAACCTGGTTCATGGCGACCGCTGCCCGCGTATCCTCATAGAGGACCTCAGGTCCCAGATATCCAAGTTCTACGAGCTTTGTAAAAATGCGGGCTACACTCTCAGCAGGTGTCTCTTTGTCAGTCTCAACCACCACTTCAGGATGTTCTGGCTCCTCATAGGGATCATCGACGCCGGTAAAATTCTTGATCTTTCCTTCATCGACCAGCTTGTAGAGGCCCTTGATGTCGCGCTGGCGACAGACTTCGATGGGGCACTTGACGTATACCTCGACAAAATTCCCTATCTCCGTGCGTGCCCATTCGCGTGCCTCCCGGTAGGGAGCAATTGCGGCTGAGATGCACACAACGCCATTGCGTGTAAGCAGGCTGGCTACAAATGCAATGCGCTTGATGTTGGTATCCCGATCCTCGCGGCTAAAACCCAGTCCTTTGCTTAAATGCGTACGGACCATATCCCCATCCAGAATCTCCACATTGCGCCCGTGCTCCTGTAAGCGCCGCTCAATGATCTCTGAAAGCGTACTTTTTCCCGAACCAGAAAGACCTGTGAACCAGATGGTAAAACCTCTGTCTGCCATGTATGCTTTTCTCCTCGTACGTTTGCATCCCTTATCCAGGGCCATAAGAATTGTTTGTAGGCGTAGGGGCCGATTCATCGTGCCCGCCGCCGATTATGAGGTGTAACAAAATCATCCGGTCACCTGTAGGGCCCGATTTATGCCTCTGTTGGGAAATTGGTTTCCCAAGCTCAAATAGGAATGACATTCGCGCTCAAGCGAGCATGGATTTGGAATTTCCCAACAGAGTCATTTATCGCGGCCACCGCCGATTTATCGGCCTGCGGTAGGACACCCGATATCCCGGGGAATTTGTTAAAATCCATTATCGGCCCCCCTCAGAGTACGTGTGCCTCGTAGAGACGCCACTCTGGATCGAGGTCAAACTGGGCAATTGCCCGATCGCCAGCGCGTCCACCGCGCAAGATGAGACGCGAATGCTTGCCATCGACCAGGATCCAGGACTCATGCTCCTCATCGTAGCGGCAGTCTTGTAGCCAGCTGGTCCCCGCATCTATTTCTTCTTCGACCTTCCCTCGTCCTCCGGTTCCGTTGATTCCCACAAGCAACGCTCTCCCATGAACGGTATCTGCCACGGTAAAATGGGTGTTGTCCAGTATGCGAACCGCGTGAGGATGATCTAAGCCTTCCAGCACAGACTGCCATGTGCCAGTTTCGCGATCAATGACGATGACCGCTCCCTGGTGAAAAAGCGAGGCCAGAATACGCCCATCAGGCAGCTCAGCGGCTGAATTGACATGCGTCGTCTGGCTCAGCGTTCCATATTGTACCGTGCGGTGATCTGCGGATTTATCAAGCACGCGATGGCGGCCAGTGGGGGTTTCCTCAAAACCGTGATCGGTGGCCCACCAATCCCAAAGTATTTCCCCCTCCCGGCTGAACTCCAGTAAGAGGTCTAACCCTGTACTCGCCACAAGATAGCCATGCCGAGTGCGAGAAATGGAGTGAAGCGCATTGAAAAGAGGCAAACTCACCACATCTCGCTTGATGGTATTGAGCTCCGCATCAACCTCGTGGATGCCATTGAAAGCAGTGATGAGCACCCCTTTGTCGGAATTTACCATACCGGCGGCCATTCTCAGGGCCAGGTTTTTTTGCGGATAGCCAAAATCCTCAAGTAAACACAGCAATCCCCCGGTGTCTTCTTTCGGCTTCTCATAGCTGCCCAGGACGGTAAGGGGACACTGCGTTGTCTGAGCTGATTCGGACCAGTGCTTCTTGAGGGTCGAATGTTTTGTTGAAATGCAGCTGAGTAATATTCTCATCTGACTATACGTGAAACCTTTCTGCTTCAGCAACTACTCAGGACTCCTCCTCACCTGCGGCGACTCGCTCTTGGTAGTGAGCGTGTGGCCTGTGCCGCCAGCGACCAGCACAGGCTACCTGTGAACTGCCGTAGGTAGAGTGCCGATTATAATCTTTAAAAAATTAGGGGGGTATTTTCCGTAGGGGCGAGGGCGGCGGGGAGTGGCGGGGAGGGCCTTTATGGTCGCCCGTGCGGACTCGTGTCTGCGGACCTCACAACGGGCGACCATAAAGGCCCTCCCCACTCCACTCCGCCGCCCTCGCCCCTACAGAAGATAGCCTCTTTTAATTTTTAAGCTTCATTATCGAGCGCTTTAGACAGGTACTGCTATCCTGGTCCGGAGATATTCGAGACCCACACGGAAACAGTAATCACCAAAGTGCTCTTCAGGTAGTCGCTCCTCTTTCCAGATGGCCAGTAAGGGGCGCACGGTCGCGGCTATATCTCTCACATGGACAGAGGCAGCGTACAGTGTGTTCAAGCGAGTATTGAGCAGGTCCCCACCGATATAGACGTTGTAGATATCCTTGGTCCGGCCAACGAGACCGATATCACCCATATAGGGCCTTGCACAGCCATTCGGACAGCCCGTCATTCGTACACTGAGTGGCTCATTTACCAGGCCAAGTGCACAAAGGTCCGCCTCTATCTGCCGTATCAGTGCTGGGAGTGCACGCTCAGCCTCAGCCAATGCTAGTCCGCAGGTGGGAAGTGCCGGACAGGCCATGGCAAAGCGGCGTGTGCCCAGGTCGGCAGGGTCGGTAGATATACCATAGTCGGCAAGCAGGGATGTCAAAGGGTCACGCTGCTCTTCACTCAGGCCAGTAAAGAGAATGTTCTGCTGCGGAGTCAGGCGAATTCCGGGGCGAAACTGTTCGATAGCGTGCCGTAGACCTGAACGCAAGCGGATGGTAGTGTCGTCTTTCACACGTCCATTTTCAACATAGAGGCCCAGAAACCAGCGACCATCACCTTGAGCATGCCATCCCAGGTGATCATCTGCACCATGCCAGCTAATTACACGCGGATCCTGGATGCTGTAACCTAATCTGCGCTCCACTTCAGTACGGAACCATGCGATGCCCCGTTCCTCTACCACGTACTTCATACGTGCATGCTTACGGTTCTGACGGTCCCCATAATCACGCTGAACCGTGACTATCGCCTCCACGACAGGCAACACCTCATCCGGGGTGGCAAAGCAGAGAGGCGTACCAAGACGCGGGAATGTTTCAGTTTTCCCATGCGTCATGCCCAGGCCACCACCAACCAGGATAGTGAAGCCCTCAAGGTGTTCACCTTTGCTAGCCGCAACAAGACCAATATCCTGTGTGTAGACATCTATGCAGTTGTCACCGGGAGCGGCTACTCCTATCTTGAATTTGCGTGGTAGATAGGTAGGACCATAAATTGGCTCAACTTCCTCTCCTCCAGGCTGCTGTTCGACCTTTACCTGCTCGCCATCAACCCAGATTTCGTGGTAGGCACGGCTGCGAGGAGCAAGATGCCTGGCAATACGCTGAGCAGTTTCCTCAACCTGCGTATGTACTTGATCAGCAAAGGGTACCGGACAGGCCATCACGTTCCGATTTACATCACCACAAGCTGCCAATGTAGAGAGGAGGACCTCGTTGATCGTGTGGATTGCTGGGTGTAGATCGCCCTTGAGAACGCCATGTAACTGGAAGCCCTGGCGTGTCGTGATACGCAATGTCCCGTTTGCATACTGGTCGGCCAGGTCATCGTGAGTAAGGTACTGCTCCGCAGTCACGTCACCACCAGGGATGCGCGTACGGATCATAAACTGGTACGCTTTCTCGTCGCCAGTTGCCTTCCTTGCACGGCGGGCGTCCCGGTCCTCCTGCTGATAAATACCATGAAACTTGATGAGTTGCACCTGTGGATCGGAGAAGTGGCTGCTTTCTTGCGCCAACTCCTGGGCTACCTGCCCACGCAGGTGATGGCTTTCAGCTTTGATATGCTCAACCTTGCTTCCTTCTCCCGGTCCCAGGTTCAGTAAGGTATTCGTTGGTTCTTCGTTATCGGGCACGGCTGCACTCCTTCTGCTTCGTTACCTGCCCCCCAGGCAGGATTCCCGCCATAAATGGGGGACCTACCCAAAAAATACCCTCGTGGGTAATCTGACCATGTTCGCAACGGGTCACTTCGAGTATGAATCTCTTCGCTGTTTCACTTCATTGTGGGGGAACTGGAGCACACAGACGCCTGCTTGCAAGGCGCATCGTCTCCCTATTGCCGGCGTCAGTGCCCTGCAAAGTTCTTGCGAGGAGATAGGACCAGCATTGACTAATCAATGCTCTGGCCTTGAGGCTACGGTGACTCATGATACTGGGCAATCCGCTGCATCACGCCTTCAGGATCAGCGGATGCGAGAACCTGCTCATCACTCGCCTTTATCCTTTGCTCATGATGATGGTTCTGTCGTTGTATGAACTTGTTGACTTACTAGATCAACTTACATAACTATTACACATACTATACAAGAAAGACAGCGCGGCTGTCAACCCTCCTGACATCCACTCCAGGGCCATTTAAAAGTCCTCAAAGTAGGGATATTGGGACCTGCGACCCCAAATGTTTTTGTTGTTGTGCGTGTGGGTGCAACCCACACGCACAACAACAAATTTACTGTCCTCGCAGGGGACGCGAGAAGGCAAGCGACGACTTTTAAATAGCCCTGCAATTCTTGCACCTCGAATACCTACTCCTTCATCAACCTTCGCAGCACCGTCAACAGAATCCCCCCATTCTCATAGTACGTCACATCAATCGGGCTATCCAGGCGAGCAATCGTCTGGAACGAGAACGTACTGCCGTCCTCACGAGTCACCTGCACCGTCACCTCCTGGCGCGGCTTCAGACCCTGCTCAATCCCCCGGATGTCGTACACCTCGCGGCCTGTCAGCCCAAGCGACTCCTTGTTCTCGCCCGGCTTGAACTGCAACGGCAGAATACCCATACCCACCAGGTTGCTGCGGTGGATACGCTCGAAACTCTCAGCAATGGCCGCACGCACACCCAGCAGCAAGGGACCCTTGGCAGCCCAGTCACGCGAACTGCCCGAACCGTACTCCTTGCCAGCAATCACCAGCAGCGGCACCCCCTCTTGCTGATAGCGCACGGACGCCTCGTAAATCGTCGTCTGCTCACCATCGGGTAAGTGGACCGTGTAGTAGCCTTCCTTCCCTTCTACCAGACGATTGCGCAGGCGAATGTTGCCAAACGTCCCACGTACCAGCACCTCGTGATTGCCACGCCTTGCTCCATAGGTGTTGAAATCGCGCTTCTCAACCCCATGCTCAATCAGATACTTACCCGCCGGGCTGGTGGCCGAGAAGTTGCCCGCAGGAGAAATGTGGTCTGTCGTAATCGAGTCGTCGACCATCACCAACACCCGCGCGCCACGAATATCCTTTGGAGGCTCTGGCTCAATCGACATACCCTGGAAGAATGGCGGCTCCTGGATGTACGTCGAGTTGGGGTCCCACGCGAAGAGTTCACCGGTAGCGTTCGTCAACGCACGCCAGTGCTCGTCACCATCAAAAACATGCGCGTAGTTCTGCTCGAAGACCTGCGGTGTGATTGATGCCGCAACCACATCGCGCACCTCTTGCTCGGTAGGCCACAGGTCGCGCAGGTACACCGCCTCACCGTTGATATCCGTCCCTACGGGGTCGTGTGTGAGATCAATGTCCACCGTACCTGCCAGCGCATAGGCCACCACCAACGGCGGCGAAGCCAGGAAACTGGCACGTACCTGCGGATGAATACGCCCTTCAAAATTGCGGTTGCCGCTTAGCACAGCTGCCACCACAAGATCGTTCTGCTCGACCGCCTCAGCAACCGGCGGTGATAAGGGGCCGCTGTTGCCGATGCAATTGTGGACCGCTACTGTGCCTGCCACGAAGGCATGTAGATCGTTCACCGCCAGGTCGAACACCTCCCGCCTGCCTGCTGGCCGTCGTTCCACCACCTGGAGTGCGAGTGTCGGCAGCGTGCGCGCTTCCTTCTCTATGCAGTAGCGCTTCGAAGTCTCTGTATCCGCACGCGAGTGCAACGGCGCAAACCACTCGCGCGCGCCGATCTTGCTGAACAGTTCGACAGGTGACGGGAAGTCGCAGGAATCTCTATGTAGTGGCTGGAACTTACGTGCCGTCGGTTGTGGCAGCCGCGAAAAGCGGTCGTGGCCCTCCAATAGTGCGTAGTGAGGGAAGACTACTGCCTCGCGCTCCATCAGCTCCACCGCCGCTCTCTTGCGTGCACGGGAGAACGATAGCTCGTAGTCTGCCTGGTGCAACTCCTCCAGACGGTCCGACATCCAGAGACGTTGCCGATGAATCTGGTCCACCAGACGCCAGTACACCGCCGCGGCGCTGGCTCGCAGGGCCTTGTCCATACAATAGCGGAATCCCACGCGCTCCACGAACGAGAGGCCGTCTGGAAGCTCCAGGCGAACCTCCACGCGAGGGATACCGTCCTGTGCTGCCGGGTACGAGGAAGTTGCGTGGCGCGTGGGATACTCGTAGACGCTGGCTCCATCGGTCTTCACCCCACAGCGCGCCAGCAGACGGGTCACGTCGTCCATAACCTGCTTGAGAGCCGCCACATGTTCTGGTATGGTACTTTGGGAATAGGCAGGCGACTCAAGCGATGCCTCCTCCTCGCGCTTGCCCCAACAGTGCAAGACAGGTGCGTGCCCGTCCGCCCCGAAGAGCCCGCCCAGGAACTCGCGCACCACTGCGAGAGGGCAGCTTTCATCCAACACGAATGCCGGGAGCGCCGGCGCCTGCTGAATGCGCCGCCCGGTGCGCACGCCGGGCAACGTGCTGATGGCGTCCGTGAGCGGCTTCGGCAGCACGATGGTCCACTTCCTCTCGTCGTAGCGCGTTGCCGCAGGACGATAGCCGACAAGCAGCTCAACGTCGTCGAGAACCGCCTCGCGGTCCATGGCCTGCCCAACGTGCATCCGGCCCTGCCCCAAGAGGCTGATCGAGCCGTCGCTGAGCAGATGGCCGAGCAGGCGCGCGAACGCCAGTGTGCGCAGGCGTTCATGGTCAGTGTCCATCGTGAACGTCAGGTTGCCCACGTGCAGCGCGTAACCAGCTTCGTCGTCACCGGGCTCGTCTAATGGGGCCTCAAGGCCAACCACGACGCGATCCTGGCCCAGCACGAGCTGGTCGGCGCGCACCCAGCGCCCGTCCGTGCAGAGGAGTTCATGGTCAGGGGTGCAGACCAGCGTGCGCCCGTCTTGCAGGACGAGCGAGACGCACTCGCGCTCGCCCTGAATCATCATCTCGGCCTGTGTCGCTGTGCCTAGCCTGCCGTCCTCGGTGGGAGCGAGCAGCGCGGCTCCGCCAGCGCGGGGCATCTGCTCGATGCGCCGCGCGGTGCCGTTGGTAAGCAGTACCGGCGTTCCCCCGGCAAGGCAGGTTGTACAACCATAGCCAACCAGGTGGAAGCGCAGGGCTTCGAGGTAGGGCAGCAGGTCGGCATTGCGCAGGTAGTCGATGACAGCGCGCGAGCCTGGAGCAAGGCTGGTTTTTACTGTTGGGTTGACGGAGAGGCCGCGCTCGACGGCATGCTTCGCCAGCAGACCAGCCGCCACCATCACTGAGGGATTCGAGGTGTTAGTACAGCTCGTGATGGCAGCAATAGCAACTGAACCATTGGTCAAATACGCCTGCGTATTACCCATAGTAACGAGCACGTCATTGGTATGCCCGTTCTGCCTTTTGCCGCCGGGATAACCCTGCTTCCTGGCCTCAGCCAGCGCCTTGTCTTTATCTTCTTTCTCGGCAATGGGGTCGGGATCGGCATGCCCGCCCTCCGTTCCCAGGCGAATCAGCGCATTCTCCGTGACATTGTTTTCTTGCAAATCCTTGAAACGGTCTGCGAAGGCCTCGCGGAATACGCGGCCGAGGTTTTGCATTGCGACGCGATCCTGCGGACGGCGCGGCCCGGCAAGGCTCGGCTCGATGGTGCCGAGATCAAGTTCGAGCAGGTCATCAAATTGCGGTTCTGGCGCCGTGTCGGTGCGGAAAAGGTCCTGCGCCTTCGTGTAACGTTCAACCAGGTCAACCAGGTCCGGGCTGCGCCCGGTGCTGCGCAGGTAGCGCAATGTTTCGTCGTCAACGGGGAAGAGTGTTGCGGTCGCGCCAAACTCGGGTGACATATTCGAGATCGTGGCCCGATCTGCTAGCGCCAGGTAGCTAAGGCCAGAGCCGGTAAATTCTACAAATTTGCCGACTACGCCGCGCTTGCGCAGCAGCTGTGTAACGGTCAGCACCAGGTCCGTAGCGGTCGTGCCGCTGGGCAGCGAACCTGTGAGACGCACGCCGATGACCTCTGGTGTGAGCAGGTAAAGCGGCTGGCCGAGCAAAACGGCTTCGGCTTCTATACCACCGACACCCCACCCAAGCACGCCGAGGCCATTGATCATGGTAGTGTGAGAATCGGTGCCCACGAGTGTATCCGGGAATGCAATCGTCTCACCATTTTCCTGCTTCGTCATAACGACGGATGCCAGGTACTCGAGGTTCACCTGGTGAACAATACCGGTGCCCGGCGGCACAACACGGAAGTTGCTGAATGCCTGCTGCCCCCAGCGCAACAGTCCATACCGCTCGCTATTACGTTCATACTCTCGCTCGACATTGCGTGCGAATGCGAGGGTCGAGCCGAACATGTCCACCTGAACAGAGTGGTCGATCACCAGGTCGGCAGGCACGAGCGGATTGATTTTCAGTGGATTGCCGTCCATGCGCGCGACGGCTGAGCGCATAGCGGCGAGGTCTGCCACGGCAGGGACGCCCGTAAAGTCCTGCAACAGCACACGAGCAGGCATGAATGGATATTCTGCCTCGGACTGCGAAACCCGGCCAGGAACCCAACGGGCCAGAGACAAGACATCATCTTCCGTTACGATTTCGCCGTCTGCATTGCGTAACGCATTCTCCAATAGAATTTTGACGGTAAAAGGTAACCGGTCAAGGCTTTGCACGCCCCTTTTTGTAAGCGCTCCCAATTGATAGTAGTTCACTGCGCCCCTGGCGCTTTCCAACCTGGCACGAGCGCCAAATATGTCACTATAAGCAGTCATCGTTTCATCCTCTGAAAAATTTGAATAATGGTACTGCTTCATTATATAACAGTATTGCCTCGCTCACGAACATTGCAATCACCAGCCCCCCTTACCGGAGATTGTTTTTATGGCGTGCGCGGAAACGGCGTGCCTTCAAAAGGTTAGCGCATTTATCAGTTGTACAGTACAGTTTGGTACGACTCTTACTCACATCATAAAAGACCCCACGGCAGTGGGTATTTGCACATATTTTGAGACGTCTGGGATCCTGGTAAGCCAGCAAATGAGCGAACGAAGCCGCAATCTCTGCCTGCACCC
>WNFS01004490.1_pt1 | contig 11285 bp, 7 predicted proteins | sample 5400141 | NCBI WGS metagenome assembly WNFS01 (sample SAMN13153358, study PRJNA577476) | soil metagenome | isolation source: 60 cm saprolite under Madrone tree | place: USA:California | collected 2016-06-14 | reverse complement strand
CCTCGCCCGCTGGCAACGTGCGGGATCGGGCTCGGACACGGAGTTCATCTTCTTCTGAGGCTGTCAATCGAACTGTTTCGTTGGACATGCCTCATGATACTATATCGTACTAGCGTATTCAATGTTACAGTCCACTAGTGGTGACAACCGATGGATCACCACGGGCGTTTCGCGCAGGTGGAGACGGACTCCATCCAATTCCAAGAGATGAGGCTGAGATCGATTTCTGGAAGAGTTGGCTCCCTGCCCATCCAAGTGCAGACACTCAGAAGAGCGGTCGATGAACCGAGACACACGACCAAGATCACGCTCCTTAATTGAATCATTGGCCGGCCAACAAATTCGTTGGATCGGAGCGTGGCTGGGCCTCTTTCGCAACTTGTTTGATTGAATTGAAGATTGGATGTAATCGCCGCGCCCAGTCCGTGACATTAGGCCTCTGACTGGCTTGGCCCTAAACGAAACCGCATCTAACCATCCATATGAAAGAAACTCCGATCACCTCATCCTTCCTGGGACTTCTTAAGCGGGGGACTTGCCCCGTCTGCTCTGCGCCCATCTCAGTCAATTTGGGCTCTTCAAGCATGTTGCTGTGTCCGAACTGCGGAGATTACCTAGAGGTTGTAGAAAAGAAGCTCCGGCAGATGGATCCGACGCTCGTCACATCGCAGCCCGCATTCGCAGCCCCGACGCCATGGACTGATATGCAAGCGCCGCGTTTCGGAGCGATCTCGTTTGGAATAGAGGATGCCTTGACTGACATGATTTTGACCAAGAAGGAGGGCGTGCGCGTCGTCGACGCGAAGTGGCCCGCAGTCTGTTGCGTGTGCGGAGAGCACGCGACGCGCGAGCAAACGATAGCCGCGCGGTTCATCTTTGCGCCTCCTGGGCTAATGTTTCGACGGGACAAGGAGGCAACGGTCATCGCGAAGGGCGTTCCGCATTGTGCCGAACATAAGGACGGGGCGCGGTTCGAGCGCGCTATGTTCAGCACGCCGCAGCAGGAGACAATTGTCGGCCTATTTTTCCGTTCATATGCCTTCCAGATTCAGTTTAGGAAACTGAATCCGTGGAAGTGGCGCGAATGACTTCGCGATAGGATTTGGCCACTCACTGCCGTGGGAATGAGTCAGGCGCTCAACGCGACAAACTGTCCCGCGCTGATTTTCTTCTGGGTAAAGTTGTCTCTACAGTACTCGTGTATTGCCCGTTGCTTACAGTATTGGCCCGCAACTTTTCACGCCATGAGGCCTAACCAGGTCATTGGAAGACCGCCTTCGGCGTCTGGCACATGCCAATTGGGACTAAGCAACGGCACTGAATACCGTGAACCTCAAACTGATAGGCGACTCGTAATCCTATTTGTTAACCGTCGAGAGTCTAATCCTTCAATGCAGCCTTCCAGGCTATTTGCCTTTGACCACAGCAAGTATTGTACTAACCACATCCTCGCAGCTTGCGGGGTTGACATGTAATCCTCAGCACCCACCTGGAATGCTTCGTCTTTGTGAGATTGGTCCCCATCGCCGGAATAAAAGATTATTGGAGTATCAGGAATCAAACTGTCGGATACGCCTACAAAAGTTCCACGCCGGATATCTCTGGCAATCGACTGTCGATGAGATAAGCGTCGAATTCTTGATCTATGGCTATTCTAAGTGCGTCTTCTGCGCTATCGGCTGGTACTACCTGAAAATTTTGGTGCGTGAGGTACAGACAAAGCCACTCCCTCGAGTCCGGATCGTCTTCTGTCATGAGTATACGTATTTTGCGAGGGAACACTCGCCCTCCTCTCAGTAAAGGGAGCTTGCGTTGGCGGCGTCCGCTATTGAGGAAAGGCAGGACGCCCTGCGCATCTGCCATCGAGTCTACGCGCCACGTTGACTGATGCAAGACATGTCTATACCAATAGTTGAATTGCGCACGTGCGTGGTTCAATCTGACAAGTATGAAGCCCTAATAGGTGCTGCGCACCTGAAAAATAGGGACACGACACCCCCGAAATCCGGGGCTGCGTCGTCTACGTTGTAGACAACGTGTCTACAATGTCTACTTGCGGGAACAAGGGACTTAAGCGATTCGTGTTTACGTTTGTAAACGCGCCGTCTACATTGTAGACATTCGTGTATGCACGCCGGGCCAGCCCATTCCTGGCGATGTGTGAGGGTCTTATTGGATGTGTCTTTGGTTCAATCTAGGTTGTAGCCCCAAAGCGTGCGATGCCGCGTGAAGACGCGCACCGAGTTGTCATGGCCGCCCGCGACCAACTTCTTTCCATCCGGAGAGAAAGCGATTGAGATCACTGGCGCGGAGTGCGTGCCGATGCTGGTGATCAATCGCCGGCCCGATACATCCCACAAGTAAATGTTCTTGTCGTCACCTGCCGAAGCAACCTCGCGACCATCAGGCGAGAACGCGACTGACTTGACGCGCGAAGCGTGACTACCGAGCAGAGCGATTTCCCGCAGAGGCTCAATCTCCCAGAGGCGCACTCTCCCTTCGTCATCGCCGGTAACGAGATGTTTGTTATCGTGAGAAAAGCTCACGGTTACGAATTGGCTGTCGTTCGCTTCAACTTTGTCGCGCAGTTGCCAACCCTCAGTGTCGAATATGGCGATAAATCTGAATGGTGAGACACAGGAGAGCCATCGCCCATCGGGAGAAAAAGCTACGCCGTAGACTTGCTTGCCGGCAATCTCTTTTTCGAAATCAACGATCTGATGACCATCCCGGCTGCTATAAACACCCACAGTGGTTGCAACCCACTGAGAGTCCTGTGAGATTGCAACACAGTAGTTGCCCGACCCATCGTCTATGGTAAGCTGAGTTTGCCCTCGTGTTCGATCCCAAAGAATGACTCGGCGGTCAAACTCGCTCGAGGCAATCTGCTTGCCATCGGGCGAAAAGGCTACCGCCGTGAGTCGTGAAGCATGGCCTAGCAACACCGCTTCTTTTCGCCTCGTCTCTGCGTTCCAGATGAACACCGAGCGGTCTTCACCTGCCGAAGCGATCTCCTTTCCATCGGGGGAAAAAGCCACCCCTCGGACAGGCTCGCAGTGCTCATTGAAGTTCGCCAGGCGTTTGCGAGCTTCAACATCCCATATCAAGATCGCGCCGTCGCCATGAGTGGAAACGAGCCACCTGCTGTCCGGCGAAAACGAAACGTTCCACACGATCGAGGGGTATTCGAGGCGTCCAAGGTTCGTCATCGTTTTCGCATCCCATAACACGATGTCGTCCGCTCCGGTCGCGACAAATCGGCCATCGGGCGAGAAGGCGGCGGCGCGCCCGCTGTCCTGATGCACGTTCTGGTGGGTTGCGGTTTTGTGGTGTATCAGATCATGAACCAAAACACTGCGGCCGCTTCCCATCATTGTCATATGAGTTGCGTCAGGCGAAAGTGCCATCCAATTCAATTCATCGCCAAAGTCCACGGGGATCTGTTCCCCGGTTGAAAGGTCCCATTCTTGGCGTCTGGTTGAGATCAGCAAGCGGCTATTCGGGGAAAAGACTAGTCTGCCATAACTACCTAACTGAGCGTCGAGCTCTCGGATGTTCTTCCAGGTCCCGACATCCCAAAGAATTATGCGCCCCTTGTTGTCATCCGATTCATGCGATGCGGTAGCCAGCAGCCGTCCGTCGGGCGAGAAGGCGACTGCGATAACCATTCCCTGATGTCCCTGGAGGACTGCTGTCTTCTCACGGCTCGCGGCGTCCCAAACTATCACCGTGTGATCTTCGCTTCCAGTTGCGAACCATTTCCCGTCGGGTGAGAATTCGACTGATGTGACGGTCTTCGTATGGTCTGTCAGAGTAGCGACAGGCATCCGCGTCACAAAATCCCACACAATTACCTTCGCATCTTCCCCGACTGAAACCAGCCAGCGGCCATCTGGTGAGAATGCCGCCTGTCGCGCCGCCGCGGTATGCCCGTCGCTCAGGCGCTGGTTGTCCCACTGTTCACTTCTGGACAATGCCGCGGCGCCTAGCGTCGCCACCAACATGAGTGATACAAGCATCACGCCTGTTTTGATGAGCCCCCAGCGCAGACTCTTCTTGACCAACTCGCGCGTACGCTCGCCTTTTTCCAAATCAGAATAGCGTCGAATAAACCAGAGTTTCACGATGGGAATTAGCGCGCGTCTGTCCACAGCGTAGATCGATAAGTATTGCCTCAGCATTCGGTTTGCACGTTGTGTCTCATCCAGCTCTTTGCCGGCTATTCGATCGAACTCTCTGAGATCGGCAAGCATCTCTCTGGCCGACTGGTATCGATCATCACGATTCTTCTTGAGCGCTTTGCCGATTATGCGTTGCAAATCAGACGGTACGTCTTGGCGATGCGCGCTGACGGGTAGCGCCTCGTCATTGAGAAGAGCCTGAAGCGTTTCTGTTTGGGTCTGGCCATCAAAGGGTCTTTGGCCTGTGGTCATCTCGAAAAGCAAGACGCCCAGCGAGAAGATGTCAGTCCGCGCGTCAAGCGTTTCACCTCGCGCTTGCTCGGGTGACATGTAACACAACGTGCCTGCTGTAACACTGGCCACCGTGTCAACGACCGAAGCTGCTTCTGGCGCGCCTTGTCGCTCTTTCAATTTAGCAATTCCAAAGTCAAGGATTTTGACGAACCTGTCACTACCCGACATGATGTTTTCCGGCTTGATGTCGCGGTGGAGAATACCTGCTTGGTGTGCTGCGGCGAGTCCGCTGGCCACTTGTACGGCGATGTTAAGCACTTCGCGAACTGGCATTCGCCCCTTCATTTTCTGGCGCAGCGCTTCACCTTCTATGAATTCCATGGCGATGAAGTGCAGAGAGTCGGCCTGGCTAAGTTCGTAGATGGTGACGATGTTCGGATGATTGAGCGCGGAAGCGACGCGGGCTTCCTTCTGCAGACGTCGCACGTGCTCTTCGTTTGCGGTGAAAGCGGCGGGCAATAGTTTAAGCGCAATCTTGCGATTGAGGCGCTGGTCCTGGGCCGCGTAAACACTGCCCATTCCACCTTCGCCGATTCGTGAGAGAATCTCGTAATGATCCAGAGTCCTGCCGACTAATAATTCGGAATCTGTTTCCGCGAGGACGCGAAACACTCCATCAACCAACGGAGACTGTAGTGGACTGGCGGGCTTCTCTTTGCAATTGAGCAGAGATTCAACTTCGCGACGCAACGATTGATTGCCACTGCAGGATTCGTCGAGAAACCTGGCCCGCTTAGCTCCCACCAGTTCCAGCGCCGCGTGAAAGATCTCTTCGATTTGTTGATCCATTAGCTCCCGCGTAAGGTTAGAAGCTCAACTACACACCCAGCTTGCGGCGAAGCCATGCTTCGGCAAAGTTCCAATCTCGCATTACCGTGTTAGGAGTGACATCGAGCACGGCTGCAATCTCATTGTTATCCATTCCGGCGAAGAACCGCATCTCTACAACCCTGATCTTGCGTGGTTTAATCGCTTCCAGCTCACGCATCGCTTCGTCGAGCGCAAGCATGTCCAGCAACTGGCCCGGTGAATCCGCAGCGATCGTCTCAAGAGAGACCTTTCCATCATCAAGAGAAACCTTGTGAGCGTTACCGCCTCGCTTTACTCGCCCGCGGCTGCGAGCATTCTCAACCAGAATGCGGCGCATGACCTTCGCGGCGATCGCGAAAAAGTGTGCCCGCTCTTTCCACTGGACGTTCCTGTGATCAGCCAGCCGCAAATATGCTTCGTGGACGAGGTCGGTAGTTTGCAGCGTATGTCCCGCGCGCTCATTACGAAGGTAGTGGCGCGCCTGGCGGCGTAGTTCCTGATAGACAAGCGGCAGCAGTGTGTCAAGCGCTGCGTCATCGCCGTTGCTCCAATCGACGAGCAGTTGCGTGATCCGTTGTGGTGAGGCCTTGGTCATAAAGCCTCGGGCGAGTGACCTGAGCCTTAGTGAAAGGTTGTACGGATTATAACAATGTCTCTTCCTGTGCCAGTCAAAACCGTTAGGAAAATATTCGCCTCCGAGGCGATGGTGTTCCTATGACCGATTTGTCGCCTTATATCGTGGAACGAGACTGTCAGGGCCTCGCCTCGGCAAGAACGGGGCAGCCCTCATGAAAGAGTATGAACCCGAAAATCAAGATGGTGATTGCTTTCATGCATGCCAACCTCCATCGAAAGTTGTCACTGGCTGAATTCGCAGAGTCGGCCAGTATCTCCGTTTCTCATCTCGGCCACCTATTCAAGACTGAAACCGGAGTGTCCCCAGGACACTATCTCATGACGCTCAGAGTGCAGAGAGCCGGAGATCTTTTAAAGAGTTCCATAGTAAGCGTCAAACGAATCATGTTTGAAGTTGGATTCAATGACAAGAGCAATTTCGTGCGCAGCTTCCGAAAAGCTTACGGTCTAAGTCCTTCAGAGTATCGCGCAAAGAACTTTGATCCAATACGGGCCCCTCGGGACCGCAAGATTGACCAACAGAAAGTCAGAAAAGCAACCTCTTTCTGATTGATTGAGATTGTAATCGAAGATACTTTGCGCATCGCTCCTGCGCCAACAGTTTCGGTCTATCCGGCGCAGATTTTCAGGAATGTGAATGAGCGTCCCGCACATCGGGTCGATCACCTGTAGTTGAACTCGTTGATCGATTCAGTGAATCGGTAACCAGTCGAGCTTCAAGAACTCTGACACTCAGCCCAAAGCAACATCGGATGCTTTGAACACGAAAGACTTTTTCGGTAACCAAAAAGGAGCATCATGAAATTCAGCAGCAGAATAAACAGGAACTTATTTGAGAGAGCGATAATTGTTCTCTTTCTTGGACTCTCGTTTGCTGGCCACGCCGCCGCTCGGGCCCATTCCGACAGCTTCGAGGGGCCAACGATTGAAGATTCAAACTGGATTCAACTTACTCCTACAGGCGGACCGCCCGACCCGCGTGGCTTTCATGGAATGTCAACAGTCTACGATCCTGCCAATGATAGGATGATGGTTTTCGGAGGACGACTGAGTAATAACAATAACAGCAATGATCTTTGGGTGCTAACGAATGCCAACGGAATCGGGGGTACTGGACAATGGCTCAATATCATTCCCGATGGCACGCCAGGTTCACCACCTTCTCGGTCTGGACATACCGCCGTCTACGATGCGGCGTCGAATCGGATGGTAATCTTCGGCGGTTGCAATGGGTACTGCTTACCGGCACTCAACGATGTTTGGGTCTTGAGCAATGCCAACGGAGTGGCCGGGACCCCAACTTGGATTCCACTTTTCCCTGCCGGCGGACCTCCACCTCCGCGGACCAGACACACAGCGGTCTACGACCCAACTACCAACCGGATGGTCGTCTTTGCCGGACAAGATGGTGGCGGCTTTGGCTGTTCAACGTTCTCGGGAGTCTGGGTCCTGTCGAACGCGAATGGTCTCGGAGGAACTCCTACCTGGAGTCAACTGTCACCGACTGGCGGACCACCCGCAGGTCAGTACGCTCCGAGTGCTGTCTATGATCCTGCTAACAATCGAATGACGGTCTTTGGCGGCGGCGGCTTTGTTAATGGGACCTGTCAAGGCAGCAATGCGGTTTGGGTTTTGACTAACGCTAATGGCGTTGGCGGAACACCTTTGTGGATTAACGTTAGCACCGAAGGGAATTCTGGGTCACCTGTTGGACGAGGATTCCATTCCGCAGTCTACAATGCTGCGCGTAACCAGATGATTATGTTTGGTGGCGATGACTCTTTAGGTGTGAATCTCAATGACGCTTGGGGTCTAGGGAATGCGAATGGTATCGGTGGTGCCGCCGCTTGGACCCAGCTAGCACCGACTGGTGGTCCACCGCCAGCAAGGAACTCGCACGGAGCAGTATTCGATCCCGGAACGGAGCGGATGATAATTTTCGGCGGCGACGATAACATCGGCTTTCTGAATGACACCTGGTTGCTGAAGCTATCCAGCACGCTAAGCTTCAACGTGTGTCCGCTGTTCGATCAGACAAAGGCGTACAAGAGTGGAAGCACTCTGCCCGTCAAGCTTCAACTATGCGATGTAAACGGTAACGACGTGTCGTCATCAACAATTGACGTTCGCGCCGTCAGTCTAATCATGGTTTCTACTAATACGCAGGCCAACCTGGCCGATGCTGGAAATGCAAACCCGGATAGCAACTTCCGTTTTGACGAAACGCTTGGCGATACTGGTGGATACATCTTCAATTTGAGCCTTAAAGGTCTGGCTTCGGGGACTTACTTGCTCAACTTTACTGGCGGCTCGGACCCGACCGTTCAGAGCGTGACCTTCCAGGTCAAATGACGCGAAGTCAGAGGTGCGAATCGCGCAGGGTCTTCGAGTCTGGCCGCGCACGAGTTGTCGGCGGTGCAGATCTGTGTTGAGGACACAGGCGCTGGCGAAACTGTTTATGCTGCGGCCAGAGCTTGTTACCGAGTACCCGGGCGAGCCAGGATGGACCAGCTTTTGTAAACGCGGTTGGAGACCATCAAGAACGACCTGGGTGTGACCAAGCGTGGTGCTGGTCAGGTTGCTCAATTCAGACCGGCGCGGTGCGGTGAACTTGTCGTTTCGCATGATGCAAACTTTCCTCAATTAGTGTCCTCATTCGCGGGATCCTCTGCTTTTCCAAAGTCATAATCACATAAAGAGGAAGCAAAGATGTTCTTCGGTTCTGCCGATAAAGTCCCCAGTCAATCCTGAAAAAACGAATCGGACGGTCATCCGATAATCGGACATTACGTAATCGGGCGGCACGCATGACATCAAAAGGCGATGTCACTCGCGCCTGCGGCCTTTGGCCTTTTCCCTTCTTACGTAATGGCGATTATCTGACGCCCGCGTTTACAGATTCTCCCCCTTGCGCTCCACTTCGCTCGCCGGCTCGCGCACTCGCACGGCTCACTTCGCTAACGCCCCCGCTGGGGGCTAGCGCTTACACGCTTTCAATTAAGTGTAGCGCGAAACTATTGAGCTGGTAGTCTTCAGCGACGGATAAAGGGAATCTCAGAAAGGACCACTTAACATCTGGCAGATTTTTTGCGATTGCGATGTTGCCTTTTCGGGGCGTGCGCCTTCTTAGGTTGCAAAGTAAAGCTTTCCAAATAGTTGAAACGGGTAGCGCTCAGCGCGCTGAAACCCATCACGGTAAGAATAGCACCACGACGTTTCGATCTTTTGGCAAACATGTCGGCAGCCGTGCGGCGCAAATTTGACGGGGTTACCTCCGCACCCAATACCCGAAGCGAAGCTGACCGCACACGGTCTCTCACGTAATCCTTTGTAACCGGCGCGTTCCAAACCCATTGCCCTCTCCTACAAGGAAATGCTGTTGATGTTGCGACTGATCTGCGCTGTCAGGTTCTTGCTTCGGAGGCCTCTGTCCAAACTTAGACTTGATCATGTGAAAGCTCGTTTCAGCATTGGATCGCTTGTGGTGGTGGGTCAGGGATTCTTTCGGTGCTGCGGTGCTGCATGTAGAAATGGAACATACGAGTCGATGTTGACTTTGGGCCATAGCTGGTTTGGACTTAGGAGTTGGTCTGAAACGGCACGTCAGGGATCGCGCCGTGGCGCAAGGTTGGTAAGAAAATTCTCGCCGCTCTCGCACGCGTCGAAGATACTTAATCAGAGCGTTTTATCGGGCTACCGGCTCTTCTCTTCGTCGCCTCAATTTTGTCTCTCATGTATTTGACGTAAGCCTGGGCCTTGTTTTTCGTATTGATCTTCTTGTAGTTCTCAAGAATCCTGGCTTGCTCCGCTTCGTCCTCTCCATTCAGTTGACTGCATTCCAGTTCCGTTTTCACCAGGATCCGGAGGAAGCCGATGATGTTTCCGGAGTCGGGAAGAGGCTCGTCAGCGACGGTCCCCAACACCTCGTCAATCACTGTCTCTACTTTATCCACTACGTCTTCTACCAAATGATCGAGAGCAGTTATTCCTGCAATCACCTCTTTCTCAAAGATTCCTCGATGGGGCGCTGCGGCCGCCGGGGAAACCAGCGTTTGGGGACAATCTTCACGTGGCGCAGAATTCGTAAGCAAGTGCCGAAGATCGTTTGCGCTCCCATCGCGGTTCGTTAGCGGATTCATTCCCAGCAGTTTTTCCACAGTGGCTGGGATAGAGGAATGGTCATAGAGCGTATGGTCGACGGTGCCCTTGGGGATGAGCGGGGATACTATGACAGCAGGTACGCGCACTCCGTATTGAGTGAAGTCAAACCCCAGGGCGTTCCGTGTTACCTGTCCCTCGGGAATCCCATCGCCGGGGGGAATGGCGCATTCGGGTTTCACATGATCGTAAAACCCACCGTGTTCGTCATAAACAATCACCAGCAAACTCGTGTTCCAGATCGGCGAACACCGGATCGCCTCGTAGACTGCTTTGATCAAACCTTCCCCGCCGGAGGGATCATCTTCAGGATGTTGTGACGAGCCGCGGGGAGACCTTCAGCGGTCTTCTCCTTTAGATCGCAGGCGAAGCGATCGATCGAGTGAAGGTCCAGCTGGCTGATGCCGTGCAGCGAAGCGACCTGCGAAATCCAGCCGCCGTATTCCGGCCCCGAAGGGTCGTCGCTATACTGGTTGAAATCGTCGTTATAGAGCCGCCACTGATGACCCGCGTTGCACAAAGCCTGAAAAATAGATCCGTTGCAATACCTGAATCCACGAATCAATTCCCAGGTGACCTCGTCCAGTAAGTGCGGGCTATCGGTCCAGCCTGCCGAGGAAGCGCCATGAACGAAAAACCGATTGGGCCAGGTGGGGCCGGGCAGCGAGGAATACCAGTTGTCACAGATCGCAAATTCGCAAGCCAGCTGGTAGATCACAGGCAATTTGTTGCTGGTATCAAAGCAAGCCATGATGTCGCCGATGTGATCCGGAGTGGGCGTCCCGGTATCTTCGGTAACAGAAGCGGCATAACTACTCGCGAAGCCTGAATTGTCCACCGACGGATAAGCTCCACCTTTATATTTGCAGGCGGCGTCTGCACCGCAGAGTTGTTCCAGCACGTCTTTGAATTCATGACCGGGATCAGTCGTCATAAACGGGGGTGCACCGTCCTGCACGTGATACTTTTCTCCATGATAAGAATTCCAGTCCTGAACAGTGGCAGCGTTGATCCTCGGAATGCCTGACATCGCAAATATATTATCGAAGGAGTGGTTCTCCAGCATCAGCACGAATACGTTCTTGATATTCGGTTCGGTATTCATTTTGTCTCCAGTCAAGTGAAGAATTCGCTGTGGCCCAAGCCTATCACTAACGGGCAAGTCAGTGACACAGAAAGCACGCGAACTATCGGGCGCGTAGAATT
>WNFS01003943.1_pt1 | contig 11288 bp, 10 predicted proteins | sample 5400141 | NCBI WGS metagenome assembly WNFS01 (sample SAMN13153358, study PRJNA577476) | soil metagenome | isolation source: 60 cm saprolite under Madrone tree | place: USA:California | collected 2016-06-14 | reverse complement strand
CGCGTTCATCCCCGCTCAACCGCACAACATATCTCTTCACAGCCTTCTCTCTTGCCGCCATAGTCCCCTCCGTCGCGCCCTTCGCGACAGAAGCGAATCATCAAATCCTTTCAAATTAGTTGAAGCGGGCGACTAGTGCCCCGATATGCACCGGTCGTTGCCGCCCATGGTGGGATGCCGACGCGCAGCGCTCGGCACCCGACGCGCCGGCGTGGCCGTGGGGCGGGCGCCGGAAAATCGTCCCTACGCCGACTTCGGATCGTAGCGAGGCAGAACGAACCCCTCCGCCACCCCACAGCGCCCGGCCTGTCCCTCGCGGGTTTCCAGTTGGTCGTCGCTCTGACCACGCCTTGGGGCTTCCCGTGTTGCGTACGCTTTCCTTGTGTACATGCTGCCGCCACTACCCCGGCGCAGCGTCTGGGCGTATTGTTTCGCTCAGTCACCCAGCCGTATCAGCCTTCCCCGAAAGGGTTGTCGGGTCGGCCTGCGCATTGTCCTTTTCGAGGCCTGCTTAGCGTTCACTCTCGTTGCGGCCTGCACACTCGCGCTGTCACCAATTCGTGACACGCATTCCGAAGGCTTCAGCCAGTTCGTTACCTCCTTGGCTGCTCCGGTTGCTTCCGGCTGGAGCGGTCGCCGGGGGGGACTTGCACCCACTGGAAAGCGCCGCCTTGTCACGGCGCACACCCGAAGGCGACATTGGGCGAGATCGGAATCTCTGAAGATCGGGCGATCATTCTGCCTTGATGCCTGCTTCTTGAATGACCTTTGCCCATCTCACGCCGTCGGTGCGGAACTGAGCAGCACACTCTTCCGGCGTGCTTCCGACTGGCTCGAAGCCAAGCGTCGCCATTCGCTGCCTGATATCCGTCAGCGCCAGAACCTTGATGATCTCTCGATTGAGCAGCGTGATGATGTCTTTGGGCGTTCGGGTCGGCACGACGACGGCGAACCATGCGTCGGCCTGCATGCCCGGATATCCGGCTTCCGCCATGTGAGGCACGTCCGGCAACACCTGCGATCGCACCAGCGGCGCCCTCAAGCTGGAATTGCAGCAAGGGATGACGCCTCTTTCAATGGTCGCCGCGAAGGCGATGGTACTTGGAGCCGGGTGGCTCATCGCCGGTGTTCCCCTCGTCCTCGCCGGCATTCTCTGGGCGAGTTATGGTGGCAGCCTGTATGCTCCTGAAATCGGCTCTCTCGCTCTCGGACATCTTCTCAATGCCGGGATCGTGATCGCCCTTGCCGCTGCTGCTGCTTCGCTCTCCGAGCACCCTTCGACAGCCGCCATCCTGGTGCTTGCCTTCACAGTCGGTACATGGGTGCTGAGCTTCGTGGCCGCCTTCCAGGGTGGCATCTGGGAGCAGATCGCGAGCTACACTCCGTCGGAAATGCTGCAGGCCTTCCGCCGGGGGCTTGTGCGCCTCGATCTGGTGCTGGCGGCTTTTGCTCTCATCGCGTCATCGCTTGTTCTTGCCGCGGTCTGGATGCGCTTGGGTTTGCCGGTGGGGCGGAGGGCCACAGAGTCGGTCGCCATTCTCTGCGTCGCCGCCGTTCTCGCCTTCGCGACTTCTTTTGTAAGATCGAGTTGGGACGTCTCAGAGAACGAACGGAATTCCTTTGGTGCGTCTGAAGCTGCCATTTTGAGCAAAATCAGCGCACCATTGAGAATCGAAGCGCATCTCGCGCCCGAAGACCCGCGGCGCTTCGACCTTGAAAAGCAGACCCTTTCCAAACTCCGCCGCACGATGCCTGAGGTGACAGTTGAATATGTCTCCGGCACGGCGACCGGCTTGTTCGAACAGGCCAGCGAGCATTACGGGGAGATTTGGTACGATCTCGGCGGCAAACGCATCGTCGGCCGCGCTACAACGACGGATGGCGTGCTCGATGCGATCTATGAACTCGCCGGGATTCAACCGCCGCAGGAGGGCGGGGCCGGACATAGGGGACACCCGCTTGCCGTTCAGCCGACCGGCGCCGTGCCGTTGTTTTACATCGTCTGGCCTTTGGCTGTGCTCGGCCTGGGACTATTTTTCCAAAGAAGGAGGTTCATATGAAAAGACTGTCTCGCCGGGACCTCATGATCGCCGCGGCAGGGTGCGCCTTAACGCCGCTTTCGGCGGGGCGGGTTTCCGTCGCCGAACTCAAAGTGGATTTAAGCAATGAACGCGTCGGGCAACCGCCCGCTACGTTTCAGCCGATCGTCGGGACATGGCGGGTGGTTCAGGACGGACCGGAGAAGGTCATCATGGTCGATGGCCAACCCTGGAAGGCAAACCAGAACAACCGCACGGCCTTGCTCGCGGAGAGAGCGCGCCGCTTCTACAACGCCTCGCAAGAGGACTTCATCGATAACGTCAAGCAATTCGCCTACTACCCAATCGCAACGCTCAATGGCGTGGACAATTTCTCCAACGGCACGATCAGCCTGAAATTCAAAACAATTGCCGGCGATCTCGACCGCTGCTCGGGCATTCTGTTCAATGTCAAGCCAAACGGCGACTGGCTTTCCACCCGTTACAACGACACCGAGTACAATATCACGCTCTGGACCTTCCATGACGGCATCCGGAAGATGGTTAAGCGCGGCCCGGGGCGTGAGCCGTGGCACTTGGCCCGCGATCAATGGCATGACCTCAAGATGACGGTTGCGGGCACTGACTTCAAAACTTACATCGACGGCCAACTTGCGCTCGAATACACGTTGTCGGAGCCGGTGTCTGGAAAGATCGGTTTGTGGTCAAAAACCGACAGTACCAGCTACTTCAAGGATTACGTCTTAGAGCCTGCGTAGAAACTGAACGGCGAGCGCTGACGCGCTCTCCCGATCAAATAAATGGTGATGCGGGGCGTAGCCCTTGCCGCATTCGCCTTTTTGTTGTAAGAGAGACCCTAGTTTGTGCGCAGTATTATATGGGGAGATGATAACGCCAGTTGCGGGTTGCCGCTGAAATTTCCTGCCTCGAATCGGTTTACATGAAGCGGTCTGCGTCGTGCGGGCAGATACGGTCGGCTGGCCACGACACTTTCAGTACACGAGAATCCTTCTGTTTTCTTGACGTGTCAGTGTAGATATCAGCTTCATACAGTAATCGATGAATAAAGCTATAGAAGTGGCTACTTAATTATCGGTCGTGGGCGATGATACGCAGTGAAATCTCTGAAGAATTGAAGGAAGCCAAACACGCGGCTGTTAATCAGTTTATGGATCGTGTGCTTGGGCGAAGACAGGATCTTACCTGGGCCGTTCGCGCGCATCCCCATCACAACGTAGTGGGCGTAGGAATTGGACGGAAGATCAAGCAGGGTAGATCGACAAAGAAGAATTGTGTACGGCTCTACGTTGAAAACAAAATTCCGCTGAATTCGATTCCGCGAGACTTTCTCCTACCCGAGCGGATAGGAAATGTGGTTACGGATGTTATTGAAACCGGACTTTTCCGCGCATTGCAGGGCGGTGTCCCTGCAAATCAAAAGCGTCTACGGCCGGCAAGGCCCGGCTGCTCCATCGGGTTTCAGTTTCCCAATGCGCAAGCCGGAGAACTAATGGCGGGCACATTCGGCGCCATGGTGACGGCGAATGGCGACCGCTATGTTCTCAGCAATAATCACGTACTGGCGAACGAAAACGCGTTGCCGATTGGAACTGCGATTTTCCAGCCGGGACTCCTCGACGGCGGGAATCCTTTCAAGGATCAGATTGCGACCCTCGCGGCGTTCGTTCCGCTCAACGCGGATAAGCCGAACTTGGTCGACTGCGCGCTTGCGAAAGTTCTCGACGGAGCCACCGTCAGTTCGAAGATGATGCCCAAGATCGGTCAGCTTGCCAGTGCCGAACCGATTGAAGCTGCCGAAGGCATGCAGGTCGAAAAGACAGGCCGTGCGACAGGCTACACAACGGGAACGGTATTTGAAGTGGCTGCGACGATCGCGGTGCAGTTCGACCTGGGTATGTTGACGTTCGAGAACCAACTCATGATCCGCAGCGACGCCGGTGTCTTCTCCGATGGGGGAGATTCCGGTGCTATCGTGGTTGACCGGGAGTCAGGTCGCGCCACTGGCCTGCTTATCGGTGGAGTGTCGCAGTTTGCAATAGCAAATCATATCAGCGACGTGCTGCAGGCGCTGAATGTCCAACTGATTCGTTGAGTTGTCTCAAAGTAGTGGGGAGTATTGAAGATGAGGACGGGTGTGCGGTTCATAGCGATTACTGGATTGTTTTGCTGTGCACTGGGCTTAGCTCCCTCGGCGCTTAGCCAAACCGTTGAGAATGCCGTCCGGTTTGATGTTTCGCCACCGTTGAGTAGCATTCAGCCACCAGCAAAGGCGCAGGGCGCCTTTTTTCGCGAGCATCGTGTTAAGAAGATACCCCTGCCCCCAGCAAAACTAGCGGCTCTTGCCGATACGGCCTTGCAGAAGAAGGCAACCTTGAAGCTTTCGGCCGGAATGGTCATGCCTCCGTTTGCAGGCATTGGGATGGGGACACCGGCTTTCAGCATCACAGCCGATCCCCCCGATACGAACGGCTCGGTCGGCAAAGCGCACTACGTGCAGTGGGTTAATACTGGCCTCGCCGTGTTCGACAAAATGGCACCACACGACCGCGTCCTTGGTCCCATCGACGGTAAGCTAATCTGGAGCGGCTTCGGCGGTAATTGCGAGAACTTTAATGATGGCGATCCTATCGTGCTCTACGACAAGATGGCCGATCGATGGCTTCTGACCCAGTTCGCCGTATCGGGAACGCCGTTCTCGCAGTGCGTCGGTGTTTCTACGTCGGCCGATCCCACCGGGACCTATTCGCGCTACGAGTTCCAATTCGCAGACTTCAACGATTATCCAAAGTTTGGCGTCTGGCCCGACGGGTATTATGGCACCTTCAACATGTTTCGCGGAAATAGTTTTCTGGGCGCTAAGGCGTGCGCGTTCGAACGTGAGAAGATGCTTGCGAGCCAACCTGCGCGTATAGTGTGCTTTGATGTGGCCAACCAAGGCGGGCTGCTTCCAGCGGACCTCGACGGTGCGACTCCACCGCCAGTCGGCGCCCCAAATTACCTTATGGATATTGACAGCAATCAGCTCAATCTTTGGCAGTTTCATGTGGATTGGACGAGCGCTGCAAGCTCGACTCTCACCGGGCCGACCGTCGTCAGGACCGCGCCATTTGAGATTGCCTGCCGAAATGCAGCGATCCCTGGCGAGTGTGTGAAACAACCGAGGACAACTGAATTGCTCGATACCCTGAGTGATCGTTTGATGTTTCGGCTCGCCTACCGCAATTTCACTGATCACGAGGCTCTGGTCGTCAACCACGCCGTTGTTGCTGGCGGCTCGTCGGGCATTCGCTGGTATGAGTTGCGCGATCCCGGTGGAATGCCCAAGATTTTCCAGCAAGGGACTTACGCACCGGACACTGCTTTTCGTTGGATGGCAAGCATCGCAATGGACAAGGTCGGGAACTTGCTGATGGGATACAGCGTGTCGAGCTCAAAGATCTTTCCTGAAATCCGCTTCACCGGCAGGAACGCGAGCGATCCCCTCAATCAGATGGCCATTGAGCAGCGAGCGGTGCGAGGCAAAGGCTCTCAGTTAAGCCCAGAACGCTGGGGCGACTATGCGAGTATGAGCATAGATCCGACCGATGACTGCACCTTCTGGTTTTCTACCCAGTACCTTGCGAACACCGGTAACGCTAACTGGCTCACATCGATCGTTCCCGTCAAGTTTTCGAACTGTCACTGAGAGTCAACATTCGCTTCCGGCAAGCTTTTATTCGACTCAGCGAATCCCGCTGTCATAGACAACGCGAACTTGCGAAAAGCTCCGCGGAGAGACAACAACCGTCTGCTCAGAGGCACGTGGATAGGGACCGGGGGATTGAGGTCGTAGCACGTACTTCCCAGGTGGAAGCGCAATATGGAAGGTTCCGTTTGGATCGGTCTCGAAAGCCGTCAGCATGCGTCCACTTGAGTCAAACACCTCGATTTTCGCCTGATAAGGCATGACGTTCGACGTCCCGTACGTCGCGTGTGGGCGCACCGGACGGATACTCACTTGGCCAGTAATGCCGCTCTCACTTCGTCCCTCAGTGTTGTTGGCAGCTACCTCCATGGTTACGTTTTCGTTGATTCTCTGTGCTGCAAGAATGCCAGCTTGGCCCCCTACAAGTGTTTGTCCGAACACAAATAGAAAGACGGCGGATGTCAAAGGTGAGAGCCGAAATACGCTCATAATCCTAATGTAGATCGTGTCGGATATCACAATCAGACCCTTCACGAGAAATTGTCTCGTCCCTCAATTCAGGACTCTGACCGCATTTAGCCCTGCTGGCTGGATTAGCACCACTGAGTCACAAGCCAAGCTAATCCATTGAAACACCAATGATCTCAAAAAAGTTCCGGCAAGTCGACTTCTGCAGCGGAAGGCGGGCGAGCCGGCGCTTGCCGGATTGCTGCTGACCAGCTCCGACGAGCCGGTGTTGGCCGATCTCGGGCGGGCAGGTCGAACCGGATCCCGGACTACTGATGCCACAACCGACTTCTCTGGCCAAGTGGCGACCACTTCGGGCGCTGCGACTAGGCCCCGAAAGTGCAGGAAAAATGGGGGACTCCAGATCCATTGCGCTTTTAGCGGCCCCTGGTTTTTGGACTCCCGCCTCCCATCGAAGTCCGAAAGCGCGATGCTATGAGACCCCTAAATATGTGCCCGATTTTTGGAAGCAAGAATGAAAAACAACCTCTCCAGTCGCGACCCGGTCAAATACCCAAGTTCCAAACGTCGATTGCGTGCGTCAGGAAGGGGTGAGCACCAAGCGGCGCGGCGCGTCCCCGTCGATCGTTCCGAGGATCAGCGCACCGCTCTTCCCAGCCGTGCGGCTGGATCGCGCGCTCTTGCCAGCGATGCTGAAGCAGGGCGCGGGCGTCATTATTCACGTGACCTCGATTCAGCGGCAATTACCATTGGCCGAAGCCACCATCGCTTACGCGGCGGCCAAAGCGGCGCTCGCGAACTACAGCAAGGGACTGTCCAAGGAAGTCAGCCCGAAGGGCGTTCGTGTCGTCCGGGTGTCGCCGGGCTGGGTTGAGACGGAAGCGGCGGTGGAGCTCGTCAAAAGATTGGCCCTCGAAGCCGGAACGGGCGAGGAGGCGGCGCGCCAAGCCTTGATGGATTCGCTCGGCGGCATGCCGCTAGGGCGGCCAGCGAAGCCAACCGAGGTGGCGGAGCTCATCGCTTTTCTTGCTTCGCCGCGCGCCGCCGCAATCACCGGCACGGAATACGTCATCGATGGTGGCACCGTTGCGACAGTCTCGGCAGGTAACGACTCGGTGCGGGAGAAAGCTGTGAATGTCCGGTTGTGTGAAGGATTTCGGATGACGGCCCCGTGGCGACGTTTCCACTTGCGCCGGGGGCCGTCGTCCGAAATCCTTCAGGGAAGGAACCCGCGGGAAGTTGAGGTGAGGCGGTGCCGCGCGCTATGGCGATTTGGTTGGGGCGTGGCGGGCGGGCAGAAGCGTTTGAGGCGCAGGGATGATGTTGTTGTGGGCGCCGGATCGGGTGATCGGGTTTGAATGAGCGGTGCCGTTGCGGTGTTTTGCCGGGGCACGCTGGGTCAAATGCAATGCGGGGCCTCTCCTAGGCCACGGAGCAGCGTCGCCGGTCGGTGACCAGCGCGAAACCCGCATGATGATGCGAGAGATTGTGCTCGCGCTCATGAGGTATCGATCCTGACGACCATGAGAGGCGCGGTTGGCCGGTGGCGTGGCTGGCAGCCGGGCTCGAAAGTCTCGATGACGAACATGCGGCCGCCGCAGCAAGGGCACGGGTGGGCGAGCGGCTGTGCCTCGTCAGTTTGGCTTGCCTGCTCGGCCGCGGGCGGGGCGAAGTTCAAGAGCTTGCGCACGTTCTCGATCGCTTCGGCGCGATTGCTGCCGGCGAGCAGGCCGTAGTGGCGGATGCGGTGGAAGCCCTTGGGCAGGACGTGGATGAGGAAGCGGCGGATGAACTCGCCGACGTCAAGCGTCATCGTGGTGTAGCGGCCCGGTCCCTCGATCCGGTAGTCCTTGACCTTGAAGGTGACACGCCGCTCGTTGAGGGCGATCAGGCGACGGTTGGAGATGGCGACGCGGTGGGTGTAGCGCGACAGATAGGCGAGCACGGCCTTGGGTCCTGCAAAGGGGCGCTTGGTGTAGACGAACCAGCGCTTCCTCCTGAGCGGGGCGAGGAACGCTGCGAACGCCTTGGCATCTGCCAGATTTGCATGGGCGCCGAAGAATTGCAGCTGCCCCGTCTCGTGAGCCGCCGCAAGCTTCGTGAGCATCAACCGCCGGAACAGCTTGGAGAGCACGCGCACGGGCAGCAAGAATTTGGGCTTGCATGAGATCCAACGGCTGCCATTGTTGGCGAGCCCGCCGCCCGGCACGATCATGTGGATGTGCGGATGGTGGGTCATCGCCGAGCCCCAGGTGTGAAGGACCGCGGTGATGCCGATGCGGGCGCCGAGGTGCTTGGGGTCCGCCGCGATGGTGAGCATTGTCTCCGCCGAGGCCTTGAACAGGAGATCGTAGATCACCGCCTTATTCTGGTAGGCGATGTCGCCGATGGCCGCCGGCACCGTGAAGACGACGTGGAAATAGGCGACCGGCAGCAGCTCGGCCTCACGCGCTGCCATCCATTCGCGCGCCGCCGCGCCCTGACACTTGGGGCAGTGCCGGTTGCGGCAACTGTTGTAGGCAATGACGGTATGCGCGCAGTCCTCGCAGCGCGCGACATGCCCACCGAGGGCCGCCGTGCGGCAGCTCTCGATGGCACTCATCACCTTGAGCTGGTCGAGGCTGACGTGACCGCGGTTGGCGTGACGCCATGCGGCCCCGTGGCCGCGGAAGATGTCCGCGACCTCCAGAGCTGGCCGGGCCATCTCGGCCGGTTATGCCGGCGGCCCCTCCTTCGGCAGCGTCAGCCGCTCGAGCGGGCTCATCACCGTGCGCAGCACGTTGGTGGCGACATGGGTATAGCGGGCGGTCGTGTCCAGCTTGGCATGGCCCAGCAACACCTGAATCACCCGCACGTCGGTATCGCTCTCCAAAAGATGCGTGGCGAACGAGTGCCGCAGCGTATGCGGCGTGACCCAGCTGCCGAGCCCCGCGGCCTCGGCCGCCATGTGACAGACGCGGTTGAGCTGGCGCACCGTTATTGGCCGGAGCGGATCCTGGCCCGGGAACAGCCAGCCTCGCGACCGGCATTGCAACCACCACGCCCGCAGCAACGAAAGAAGCTGTGGCGACAGCATGGCATGCCGATCCTTGCGCCCCTTGCCCATCTCGACACGGATCAGCATGCGCTTGGAATCGATGTCGCCGACCCGCAGCATGACGACCTCGCCGCCGCGCAGACCGGCGCCGTAGGCGATGCTGAGCGCAGCCTTGTACTTGAGACCGGGGCCGGGCGCGGCCTCGATCAGCTGGGCGACCTGATCTGGAGCAAGGACCCGCGGCAGTTTCCGCGGATAGTGCGTGCGGGCCAGCTGATGGGCGAGGTCGGCGCGGCCGAGCGTGATGGTGAAAAAGAAGCGCAACGCCGAGGCCTGCGCATTCATCTTCGGGGGCTGCGCACCCTGCTCGACCTGTGCGAACTGGAAGCGGCGGATGTCATCGCCGGTCGCAGTATCGGGCGAGCGGCCGAGAAAGCTGGCAAAGGCCTCAATTTGCCGGATATAGTCGCGCTGTGTCTTGTCGCTGAAGGTCCGGATGGTCATGTCCGCGATCAGGCGGCGGCGAAGATCGCTGATAGGCTTGTCACTCATCGAAGGCTCCCTGTCCTGAGGTTGGAGTGCTGGAACACCTCAATCCTCAGGACGGGATGCCCGCCCGTCATAGCCTCTCGATAACTTGGTTAGCCCCACACTCGCCACTTGCTCCGCTCCGCGCGCAGCGCTTTCCCGCGCGAGCGGGTTCGTTCATTGGCCCATTCCTGCCGTCAGCGGGGCCGGCCGCCACGGCAGCTATCGGGGGCTAAGCTGCCGCTCATAGCTTTTGGGCGGGGCCGGCCTCAACTCGCCCTTTGCTTCCGATAACTGCTATTCTGGGAAGCTACGCTGGTTTGGCGCATTTAGCCTTCAAATAGAAGCTCTCTGTCGATCAGGCCTGGGTGTCGACTGATCTCTTTGGTGTTGACCTGCTCCGGGTCAGCGTCGTGACTAAATGTCGCTGAAAGGACGCAACGGAATCGACGCGCGAGCATTTCCACTTGACAGGTCGGCTGTGAGCACTCAGGAACCGCAAGTCGCGTATTTTTTCGCATGTGCGACAACAAAAAATGTGCAATACTTCTGTCGTAACCCACTGATGCATCTCACTTTTATCGTAAAAAAGAGAGTCTGGCCAAGGACTTGTGCAATTGGCAAAAAACGAATCGGGGCCCAGATGACTAAGAAAATATTTGGCCAACCGTTGCAGCGCCCCGCGCCGGACGAAGTCTTATCCACAGGCGGAGTTCGCCCAGGCCTCTGCTGGGAAATAAGCGAGAAGACCCATCGTGAAATCGAGGAGATCGAGCAAAACAGCCGAACCGCTGGACAGCAAAGCGGCTCAATAGTTTTCGGCTGACTAGGAATGAGTTTCCCTTTAGAAGGGTAGCCTCGCTGGGGCTACCCTTTTTCCATGACCATTACAGCCGCCACCTTGCAAAACGACACTGACTGGAACGATTTGCAAGCAGCCCTTGAAGGGACGTTTGCGTCTATTTCGGCCGTCCGAGGCGTACTTGCTCGGGCGCGAGAGATCGGGGCGGCTAGCGTAATTTTGGAGGGAGATTACCTTGACCGTGACTTCTCAGCCGAGTTCGCGCAATTCTACGCGCGCGTTTTCAAGCGCTTTCCGAAATTATGTAAGCGCTTCCATTTTTTTGCCGAGGATGTCGTACCGCTTCTCAATCATCCTGATCCTCAAAAGATCGCGGAGGACTTGAACAGCCTTTCGGCAGCGGGCAAGTACCTCGGCTACATTGTCGCTCGCCCAGTGGCGCATGCCCCATTATGCCGGGTTGTGTTGGCCCAACCTGCGAGTCCTCCCGATTTGAAGGTCGACCTACTCGTTCGGTCTGAGTTTGTGGTCCATCTCCTCGGTTCTGTACTGAGCGTCACAAGTACTCCATTCACGCAACAAGACGCTCGGGTCGGCGCGTGTGCGCAGGCTGCTGCGGATTCCGGGGATTGCGGCCAGGCATTCCGATTGAACGCGGCCAGGCGTTCCGATCGAAGGCGGCCACCTGTTCCGACGAAGGCGGCCGGG
>WNFS01006315.1_pt1 | contig 11290 bp, 9 predicted proteins | sample 5400141 | NCBI WGS metagenome assembly WNFS01 (sample SAMN13153358, study PRJNA577476) | soil metagenome | isolation source: 60 cm saprolite under Madrone tree | place: USA:California | collected 2016-06-14 | reverse complement strand
GCTATTGGTTGGATCAGCAAGGCCCCTCTTCGCCGTCGATCACGGCCGGAGCCATCGCCGGACACGATTGCCTAGTAATGCCTGGCGCAGAACTCTTCTTGATCAGGATGCGCGCGTTTGGCACGCACTCGCCTACTAGGACGAGGCTCTTCCATGACCGGCAGCCAGCGACGCCAACTCCGCGGGATTGTCCGGCGGGCTGTTGCCACGCCAGACGACATGCATATCCGGGCGAAGCAAAATCAGATCTCTCTCGTAGATCGCACGCGCCGCCTCGCTTGCAACATGCAGCACGCCAAAAGGAACCGACCCTGCGCGAAACGCCTTTTCCAAGGCCGCCGTCTCGTGCGAGCCATTCAGGCAAAGCAAGGTATAAGCTGTGTTCGGAATTCGATCCTGGATCGGCGTACCGTCCTCTAACCAGACATGCGGTAACCTCGCTCCTGGCCAACTGGTCGGCTGGTAGTTGCGGAACAGGTGCTCGGGACCCCCTGGAATACTGTCGATGATCGGCGAGTCGACATAGCGATAACCGAGTTCGGCACCAATCATCTCGTTGACCTTGCGCTGCTCGACGTCAGCAACCTTGGCAAGGTTGTCGCGGACCGCTCGACCTGTCGCGGTGTCGTCTCCGATTTCCGGACGCCATTGCGAGCGCCATTTGCGATAGCCAAGCGTGGCGTAGCGAGACGCCCCGATGTTCCGTTCGCCGACCTGGCGCCGCTCGATCTCGTAGGAGTCCAGCAATTCCGGACCGCCCCACCCTTCGAGCATGGCTGCCAGTTTCCATGAAAGGTCAAATGCGTCGCCAACACCGGTGTTCATGCCCAGTCCACCGGCGGGAATGACGAGGTGAACAGCGTCACCGGCCAGAAACACGCGGCCGGACCGATACCGATCGGCCAAAAGAAGGTTCTGACGCCATTCGCCGCAATAGAGCATCTCGTAGCGGACCGGCACCCCAACCGTCTGCTCAAAGCGCAGCTTCATCTCCTCGTCTGATTCGACAGCGGCGTGCAAAGTCCAAAGCCGCTTCGAGTCCTGCATGATCAGAAAGGACGCCCATTCGTCCGCAACAAGATAGTGCCGACCTCGGCCAGGCCCTTCACCCAGTGGGACACGATCGTAGAGATCGTCGCAACGGTAAAGTCCCTGACGAAATTTAGCCAAGTTGGCTTCGCCTCTGAGTGGAATCCCAAGTTGTTTCCTCACAAGACTGGATCCGCCATCGCAGCCGACCAAATAGGCCGCTGTTATTTTCCTGGAGCTTCCGTCCGATGCCTGGACGGTCGCCACGACACCTGGTCCATTCTCTTCAAATTCCATGAGCTCGGTGCCATACCGAACAGCCACCGTCGGAATTCGCTCAGCGGCACGCTTGAGCACGGGCTCCAACGTATACTGCGAAATGAGCTGGTAGGGCTCGAGAGGCAGCGAGCCGTCATTGGTCTTGCGAGTCTGCTCCCGCGCCATATCGACCGACGGGTATTTCAGATGCAGCAAAGGCGCTCGGGTCATTGCCAGGATGATATAAACATCCATGGCCGAGTCGGTTGTAAGTCCCGCCGAGCGAAGTTCATCAGCCAGACCTATGCGACGGAACATCTCCATCGAGCGAGCATTGCAGCGCTCCATCTTCGGCAGAAATTGCGGCTCGAGCTTTTTTTCAAGCAGGATGCAACGTACGCCGCGTAGCCCGAGATCAATGGCCAGAGTAAGGCCGACGGGTCCCGCGCCAACAATGATGACCTGAGTGTCCATTCAATCACGTTCCGCAAGCGCTGCCCGCCAGCGCTCACTCGGCAACGTTCCAACGCCAGCCGCGTAAGCTGCTGCAGGCCTCTCAAGAAACTCCCGTCGGCGCTTGCACCGACGGGAAAGGTCTTGGAGGGAGCCCAATCGGCGTGATCAGCAGTCGGATCACCTTTCCCCGCTCTGGTCACACGCGGCCAGAGCATGGACCAATGCGATCATCGTGCATTGATCAGAAACGGCGCGATTTGCAAGAAGCCGATTTAGTCACGATTTGCCGACCTCTCGCGATCTGAATAAGCTTCAGGGATCGCTGAAGCCACTGAAGCCACCTGGACGGTTCATGATCATACAGGAATCTGGTGCCCACATAACCGCGCAGAGCCGTCGGCAATGGCCGGGCCTCCTCCGAATCATCTTGAATGTGCGGTGGGAGACCGAACCCGGATGGATCGCGCTAACATTCGACTCTCCGGCACTTTGCGTTGTGCTAACTGAGACGGGAGGTCGTTGTCAGATTCGAATACAACCCGAGCAGCCTGCGCAAGGCGACTTTTTTGGGACGGGACACCTAAGCTTCGTTGCGCCTTTGCAGCCGCTGGCCGTTTATGCAAGGGAGATGCGTGACGCACGCATCGCTCTCTATAATTTCGATCTCAACAAGACCGACTGCCTCAGTTCAGACCAAGCGGCGGCGCTCGCAGAAGTCGAAAGCAGGTATATGTTCAGAGATGACCGCCTGTACGAATGCGCACGTCTGCTGGGCGTACATGAGCCAACAAACGACCGCGATATATATGGTGTTTCTCTAGCGCGTGCCTTGCAGCTTGCGCTCCTCGCCGCGCCGCCTCACCGGGTGACGCCCAGGACTTCCGCCACACTTATGGGAGAGCGCTTCGCTGAGGTCGTCGCTTACATCAACGATCATCTCGATCAAAGCGCCTCGGTCGACGACCTTGCGCGGATCAGCAACCTCTCACCCACGCAATTTGGCCGATCTTTCCAAGACGCGACCGGCATGTCTCTTCAGCGTTGGCAGATGGACGCTCGCATCAGAAGCGCGCAGCGACTCATGGTGGACGATCCGACCGAGTCTCTGGCAGCGATCGCATCTCTCGTCGGCTTTTCCGACGCGAGCCATTTCTCCCGCGCATTTCAGGAGATTGTGGGTGCCACTCCGAGCGCCTGGCTTCGCCAACGCGCCTGAGGTTAAGAGGCGTTGGCCGCCGCAATTAGGCGAACCGGCTCCGTCGCCATGCGTTTGGTGAGATACCGTTTGCGGAGGTAAAGGCGCGAGTGAAGTGACTTTGCTCGGAAAAGCCCGCTTCCAGCGCAATGTCGACCAGGCTCTTCTCCCGATCAGCGAGCATGCGCTTGGCATATTCGAGGCGCGCGGCAAGATGCCATTTATGCGGAGTTATCCCGGTCGACACTTTGAAGGCCCGACCGAATTGAGATGCAGAGAGTCCTGATAACGCAACCAGCTCTGACAAGCGAATATACCTGGACAGATTATCGTGCATGAACTCAGTGACCTGCATCAGCTGCCGCTTGGAGAGACCCAGGCGTCGCGATGTCTTCGGACGGTTTGTCGTACAGAGGTGGGAGATCCGCGCAATGATGGCCGCAACAACGCTGTCTCCGAACAAAAGAAAGCTCGGCATGTCGTCCTGGCTCAATGTAAGGAGCCGCGCCAAGCCCTGCAGGTCTTCGTCGAAGAATGTGAGGCGCGGTTCAGCGAGCCCCGCGGCGTCGAAGTCACCGCCCGTCGCCTCCAATACGCGATCGACATCAAGCACCAAGCGGACCGCATCAACCCGAGCGATTTGGTCGGAATAAGCCCACACCGGCAAGCCCGCGGGAATGAGACTCGCGTAGCCGCCTTGCCGGCATCGCCGCAGGTTCGATCGATTGACACTATCGTGAAGCGATAGTCCAGCCTCGGATAGACCGCCCACTTCGTTCACCACGATCGCGAGCAATGGGTGATGGTGGCTGAGCTGGTGCCACGCACGACCCGGCAAAGCGTCCTGTCGAATGCAATGCGCGTCAATGCCGCATAAGGTATGGCTCCGTATGCGAGGGGCTCTTAGATTGTGCGCGTGGCTGCTGCCGTGATCCACGGATGCGATCCTCTCCTCCCCAGAAGGACGGCCTGGAGAAGCGACGCTCAATCGCTTCCATACCGCCTAAGCCCGTTGATCGGACGCATTTTTCATGAGGCCTTCACCATACCGACATCGAAGGGCCTGGTCAATCTTGTGGCAGCAGAGCCGCCTTTGGAGGGCCGCTTTTGGGCAGTCTCCGGAGTCCAAACACGCCGATTGCGATCAAGCCCGGCCCCCAAACCCGCGCGATTATCCCGTCCTGGCTCCCCCAGTGGAAGCCGTCTACGCGCGTCGATCCCGGCGAAGCGAAAGGGTTTGCTTTGCCGAGATCCTGAGCCCCCTTCCTCTTCTGCGGAGTAGCAAATTGAAGAACAAGATCGCTTTAGAAGAGCATTTCGCCATCGACCTCACGATCGACCAATCGAAGCTCTATTCGAAGCCTGTGATTTGGGAGATGCTGAAGGCCAACCTCCTCGACATCGAACAGCAACGGCTGGAACGAATGGAGCAAGGAGGCACCGCCTTCTCAATCCTCTCGCTCAATTCGCCGGGCATCCAGGGTATTCCAAATGTAAAGGAAGCCATTGAGGTCTCGCGCCGCGCCAACGATGTTCTTGCCGAGCATATCTCGCGCCATCCGACGAAGCTGGGCGGGTTTGCCGCCTTGCCGATGCAGGATCCCGATGCGGCGGCGCGCGAACTCGAGCGCTGCATCAGGAAACTTGGATTTCACGGCTTCATGGTCAACGGCTTCTCGCAAGTCGGCACCGAAGAAACAGTCGCATATTACGACGCGCCGCAATTCGCCGATTTTTGGAGCAGTGCGGATGCACTCGGCAAGCCATTTTACATGCACCCGCGGGACCCGCTGCCCTCCCGCGAGCCAATTTACGACGGTTTTCCCTGGCTGACCGCGGCTACCTGGGCCTTCACGATGGAGACCAGCACTCACGCGCTGCGCCTGATGTCAACGGGACTGTTTGATCGAAACCCGAACCTGCAGATGATCCTCGGTCACCTCGGTGAATGCATTCCGTTCAACATTTGGCGCATCGATAACATCGTCCAAAAGGCGCCGCGTGGCATCCCGTGCAAACGCGCTATCGGAGATTATTTTCGCGAGAATGTGTATGTGACAACAAGCGGAAATTTCCGCACGCCGTCCCTCCTCTCGACGATGCTGGAGATGGGCAGCGACCGGATCCTGTACGCTGTCGATTACCCGTTCGAGAGCTTCGAAGGAGCCGGCCGCTGGTTTGATCATTGTGAGATCAGCGAGCTCGATCGAAAGAAGATCGGTCGCGAGAATGCCCGCCGACTGTTCGGCCTGACCTGAAGGGCTTCGATGATATCATATGCATGAAGATGCAATCGTCGACACGGAAGCCAAAGCGGCGTTGGGGGGTACCTTGAAATCAATCGAGGAAGCTCGAAGTTCAGAAGTGAGCGATATCCCGGACCACGTCGCAGAAAGCGTCGCTGGTCAGAATATTTTGGTCGACCTACGTATCAGCGAGTTGCTCAACACGGCCGCGAAACTCTTTGATCGGGCCCTCCGGCAGCCTTCGGCAATCATCGAAGAGAGTGCGTACGTTGCCCGGGAACTGCAAAAAGTTGCCAACGGGCAATCAAACTGGACGATCCAGCGAAATGACAAGCGCTTCAGCGACCCGGCCTGGACGGAGAATACTTTCTACAAGAACCTGCTCCATGGCTACATGGCGTGGTCACAATCGCTGCAGAGCTTTGCTGAGAAGGCCGGCTTGGAGCCGAAGGAGACGGGCCGCGCAAAATTCCTGCTCTCGCAGATCAGCGAAGCACTCGCGCCCACAAATTTCCTATTCAGCAATCCGACGGCGCTCAAGCTGGCGATCGAAAGCGGAGGAAAGACCCTGCTCGATGGTTATCAGAACTTCCTGAAGGATGTTGCCGAGCGGCGGCCGATTCCGTCGCAGGTGGAATCTCTTTCCTTCAAGGTTGGCGAAAATCTCGCTGCCACGCCCGGCGACGTCGTGATGCGACACGAGATGTTTGAACTCATCCAGTATGCTCCTCAGACCGAGCAAGTCTGGCGCCGTCCGATCCTCTTCGTCCCCTCGATCATCAACAAGTACTATGCGTTCGATCTGGCCCCGGGGCGGAGTCTCTTCGAATTTCTCGTCAAAAACGGATTTACCCTGTTCTCCATGGTGTTTCGGAATCCCAAACCCGAGCACGACCATTGGGGCATGGAAGCCTACGTCGAGGCGATTGACGCGGCTTTTCGTGCCGTGCAGGAGATCATTGGCGTCGAGGATCCTCACACGATGGCCGCCTGCGGAGCCGGGCCGGTCGTCGTCAGTTTGGCAGGATATTATGCAGCAAGCGGCCAGCGTAACATCGGCTCAATGACACTATTTGTGGCTCCCCTTGATACGTCCGGCATGGCCGATACACCGGGTCTGGGCGACTTTATCGATCCCAAGCTCAGTGAGGTCTTGAAACGTTGGCCAACCAGGAGAGACCGGGTCAGTGCGGAAGAATTGACGCTTATCTTCGCCATGCTGCGCCCGAATGATCTCATTTGGAATTACTGGGTGAACAACTACCTGATGGGCAAGCAGCCGGCGCCTTTCGACGTTCTCTACTGGAATGCGGACGGCACGGGCATGACGGCAGAATTTAACCGGGACTTTCGCAGGTTTGTCGAGGAGAACCCGCTGGTCAGATCCGGCTCGATGTCAGTTAAGGGCGCGCCCATTGCGGATATATCCAAGTTCGATTTCGACAGCTACGTCATCGGTGCGGCCACGGATCACATCTGCCCATGGCCAACGGTATATCGCTCGGCGCAGATGCTCGGTGAGCGCTGTCAATTTACGCTGGGAGCCAGCGGGCATATCCAAACGATCGTCTGTCCGCCCGGCAATCCGAAGGCCTCTTACTTCACCAATCCTGACCTTTCGACATCATCGGAAGGGTGGCTGCAAAGGGCCCAAAAGACCGAGGGGTCGTGGTGGGGTCATTTTTCGACCTGGTGCGCCGAACGATCTGGTTCCATGGTCCCCGCTCCATCTTCGCCGGGAAGCGCGCGACATCCATCCCTCGGCAAGGCGCCAGGCACTTATGTTTTTGAGAAGGTACCTTGGAGCTAAAGCCGCGCGCGTTGGCTTTACCGCCGAGGGAGAAGAACTCACGTGATAGATCCAGTCCGCCCTAAACCCGAGATCCAGCGCATGAGGATCTCAGGATCCGAACTGCGCGTCGGCTTGTGGCCGGGCGAACCCAAAAGCGTTCCGTTACTGATTTTCAACGGAATTGGCTCCCGCCTGGAGCTGCTTAGCCCGTTCATCCAAAAGCTTGATCCGGATCGGAAGGTCATCGTATTTGATGTTCCGGGTACCGGCGAATCGCCCGTGCCGCGTTTCCCCTATCGACTGTGGATGCTGGCGCGACTCACTTCTCAACTGCTCGACGCGCTCGGCCACGCTCGCGTCCACATCATGGGCGTTTCCTGGGGCGGTGCGATCGCCCAACAATTCGCCGTGCAACGATCGGCACGGTGCGACAAGCTGATCCTGGCGGCAACAGCGCCGGGAATGCTGATGATTCCCGGCAACCTCCGTACTCTCATCAAGATGGCGACGCCACGCCGGTTCACGGATCGCAGCTATCTGGAAAAGCACTTTGGCAGTCTCTATGGCGGTGCCGCGCGGGTCGAGCGCGCTGTCTTCGAAGAGCTTGGTTACTTCATGCATTCGACGAACATGATGGGCTACCTATTCCAGCAACTTGCCCTCGTCGGATGGTCGAGCCTGCCCTTCCTTCCGCTGGTGCGTCAGCAAACCCTTATTCTCGCCGGTAACGACGATCCCCTAGTGCCTTTGGTAAACGCCAGGCTGATGGCTTCCCTGATTCCGCGAAGCCGGGTTCGAGTGCTCGAGGACGGCCATCTCTTTTTATTCTCGCGCGGCGCCGAAAGCGCAGCTGCGGTGAACAGCTTTTTGACCGACGAATGTTCGGAAAAGTCTCGTTAGCATTCTTCCGAGTGGGGACGCGGCGGCTAAATGCGCAGCCTTGTGCGAACCGGGAAGCATGCCGGCCTCTCTGGCCGGTCGAGCGCCTGATCTATGAAAGTAATGCCTTCACGCGCTCAGGCGTCATCGGAAGCTCGCGTAGTCGGCGCCCGGTAGCATGAGCGAAAGCATTCGCGAGGGCCGCTGACGTTGGAGGAAGAGAGCCCTCGCCGGCACCGAGCGAGGGATCGCTCCGGTCCATCAAAAAGAGCTCGATGCTGGGGACCTCAGGAAACGTCAGTATGGGATATCCCGACCAGTCCCGGCTCGTGATCTCCCTCCTGTCGAAGGTGACCTGCTCCTTGAGAGTGAGACTGACGGCCTGGACGATACCTCCCTCGAGCTGATTCTTCGCTCCGTCCGGATTGACGACGAATCCAATATCAGCCGCCATCACAACGCGGGGGACCCGGATGACGCCTGTCTTGCGGTCGACCTCCACGTCCACGACAGCGGCAGCATACATGCCGATGCTCTTGTATCGGCAAAAGGCTAGGCCGCGCCCATTTCGGCCGTCACCACTCTTCCCCGGAGTCCAGCCCGCTTTGTCCGCAGCAGCTTGAAGCACGGCCCGGGCTCGGGGATCCCTGAGATGCGAGAGCCGGAACGACAAAGCGTCGATGCCCGCGACGTCGGCGAGTTCGTCCATAAAGCATTCGATCGCGAAGATGTTTCCGTGAGACCCCAGTGTTCTGAAAGATCCGTTCCGCACCGGCGTGTCTAGGAGAAGATGGTTTCGGATCTCCTTCCGCGGCAGTTCGTAGTACGGTACCGCATTGCGATCGCCATCTCCGAATGGTTGAGGAATGTGCGGCGGCGGAGACTTGGTGAAGGGCGTGCTCAAGGTCCAAGCAGCGAGAAGATTCACGCCGCCGGGTTGACCCGGCCGCATCGCATGGCTGTTGCTCCAAAGATCGTACGACCAATCTACGACGGCGCGGGCCACCAGCGCCGCGTCCAAGGCCACGTCGTCCGCACCGTTGTGGCCGTAGCACCCCGCTCCCGGGGAATGGATGACATCGACTTGATCGTTGTTCATTCCCAACACCTTCGCCAGATCTCCCCTCAGAGGAAAAACGCCTTGGGTGTGGGACCAGACCGTCATGCGACCGTCTTTCAACCATGCGACTGCGCAAGAGGGGCCAATTGATGCGTGTGATAGGTACGACCTTGTATATTCCGCGCTGATTCTTTTGGCTTGGTCTGGCGCCGGTTCCGACTGACCGGCGGTACCCACGACGATCGTCTCTACGCGAAACCTCTTCAACTCACCGTGCAGATTCGCGATGTCAGGAAGCTGCGCCCCGTCGTCGCTCCAACGCGCTGCCGACGCCATCACATTGCGGGCGGCGATCGCCTGCTCTTCGCGCTTAGCTGCGACCGCAAGAAAATCGCCGTTGCGAACAACCGCAACCACGCCAGGAAGCGATCGAACTGCCGCTTCGTCGATAGAGAGCAGCTTTGCCCCGTACCGCGGTGGACGAACGACACGCGCAAAGACCATTCCCGGCAGTCTGATATCCTGCAGGTACGATGGCTCTCCAGTCAACTTTGCAGGCAGGTCGATCCTATTGATGGATTTGCCTACAATAGAATATTCGCTCAGGTTCTTCGGCGCTGCTGCACCGGTGATGTCTCCCCTCAACAGGTCGGGATCGGCCTTTGCGACTTCCCAGAAGGTCGCGTGCTTGCCGTCCGGAGCAGCGATGATGCCGGCCTTGGCGTGCAGATCTTCCGGGCGAACGCCGAACCGGCGTGCCGCCGCGGCAAGAAGAATGCTGCGCGCCTGCGCGCTTGCCGCTCGAATAGCGCTTCCGCCCTGCTCGACCGATTGGCTACCGAAGGTGTACTGCTCATCGGGGCCACGTGACGTGTCGGCGGAGACCATGCGGATCTTGTCGAGCCCGACGTCTAGCTCCTCCGCCGCGATCTGCGCCAACGCTGTGAGGATCCCTTGGCCAAGCTCGGCCTTCCCGGTGAACACGACCACCGTATCGTCCGGATCCAAACGAATCCAGCCCTCCAGCCTGCGGTTGTTGCGCAGACTGAAAGGCAGGTTTGCGGGCGCCTGGCCCAATGCCGAAACGGATGGCAGCGCGAACGTAGCGACGATGACGCCAAGCCCCTGCGTGAAACGTCTGCGCGAAAGCCTCAAATCCTTCATCCGGCAAGCTCCGCTGCAGCTCGGCGAACCGCGCGCACAACGCGATTATGGACACCACAGCGGCAGAGCTGGTCCGCAAGCGCGTTCTTGATTTCCTCTTCGCTGGGGCTCCGATTTCGGTCCAGTAGAGCCTTTGCGGCCATGATCATGCCATTCGAGCAGTACCCACACTGCGCAGCCTGTTCTTCGATGAACGCCTTCTGAATTGGGTGCGGCTTTTGAACCGTACCCAGACCCTCGAGCGTGACGACCTCGTCGTTCCCGACCTCCCTCAGAGCAATCGAGCAGGTCCTTACGAGGCGCCCCCTCATCATGGCAGCGCAGGCGCCACATTGTCCCAAGCCACAGCCGAACTTAGGGCCGTTCAATCCGAGATCGTTCCGCAGCACATACAGCAGCGGCGTCTCCGCCGTCGCGGCAACCTCATGGGACTCCCCGTTCACCGTAACTCGGAATGTCATCCTTCACCCGCGAAGCTGGAGGCAGTCTGGAGGCCGAGCGCTCCTAAGGAACGCTCAACGCGAGCCAGGGCGGCGGCCAAGTGTTTAGTGACGCAAGGCCAGCGGCAAGACGGCGCACAAGGTCATCTCCGGACGAGTCAGCGCGTTTGTACGGCATTTGCGGTGGTCTCGCGTGCTCTGGAGAACCGGCTATCAAGGCTGATCACTCCCGCACCGAACGCTGTGATCTGAAGCAAGCCACCCGCCATCATGACGTTCTTGAGGAAATGGATCATCTGATTCCTGTCGGCAAAGTTGCTGTGGAACGCCACACCCGCGACGACACAGAACGCAGCGAGCGCAAGTGCGACCGGCCGAACCTGGTACCCGGCGATCAGCAGCAGACCGCCGCCCAGTTCGAGGACGACCGCAACGAGGTAGGCCAGCGGCGGCACGGGCAGCCCAACAGCGGCAATCATTGCCGTCGTTGCACCGTAAGCGGCGAGCTTGCCAAGGCCACTCATGACGAAAGGCAGGCCAATCAGCACTCGGCCAATGAATGGAAGATACTGGTTCACGGTGTCGGCTCCTTGCAACATCCAACTGCCCTGCTTACGTCGGCGTCCCGATCTTGGTCTCCTCGATGTCACCAAGTTGTCCCATGCGTGGATCTCGGACCGAGCCCCAGGTGTCGATCGATTCCGCCGCCATTGGTAGAGTGCGCGGCTTTCGTGGATCCACCTCGGTGAACTCCTCCATGCCGAAGCTGTA
>WNFS01003940.1_pt1 | contig 11292 bp, 11 predicted proteins | sample 5400141 | NCBI WGS metagenome assembly WNFS01 (sample SAMN13153358, study PRJNA577476) | soil metagenome | isolation source: 60 cm saprolite under Madrone tree | place: USA:California | collected 2016-06-14 | reverse complement strand
TCGCGTGGCGGAAGTGGAGCATGACGCGGTAAGCGTGGATGTGCCGGAAGACGTGGCGCGAGTGGAAAAGCTGCTGCAAAAATGAAACCGCCCGGCGAGGACCGTGCCGGGCGGTGTTTTATAAGAAACAGAAGTGTTGAGGGGCGGCTATTGCTGCGCCTTCAGGATTCCGACCACAATGCGGGTCGAGCTTGTGCTCGTGTTGGCAAAAAAAGCGAGCTGCGGATTCACGAAGTAAACCACGAAGTTGATCGGATTGGCGCCCGTGAGATTGACGCTGATGGTGCTTCGCTGCCCGTCGCCACCGGTACCGTCGCCTCGAATGGTAATTGAACCGCCGACCCCGAGATTTGCTTTCGGCCCGACGGCGCTTTGGAATTGGAAGATGTCAGCGGCGCCACTCAGGTTGAGATTCGAGACACTGGCCTGGCCGACAAGATCTTCTTCGTCTTGCACCGCGAATGAACCACCGTTCTGGATGCTCAGGCCGCTCCAATTGAAGGCGTAGGTTCCGTTCACGTTGCTGCTGGTAAATGGGCTTGCGGATTGCGCGGCAATCGAGCCGTCGGCGACGGCGGCAGCGACGCCCTGGGTGGACTGGGTCGTTTCCTGGATGACTCCCTGGGTTGCGGAGTTGAGATAAAAAACGAAATTGAACGGTGTGCTAAGACCATTACCGAGGAATGTGACTGTGCCCCGGCCGGTTGTCGAATCGAGCGCGATGTTCGTGTTAGTCGCACCAGTCGTCTGGGTAAAGGCACCTGCATTGTTCGTGTCAACAAGGACGTTGGTGGCCGTCGAGCCATTGAGGGTGAAGCGGCCCACGCGGGTTAAACCACCGTTGCCGGAGCTTCCGGCAACGACGAAAACAAACTCGCCGCTTAGACCCGCGGGCACGTTGGCCTGGGCAACAGCGTCACCGCTGAGCATCCCGCCGTTTGTGCTGAGAAACCTCACGCGAGTGGAATCCACGATATAGAAGACAAAGTTCTGACCCGCGATTAGAGCGACACCACGGCCAGCGCCAGACAAAGTCGCGGAATGTAAGGGATCTTGAGCAAATGTTCCTGTGACCGTGCCGTTGACGAAGGCTCCGTTGTCGTTGTCATCAAAGAGCCCCGAACTGATTCCCCCATTGCTGGCGGTGAATTCGCCGACAAAGGATTCAGGGCACGGACATGGAAATGTTTGGTTACCATCCAGACCTGAAAAATCGAATACATACGGACCGGCTATATCTGGAACTGGAGCCGCAAACGAAGCGGTATTTTGCTTGAAGAAGTTGCCGCTGCCGGTGGAAGCTTGGTTGGTAGTGAAGGTCTCGTCGATCAGGAGGCCATCGCCTGTAGACGTGGATGTGAGCGTGATGCCGAATTGGAGGGTGTTCGAGCCGAACGCGAGGCTAAGAGTCCCACGCCCGTCCGCATTTATGGTGTAGGAACCACCGGTGATGGGAATCGCGTTGGTCACAGTGCCAGCGGCGTTTACGTCTTCCACGCCACCGGTGATGTGGCCCTGGCCATCCGCGGTGAAGCTTCCGGTGCGCGAAAGTGGCGTGGCCGAAATGGAGCCCGGAGTGAAAACTTCGCCGCTGGTTACGAAGGCGTACTGGCCGTTCAAGCTGGCGGCGCTGAAATTGCCGGTAGGAGGCGGCGGAGTAACGCTGGACCCGCCACCGCCGCAGGCGGCGGGCCAAAGAGCCGCAGCCGCGACCACGGCCAAGCCTAGGCGCTTCATCGGACACCTCGCAGGGCTTGCTTTTGCTCTGGAGTCAAAGTGGAAGCTGGCGTGAGGAGGTAGCCTTTCGTGTTGCGAACTGCGACCGCTTGCGTCCCCTTTTGCACGATGCGGGCGGCGAAAACTGTGCCGCTGCCGAAAGCCAAATCTTCTCCGATGATGCGGACGCTATCGCCGGGGTTTAACTCCAGATGATTGGCCAGGAGGACCTTGGCGTTGCCAAGGTGCACCTCCACTTGGCCAGAGGCCGTTTGAAGCGTCAGATGAGCCCCAATGGGAGGCACGGACGATGCGGTGTCATATTTAACGACTGTGCCGATGAGGGAGACTTCGCGGCTGAGTTCATAGGATTGAACGCGCCGTGCGTCGGGTTGAGCTGATTGTTGCGCGCTAACGGAAAGGCAAAATGACAGCGCGCTGGCGAGCATGAGAGTTGTAGTTATGCTGTGAATCGTTGGTTTCACTTCCCCTCCCACCTGCAAGAATCCCACTCGGAACCTTTCTCCGTTGCGGGGACCAAACCCGCGACCAGGACAAACTGAACGAAAAGACCGCCTCCGGACGCAAGGATAAGGTTCAGTTACTTAGATGGCGCATCTCCGTCCATGGTTTGTGCGCACAGGCCGCAATTTCCTGTCCTGCAACACCTTACTGAAAGCGAACGGCAAGGGAGACTATCCCCAGTTGCTATAAACCCATTTCGCGCGGAAAGGTTTCGCGGCAAGAGACAGAAAGAATATCGTTTGGAGGCCGCCAAGAGTTCGATTTGACAGACTGGCGAGTTCCGAACATAATTGTATGTACGTCAATCCTGTGGAGGGCAGACAAGCCCGGCGAAGGAACGCGGGCTACACGGATGGCGCCAAAATATATTTTTGTTACCGGCGGTGTTGTCTCCTCACTGGGAAAAGGCGTAGCGGCCTCCTCAATCGGTTGTCTCCTCGAAAGTCGCGGTTTCAAAGTCACCCTTCAGAAATGCGATCCATACCTGAACGTGGACCCAGGCACCATGAGCCCGTTTCAGCACGGCGAAGTGTTCGTGACCGAAGACGGTGCGGAAACGGACCTGGACCTGGGGCACTACGAGCGGTTTACGCACGCCAAGCTCTCCCGCGACAATAACTGGACGACCGGACGAATCTACGAAACGATCCTGACGAAGGAGCGGCGCGGGGATTATCTCGGAAAAACCGTGCAGGTGATTCCGCACGTGACCGACGAGATCAAAGCGACGATCAAGAAGGTTTCCGAAGGCGTCGCCGTGGTGATCGTGGAGATCGGCGGAACGGTTGGTGATATCGAGTCGCTTCCCTTCCTCGAAGCGATTCGACAGATGCGACTCGAACTCGGAGCGGAGAACACGCTCTTTGTGCATGTGACGCTGGTGCCGTTCATCGCGGCCGCAGGCGAACTGAAAACCAAGCCGACGCAGCACAGCGTGAAGGAAATGCTGAGCATCGGGATCCAACCCGACATCCTGCTTTGCCGGAGCGAACGCCACATTCCCGCAGAATTGAAAAAGAAAATCGCGTTGTTCTGCAACGTGGCAGAAGCATGCGTCATTTCGATGGAGGACGTGGACACGATTTACGCGGTCCCCGTGGAACTGAGCAAAGAGGGATTGGACGGACAGATTTTGCGGCTGCTGAAGCTGAAGGACCAGCCTTCGGATATGAACCCGTGGCTAGACCTGGTGCACCGGCTGCATCATCCTGCGGGCGAAGTGCGAATCGCGGTCGTCGGCAAATACGTGCAGCTCGAAGATGCGTACAAGAGCCTGCGCGAAGCGTTGCTGCACGGTGGACTGGCGCACAATCACAAGACCGTACTTGAATGGATTGAAGCGGAAGAGATTGATTCGGCGGAGACCGCGGCGGCGCGACTGCATGGGTACGACGGAATTCTCGTGCCAGGCGGATTTGGCAAGCGCGGAATTCAGGGAATGGTGTACACCATTCAATACGCGCGGGAACGCAAGGTGCCGTTCTTCGGGATTTGCCTGGGGATGCAGTGCGCGACGATCGAATATGCGCGCGACGTGGCGGGACTGAAACAGGCGGACAGCACGGAATTCGATCCGCAAACGCCGCATCGCGTGATTTATAAATTGCGTGAATTGCTCGGAGTGGATGAAATGGGCGGGACGATGCGGCTGGGCGCGTGGCCCTGCAAGCTCGCGCCGGGCTCGTTTGCGCACAAAGCTTACGGCAAGCTGGAGATCAGCGAGCGGCACCGCCACCGCTACGAATTCAACTGCGACTATGAGAAAACGCTGGTTGCCGCGGGCCTGCGCATCACAGGACGCACGCCGGACGAGAATTATGTCGAGATCGTCGAGGCGCCGGACCACCCGTGGTTCCTTGGTTGTCAATTCCACCCGGAATTCAAATCCAAGCCGCTCGAGCCGCACCCGCTTTTCGCGGCGTTCATCGGCGCGGTTCTGGAACACAAAAAGGAACGGTTGCGTCCGGCTTCCGCCAACGTCGCTGAACGCCAACCCGCACCTGCCTTGCAGTCTGCGCCTCGCGCCATCGCCTAAATCGTTGCAAACCCAGCGCCGGCTGCGTAGCCTTAGAGGCTTGCAGCATTTGCGACATCCCTTATGAGTGCGACACGTGAAATTGCGCTTGGCTCGTTGCGCCTCGGCGGAGGAAATCCACTGTTTCTGATCGCCGGGCCGTGCGTGATAGAAAGCGAAACGCACGCGCGGATGATGGCGGAGAAAGTCGCAAAGGTCGCAGCAGATGCGGGACTTCCGTACATCTTCAAGGCCTCCTACGACAAGGCCAACCGGTCTTCGCTGAAGGCGTTTCGCGGGCCCGGGCTGAAGGAGGGTTTGCGGATTCTGGGCAAGATCAAAAAGGAATTGAAGCTGCCGGTCCTGACGGACATACATGACGCGTCAGAGGCCGAGCCCGCGGCGGAAGTCTGCGACGTGTTGCAGATTCCGGCGTTCCTAGCGCGGCAGACGGACCTGCTGATCGCCGCCGGCAAAACGGGCCGGATCATCAATATAAAAAAGGGTCAGTTTTTGTCGCCGTGGGACATGGGGAACGTCGCGGAGAAAGTGGCGAGCACAGGAAATACTAAGATCCTGCTGACGGAGCGCGGGGCCTCGTTTGGATACCAGAATCTGGTGGTGGATATGCGGTCGTTCCCGATCATGCAGCGGACGGGTTACCCGGTGGTTTATGACGTGACGCATTCCGTGCAGCTTCCCGGCGGGCAAGGCCACGCGAGCGGAGGGCAGCCGCAGTTTATCGAGCCGCTGGCGCGCGCGGGCGTAGCAGCCGGCGTGGATGGCATTTTTCTGGAAACACACGACAACCCGGCAGCCGCGTTGTCGGACGGACCCAATGCTCTGCCGCTGGCGCAACTCCCTGCCCTGCTCGTGAAATTAAAGGGACTCAGCGCGGTGGTCCGGCGCTGGAGCGGGAAATGAGCCTCGACACCGCGCGACGGGTGCTGAAGATTGAGGCGCAAGCGATTCAGGATGTTCTCGCGCGGCTCGACGATCGATTTGAAAAGGCCGTCGAGGTACTGTTTGCGTGCAAGGGGCGCGTGGTGGTCAGCGGGATGGGCAAGTCCGGCCTCATCGGGCGAAAGATTTCCGCGACGCTGTCGAGCACTGGGACGCCATCCTTCTTCCTACATCCAGCGGAGGCACTGCACGGGGATTTAGGGATGCTGGCGCGCGGGGATGCAATGCTGGCTGTTTCGTATGGCGGAGAAACCGAAGAGATCATCCGGCTGCTGGAGGCGCTGAAGCGGCTGGAGATGCCGGTGGTCACGCTGACAGGCAAAGCGGAGTCCACGCTGGCGGAAGCGAGCGACGTGGTGCTGGACGTTAGCGTGAAGGAAGAAGCGTGCTCGCTGAACCTTGCGCCGACGGCGAGCACAACCGTGGCGATGGCGGTGGGGGACGCGCTGGCGGTTTCGCTTTTGGAGCGGCGCAATTTCCGTCATGACGATTTTGCGGCGCTGCATCCGGCGGGGAGGCTCGGAAAAAAACTGCTGCGCGTGGAGCACCTGATGCATGCAGGAGCGGCGCTGCCGCGCGTTTCAAAAGACACGCCCATGCCGGATGTTTTCCACGAGATGAGCGAAAAAGGTCTGGGAATGACGACCGTCCTCGATCCAGATGGGAGATTGGCGGGGATTTTGACGGATGGCGACCTGCGGCGATTGATGGAAAAACATCGCGGGGCAATCCTGGAAATGCGCGCGGCCGATGGCATGACGAAGAATCCGCAAACAATTGGGCCGCACGTGCTCGCAAGCGAGGCGCTGAATCTGATGGAAAAAAAGAAAATCACTTCGATCGTGGTGGTCGATGAGGCAAAGGGCGTGCTTGGCGTCGTGCATTTGCATGATTTGTGGACGCTGGAGCTGATGTAACAGCCGAGGGTGGAAAAAACGAACTAACGCAGAGATCGTAGCGGGCACAGAGAGAAGAGGAGAAGAAATTGGCTAAGAGCGGGAAAAAGATTCCGGGAACGCTGGCGAAGAGGGCGAAGCAGATTCAGGTGCTGCTGATGGACGTGGACGGTACACTCACGGATGGCAGTGTCACCTTGGTATCGCAAACCGATGGCGGCGCGCTGGAAATCAAAACCTTCGATGCGCACGACGGTCAGGGCCTTACGCTCGCGGTTAGCGCAGGCCTGCGGACGGGTGTCATTACGGGCCGGAGCAGCGCCGCCCTTCGGCGCCGGTGCAAAGAGCTGGATGTGGAATTTGTATACGAGAAGCAAGGACACAAAACCGCGGCTTACGAAGACGTTCTGCGCAAAACGGGCGTTCAGGAATCGGAAGTTGCTTACCTGGGGGACGACTTGCCCGACCTCATGATCATGCGGCGGGTGGGGCTGGCGGTGGCAGTGAACAATGCCACTCCCGAGGTGAAACGCGCGGCTCACTATAAAACCAAGGCCCCAGGAGGGAAAGGCGCGGCGCGCGAACTCGTTGAACTCATCCTCAGAGCCAAAGGTATCTGGGAAGAGATGATCGACAAGGCCCGCGCCTAGAGTTCTCCGCCAACGGCAACGCGAAGGGCCCCGCAGTAAAGAGAGCCATTGACTTGAGAAATCGCCGGTGACCACAATCTAGAAAGTTGAAAGAGGAGAGATTGATTTGAAGCGATTGTTGAAATGGGCGGCGGGCAGTATCGGGCTGCTGCTGGTGGGGGCTTTCGTGGCGTTGTCGTTCCTGGCGGGAAGCCCCAGGGGCGTGTACGGGATGCTGCGGTATGCGCTGCCACACATGCATCGCGGGACGCTGCAGGTCGGAAGCGACGCGCCCGATGCGCGGCTGGTCGGGCTGGATGGAACGAGCCATTTCCATATCCGCGAGCGGACTGGGGCGCGGCCAATGGTGCTGGTGTTCGGGAGTTTCACTTGACCGCCATTTCGCCGCCAGGTGGGCGACGTCGTTCAGATTTATGAAGACTACAAGAATCATGCGGATTTTCTGACCGTGTACATACGCGAGGCGCATCCCACCGACGAATGGCAGATGAAGTCGAATGTAAAGGACGACGTTTGCTATGCGCAGCCGAAGACGCTGGAGCAGCGCGCGGCCATCGCGAATGATTTCACCAAGAGATTCAAATACCCCTTGCCCTTTGGGGTAGACGACATGAGCAACGCCGCGAATGACGCCTACGCCGCCTGGCCCGAGCGGATTTATATCATCGATGAGAGCGGGCACATCGCGTATCGCGGCGGGATAGGGCCGTTTAACTACAAACCCGCAGAGGCACGGGAGTGGCTGGCAGCACGGTATGGAGCTGTGAAGCACGAAGCGCAACCCGCGGCCGCGGCCAAGTGAAATATTTCCTGCACCAGGCGCAAGATCGCAACTCTCCCTCCCATTGAGTGTCTGTACTTTAGACTCGCGGATCACGCGCTCCAGCAAGAATAATTCATCAGAATCGTTCGAAGCGTTAGTGTCCGCCAATCGAGTCCCGGACGCGGCCGTATTGCGCGCCCCACGAATCGGTCATCTGGTGGCGGATATCCCACAGCTCAGGGAAAAACCGTGCGCGCAAACCCTCGTTCAAGAGTTCGACTGGGCGGCCCTTAAGGGACTGCGCTCCGAGGCCGATGCTGCGATGAATCAGCTGCAGGTGCACGAACCGAAAGCGCTGAAATAATTCGTCATATTCCATCAGGGCCTCTGCCACTACGTACGCTTCTGAATGTGCGTATTGCGAGTTGTAAATCTGCTCGACGGTCAGATTTTTCTTGTCGAGATAGCAGGATTTGAAGGAGTGCCAGAGATGCGGATGCATCTTGAGCAAGGAACGAAAACCGGGCGATTCCTGGCCGCTGCCGTTGCCTAGCTGGAGACGAATCTCCTGATACTCTTTCGGCGACATGGTTTCGAGCAGGGCCAGTTGCTCGGTCATGAGCCGCAAGGCGATGAGCACGCGGCGGAACAGCGTAATGACGCGGTGCGTGTTCTCCTGCCGGAGGTAGTCGTCAATGTCGAGAAGCGTGTAACCGATCAGTTTCATCCACATCTCTTCGACCTGGTGGACGACCTGGAATTGAAGTTCGTCCCGATTGCAAAAATCCTTGAAATCCTTTTGGCAAGAAAGAAGCGTCTTGGTGTTCAAATAGATTTCGTAGTCGAGAGTGCCTTCGCCATTCATGATGGAATAAAAATACTCGCGGTCCATCGTATCTCCCTGATTCCGTCAGTTGACAGTCAGCAATCCAGTATTCGTATTCTATAGCAACGGACAAGCGGACATTGGTGTACACATTCCGGAAGAGCCCGTGAGGTCTGGTGAGCGTTTTTGGCATTGAGGTGCTACTTGCCACAAACCTGCTGGACGATCCCGCAAAATTCAGCGTCGGTGAGAAGGCGATGTTCGCCTATGCTTTTCTTTTTGACAGCAGCAAGCACAGCCGGCCGCTGAGATTCGGGAACGTCGAGCCCCAGCTCTTTGGCTTTCAGGACAATGCTGTCGAGCCCGCTCTTTTTTCCAAGGACAATCTGCCGCTGCGCGCCAACCAATGCGGCGGAAAATGGTTCGATGGCCTCGGGAATGTGAAATTGGCTGGCGACGGCACCGCTTTCACGCATGAAAAGATTTTGGCCAACGGCAGGCTTCCAGGGCTCGAGCGAGTAGCCGCTGGCGCGCTGAACGAATTCCGAGACTTCACGGATTTTGGCGAGGTCGAGCGCGACGGGAACGTCATAAAGGCATCGAAGGGCCAGAGCGATTTCACCGATGTCGGCATTGCCCGCGCGTTCGCCCATTCCGTTGATCGTGCCTTGGATCCAGGAAGCGCCGGCGCGGATGGCAGCGATGGCACACGCGGTGGCCATGCCGAAGTCGTCGTGGCCGTGAAAATGAACGGGCACACCGGAGCCTACCCATGCGCATACCTGACGAACGAGATACTCAACGGCTTCGGGACCGCAGGCGCCAATGGTGTCAACGACGACGATCTCAGCCGCACCTGCTTCCAGCGAACCGAGGTAGACCCTTTTTAGAAATCCTGGATCGCTGCGCGTGCCGTCAACAGCAAAGAAGGCAACGCGGATGCCGTTTTGTTTCGCGAAGGAGACGGCGTCGGTGACGCGAGTAAGAACTTCGTCGCGGCTGATTCCGTAAGCGCGCAGCTTGATATCGCTGGTGGGGGCTTCGATGACCGAAGCCCGCAGTCCGAGGCGGACCAGCTCTTCGAGGTCAGCGCGAACGGCGCGGGAAAAGCCCCAAAACTCGGCCCGGAGGCCCGCTTTGAGCATGAGCTGGATGGCTTCGGCGTCGTCGGCCGAAACGCGAGGAAAGCCGGCTTCGATGCGGTTTATGCCTAGAGCGTCGAGCTTGCGAGCGATTTCGAGCTTTTGCTGAGGAGAGAGGACGACGCCGACTGTTTGTTCTCCGTCGCGAAGAGTTGTGTCGTAGAAGCGGACGGTCGAGCGCGGGAAGGCGGCGCGAATTTCGGGACGAGCGTTGAGCTCGCTGACCCAAATGTCTGAATTCGTTGCATGGGACATAGACGATTCCTAGCGATAGGCATCTTGCGTGGCAAGGGCAACGGGCTTTTGGCCGTAAGCGCCCACCCAGGAGATAACCGGATTCCGCAGGATGCCAATCTTCTCGATCTCGCATTCCATGACGTCCCCCGGCTTGAGATACCACGCTTTGGGATCACCGGAGAATGCCGCGACGCCGGAGACGGTGCCCGTGGAAACGACATCGCCCGCGCTGTAGCCCATCGGCGAATAGTGGGAAAGGATCTGAGGAATCTTGACGGACATTTTGCTGGAGTGTGATTGCTGGCGCGGCTGGCCGTTGACGCGCAGCTCCATGGCGAGATTGTGCGGATCTGGAATCTCGTCGGCGGTGACGATCCAAGGGCCAAGGGGGCAGAAGGTGTCGATGGCTTTGCAAAAACTGAAGACGCCGGATTTCATTTCGCGGCGCTGAATGTCGCGGGCGGTGATGTCGTTAAAGATGACGTAACCGCCGACGTAGCCGGCAGCCTCCTCTGAAGAGAAGTGCTTGCCGCTTTTTTTGAGCACCACGGCGAGCTCTAATTCGTAGTCGAGTTCCTGGGTGAGGTGTTCGGGGTAGATCACCGGCTCTTCGTGACCGATGATGGCGTCGACATTCTGAAAGAAGACGATCCACGGCATGACCGGATGCGAGAATCCTGCCTTGGTCGCCTCTTCGTGGTGTTCGCTGAAATTCCCCGCGGTATGGAAAAACTTTTTCGGAGCGATTGGCGCTTTGAGGACAACTTCCGAAGAAGAGTAGGAGAGAGGCTCGCCGTGAACACCTACAGCTCTGATCCCGCGATCTAGAACATAGCTCAAGGCCTTGCGGGCCGCATTAAGGCTCGTGTCGCCACCCTCGAAGAGCGCGCGCATGTTGGAGGGAACCAGCGCGTCGGCCAAGCGTTCGAAGGCCTGTTCGCTTTCATGCTCCTTGAGATAGAGAGCGCAGGCGGAATTAAGGTCGACGATGCGGTCGTCATTACCGGTTGCCGCGCCGATGCGCCAAGCGCGCGAGGGATTTTCGAAAGTTACGAGTCGCATGAAAGCTCCAAAGAAGAAACTATCCTTGCTGATTATGCGGGCAAAACTGCTTTGACGCTATTTTTTGAAATGCGGAAGAACAGCCTCGCCGAAAAGTTTGGCCTGACCCGTGCGGTCGTCGCCCCAGATTTCGAGCATGATGTGCGTGCAACCGGCGGCACGATACTCTTCGATTCGCTGGATGCATTCGTCGGGAGTGCCGGCAATGGCGCAGACTTTGCACAGGATTTCGTCAGTCACCGCTTTGGCGGCGGCTTTGCGGCCTCCTTTATCCATGGCGTCCGCGATGGGCTGAAGCTCCTCGAAGGTGAGGCCGGCGCATTCGAGCAAGGTGTCAGCTGAGCCTTTGATGTTCTGCACCTTATTGGCGAGGTACATGGCCGCCTGCTCGCGGGCGCCTTCCTTGCCCTTTGCGGAATCGCGGCCAATGCTGCCGACGATGACGGAACCCAGCACGAGATCGGAGACGTTCTTTCCAACCTTGCGAGCGCCTTCATT
>WNFS01003938.1_pt1 | contig 11292 bp, 8 predicted proteins | sample 5400141 | NCBI WGS metagenome assembly WNFS01 (sample SAMN13153358, study PRJNA577476) | soil metagenome | isolation source: 60 cm saprolite under Madrone tree | place: USA:California | collected 2016-06-14 | reverse complement strand
CTACGACGTGCATAGTTATCCGCTCAGCGCCAAGCTGCTCGACGCCCTGGTTATGAGCTACGTCGATTGGGGCGGCACCTCCAAACGCCCGCAAATCGCCATCGTTGATTGGCGCGAAGTGCCCACGTGGAGCGAATTTGAAATTCTGAAAGAGCGCTTTGAGAAAATGGGCGTGCCCGTCGTTCTCGCTGATCCCCGCGACTTGGTTTTCGACGGCAAAGCGCTCGCCGCGCACGGCACGAAAATCGATCTTGTCTATCGCCGCGTGCTCATCAACGACATCGTCGCGCGCGCTAAAGAGTGCGAAGCGCTGGTCAAAGCGTACGCTGCAAATGCCGTCTGCGTCGCCAACACTTTTCGTTGCAAAATCCCCCACGTGAAGGCATTTTTCGCCGTGCTCACCGACGAGCGCAACGGCGCGCTATTCTCCCATCAAGAACGCGAAGTCATCCGCCGCCACATTCCTTGGACTCGCGTCGTCGAAGACGCGGGCACCGCGCATTACGGCCAGCACGTCGAGCTCCTGGCCTTCATTCGCGAAAAACGTGAAAACCTCGTGCTCAAGCCCAGCGATGAATATGGCGGCAGCGGCGTCACCCTCGGCTGGGAAACGAACGAACACGATTGGGACGAAGCCATCGCCCGCGCCGTCTCCGCCGGCAAGCCTGGCGCACAAGGCTCCGCCTGGATCGTGCAGGAGCGCATCCCCATCCGCCGCGAAGTTTTTCCTTACATCACGCCCAACAAAACCGTCGAGTTCCGCGACATGCTCGTCGATTTCGCCCCCTATTTATTCCGCGGCAAACTCTGCGGCTTCCTCACCCGCCTCAGTGCCACCGGCCTCGCCAACGTAACGTCCGGCGGCGGCCAAGTCCCCGCCTTCCGCGTGACGCCGCGTGCGGTGAGCAACTGATTGTTGGCAGTGCTTGATTCGCCCCGAATTGCCAGATACGCTTGGTTTGCGATACTTGACGCAATCGCACCAGGTGAGAATCTCGCACCGCCACAACACATCCCCCTTAATCTCGCCGCAATCCTGCGCTAAAATATCTGCATGACCTTTGGCCCCGCCTCACCTGAGCTGCTCCCCGGCGCAAAGAACGCCGTGGAAACCTGCCTCGCCATCAAACCCGGCGAGCGCGTCGCGCTAATCGCTGATGTGCCGAGCCGCACCGTGGCAGCCAGCCTCGCCGCCGCCATGGAAAATGTACATGCAGCATGCACCAGTCTGCTGCTGGAAGAATTTGGTCCGCGTCCGATTAAGTCAGCCCCCGCTCCCGTACTCGACGCCCTCGAAACCGCCGACGTCGGCGTCCTGTGCATGAACCCGCAACCCGGCGAGCTCAGCGCGCGCATGGCTATTGTCAAAGTCGTCGAGCGCCGCCAAATCCGCTACGCGCACATGGTCGGCGTAACGCCGGAAATCATGCAGCAGGGCATGCGCGCCGACTACCGCATGGTCGATCGCCTCAGCGACAAGCTCCGCGAACGCATGCTCCGCGCCGAAACGCTCACTGTTAAAACCGAAGCCGGCACGCAATTCGGCGCCCATTTCGATCGCGGCCTCGACTGGGTAAAGACCAGCGGCCTCATCAGCCCACGCTACTGGTCCAATCTTCCCGCCGGAGAAGTTTTCACCACCCCGGCCACCGTCGACGGCACCTTCGTCTGCGATGCCACCGCCGGCGATCACTTCAATGGCAAGTACGGCGACCTCCAGCGCACGCCGCTCGTCCTCGAAATCGCAGGCGCCCGCCTAAGGCACGTCGAATGCGAACGCAAAGACTTGGAAGAAGAATTCTGGGACTACTGCCACACCGACGAAAACAGCGATCGCGTCGGCGAGCTGGCCTTCGGCACCAACCTCGGCCTCTCCGAAATGATCGGCATCCTCCTCCAGGACGAAAAATTTCCCGGCGTGCACATCGCCTTCGGCGACCCCTACGGCAGCCAGACCCACGCCAACTGGAAATCCCGCACCCACGTCGACGTCCTCACCCGCAACTGCGACGTCTGGATCGACCAGGACCAAATCATCTCCAAAGGCCGCTACCAACTCGACCACCTCGGCCTCTGACATCTCACCGCCGCTTCCTCCAAATTGTCATTCCGAGCGGAGCGAGAAACCCGCTTTTTATTGGGAGGTCGGAGACTTAGTTCATCCTAAAGTAAGGAAGGGCTCCCCCGCTGATGGGCTCAGCCCCTGAAGAAAGCTTTGAGCTAGTTTGCAATTTTCAACCGCGAGGCCAACAATGAACCTTGCGGTGCTCAACGCCGCCCGCGAGGTGATCCCGTGCCCGAAGCCGTCATCGTTTCTGCCGTACGCACTCCGGTAGGCCGCGCCTACAAAGGTTCGCTCCGGGCCACGCGCCCCGACGATCTCGCTGCCCTCGCCATCAAAGAAGCGCTCGCGCGCGTTCCCGCCGTCGACGCCAAGCAAATCGACGACGTCATCCTCGGCTGCGCCATGCCCGAAGGCGAACAAGGCATGAACGTCGCGCGCATCGCCGCGCTCCGCGCCGGCCTCCCCGTGGAAACCTCCGCGATGACCATCAATCGCTTCTGCTCTTCCGGCCTGCAAGCCATCGCGCTCGCAGCTGAGCGCATTCGCGGAGGCTCCGCCGAAATCATCGTCGCCGGCGGCACGGAATCCATGTCTCTAGTCCCCATGGGCGGCAACAAAGTCTCTCCCAATCCCTGGCTGGTCGACAACCATCCCGACACCTACATCAACATGGGTCTCGGCACGGAAAATATCGCCCGCAAATTCGGAATCACCCGCGAACAAGCCGACGCATTCTCCGCCAACTCTCACAAGAAGGCCGTTGCCGCCATCGCCGCCGGAAATTTCAAGGACGAAACCATCCCCGTTGAAGTAAAAATCACTTCGCTCCCTGGCAATGGCAATGGCGCGTCTTCCAAATCCAAATCGTCTCCGAAGCCCACAACGCAAACGTTTCTCTTCGACACCGACGAACTTCCCCGCGCCGATACATCTCTCGAAGTCCTCGCCAAACTAAAGCCCGCCTTCCACGCCAAAGGCACGGTCACCGCCGGAAACAGCTCCCCCATGAGCGATGGCGCGGCCGCCACCGTAGTCATGAGCGAAGCCCGCGCCAAGGCCCTGGGCCTGAAGCCGGTGGCGCGTTTCGTCGCCTACGCCACCGCCGGCTGCCCTCCTGAGGAATTCGGCATCGGCCCCGTCTTTGCCATTCCCAAAGCGCTGAAGCTCGCCGGCCTCTCGCTCAGCGACATCGCCGTCATCGAACTCAACGAAGCCTTTGCTGCGCAATCTCTCGCCGTAATCCAGCAGGCCGCACTCGACCCGGCGCGCGTCAACCCCAACGGCGGCGCTATCGCCCTCGGCCATCCGCTCGGCTGCACCGGAGCCAAACTCACCGCCACTCTGATCCGCGACCTGCAGCGCAAGAACGCCCGCTACGGCATGGTCACCATGTGCATCGGCGGAGGCATGGGCGCCGCCGGCATCTTCGAGCGCTTCTCTTAGCGGGAGAGGAGCTTGTCATCCTGAAGGCATCCGACGAGGATGCCTGAAGGACCTCAACCTGAAATATCTGCAAGGCGCCATCGCGACCTCGGCCGTAACGGTCCATCGTTCCACCGCGTTTAACTTGTCATGCGACTTCTGGCATCGTACGATTTCGACTCCATGAAACCAGCCATTCTTGTGCTTTGCGCCACGATGCTCTGCGGGCTGGTCTGCGCCTTGCTGCGAGCGCAAGCGCCACCGCCGCCCTACGGTCTCTCTCTGCAGGATCCCACGGCGCCGCTCGGTCCAGTTCCCATCAGCGAAGAGCCGCATCACCGCCTGGTGCTGCAGAACGATTTCACGCACGTGTACATCGTGATGGTTCCTCCGCTGGACACCACGCTGCTGCATCAGCACGATCTCCCGTATCTCTATGTCACTTTGGGTCCCGCGGATATCATCAACGCCATCGTAGGCAAGCCCGAACTGCACCAGATCTTGCAGGACGGCGAGACGCATTACTCACCGGGACATTTTGCGCACATCGCGCGCACCGATTCCGGCGTGCAGTTTCAGAATGTGACCATCGAGCTGGTGCATCCTCAGGGCACACCGAAAAATCTCTGCAAGGAAGTGCTGCCGGGAGCTCCCCTCAATTGTCCAGAAGCGCCGGCGGCCGCCGTGGAAAACGGCAAAGGTAAGAAAGGTCAGCCCGAGCCGAAGGCAACAGCAGAGGATGTTCCCTGTTTTGAAACCGACGAGATTCGCGCCGACCTGCACAAAGTATCCAGCGGCAATGACTACGTCGACGCAACGCCCAAAACCGATGCCCTGCTCGTCGCGCTGACGGATACCAACCTCGACGCCAATCTCGGCGGCGAGCACACTTCCTTTCTTCATGGAGGCGACGTGCTATGGCTGCCGGCCGGCAAGCACCGCCGCATCGTCGATTTTCTCGGCACCCGCTCCAGTTTCCTGCTGATTTCCTTCAAAGACAGCGCCCCGGCGCCTGCGACGCAGTAAGGCCGCGGAAAACGTGAACGATATTGAATACCATTGAATTCACGGCGCTCGTGGGATTGGGTTCGCTGCTGGCCGGTTTCTTGGGTTCGCTGACCGGCCTAGGCGGCGGGGTGGTGATTGTGCCGCTGCTAACGCTGGTGTTCCATGTGGATATTCACTATGCGATCGGGGCGGCGTTAGTCTCCGTGATTGCCACTTCCAGCGGGGCGGCGGCAGCGTATGTGCGTGAGGGATATTCCAACGTCCGCGTGGGGATGTTTCTGGAGATTGCCACCACGGTGGGAGCATTGGTAGGAGCGAAGCTGGTTCTGCACCTGCACGTTTCCGTCATCTCGATCATTTTCGGCGTGGTGCTGCTCTATTCCGCATACGGGTCCATCACCCAACACGCCCATGCCGGCGCAGACGGCGGGCCGGATCGCATCGCCTCCTGGCTGAAGATGGACAGCACGTATCCAACGGAAAATGGACTGGAAAGCTACCACGTGCACGGTGTGCCGCAAGGGTTTGGGCTGATGTTTGTCGCTGGAGTGCTGTCAGGGTTGCTGGGGATTGGCTCCGGCGCGGTGAAAGTGCTGGCGATGGACAGGGCGATGAAACTGCCGTTCAAGGTGTCAACCACGACTTCGAATTTCATGATTGGAGTGACTGCGGCGGCCGGCGCGGGAGTTTATTTGGCGCGCGGCTACATCGATCCGGGCCTGGCGATGCCGGTGATGCTGGGAGTGCTTGCGGGGTCGCTGATCGGGGCGCGGATACTGGAGCGAGCGAAGGTGAAGGTGCTGCGCATGGTCTTCAGCGGCGTGATTGCGGTATTGGCCGTGGAGATGATTTATAACGCGGTGAAATAGAGAGTAAGGACGTAGGGAACAGAGATGGATAAAGCCGAACAACGCATGGACGAAATTATCGGCCGGTTGTTGCAGGCCGGAGTAATTTTGGCAGCCGCGTTTGTGCTTGCCGGCGGCGCGGTATACCTAGCGCGACACTCGACGCCGGCCACGAATTATCGAGTGTTTCAAGGGGAGCCGGAGGAGTTGCGCACTGCCACAGGGATTTTTCATGAGGCGCTGACGCTGCATGGGAGAGGGCTGATTCAGCTTGGGTTGTTGATTCTGATCGCCACACCAATCGCGCGGGTGGCGTTTTCGGTGGTGGCGTTTTTATACCAGCGAGATTGGAAGTATGTGGTGGTGACGCTGCTTGTTCTTGGCCTGCTGTTATATAGCTTATTATGTGGGCACGCATGAAGCATGCGCGCGCACTTTCCCGTACCTGTCCTTTAGCACAATTGCTCCGCTCTTATCTACGGGCGTAAACTATCGGAACAGACCAATCTAGTCAGCGGACGCCTCATCGCTGGGGAAATAAGGAGAATCTCGATGGCTACTGCAACGATAGCGAAGCCGGCGGCGAAGGGCGGGAGCTTTTTGCTGGAATCGCCGCTGCCGGGGGACGTGTTTACGCCGGCGGATCTTACCGATGACCAGAAGCTGATTGGGCAGACGGCGGAGGAGTTTGTAGTCAAGGAAGTACTGCCGCTGGCGAAGGACTTGGAGAACAAGAAAGCCGGATTGATGGCGTCGCTGGTGAAAAAGGGCGGCGAGCTGGGCTTGATGGGCGGGGGTGTGCCGGAGCAGTACGGCGGTGCGGGCCTGGACAAGATCGCGACCACGGTGCTGACCGAGAAGCTATCGCTTTATGGCGGATTTGCGGTGACGCACGGGGCACATGCGGGGATTGGGACGCTGCCCATCGTTTATTTCGGGACGGAAGAACAGAAGAAAAAATATTTGCCGAAGTTGGCCACGGGCGAGTTGATTGGCGCGTATTGCTTGTCGGAGCCGCAAGCGGGATCGGACGCGCAGAATTCGCTGACCCGCGCGGAACTGAACAGCGAGGGAACGCATTACATCCTGAACGGGCAGAAGATGTGGATCACCAATGGCGGTTTCGCGGACGTGTACGTGGTGTTCGCGAAGGTCAACGGTGAGAAATTCACAGCGTTCGTCGTGGAGCGGACATTTCCAGGGTTCAAGCCGGGCAACGAAGAGCACAAGATGGGGATTCACGGGAGCTCGACAACGCCGATTTTCCTGGAGAACTGCAAAGTGCCGAAGGAAAACGTGCTGCATGAAATCGGGCGCGGGCACATCGTGGCGTTCAACATTTTGAACGCGGGACGATTCACGCTGGGGGCGTCGTGCGTAGGCGGGGCGAAGAACGTGATGTCGACCTCGTCGAAATATGCGAAGGAGCGCAAGGCGTTTGGCAAGCAGATTGGGGAGTTTGGACTAATCCGGGAAAAGCTGGCGGAAATGGCCATCCAGATTTTTGCGGTGGAGTCCATGGTGTACCGCTCGGCGGGAAATATTGAAGCGGCCATGGCTGCGGCTTCTGTTTCCGGAGGCGACAAGATTCAGAGCGCGATGAAAGTGCTGGAAGAGTACGCGATCGAGAGCTCCATCGCCAAAGTCTATGGCAGCGAGATGCTGGACTTCGTGGTGGACGAGGGAGTACAGATTTTTGGCGGATATGGATTCCATGAAGACTATGCGGTGTGCCGCGCGTACCGCGACTCGCGCATCAACCGGATTTTCGAGGGCACCAACGAAATCAACCGCATGCTGATCATTCAGATGCTGATGAAGCGGGCCATGGGTGGGCAACTGGCCCTGATTCCCGCGGCCATGAAACTGGCGGATGAAATATTGGCCGGTCCGTCGTTCGAGGAGGCGCCCGAAGGAGTGCTCGCCGATGAGGCGCGCGTGGTGGCCAACGCGAAGAAAATGTTTTTGCAGGCTGCGGGCGGAGCGGTGCAAAAATTCCGGGAAAAGCTGGCGGAGGAGCAGGAATTGATCGGCGCGCTCTCAAACATGGTGATGGAGATTTACGCGATGGAGTCTTGCCTGCTGCGCGCGCAGAAAGCGGCGGCGGCGAAGGGCGAATCCGCCACGCAGATCATGATCGATGCGGCGCGGGTGTTTATCGCCGAGGCGGCGGAACGCGTGGAGCATGAAGCCAAGCGGGCGGTCACAGCGGTGAACGAAGGCGACATGTTGACGACGCAAATGGCGGTGCTGAAGCGTTTCGGCAAGCGTGCGCCGGTGGACACGATTGCGCTGCGGCGCGGCGTCGCAGCGGCCATCCAAGCACAGGATCGCTATCCTTTCGAAGGACGTTAGCGACTCGACTCAAGAAATGTCGTTCAGTCGGCCCCGGCCTTGCGGCTGGCGCGTAGCCGCATGAACAGATAGATCGAAGTGATGAGCAGAAAAGGCGAAGAGTAGAAGCCCGGAGCAGGGCGCGGGAACTGGACCGAAGCGACGGTGCGCCCCAGCACCGTGAAGACCGTGTGACCCAATCCATTGAGCAGCATGACGCCGGCATAGAAATAGGCCAACGGGTGAAGACCGCGAGCATTGCGGTAGGCGAAGGGCGTGAGCGCGAGCAAAATCAGATTGGCAACGATGAGCCCCACTAGCCACTCGCGGTACTGGAAGGTGGGCAGCATGGGGAACCAGCCCAGCCGGTCACGCATGGCGATGACGGTCGGATTATAGACATTTAGGAAACCGGTGAGCGCTTCGTCGGCTACGTGACTACAGAAAGCCAGACACAGCAAAATCCACGCAAGGCCAAAATTACCGGGCGAGGCCGAAGGCGGAGCTGTGGATGGATCCATGGCGCGGATTGTAGCGCGGGGAAGTTCGCGCGGGATAGATGTTTGCTCTTGGGCAACGTAGGGGTACGCGGAGCTTCAGCGGGTTAAGCGGTTACCTTACACTTTCATCGTAAGCATAAAGCGGAGCCGCGAGTGAAGGAGCAGCTTGGGATGTTCCGAAAGCTGTTGGTGTTGGCGCTGGCTGTTGTTGCGTTGCACGTTGTCACGGTGTTGACGCTCGGAACGTCTGCTGCGGGATCCCTTGCCGGAAATTTGCTGCAAATTACCTCTTGCGGCCTGGCGGTGGCGGCGGCGTTCTTCGCCTCGCGGCGCGCCAGGGGCCTGAGCCGGCGATTCTGGCTGCTGGTCGGATGCGGGCTGGCCGCGTGGGGTGTGGCGAACACCGGCTGGATGTATTACGAAATCGCGCTGCGTATCGAGCCTCCCACAGGCTCGGTGGTGCGCTTCCTGTTCGGCACGCAGTCGATTTTCTTCGCGCTCGCGGTGTTTCTGAACCAAGACAAGGATTCTTCGACGCTGGACCTGGAATCCGTGCTGGACTTCGTGCAAATCGCCATCGTTTTCTTTTTCATCTTTATCGGATTTTATTACATACCTTCACACTACCTGGATGCGCGCACCGCGTACATCCGAGAGGTGTGGATGGAATCGGGCGAGGACGTGGCGCTGGTGTTGCTCGCCGCTGTGCAAGCAATGCGCGCGCGATCGAGCCAGATTCGAAAACTTTATCAGGGTTTTGCCGTGTACTTGCTGACTTATACCATGTGCGCAGGCCTTGCCGATTACGCCCAGACAATCAAGGTTACGCCGACCGGAACATGGTACGACCTCGGATGGACGGCGCCGCTTTTAGGATGCGCGCTGTGGGCGGCGAATTGGCAGCCATTGGCTGTGGCGCCAGCTCCGCAAAGAGTGCGGCAAAAAAGATTTGGCGAGCTCGTGCTGGACAACGCGACGCTTGCGCTGGCGCCGCTGATCGTGCTGCTGCAAGTAGCGCAGTTGGGAACGCAATGGCGCGCAGTACGGTTCACTCTGCTGGGCGTTTCGATTTTGTGCTACGCCGCGCGATTGGGAGTCACACAATACCGGCAGAACCAGACGGAAGACACGCTACAGCGCCACAATCGGGCCATGGACTCGGCGGTGAACGGAATCGCGATTGTAGATGTAAAAGGCCAGCACACCTACGCCAACGCGGCATTCGCACAAATGCTGGGGCACGAGAGTACGGAATCCATCGTCGGCCGCCCGTGGAGGGATGTTTACGCGCCCCAAGACGTCAGAAGAGTGGAAAAGGAAATCCGCGAGTCCCTGCGAAAGAGCGGACGGTGGTATGGACCCGTGAACATTCACCGGCGGGACGGAAGCGAGTTGCCGGTGGAGATGGCATTCACGGCGTTGCCGGATGGCGGCGTGGTGTGCGTCAGCCGGGACATGACGGCAAAGCGTGAGGCGGAAAACGCGCGCGCACAAGCGGAGGCGAAATACCGGATGCTGGTCGAGCAGGTGGCGGCCATCAGCTACATCGCGGAGCTGGGCATTCACGGAGAATGGCTCTATGTCAGCCCGCAGGTGGAAACGATGTTTGGATTTTCGGGGGAAGAGTGGCTGATGGACTCGCGGGCGTGGACGCAGCACGTGCATCCGGACGACCACAAGATCGTGGAGGCCGCGGAGGAAGCGAGCCAGCGCGGGGAGCGTTTTCAGGCGGAGTATCGCGTGGTCCGCAAGGATGGGCGGGTGATTTGGGTCAGCGATACCGCGGTGGTGGTGGCCGGGAGCGACGCGCATCCTTTGATGGAAGGAATCATCGTAGATATCACGGAACGCAAGCAACTGGAGACGCAACTGCAGCAAGCGCGGCGCATGGAGGCCATCGGCAGGCTGGCGGGCGGAATCGCGCACGACTTCAACAATCTGCTGACGATCATCAAGGGCTATACGGAGCTGGCGCTGAAGCGGCCGAGGATTTCGGCGGAGCTGCAGGCCGACGTGGAACGCATCGAGGATGCCTCGGAGCGCGCCGGCACCCTGGTGCGGCAATTGCTGGCGTTCAGCCGGCGGCAGGTGTTGCAACCGAAGCTGATCGACTTGAACAGCATCGTGCTGGGATTGGATAAGCTGCTGCGACGATTGATGGATGAAGGCATCGAGATGTCGACAATTCCGGGAAAGAACATCGGGACGATCAAGGCAGATCCCGGGCAGATGGAACAAGTGATTATGAACTTGGTGGTGAATGCGCGGGATGCTATGCCGAAAGGTGGGCGGCTGACGGTGGAAACGGCGAATGTAAATTTGGACGCGGCGTACGCCAGCGACCATGCCACGGTAAAGCCAGGGAGTTACGTGATGCTGGCGGTTTCCGATACGGGGACGGGAATGAGCCCGGAAACGGTGGCGCATATTTTCGAGCCGTTTTATACGACGAAGGAAAGCGGGCGGGGAACGGGGCTGGGGCTCTCCACGGTGTACGGAATCGTGAAGCAAAGCGGCGGATACATTTGGGTGTACAGCGAGCCGGGGCGCGGGTCGTCGTTCAAGGTGTACTTGCCACGCGTGGAACAGGCGCCTGAGGCGCTGCCTGTGGTCAAGACGGCAAGCGGACAAGAAAAAGGAACAGAGACGATTTTGCTGGTGGAGGATCAGCCGCAGGTGCGCGAGCTTACGCGGATGGCTTTGTCCGAAAAAGGATATACGGTGCTGGTGGCGTCGAACCCCGAAGACGCGGAGAGCGCATGCGCGAGGCACGGCACGGAGATTCATTTGTTGCTGACCGATTTGATCCTGCCGGGACTCACCGGGCGAGAGCTGGCGAAACGCTTGACGGCGCGGCAACCGAAGATGCGCGTGCTGTACATGTCGGGCTACACGTTCGGCATCACTACGCAGACGGGGATGCAGAGCGGGTTGCTGGAAGACGGCGTGGCGTTCCTGCAAAAGCCGTTCACTCCCAGCGCGCTTAGCGAAAAGGTGCGAGAGGTGCTGGACCGGAGCTTGGCGACCAGCAAGCGCTGAGATTTGCGCCGCGCGATTCGCTAGTTTGTGAGTGGCGGTTTTGGGGCGGTGCTTTCGGCGGGCGCGGGCGGATTGG